>NPIE01006903.1_pt1 | contig 35779 bp, 23 predicted proteins | sample 8637661 | NCBI WGS metagenome assembly NPIE01 (sample SAMN07420842, study PRJNA396082) | bioreactor metagenome | isolation source: sample BA12 brine-fed electro-methanogenic bioreactor BA | place: Japan: Kochi | collected 2016-12-09 | reverse complement strand
GGGAATGACAAGAAGGGCCCATTTTTTTGGCCCGTACGTTTTTCAACGGACTGTTAGACATTAAGGCTCCAGGGGCTGCGCATGGAGCGGCTCAGGCGACGATTCGCCGCGTCGCTGTTGACGAAACGCTCGGTCTTGGGGTCCCAGCGCAGCTTCGTGCCGACGCGGGTGGCGATGTCGCTGATCTGGCAGACGAAGTCGGCCTGAACGGATTCATCAATCGAGGAGACCGGCACGCCCCGCGTCTTGATGCAGTCCAGCAGGTTTCGCTGATGATGGTTGCTCTGCGGCAGTTGCACCGGCTGGTCGTTCAGCGGAATCTGCAAGAGGCTCTTGGGTTCGGCGTTGATGCCTCCGCGATCGACGTGCACCCAGCCTTCGGTGCCCTCGAAGGCGGTGCCGTGGCTCGTGGTGCGGCCATAACGCTGCTTCCATGCCTCGGGGAACGGATCACCCGTGAAGTGCATCCGCACGCCGCTGTCGTAGTCGATCTTGACGTCCCAGTTCATGGCCGTGTTGCACACCCCCTGCGTGGGGAAGATGGCCGTGCCCTCGACGCTGCATGCGCAGGCGGTCTTCTCCCCACCGCCCCACAGGGCGATATCGACGGGGTGAATGCCCCAGCCGGCGATAAAGCCAAGCGCGTAATCGTAGATGAACCACCACAGGGCGTTCGATTCGCGGTCCTTCGTATAGGGTGTGAAGGGGGCCGGCCCCAGCCAGCGGTCGTAATCCAGCCATTCGGGCACGGGCACGGGCGTCGGATCGCCGCCCTGACTGCTGCCCGGCGACCAGACGCGGATCTCCTTGAGCTCGCCGATCAGGCCGTTGCGGGCGAGCATGCAGGCCTGCCAGAACTGACGGCTGGAGCGCTGCTGGGTGCCGAACTGAAAGACCCGGCCGTAGCGGTGAATCGCGCGGCGCAGGGCCTGATCTTCGGCGACGCTGACGCCCATGGGCTTCTCGATGTACATGTCCTTGCGGGCCTTGGCGGCGTACAGGCCGCAGAGCACGTGCCAGTGATCGCAGGTGGCGATGAGGACCGCGTCGATGTCATCGCGGGCCAGCAGCTCGCGGAAGTCGGTGTACTTCCGGCAGTCGTTGTTGCCATAGTGCGCATTGACGAGCTGGCGGCGATCCTCAAGCACGTTGCTCTTGACGTCGCACACGGCGACCACGCGGCAGTCACCTTGGCCCATGAAGCCGTGCATCACGCCGGTGCCCTGGGGCCCCACGCCGATGGCGCCGAGAATGATCCGCTCACTCGGTGCGGTCTGCCCATCCCGACCCAGGGCGGCCGGCCCGACCACGTAGGGGATCATCAGGCCGGAACCCGCGGCGGCCATCGAAGACTTCAGGAACCGACGACGATTGAAGGGGTGTGACGCCATGATCCGCTCCTTTCCGGCGTGTTGCCGTGATTCTGTTTCTATCCTCATGCCGCGCTCGGCGGAGTCCGTCACAAGGTCGGGCGCCCACGATACGCGTGGACCTTACACGATGGACGGTACAATCGCCTCCTGCCGGTCGTCTATTCTAACATCCGCGGCCAAACTGTCCAACCCGATGCCGCCGGAGAATCCTGCTCACCCGGAACCGGACCATCATCGGGATGAAGGGACGGGAGGGAGCCGGCAGCGCCGTCATGCGCCGCCCAAGGCCGCCAGGCCGCCGGTGCCGACGCGAGGCTTGAAGTTGCCGCACCAGTCGAAGTCGTAGGTGATCGGCCAGTGGGCCTCTTCCTGGGCAACCGAGGGGGCATGAAAGCGGCACTCCCCGATATGCTCGCCCTGACGCCCGCGGACATTGTGTTCGGCGGATGGGAAACCCTGGGCCAACGACTGCCAGTAGAGGCACTTGGCGCAGTGGCCGTGGGCCTCATACTTCGGTTGATTCCGCACGTGGGGCAGCTCGTGAACCTCGTACTTGACTTGCGACAAATCCTCGGCCATGCCATTCTCCTTCCTCAAGGGCGGCCCGCCGGGGCCCCGACTTGGTCCGCCCGGCCCAACGGTGGTCCATTGTACCCCGGGTGCCCAACAACGGCAACAGGAGAACACACCACGCGAGCACCCGAGCAGGGCCGTGACCCCATCGGAAGGCCCACAGGCAGGTGAAGACACGGGTCGTCGATCCGGCATTCGAAGTAGTTTTCTATTGACAAACCGGGCCGGAGGGGTCAGAGTTAAAGGTATTGCCGGGATTGGCCAAGGGTGTCGGCCGATTGATGTTACACCCGACTGTCTCGGAAAGGAGGTGCGGTTCGAGTCACGTGTTTCTTCTGTTCCCCCTATGGGTGCGCCCTCATGGTACGGCAAGAGTCCGGCAAGGGGGCGGGCAATTCGACGTGTTCGCCTGAGGTAAGGTTTGGACCCAGAGTATGTGTTTGCGCCTCACCCGCAAATCCGCGGTGGGTCGCCGGGAGTGAGTGTCATGATGGGAAAGGAGAGTATCATGGGCAAGCGAGTTCTTTTGAGCGCTCTGCTGTCGCCGTTGCTGGTCGGGGGCGTGATGGCGGCGGTCGTCGACGACTTCGAAGGCGGTGTGGGGGCCTGGTGGACGGGTAACGATGGCACCGTCACCTTGTCGGCCAGCACAACGGGGGCCAGCAGCGGAACGGGCGCCATGCAGATCGATGTGTCCATCCCGGACTGGAAGATCTGCGCTTACTACAATGCCGTGGCGTATCACGCCCTGCTGGGCACGCCGGGCGCGGCGATCTCCATGGACGTGACCGTGTTGCCCGGCGAGTTTACGGGAACATGGATGAACGCGGAGATTGTCATCAACGGACAAAACGTGGGCTGGAACCCCCTCGGCGGCAATGATCTGATCCGCGACGGTCAGCCCCACACGTACACCTGGGTCCTGCCCGCGGACCTCATTCAAACCATCTCCAGTACGCAACCCGGGGACTGGTTCGAGATGATCATCGTTACGAACACGGACGCGGCGACGCGTCGGGTCTACGTGGACCACGTGCAAATCCTCGAACCACAAGAGCATATCACCGATTATCCCTTTGGTGAACTGGTCGGCGATTTCGAGGACGACACCCTGGACGGCTGGCTGGAGAACGACGCCACGTTCACCCGGAGCAACACCGGGGCGACGCGCGGCGAGTGGGCCCTGCAGAGCGACCTGGCCGTTGGCGGATGGCATATCAACGGGCGGCTGCCCATCGCACCCTATCGCGAGTTGCTCGGCCAGGGCGCCCGAGTCGTCATGGACATCACCGCCTTCGCGGAGGATCAACCGGGGACCAACTGGATGAACGTCGAGGCCGTCATCAACGGTCAGAACGCCGGCTGGAACCCGCTCGGCGGGCAGGGCGCGATCCGCGACGGTGAACCGCACACCTATACCTGGACGCTGTCGGCGGCGTTGGTCAAGACCATCGCAACCGTCGATCCCGGCAGTTGGTTCGAGCTGATGATCGTCACCAACAACAGCGCCACGGCGACGCGCATCTACGTGGACAACGTCTGGTTCTATGTCCCGTTGACGGCCGAGTATCCCGACCCGGCCGATGGGGCGATGGGCGTGGAATACACCCCCACGCTAACGTGGATCGCCGGCGCCGGCGCCGAGCGGCATGATGTGTATTTCGGCGCCGACCCCGAGGCGCTGGCCAACGTGAACCGGGACAACCTGGGCGAGTACCCCGATGTGCTCTACGAACTGGACGACGACGGGCAGTTCGAGCCCGGCATCCTGAGCATGAGCACACCGTACTACTGGCGGGTGGACGCGGTCGACGTCAACGACCTGACGGGCGAGGTGCTGGATATCCACACCGGCAGCGTCTGGACGTTCACCGTCGCCAACTATATGGCCATCGACGATTTCGATGACTACGCCGATGCCGATGCGCTCATGGTCGCCTGGCCCGACGCCAACGACCTGGAGAAGACCATCGCCCAGTCCGGCGCCCAGTCCATGAAGGTCGTCTATAATAACCGCACCGCGCCATTCCTCACGGAGATCAGCTACGATCTGCCGGCGCCGCTGAACGACTGGACGCAGCAGGATTTGGGCTCGCTGGAGCTGTACTTCTACGGCGACCCCAACAACCTCCAGGCCAACGACCCGCTGTACATTCTCGTGGAGGATGCCGAGGCCAATACCGCCGCCGTGATCTATGGGGACGACCCGGCGGATCTCGGGGAGGAGGAATGGCATTACTGGCAGATTCCACTGCGTGAGTTTGCGGGCGTGGACCGCAGCAACCTCGTGCGGGTGGCCATCGGCTTCGGCGATCCGGCCAACCCCACAGCCGGCGGCGTGGGCGCGATGTACGTGGACACGATCCGTCTGTACCAGGGGCGGTGCCTGCTGGATCGGCGGACGGCCGATTTTGCCGCCGTGGACTTCGCACCGCTGGGCGTGCCCGGCGGCGACTGCTGGGTGGATAGCGCCGAACTCATGATCCTGATCAACGACTGGCTGGCCCAGGACCGGGTTCTGCCGACCAGCGAGACCGATCCGAACGAGGCGGGCGGCGGCTTGGTCGCCTACTTCAACCTCGATGAAGGCAACGGTGAAATCGCGACATCCGACGCCAACGGCCTCAAGGAAGGCACGCTGTACAACGGGGTGACCTGGATCAGCCCCGGATACGACGGCACGGGAAGTGCGGTGCGCGTAGACGGCACCGCAAACAGCCGGATCGACATCGGCACGTGGGACCCGTCCGAGGGTACCGGTCAGCTCAGCCTTTCCGTATGGATCCGCTGGGCGGGCGAACGAAGGTCACCCGACTATGATCACCAGGGGATCATTGGCAAGCGGCAAGGCTGGGCGGGAACCGATGCGATGCGATGGTTCCTGGAGACTGACCCGCTCGGGCGGCTGGCCTTCCGGCAGTATTGGGAAGCCGGCGTGGACCTGTATTCGCCCGAAGGCATACTTGATCCGTTCGTGGGGAAGTGGGCTCACGTCGCGGTCACGTTTGACGGCACGACGGCGAGGATATACCTCAATGGGGCTGAAGTGATGTCCGGTCCGTTCGCCCTGGCCGATAAGGCCGACGCCGCAATGGGAATCGGCTGTACGCACGGTGTCGACAATGGCGAAGTCTTCGTGGGCGATATCGACGAGGTCCAGATCTACAATCGGGCCCTCTCACCCGAAGAGGTCGCTTATCTGGCCGATCTGACGCCGGGCGACGGAGAGCTTCACGTACCGGTCCCCTCCAAGGCGAACCTGTACAACGAGGAGCCCGCCGGTCAGCAGTCGGTGAACCTGGCGGACTTCGCCGTACTGGCGGAGTACTGGCTGGTCGATCAGATGTGGCCGTAATGGCGTCGTCGTCCAAGAAGCACTGTAAGGAAGAGCCCGGTGGCCTCGGCCGCCGGGCTTTCTTCATTTCTGGGGTGCTCGCTCTCAACAGCAGCACGCCGCCGTCCTTCTAGGGTTGAGGCCCGACGAAACACATCACCCGCTGCGAGACAACGTCCGCGGCAACCTGGAGCCCCAAGCGACTCGTATCGATGATCCTGAGCACCGAGGCGTATTTCTCCGCCTCCGGCGCGAACGCGGTGAGCCGATTGGGCAACTGCAGGATCGGATCGAGGCGCACGACGGTGCCTGGCCTATCCTCAAACAGGGCCACGTAGAAGATCTCGGTCTCGACCAGGTCCTGGAAGAAATGGCTTCCATACGACAATTCGGGCATGAGGTTGCCTTGGGGATAGGACATTTCGCACAGAACCGACATGTTGTTGATCTCGGAGAAGCGTACCGGCACACCCAGGGTGGGCGTGGTCGTCCCCCACCGTCCCGGGCCCATCAGCAACGTGATGATGCGCGGCCCATCCCGCATGGCCTGGTTAATCTTGCCGATCAGCCGGGCCAGGGCGTGCTTGTCCTGCAACGGCAGGTCCAGGTATCCCGCCGGGTCCACGTAGATCACCCGCTGAATGGGCTCGGAGAGGTTGCCGCCCATGAAGCCGCCCTCGGCCTGGAAGATGATCTGCGAGGGCTCCACCGCCGGCATCTTGACCCGGACCCCCGCGCCACGGGTTTGCAGGGGACGGCACTGCAGCAGGTTGATTTGTGGCAGCCGATCGCTGGGGAAATTCACGGTGAACTCGATGTCCACCGGGTAGCTGTAGTGTTCGTGCAGCGTATGAAGCAGGCGCTGTATCGTGGCGACGAAATCCGTCTGGGAAAGCAGGGCATCGAACGTCAGGATCCAGGCCGGCCCCGCGTCCATGCCGAGTTCGCTCATGCGGGCTTCGGCCTCGGTATCCCGCGAGGCCAGCAGCGTCATGGCCGGCCCCCAGTCCTCGGCCAGCACGCGCTTGACCGGAACGGTCTCCAGCGTGCGTTCCTGGATGTTCAGGGCGTCCATGTAGTGCTGGGAGAACTTGCGCAGGTTGTCGGTGCCCGACCAGGGCCGCACCAGCGGCGCATCCAGCGCCACCAGCCGCGGATAATCGTGCTCCACGCGGTCCACGGCCCGCGTGCCCAAGCCCAGCACGATCCGCAGCATGCCCGCCCGGGGATTCATCTGGGCGTTCCAGACAAACGTGTTGTACGAGACCCCGACGCCGCCCACGTCCGGATAGAAGCGCCGGCCGTGGTACCGCCCGCTCACCCGCTGCACCAGCAGGGCCATCTGCTCATCCAGTTGATCCAGCCCGCGCTGCAACCGGTAGCTCAGGGCATCCGGCCCGACCGCGCTGGCGTAGATGCGGCGGACGGCGTGCTCAAACTGCTCATAGCGCTCCTCCAACGAGCCCTGGTTGACCAGGAAGATGCTCTCGTATTTGCCCGCGAAGGCGTTGCCAAAGCTGTCCTCCAGCAGGCTGCTGGAACGGATGATGATCGGCGATTGGCCGAAGTACTCGATCATCTCCTTGAACTGCTCGCGGATGTCGTCCGGGAACCGCCCCCCCAGCAGCCCCTCGGCCAGCGGCGGCGCCTGGGTGAAGTAACCCTCGCGGGTCTTCTGCTCCATGCGGAGCTTCCACAGCCCGTTTTGCACGAGGTAGGTCTGAAAGATATCCGAGCCGATGTAGAACGAATCGTGCCGCTCCAGGCGCTCGAGCCAGTTGAAGGATTCATCCTCCAGGAGGATCTTGCGGGCGATGAGCATCCCCAGCGCCTTGCCGCCGATGTAGCCGGTGCCGATGAGCCGCACCCGGACATCCAGCAGGTCGGCCAGGGTGAAATGCCGGCGGATCAGGTTGAGCATCCGCTCCTCGCGGGTAAGCATGATCCGGCAGATCTGCTCGACGGCCTGGGCCTGCTCATCGGGTGCGGCGCCGGTGCTGGACAGCTCCTCGGCCCGCAAAAACAGGCGATCCCAGTAGTCCAGCTTCCGGGGCACCTGCCGCCGCCGCTTGTCGGAGATGTACGCGAACAGCCGGGCGGCGTCCATGCTGTTGAGCACCGGTTCGAGGCGGGTCCCCTCGTCCCGATGGGGCAGGAACATCGTCGGTGAATAGCGATTCTGCACTTTCAGCGGGTGAATGAAATACGATCCCTCCAGACGGTACAGGTCGAGCAACAGTTGGGTCGTCTCGCGAATCCGCGCGACGGTGTCAAACGAGTGCTGATCCCGGAGGATGCCGAAGTAGGCGATGGTGTCCAACTCATAGAGAAAGGGGCAGGTGACGCAGAAGAAGTTGCCGACCATCAGGTCGGTGGCCCAGGCGGACAGCAGATCGGAGAGGCTGTCGAAGACGTAGAAGACGCCGCGACCCAGCTCGGCGACGATGCGATGGACGTTCGAGGAGAACCGCTCGAAACCGACGTCGGCATCCAGCTCGATGATCGTCAGCCCCTCGCGGGGCTCCAGCAGCGCTTCGTGGGCCCCGAAGCGCATGTACACGATCTTGCGACCCTCCTGGATGGCCCGCTCGACGTAGGACAGCACGAACTTGCGGTAATCGGAGATGTCATCCACCTGCCAGACAACATTGTCGCCGTACCGCAGGTGCGTCAGCATCTCGTCGAGACGATCTAAGCCGGTACTCGGGTAACGCTGTTCATACGAGAGCGACCACGGCATTCGATCCTGTGCCATCGTGCCTTCCTTCCCCAGTCAACCCTTCCACCATACCACGCGCCCCCCGCGCAAAAAAGAATCCCCTCGCGCATCCGCGAGGGGATCTCTCTGCGACGGGCTATCTCATCGCGTCCTGCTCCGGTCGGGCACGATCTCGATCAGACCACGCCCTGAGCCATCATCGCCCGGGCGACCTTGAGGAACCCGGCGATATTCGCCCCGGCGACCAGGTTGTCCTTGGCCCCGTAGGCCTCGGCGGCGCCGGTGCACTGATCGTACACGGCGTCCATGATCTGCTTGAGCCGTCGATCGACCTCATCGAACGTCCAGTTCAGCCGCATGGAGTTCTGGCACATCTCCAGGGCGCTGGTGGCCACGCCGCCGGCGTTGGCCGCCTTGGCCGGACCGAAGGCCACCCCGCGCTCCAGGAAGATCTCGATCGCCTCGGGCGTCGAGGGCATGTTCGCCCCTTCACCCACCGCGATACACTTACTCTTGACGAGCTGCTCGGCCGCCTCGGCGTCAATCTCGTTCTGCGTCGCCGACGGCAACGCGATGTCGCACGGCACGGACCAGATACCCTTCCAACCCTCGGTATACTGCGCCGACCGATGCTCATCGACGTACTCGCGGATGCGGCCGCGCTCCACTTCCTTGATCCGCTTGACCGTGTCGAGCTTGACGCCCTCTTCATCCACGATGTAGCCGTTGCTGTCGGACATGGCAATGACGCGGGCGCCCAACTCCTGGGCCTTCTGCGTCGCGTAGATGGCCACGTTCCCGGAGCCGGAGATGACCACCTTTTTGCCCTTCCAGTCGGTGCCCCGGTCCTGCAGCATGCGGGTGACGAAGTACACCAGCCCATAGCCGGTGGCCTCGGTGCGCACCAACGAACCGCCCCACTCCAGGCCCTTGCCCGTCAGCACGCCCGTGAAGGTGTTGGTCAATCGCTTGTACTGGCCGAACAGGAAGCCAATCTCCCGCCCCCCGACGCCGATATCCCCCGCGGGCACGTCCGTATCCGGCCCGATATGCCGGAACAGCTCGCTCATGAAGCTCTGGCAGAAGCGCATCACTTCGTTGTCGCTCTTGCCCTTGGGGTCGAAGTCGCTGCCGCCCTTGCCCCCGCCGATGGGGGTGGTCGTCAGGGCGTTCTTGAAGATCTGCTCGAACCCGAGGAACTTGATGATCCCCAAGTAGACCGAGGGATGGAAGCGCAGGCCGCCCTTGTAGGGTCCGATCGCGCTGCTGAACTCGACGCGAAAACCCCGATTGACCTGAACCTCGCCCCGATCATCGAGCCACGGCACGCGGAACATGATCTGTCGCTCCGGTTCGACCATGCGTTCGAGGATCTTGGCCCGGGCAAAGGCGGGGTTTTTCTCGATGACGGCCTGAACTGACTCGACGACCTCGCGGACGGCTTGATGGAACTCGCTCTCCCCGGGGTTGCGGGCGAGGACCTGGCCCATGATTTCGTCCACGTAGTACTGGTTGCCCATTTGTTGTCTCCTGTCTGTTTTTTCTCGTTCACCACACCGGCCCCGCCTGTTCCAACATGCCTGGCCCTGAAGGCCGCCGTCACGCCTTGCGGGGGAATTCGAGCCGCTTGCTTTACCCAAAGAACAGAAAAGCTTATACTATACGCAGTGCAAGAAATATGATAGTAGTGGGTTTTGTAGCCTCAAGCAAACAACGCTTCATTATAGTTGCCATAAGGTACTCTTATTTATGAACATGGACACGCTCAGGGTCTTCTGCGACGTGGTCACCCTGCGGAACCTCTCGCGGGCGGCGGAGAAGCACGGGATCAGCCAATCGGCCGTTTCTCAGCAGTTGGCCCAGCTTGAGACGCTCCACAAATGCCAGTTGGTGGACCGCAAAAAGCGTCCCCTGGAGTTGACGGCGGCCGGGGAGGTCTTTTACGCCGCCGCGCGTGACATTCTGGAGCGTTACGACCGACTGTCCAGCGAGATCGCCGGCCTGACCAAACCGGCCAACCGCATCCGTCTGGCGGCGATCTTCAGCGTCGGCATGCACACGCTGCAGCCCTACGTCAAGCGATTCATGGGCCGCTACCCGACCGTGCACCTGCGGGTGGAATACTCCAGCGTCGGGCAGATCTATGACCGTCTGCTGCGGGGGGACGTGGATATCGGCGTGGTGGCCCTGGCCAAGAAGATGCGGGCCATCGAGGTGTATCCCTTTGAACGGGAGTTGCTGGTCCTGGTCTGCGGACCGCGGCACCCGTTGGCCGGATCGGGTGCGGTGGACATCCATCAGCTTCAGGGCATGGAGTTCGTGGCCTTCGAGCAGGGGGTGCCCACGCGGACGTGGATCGACACGATTCTGGGCCAGTACAACGTTGCGCCGCGCATCATCCTGGAGTTCGACAATACCGAAACCATCAAGCGGGCCGTTGAAATCGGCTCGGGCGTGAGCATTCTCCCGGAAAGCACCGTCCGTACGGAGCTGGCCAACGGCACCCTGCGGGCTTTGGCCTTTTCGAACGAACGTTTCTACCGCCCCACGCATATCATCGTCAGAAGGAACAAGACCCTCAGTCAGGCGGGACGTTACCTGCTGGAGCTGTTGCGTAAGCACGAGGGGGAATCGACCGCATGATCCGCGCCGTGATTTTCGACCTGGACGGCACGTTGACCGAGCCGTTTTTCGATTTTGACGCCATCCGTAAGGAGATCGGCATGCCCCGCGACGGGGGGCCGATCCTGGAGGCGATGGAGTCCATGTCCCCGGCCCAGCAGGCCCGGGTAAACGAGATTCTCGCGCGCCATGAGGCGCGGGCCGTCGCCGAATCCCGCCTCAACCCGGCGACGCGGGATACGCTCAACGCGCTGCGGGCCGCCGCGATCCGGATCGGCGTGCTGACCCGCAACACGCGGACGAATGCGCGGGCCGTCGCCCGCAAACACGGGCTGGACTTCGATGCCGTGGTGGATCGGACGGATGGGCCGGTCAAACCGGACCCGTTCGGCGTGCTGCATCTTTGCCGGGTGTTCGACGTGGACCCGGCCGAGGTGCTGGTGGTCGGCGACTACCTGTTCGACCTGCTCAGCGCCCGGGCCGCCGGGGCCAAGGCCGTACTGCTCTGCCACGATGAGCACAACGAGCGATTCGCTCCGCAGGCCGACTTCGTCATCCACCGACTTGACGAAGTGCTGGAAATCATCGAGAATGTGAGGCGTCATGAAGCCAAGGAGAATACCCATGCTTAGAATCCCGCTGTGGGTTTGTCTGGTCGCGGTCGCGGCATTCGGCGCCGCCGTCAGGAGTGCCTCCTGCAACGAGCCGCCGGTCCAGGCCCCTCCGACGGCGAAGCCGACGCTCCAAACACCGCCGGCCCCGCTGCCGGTGCCGGACACCGTGCAGGGGGTGCTGGATCGGCTGCGCGAGCGGACCGAGGCGATCCGAACCTACCAGGGCAAGGTTCGCTATCTGTTCATCCAGGAGCCGGAACTGCTGGACAGCCGCACGCTCAACGAGGGCGTATTGTTCTACGTGCGCGATCCGAACGAGCCAGCGGCCACGAAACTGCGGATCAACTTCCTGACCCGCCAACAGGACGACGGCGAGAAGGTCACCCACCGCGAGGAGTTTTTGTTCGACGGGGTGTGGCTGACCCGCGTCGACCACCAGTTGCGCAAGGTGGATCGGTACCAGAAGGCCCCGGTGGACAAGCCGCTGGATGTCTTTGAGCTGATCGGATACAACTTCCCCATCATCGGCTTTACGCAGACGCAGCGGCTGGCCGAATACTTCGATATCCGACTCCTGGAGGACCACAAAGCGGCTCCGGACGCGCCGGTGCACCTGCGCCTCAAGGCCAAAAAGGCCTCTCCGCACAAGGACGACTACGAGACGATTGACTTCTGGATCGACCGGGCCCTGTTTTTGCCCCGCCGCATCGTCACAACCAGCACCCAAGGCGATATTTACGACATCACCTTCCTCTCCCCGAAGCTCAATAAAAAGCTGCCCAAGGGCGTTTTTGCGGTTGAAGTGCCGGCGGATTTCGACCAGAATACCCACCCGTTGCCGCCGCCCCAGCCGGAGGCGGCCGACAACCCGTAACCCCAAGGACAATGGACAGACGTGATCCAGCGCGGAGACCGGCATGGCGACAGGTCTGGTGATCTATTATTCCCGCAGCGGCAACACGAAGCAGATGGCCGAGGCCGTCGCCCAGGCGATGAACGACAGCGGGGTCGCCACGGCCTGCAAGCCCGTCGAAAACGTGGACGTGGCCGACCTGCTCAAGGCCGATGCCGTGGTGGTCGGCTCGCCGACCTATTATGGGCGGATGGCGGCGCCGATCGCCGCCCTTTTTGACGAGTCGGTCAGTAAGCATGGCAAGCTGGACGGCAAGGTGGGTGGGGCCTTCAGCAGCTCGGCCAACATCGGCGGCGGCAATGAGACAACGATTCTGAGTATCATGACCACCCTGCTCGTGCACGGCATGATCGTCCAGGGCGACCCCCAAGGGGACCACATGGGTCCGGTATCCATCGGCAAACCCAACGACCGGGTCCTGGCCCAGTGCGCTCGCCGGGGACGGCGAATCGCCGAACTGGCGCGTCGATTGCATGGGTGATCGAGACCTGCGTGAGGATGGTGCGGGCCCGCAAAAAGGCCCCGCGGCGATTGACAGGCCCGAAAGGCGTTGCTAGACTTCGGGAAAAGGCAACAAGAGACGTCAACTCTCTTCTTTGGAGGCTGTTTGGATGCAGGAATACGAAGAGCTCAAGAAGTTGGTGGATGAGATGGAATCGGATTGGAACAAGGCATGCGGCGGCAACAAGGCGGCGGGGACGCGTGTCCGCAAGCAGTGCCAGGCCATCAAGCAGGCGGCCCAGGCGATACGCAACCGGGTCCTGGAGATTCGGACCACCGAACCATAAACCCCATGTCCACCGTCATGAACGGCACGACGACGCCGCCGACGGTGAGCCGAGGGGTGGCTTGTTGTCGGCGGCGGTCGTCTGAGATGGTGTTGTTGCGCCGGTAACCGGAGTAGATGTGCATGCCCCCTGCCCTGCTTTTTGATCTCAACAAGATCGACTTGAACCACGTGGAATTCGACCGCTCAGCCATCGCGGAGGTCAATCCACAAGCCTACGAGATGGCCCAATTGGACGCCGTCACCTGGGTGGACAGCACCCGGATGCTGTGTCTCGGATACAAGGACGTAACGGAGAATGAGTTCTGGGTGCGGGGTCACATCCCGGACCGACCGCTCATGCCGGGGGTCATCATGGTCGAGGCGGCCGCCCAGTTGGCCAGTTTCTACATGAAGCGAGTCTACGGATTGAAGGGTTTCATCGGTTTTTCCGGCATTGAGAAGACCCGGTTCCGCGAGGCGGTCCCTCCGGGCAACCGGCTGTGGCTGCTGTGCCACATCTGCAAGGTCCGCAGCCGTCAGTTCAGCGCCGCCGTACAAGGCGTGGTGGATGACAAGATGGCCTTCGACACGGTGATCAGCGGCATGCGGATTTGACGCGGAGCCTATGGACACGTTGTTCAAGGAGAGTCTGGACGTCGATCCAAACGATACAGACCTCCACCAACGGCTTGGAGCCATTCCCGCCCGTCGGGGGGTATTGCTGTTGGCCGATGGCTCCGGCCGGCCCGTCCAGTTACTGACCGCCGCCGATCTGCGGCGGATAGCCACGGCCCGGCTCGCGGCGTCGGATGAGGCGGCCGGACCCCACACGGTCAATCTACGGGTTATCGTGCGGCGGGTGGCGTGGATTCCCTGCGAGGGCAGCTTCCGGTGCGACCTTCGGCATCTCCAGGCGGCCCGCCGACTCTGGCCGAAGCGATACCGGCAGCACGTGGCCCTGCCCAAGTGTCATTTCGTGCGGATCGACCTGGCTTCTCGGCACGCCCATTTCAGCGTGCAGCCACACGCCGCAGCCAATCACCCCGAAGAGCACGTCTTTGGCCTTTTTCCCAGTCGCAAGGCCGCCGAGCGGTTTGTGGAGATCCTCGTGAGCGCCTTCGGTCTGTGTCGGCGGCCCGACCTGCTTGCCGCGCCCGACCGCGCCCCCGGTTGTCCGTATCTGCAAATGGCCGTCTGTCCGGCGCCGTGCGTGGGACGCATTGGCGAGGAGGCCTACCGGCGGCGTATTCTCCAGGCCGTCGAGGCCGCATCGGGAGGGCATCGCCGGATCCGCGAAGAACTGCTCGGTCGGATGCACGAATGCGCCCGATTTCAACAGTTCGAGCAGGCCCAGCAGCTCAAGGAGGCGACCGAGGCCTTGGCGGGGCTGCACGCGGCCACGTATGCCTGGACGGCGGACCTGCGGCGGCTGCGGATCCTGCACATCGAGCCGTCGGGGCGAATCCGTACGCCGGGCCAACGCCGCACCACCCAAACGTTCGCCGCGTTTCTCATCCGGGGTAATCACATTCTCGAAGGCCCCGACGTACTACGTGAGCGGCTCATGGCGATGGATGACTACCTGGCCGACCTCGAGGCCGAACCCCGGCCATCGGTCCCATCCGAAATCGAGGAGAACCTCGCCCTGGTCAGCTACCACCTGTTCCGCAGCAAGCCGAAGGACATCTGGCTGAACGTCACGGATGGCCTGCCCAGTGCCGACGACTTGGCCGCCCTGCTCGAAGCACACTTCGGGCCGGACAGCACCCATGGCTCATAACCTGCCCTATGACCAACCACCCGCGCAGCATCCGGTCCCGTTCCACAACACGCGTACGTCCGGACCGATGGTCGGGCAGACAGAATGGAGTCCCCCCTCCACCCATGACGACGCCGGAAACCGGTCTCAATACCTTCTGCGGAACCGGGCGGTGGGGATGTTGAGCAGCTTGCGGTACTTGGCGACGGTGCGGCGGGCGATATGGCCCATGCCGGCCTCGGCAAGCTTGTCGCGGATCTGATCGTCGCTGAGGGGATTGGACTTGTCCTCCGCGTCGACGATCTGCTGAAGCTTGGCGCGAATGGCGTCCCAACTGCGGGCCTGTCCGGTGTCGTCCTCGGTGCCGCCCGTGAAGAAGCCCCGCAGCGGCAGAATGCCCTGGGGACACTGGACGTACTTGCCCGCCACGGCCCGCGAGACGGTCCCGACGTGCACCCCGACCTCCGCGGCGACGGCGGTCATGGGCAAGGGCTTGAGGAACAGCGGCCCCTTGTCGAAAAACTCCTTCTGATGGGCCACCACCACGCGGGCGACCCGGAGCAGGGTCTGCTTGCGCTGCTCGATCGCGTCCATGAACCACTGGGCCGAGCGGATGCTCTGCCGGAGGAAGTCCCGCGTCTTCTCATCGAGCTTGCGGCTGCGGGCCATCCGCAGGTAGAACCCGTTGACCTGCAGGTTCGGTACGGTGGTGTCCGTCAGCCGCACGGTGTAGCCATCCCCCTTTTCGCTCGGCTCGACCAGGATGTCCGCGGTAATGGGTGGATTGTCGTGACGCCCGATGGACAGCCCGGGCGAGGTATCCAGCCGGCTCATTCGGTGGATGGCCCGGTTAATGTCCTCCAGCGTGCAGTTCATCTTGGCGGCGATCTGCGGCAGGCGGTTGTCGAGCAGGTCGTCCCAGTGGCGACGGACCAGATGGATCTCGAAGGACATGTCCTCGGAGGATTGGGCCATCTGGATCAGGAGACACTCCCGCACATCCCGAGCCCCCACCCCCGGCGGTTCGAGCTGCTGCACCAGCCCCAGGGCCTCGCGCAGATGTTCGATGTCGTACTCGTTGCGGGTCGCGTCGTGCAACTGCTCCAGGCGGACGGTCAGGTAGCCCCGTTCGTCGATAAAATCGATGATCCGCTGACCGGCCTTTTTGACGGGCTCCTCGGCCTCGACGAGCCGCCATTGGTCGCACAGCACCTCATACAACGAGCGGCCGGCCGCGGCGGTGTTTTGCAGAGCCTCGAGCTTGCGATCGGGATCACCCGTGCGGGTCGGACGATACGAACCCGACCGCTCGATGTAGTCGTCGAAATCCTCGCCCAGGCTCTCGAGCCGCTCGAAATCGTCGACGTTGTCGGAGTCGTCCCGGACGACCAGCTCGGCCTCGTCGGATCCGTCCGCGGCCTCCTCGGCCGGATCCGATTCCTCCGTGCGGGGCTCCCCGTCGGACGCCTCGTCGACCTGCTCCAGGACGGGGTTGCTGTTCAGTTCGGCCTCGATCTTCTCCTGCAAGGCCAGGAGCGGAAGTTGCAGCACCTCCATCGACTGGATCATGCGCGGAGCCAGCTTCATCCGCTGCTCCATCCGCATCTGTCCTGTCATCTGCATCTTCATGGGCGTCACCACTCCGGTCAAACCTCCACCGCGGCCCATTATAGAGCCGGGGCCCGATAAGGACAGTGGCAAGCGGAGAGATTTGGCGGGTCGGCCTCGCGTGGCATCGCGCCCCACGGGCGGCGGGCGGCGGGGGTGTTACATTTCACCACGGCCGAGGATGGCGTCGGTGAGGATGTTGCCGCCGGCGAATTCGATGGTGCCGCCGGTGGGCAGGCCGCGGGCCAGTCGCGTGACCTTGACCTTCAGCGGCCGCAGCAGCGAGGCGATGTACAAGGCCGTTCCATCCCCTTCGAGGTTGGGATTGGTCGCCATGACGACCTCGCGGACCGGACCGGTGCGGACCCGCCGGACGAGGTCGTCGATGTTCAGATCGCCCGGTTCGACCCCTTCCAAAGGGGCGATGTGCCCGTTGAGCACGTGGTAGACCCACTTGCACAGACCGGTCTTCTCGAGGCTGATGACGTCCTTGGGCTGCTCGACGACGCAGATCACCTCCTGGTCGCGTCGCGGATCGGCACAGATCGTACACCGCTCGGCCTCGGCCAGGTTGTGGCAGACCTTGCACGGGCGAATCTTCTTTTTTAATTCGGCGATGGCCCGGGCCAGTTCCAGGGCCTCGTTGGCCTCGGACTTGAGGATGTGAAACGCCAGCCGCTCGGCGCTCTTGGGCCCGATGCCCGGCAGCTTGCCGAACTCCTCGACCAGCTTGTTGAGGCTCTCGGTGTAGGCGGGATTCATGGCGTTGGTCCTACCGGTTCGATCTGGATCACGCTGGCGTCCAGCCCGGCGAGCAGCGTCTTGACGGCCGGATCATCGAGGGCCTGCTGGGTCACGGCGCTGCGCGGCGGTGCGGCCGCGGGCGCCGAAGCGGACGCCGTGCCCTCAACGCGCAGCCTCAGGGCGAAGCCCACGATCCGCGAGAGCTGCTCGGCCACCGCATCGGCGCGGGCTTCGCAGAGGTTCCGCGCAAAGATCGCCGTCGGGTCATACCCCAGGGTCAGCACGCCGCCCTCGAACGCCAAAGGCTCGGCGGTGGTCAAGAGGCTCCCGTTCGCGGGATTCTCTTGCTTGAAGGCCGCCAGAATCGCCGGCCACTGTTCGCGGATCGAATCCACGTGGGCTTCGATACGTCCTACGGCCACCCGCTGATCGGTCCCCCCCGCGGTCCCTGAAATCGCCGTCGTCGCCTCGCCCGTGGGGGTCGGCTTACGCGAAGAGCGCCCCGCCGGGGCGGCTATCGCGTTTTTTTTTACGCCGGTCGGCGCCGCCGGGGCACCGCCGAGCCGCGACAGAAGCTGATCGACGCCGATGAAATGCTCGCTGAGCGTCAGCCGCAGCAGGGAGGCCTCCAGCAGCGCCCGGGCCGTTTCACTGTTGCGAATCGTCCACCGCAGACGCTCCAGGGCGGTGATGCCGTAGATGAGCGCCGGCGTGTCGAACGCCTCGGCCAGACCGCTGAGCCGCTGGCGCTCCTGATCGGTCAGCACGAGCAGGTCGCTGCCGGCGTCGGTGCACCGCAGGACCATCAGGTCTCGCAGGGTGTCGATGAGCCCCTCCACAAGCTGGGCGGGCGTGCGACCGGCCTTGAGCAGGGTATCGATCGCGGCCAGGACGGCAGCGCCATCGCGACCTGCGATGTGTTCCAGCAGCACGCACAGCTCCTCACGGCCGCCCTGACCCAGTACCGACTGCACCAGGTCCATCCCCAGAGGCTCGGCCGCGCTGGTCAGTTGATCCAGCAGGCTCAGGGCGTCGCGCATTGAACCGTTGGCCAGCCGGGCCAGGTGCACCACGGCGTCGGGCTCGTAGGCGATCTGCTCGGCCTTGAGGATGCGCTCCAGTTGTCCGGCGATCTCCGCCGGCTGCAGGCTGCGAAAATCGAACCGCTGGCACCGGGACTGAATCGTCGGCAGGACCTTGTGCGGCTCGGTCGTGGCGAAGATGAACTTGACGTGGTCCGGGGGCTCTTCGAGGATCTTCAGCAGCGCGTTGAACGCGCCGGTCGAGAGCATGTGCACCTCGTCGATGATGTAGATCTTGAAGCGGGCGCGGGCCGGCCGGTACAGGGCGTTCTCGCGAAGCTGGCGGATGTTGTCCACGCCGGTGTTCGAGGCCCCGTCGATCTCGATCACGTCGATGTCGTCGCCGGCGTGGATCGCGCGGCAACTGTCGCATTCCAGGCACGGCTCGGCCGTCGGTCCCTCGGACCGCAGGCAATTGAGGGCCTTGGCCAGGATGCGGGCCATGGTGGTCTTGCCGACGCCGCGGGTGCCGGTGAACAGGTACGCGTGGGCGACGCGTCCGGCCCGGATGGCGTTCTTGAGCGTCTGCGCAACGGGCTCCTGTCCGACCACGTCGTCGAACGTCTGCGAACGATAGCGTCGCGCCAATACCGTGTATGCCATAGCCTTCGGCCGCCGGTCGCTGCCGGCCAATGAAGAGAAAAAGGTGGTCGGGTTTGCCACGGCACAGCACCGACTGCGCTTATGGCTGCTCGGTTCCCCGCCTGACCAGATTCGCGCGCGGCGCTTGCATGGGACCCGACCCCATTCTCTGGACTTGCCACGTTCTCAAGGCTCACCCACCGCCTTGCACCCATGTCGCAGCACTATACCCGGGCGCCACAAAATTTCCAGAAAAACATTCCAAAACCCACCGCCGAGACCTACACTTGGAACCGTTTTACAGGCCCCGTACGGCGTTGGGGCTCGGCCCTTGGGCAAAACGCCGCAGGACAGGACTGCTACGAAAGGGTGCAGGGATGAAGGTAAGGATCGAAGACAATTGCACGGCTTGCGGGCTTTGCGTCGACACCTGCCCTGAGGTGTTCGCGATGGGCGACGAGATCGCCGAGGTGATCGTGGACACGGTTCCGCCGGAGCTCGAAGACACGGTCGAGCAGGCCGCCGACGAGTGCCCGGTCGAGGCGATCGTCATCGAGTAGGCGCCTATACGCCGATCGATTCCGCCCCCCCATACACAGGCGACAGGACCGCCCTGCGAAAACGGCGATTGATCCGCCTCCGATCAAGCCGACAGCTCAATGCTGCGGTCCCGGGCCGCCGTCAGGGCGCGCCGGACGATGTGTTCGAACGCCTCATCAGCAAAAACGCTCAGCGCCGCCGCGGTCGTACCGCCCGGGCTGGTCACCTTTTTGCGAAGGTCCGCGGGCCCCTGCCCCTCCGCAGCGGCCTGCTCGGCCAGGATAGCGGCACCCTTGGCCGTCTGTCCGACCAAGGTGGCGGCGGTCTTTGCGTCCAGACCCAGCTCTACGGCCGCTTGCGTCATGTGCTCCATCAATAGGAAGAAGTAGGCCGGACCCGACCCGCTGACGGCGGTGACGGCATCGATCAACTCTTCCCGCTCCACGGCCACGGCCACTCCCACCGCCGAGAAGATCCGCAGGGCCGTTTTCATCGCACCGGACGCCGGATCGGCGCAGTATAATCCCGCCGCCCCGGCACCCACCAGGGCCGGCGTGTTGGGCATGACCCGCACAACGGGGACATTCGGAAGGGCCCGGCCGATCCGGACCGTACTGATCCCGGCCGCGATCGAGATCACCGCCGTCTCCGGCCGAACGGCTTGGGCGATCTGTTCCAGGACCCCTCCCATGGTCTGGGGTTTGACGCTGAGCACGAGTACATCGACCGCCCCGGCCAGGGCCGCGTTGTCGTCCTCGGTCCGCACCCCATATCGGCGGTGCATTTCGTCCAGCCGTTCGGGCCGGACGTCGGACATGATCACATCCTTCGGCTCAGCCAGCCGCGCATCCAGTATTCCACGGACCAGGGCCTCGGCCATGTTCCCGCTGCCGATGAATCCGATAATCATGGCGATTTCTCCTTGTCAGGTGTCTGGCACAGGGTAAAATCCTATACTCTGGCGGTTTTCCTGTAAACGTCGAATTCGCGGCTACGGGCAAGACCATCCAGAAAAGGGGGTGGGACGCCTTGACCTCACAGGGTCACTTGGGCGTTCGGCCGAAAGGCCGTGCGGTGCGTGGCCACCACGGAACCGTCCCACAGGGGGAACTGACGAAAACGGGGAATGCCGTGGGCGCGCCGTCTCCCGGTGCAGCGGTGGGAACCGCCACAGGGCGCGGCGACATGGATGAGGAGAAGAATCTATGGGCGCGAAGCGGACGACGGTGGCACGAATGGTTGGAATCGCCCTTCTGATGGGCGTGTGGCTGCAGGCGGGCTGCGTCGAGGACCTGTCCGAACTGACGCCTGCCCAGCAGGCACGGCTCAAGGCCGAGCGGGATCGGCTGGCCGCCAGGCCACGGCGCATCATCTTCAACAACGACGGCGCGGACTACCCCCGCGGGCCGGAGACGGCCGAGCAGTTCCTGGCCCGTCGACTGGCGGCCCTGGCCGACACGCAGGTCGATACCCTCTTCTACAGCACGCCGTACGCCTATCGGGCGTTGACTGTAGCCCTGGTCAACGAGAAGGGGACGGTGACGGACAAGGATCACTTTCAGGCCGTCGTCGAGTTCTGCCGCCAAAACGGCAAGGAGGTGTTCTGGTCGATGCGTATGAATGAGACGCACGATTCGAATATCCACGGTGGGCTGCGGCTGGACGACTGGAAACTGGATCATCGCGAGATGCTCATGGCCCGCAGCCATATGCCGTTTCCGTACGGCTGGGTGAACCGTCCGAGCTGGCCCTGGACGGCCATGGACTACGAGCACATCCAGGTCCGCCAGCATATCCTTGAAGTGCTGGCCGACGTCATGACGCGGTATGACGTGGACGGCGTGGAGCTGGATTTCTGGCGATGGCCGGTCTTTTTCAGGCCGCAGTTGTACGGCCAGCCCGTCACGGCCGACCAGCGTGAGATCATGACCGACCTGATGCGCAACGTGCGGCTCTTGACGGAGCTGGTATCCGTCAAGCGAAACCGGCCGGTCCTGATCGCCGTGCGGGTGCCGGACTCGGTGGATTACGCCGCGGCGGTGGGATTGGACATCGAAGCATGGCTGGCCGAGGACTTGGTGGACCTCGTCGTGGCTGGCGGTGTGTTTCAGCTTCAACCCTGGGAGCGGACGGTCTCCCTGATCAAGCCGCACGGCAAGCCGGTGTATGCCTGTCTGAGCCGCTCGCGCATCCCGGATGACGTGGAGGCGTTTCGCGGCGAGGCCTGGGACGCCTGGCAGGCCGGCGTCGACGGCATCTACGTCTTCAACGTGACCGATCCGAAGCATTCCATGCTGCGTGAGATTGGGGATGCGAAGCTGTTGGCTGCCCTGCCCCGCAAGACGAAATACGCACTGGGACACATGGAATGGTGGCACGTGCAGCGGATCGGCACGATTCTCAAAGGGGGCGAGGCCTTCTTTGATCGATCGCTGATGAGCCGCTGGCAGGAGCCGTGGCCGCGGATCGACCTGCCGTTCAGTGTCGGGCTGGAGCCCGGTACGGACGTGCGGATGGTCTGCACCGATGACCGTTACAAGCTCAGTTACAGCGAACGCCGGAACGCCTATGAGCTCTACGACATGCTCAATGACCCGCACGAACACCAGGACCTGTCTCGGTTGCAGCCCGACGTGTTTGAGGCCATGAAGCAGCGCTTCGAGGAATGGCGCGCCGAGCACAAGACACTCCTGTACGGGTCGTAGCGGCTCCGCTCGGTTCTTCTTCCGCGCCCGCCTGAAACCGCCGGACGGGGGCCGGAGTCGCGTCGAGATGTCCGTTCAGAACCGAGCGTTTCATCGTATCGGCCATCTCGTGCGCTTACGAAGCGCCCGGCGACGGGTTCATGACAGACGGCGTTCGGTGGGATACAATGATCTCGCGCACCGACTTGAAATGAGATCGCCTCGCAGGAAAGGGACCCGGTATGAGAATCCCCCATAGACACCAAACGTTGACGATGGCCCTCTTGGCCGCCGTGGTGGCCTGTCACGGGCTGACGCCACTGTGCGCCGCCGTGCCCCAGCCCCTGGAATTGTGGTACCCGGCACCGGCCAAGGAATGGACCGAGGCCCTGCCCGTGGGCAACGGGCGACTGGGGGCGATGGTCTTCGGCGGTCTCGCCACCGAGCGCATTCAGTACAACGAGGACACGCTCTGGACGGGGATCCCGCGCGATTATGCGCATCCCGGCGCCGCAGCTTACCTGGATGACCTTCGGCGGCTGTTGTTCGAGGGTAAGCAACGCGAGGCCGAGCAGCTCGCCATGGAGCACTTCATGAGTGTGCCGTTGCGCCAGGAGCGGTACCAGCCGTTCGCCGACCTGCTGTTTGAGTTCCCCGAACACGGCGACGCCCAGGACTACCGCCGCGCGCTGGACCTGGACGGGGCCGTGGCCACCACGCGTTATCGCGTGGGCCCCGCGACCCATGCCCGGACGGTGTTCGCCAGTTATCCCGACCAGGTCCTTGTTATACGGATTGAAGCCGATATCCCCGGCGCGGTCTCGTTCACCGTCACCAAGAAGAGCCCGCACGCCGGGGCCGAGACCTTCCAGCACGATGATCACACGCTGGGTATTCGAGGACGGGTCGCCGACTACACGGAGAATCGCGGCGCGGAAAAACGGCCCAGCGTGCTGCGGTTCGAGTCGCTCTTGCAAGTGCGAAACGAAGGAGGCCGCGTACGGGTCAGCGACCACGAGATAACGGTAACCGATGCGGATGCCGTCGTGTTGATCCTCGCCGCGGCGACGAGTTACAAGAACTATCATGATGTCAGCGCCGACCCGGACGCCCGGTGCAGGACAACACTGGGTGCCGTAGCCGGCAAGGACTACATCGCCCTGCTGGCTGCGCACCAAGCCGACCACCGGGCCCTGTTTCGCCGCGTGTCGCTGGATCTGGGCATGACCGACGCCGCGGCCAAGCCCACCGATGTACGTATCGCCGAGTTCGCGCAAGGGGCCGACCCGCACCTGGCGGCGCTGTTCTTTCAGTATGGCCGTTACCTGCTGATCGCCAGCAGCCGCCCCGGCAGCCAGCCGGCGAACCTGCAGGGCATCTGGAACGAGAGCCTCACCCCCGCCTGGGACAGCAAGTGGACGGTGAACATCAACACGGAGATGAACTACTGGCCCGCCGAACCGGCGAACCTGTCGGAGTGCCACGAGCCGCTGTTCGACCTGATCGCCGACGTGAGCCGGACCGGCCAAAGCGTCGCCCGCGAGCACTACGACTGCCGCGGCTGGGTCCTGCACCACAACACCGACATCTGGCGGGGCGCGGCCCCCATCAACCACAGCAATCACGGCATCTGGCCCACGGGCGGCGCGTGGCTCGCCCAGCATCTGTGGTACCGCTGGCAGTTCACCGGCGATGAGGAGTTTCTGCGAGCACGGGCCTACCCGATTCTCAAGTCGGCGGCGATGTTCTTCGCGGACCACCTGATCGAGGACCCGCGCAGCGACAAGGGCTGGCTCATCAGCGGGCCGTCCAACTCGCCGGAGATCGGCGGGCTGGTCATGGGACCCACGATGGACCATCAGATCATCCGCGATCTGTTCACGGCCACGATCGAGGCCAGCAAGGTCCTGAACCGCGACGCAGGGTTCCGGCGATTGCTCGAGTTGAAACGCCAGCGCCTGGCCCCCATGCAGATCGGCCGCCATGGCCAGTTGCAGGAATGGCTGGAAGACAAGGACGACCCCAACAACAAGCACCGCCACGTCTCGCACCTGTACGGGTTGCACCCCAGCGACCAGATCACCAGACGCGGCACGCCCGACCTGTTCGCCGCGGCCAAGAAGAGCCTGGAGTTCCGCGGCGACGGCGGCACCGGCTGGTCCATGGCCTGGAAGATCAACTTCTGGGCCCGGCTCGAAGACGGCGACCACGCCTACGCCATGCTGCGCAACCAGCTCACGCCGCAACGAACCTATCCGAACCTGTTCGACGCCCACCCGCCCTTCCAGATCGACGGCAATTTCGGCGCGACCAGCGGCGTCTGCGAGATGCTCCTGCAGAGCCACGTCGGCGAGCTTCACCTGCTGCCCGCCCTGCCCAGCGCGTGGCCGACGGGTTCGGTGCGGGGGCTGCGGGCCCGCGGCGGCTTCGAGGTGGACATCGCGTGGCGTGATGGCCGACTCACCGAGGCCCGCATCCACTCGCTGCTGGGCCGGTCCTGCAAGGTCCGCTACAACGAAAAAGTGGTTGAGTTCGAGACGCGACCTGATGCGGTCTACACGCTCAACGATCGGCTGTTCGGTCGGCGGCTTTCGCTGTGGTACGATGAACCCGCCGCCCAATGGACCGAGGCCCTTCCCGTGGGCAACGGGCGACTGGGGGCCATGGTCTTCGGCGGCACCGCCGTGGAGCGGATTCAGCTCAACGAGGAATCCCTGTGGGCCGGTCCGCCCGTGCCGGAAGACCGGGCCGGGGCACACGAATACATCGCCCAGGCCCGACAGCTCATCTTCGAGGGTCAGTACGCCAAGGCTCAGCGGATCATGCAGGATCACGTGATGGCGCCCCGCATCAGCCCGCGAAGTCACCAGACGCTGGGCGACCTGTGGCTGCGCATACCCGGCACACCCGACCGGCGCGTGGTTCTCGAGCGCTGGCGCCGCACCGCCGACAGCCCATCCGCAAGCGCCGCCCTGGCGGCGGTGAACGTGCACGATGCGGACTGGGCCGAGCTCGAATGCCAGTCGGGTCGATTCGTCCGGGGGGATGGCTCGGTTGGCCCCAACCGACAGGCGGTCTTCCGCGCGGCGTTCGAGCTGACCGCGGACCAGGCCGAGAGCCTGGGCACGCTCGCACTGGGGCCCATCGACGACTACAGCACGGTGTTCGTCAATGGCGAGGACGTCGGAAAGACGGATCGCTACGACCAGCCCTTCTCATTCGACGTGGCTGAGCACCTTCGGCCGGGGCGCAACGTGATCGCCCTGATCGTGGGCAACGTCGGCGGACCGGGAGGGATGACGGCGTCGGTGGCCCTGGAGCCCGGCTCCGCCGCAGCCGGAGCGTATGCCCGCGAGCTGAATCTGGACACGGCCATCACGACGACCCGCTTCACGCATGAGGGCGTGACCTACCATCGCGAGGTCTTCGCCAGCCCCGTCGACGACGTGCTGGTCGTGCGGATCACGGCCGACCGGCCGGGCCGCGTCTCGCTGGACGTCGGCCTCAGCCGCCCGGTGGACTTCACGGTGGAGCCCGATGGCGACGACGGCCTGGCCATGTTTGGCCAGGTCAGTCACAATGGCCGGCACAAGGGCGTGCGATATAGCGCCCTCCTCAAGGCCCTGCCGAAGGGCGGCACGGTCCAGCCGGCCGTCGAAGGACTGGCGGTACGCGGCGCCGATGAGCTTCTCGTACTGCTCACCGCCGCGACGAACTACCGCTTCGGCGACCCCCAGCCGTTGACGGACCAGGACCCCAAGCAGTCGGCCCGAGAGCACATGAGCAAGGCCCTGATCAAACCCTTTGAGGAACTTCGGCGTGATCACGTAGCCGAGCACCAGCGTCTCTTCCGCCGCGTCGATCTGCAACTGCCCGTAACCCCGGCGGCGGCCCTGCCCACGGACGAACGGCTCAAGGCCCTGCAGGCCGGCGGCGACGATCCGGACCTGGCGGCGCTGTACTTCCAGTTTGGCCGCTACCTGCTGATCTCCTGCTCGCGGCCCGGCTGCATGCCGAGCAACCTGCAAGGGCTGTGGAACGAGCACGTCGAGGCCCCCTGGAACGCCGACTACCACATCAACATCAACATCCAGATGAACTATTGGCCCGCCGAGGTGACCCACCTCTCGGAGTGCCATGAGCCGTTCTTCGGGCTCACCGAGGCCCTGCTGCCCGCCGGGCACAGGACCGCCCGCGACGTGTACAACTGCCGCGGGTTCGTCGCCCACCACACAACGGATGCCTGGTGGCACACCGCGCCGTTCGGCAGCGTCCAATACGGGATGTGGCCGATGGGCGCGGCCTGGTGCACGCAGCATTTCATGGAACACTGGCGATTCACCGGGGATGACGCGTTCCTGCGGGATCGGGCCTGGCCCGTGCTGCGGGAGGCGTCGCTGTTCTTCCTGGACTGGCTGGTGGAGAATCCGCACACGGGCAAGCTCGTATCGGGCCCCAGCACCTCGCCCGAGAACACCTTCCGCGCCCCCGATGGCAGCGTCGTGACCCTGTCCATGGGCCCCGCCATGGACCAGGAGATCATCTGGGACACGTTCACCAACACGCTCGAAGCGGCCGCGGCGCTGGGCATCGAGGATAACACGATCCGGCGGATCCGCGGGGCACGAGAGCGCCTGGCGATGCCGAGGATCGGCCCCGATGGCCGGCTGATGGAATGGAGCGAGCCGTTCGAGGAGCCCGAACCCGGCCATCGGCACGTCTCGCACCTGTTCGCCGTGCACCCCGGCCGGCAGTTCAACATGTATGACTCACCCGATATGATCGCCGCGGCCCGCAAGAGCATCGAGTACCGACTGGCCCACGGCGGCGGCCACACCGGCTGGAGCCGGGCGTGGATCATCAACTTCTGGGCCCGCTTCCACGAAGGCGACAAGGCCGAGGAAAACGTCCGCGCCCTGCTGGCCCGCAGCACGCACCCGAACCTGTTCGACAACCACCCGCCCTTCCAGATCGACGGCAACTTTGGCGGCTGTGCGGGGATCGCCGAGATGCTCCTGCAAAGCCACGCCGACCGCATCGAGCTCTTGCCCGCCCTGCCGAGTACCTGGCCCAGCGGCTCGGTGCGGGGTCTTCGGGCCCGCGGCGGCTTCGCAGTGGATATCACATGGGATCATGGCCGACTCACTGAGGTACGCATTCGCTCGTTGCTGGGTCGGCCCTGCCGCGTGCGCTACGGCCAGATGGAGGTACGTCTTGAGACCACGACCGGCGGCGTTTACCGCCTGGATGGGGTGCTGAAATCCCTATAAACCTATGGGGGCAGTACCCCGCGGTGGCTGACGCGGCGGCCAACGGCGCCCTGAGCGCAGAACCTGGATTCCGGATCACGTCCGGAATGACGCGGAATGGTTTTTCAACAAGCCGCTATGGCGTGATGCGCCAATAGGCCGCCAGGAGGGCCAGGTCCGCCAGGTCGACTCGGCCATCCACCTTGAGGTCCGATCCGAACCGCGGCCACGTGTACCACGCCGCCGGTTCCTGGGGCTCGGTCAGCCATTGTTCGGCGAACCGCAACAGGTCGTCGACGTCCACGTCGTCGTCGGGCTCGCCGTCGCCCGGCCAGGGGGCCTCCCAGGCGCCCATGTCCACGCGACCGCGGAGCACCCGCGGCTGACCGGCGATATCGGTTGCGCCCGGTTCGGCCTGCCACTGCGGATCACCGGCGTTGATGCACGGCGACTCCGGCCGCAGACGATAATCGCCCGGCACCCAAACATCATCCGACGCATCCTCCGGCGTCCCCCCATCATCCCAATAGCCGGGGTCGATGAACAACGGATCGGCGTCGATGTTGCCGCCATAGGTCCGCCCGAGTATACAACTGTAAGTTGTCTTCACAAAAGACGCCGGTGTATCGTCAGGACTTATCCCGGCAATGATGCAGTTGTCCACAAAAGCAACTTCGCTCAGCTGCTGGTTCCGATAATTGTCTCGGTTCGCCACGATCGTTGAGCCCTGGATCTCGCCCCCGAAACTGTCCACCGCTGCGCCCCAACCAGAAGAACCAATGGTATTCCCCGCAATCAGGCAGCCCTCTATTCTCGGAATGGGCCCGAATGTTGGAACAAACGTCCCGCCACCCATGACCCCCCCACCACGGAAACGCGCATGATTCCCCGTGATCTGACATTGACGTATCAGTGGGACAGCCAGCGCATAGATGCCGCCCCCCCGCTCCTGGGTCTTGCAATCGGTGATGATACACCGGCGGACCAGTGCGTTACCGCAAAGGAGCATCCCTCCGCCAGAACCCACAAGTAAGTATGGGTCGTCGTTACGGGGAGGATACATATTCCGCACGGTCAGACCGGCGACTTCGACATCAAAGTCACCGAGGGGCGCCAGGATCAAACCCCGGTGCCTCTCGCCCTGATTGGCCTGGCCGTCGATAATCGTCTGGGCGACGACGTCCCAGTTGGACGGGTCCAGTCCTCGCACGGTGATGGGTCCACGGTCGATGTAGATATCCCAGTTGCCCGGCCCGGTATACACGCCCGGCAGCAGGACGACCTCGCCTCGGTCGCAGGCCTCGATGGCCGCCAGGATCGTTCGCTTCGGCCCGTGAGTCCCGTCCCATTCGGTCGCCCATCCGTCCCAGTCATCGTCGCCGGCGACCGGGTCCACCCAGATCGTGGAATACTCGACCGGATTCGACCCTCGGATATACTCCTGGCCCGTCACGTAGGCGTCGTTGTCCGGGTTCCCGTCGGGATCGGCCGCGGTGGGCGACCCGAAGTGCCGCTGCTCCCACCCATCGGGCAGCGTGTCACCGTCACTGTCGACAAACTCATCGGCGCCGATATCGACGGCCAATCCGTGAGGACGGGCTTCCCCATCGATATCGACAAGCATACCGGCGAACTCGGGGTCGCCCGCGTCGATACACGGGGAACCCGCCTGAAGGTGATACCCATCACCGGTCAACAACGGATCACTATCAATGTTGCCCGGTCCCCAAGTTATCTGCCCACCACCCGAGAAACGGACATTCTCCTGTCCTCCTTCCACGACACAATAGGCCACGGACGCCGAATCCTGTGCGCTCGGTAAAGTCAACGCCAAGCTCCAACGCGCGTTGCCCCAGAATATTATGTTGTGGGATGCGGAGAACACGCTTACGTCGCCGGTAACGCCCACAGCACGGTTGTACGCAATCGTGCAATGATCGATCTCACAAGAGTCGCTGTTCCAAAGCCGCACGACCGTACCGGCGTGATTCCCCATCAAGACCGACTGAGACAGAGAGAGCCCTATATTCGGAGTATAGATAACGGCGTAGCCTTGGTACGGCGACAGCCCCTCGCTGGTTGGCGATGGATACCCATTGCTCTTGATCATACAGTTCTTGATCACGAAGAAACCGGAAGAAGCACTTCCCAGGGACTGCAGGATCCCCGAGTTTTCGCGTGCATTTCCTGAGAACCGGTTGCCCCGGATCAGGCTGTCCCTGAGAATGACCTTGGCGCCTTCGCCCAAGATCGCCGCTCCGAAAACCGACGCGATGTTGTCTTCGATTCGGCAGTGCTGGATGACCGGTCGGCTGCCGGACCGACAATAAATCGCTCCACCGCCGGTGTCGGCAACATTATCGACCAGGCGACACCGCCGGATGATCGGCGATGCGCCGTCCACCTTGAGCGCCCCGCCTTGTGGTACGTAGCCACCGGTAATCGTTAACCCTTCAAGAACCGCCCACGAGGTCTCACCCGATTCAAAGACGAAGCCACGGTGCTGATTCTGAGAAGTCCCCTGGCAGTCGATGACCGTCGCCTCGACGATGTCCCAGTCCTCCGGATCCACACCGCGAACGATGATGTCCCTGCCCCCGAAGCTCACGTCGCGATTGCCGTCGCCCTGATACAGGCCCGGCTTGAGGATGACCCGCCCGGTATCGGGACAATCGTCAATGGCCGCCTGGATGGTCCGCTTGGGCCCGTCCACGCCGTCCCAGTCCGCCGCCAGGCCGCTGGAGGCATCGTCGCCCGCCACCGGATCGACCCACAGCGTGGACTTGACCAGGGGGTCGCAGGCCCGTTCGTACTCCTCGATGTTCGTCAGGCCGTCGTCGTCGAGGTCGTCATCCGGGTCCAGGGCCGTGGGCGACCCGCCGAATCGAACCTCAAACCAGTCCGGCAGGCCGTCCCCGTCCGCGTCCACGAACTCATCGGCCCCGATGTCGGCCGCACCGCCCCAGGGACGCGGCTCGCCATCGTAATCCCCGGTCGTGGACGAGGGCCCGGCCGCGTCAATACAGGCCGAGCCGGCCCGCAGATGTATCCGGTCGGGCGTCAACATCGGGTCGACGTCGATGTTGCTATCCGACAGCAATAGAGCACGGTCGACGTGAATAGGACTGGCCCCCTGATGGCCGGAGATCACACAATGCGAGATATCCATGAGGGTATCCGGCTCAACGCGCACGGCGTCTACAGGACCTGCGTTGCCCCACAGGATGGAATTGGTCACTCGGCAAACACTGCGCACGCGGGTTGCAATTCCTCCGCAGCCCCACCAGTCATCAGGGTGCCGATTCCCCACGATCGTACAATGGTCCACTTGGCAGTAGTAATGCAGCACGAGTCCCGCCGCTCGGGGAAGACTCCCAAAAGACTGGTTATTGTAGAATACACAGTTGACTATTTGCATCCATCGCTCAGGGTCGGTCCCGTAGCCACCCTGGAATCCCGCGGCGGGGCCCTCACTGGTGTTGTCGAAGACACGACAGCCGGAGATACGTGCACTCTTGACACAGTACATTGCCCCGTAGCGGTTGCCGTACAAGTAACAGTTGATGATCGACGTGTTCTCACCTATGGAAATGATGGCCGACCGCTTCTCAGCATTCGTGATCGACAAGCCTTCGATGACAACATCGCGGTCGTCGATTCCAATATCAAATCCGCCGTGGGGCTCGGCGGCGCTGCCCTGGCAGTCGATGATGCAGTGCTCCGGGCCGTTGACGCCGCGGACCGTGACGGCCTTGCCGCCAAACGTAATGTCCCGGTTGCCCGGGCCGGTCCACACGCCGTCGCCGATCTCCACCACCCCACCGTCATGCGATGCATCCACCGCCGCCTGGATCGTCGGATAGTCCTGGGGCACCCGCAGCCGCTCGGCCACCCGCAACTCCACGTTCACGACGGCCGCCTCGGAGCCGGCCACCGTGAGCGTCAGCGGGCAGGTATACACCCCCTTGGCCAGACCCGCCACGTCCGCCTGGACGATAATCTCCTCCCCCACGTTCGTCAGCACCCCCTCCGAGGGCGTCACCGTCAGCCATTCGCAGCCGGCCGTATCCATCGACCACGCCGCCCCGAGCCCATCCAGATTGCGCACCACGAACGAGTCGCCGGGCGTCTGCTCCAAGCCATCCCCCCCGGCCAGCACGATCCGCGAGGCCCCGACCTGCAACTGCACCCCCAGCGGGTCAAACTCGTAGGCCCCCAGGTCCACCGCCGCCGCCCCATCCTGGTCGCTGTCCACCACCCGTGCCAGCCGATCCGCATCCAAACCCGTCAGGCCGCCGGGCACCTCCGCCGTCCCCGCATCCAGACACGGCGACGCCGCCGACAGGTGATAATCGCCGGACGCGACAAACAACGGCTCGGCGTCGATATTCCCCGAACCCGTCGCCCCCGGGAAACAGCAATGGCTCACCACCGCCGTGCCATCGAAGAACAGCTCCCCCTCGTTGCCCCACAGGATACTGTTGGCGATCGTCCCGTCGCAGGCCCGGATGACCCCCTCGCTGATCCCCCGGTTGGCCACGAACGTACAATTGACGATCAGACCGTCGCAGTTGTTCAACGCCCCGCCCTGCGGCGCCCGATTGTCAATAAACACGCAATTGGCGATCTTTCCGGAGCATCCGGCCAGGGCGGCGCCATAGGTCGCGTAGTTGTTCTTGAACGTGCAGCCGTTGATCAGCCCGGCCCAGCCGTGGATCGCCCCGCCGGCCGCCTGCGCGGCGTTGTTCATGAACACGCACCGCACGATGTTGCCGGATGCCCCGTTGCCCCGCACGGCCCCGCCCACGTCCGGAGAATGGCCCCCATGGATCCGGAATCCGGCCAGTGCGCAACCCTGGCCCTCGGTGCCCGCGAAGGTGACAACGCTCCCACCGGTGCCGCGGAGCCACAGGCTGGTCTTCTCCGGATGCGCCCAGTCCGTCGAGGTGACCAGGATGTTCTTGCCGCGGAAGTGGATCGCCTCCTGGTAAGCTCCCTCCGCGACGACGACCGTGTCACCGTGCACGGCCGCGTCGATCGCCGCCTGAATCGTCGCGTACTGGCCGGGGACGTGACGCTCGGCCGCCATCGCCGCCGCACAGCACACCCACAGCCCCCCGATCACCACCGCCTTACGAATACCCCGAGCGTCCATCGTCACCTCCCGACCGCGTGCGCGGCCTGCCTGTACCACACAACAAGAGTCATCATACCATGATTGCAGGGCCCGGCACAACCCCCGACCTGCGCCGATTTTGGCGACTTCCCGGCGGCCATAACCTGGACGCGGACCGCGGGACACTGTAGAATGGAGGGGTCATGAGCACGAAATGGATATGTGTGTGTCTGTTGGCAGGAGTAGCGGGTCTGGTGTGGGCCCAGCCGGTCACGCCCAGACCCTCGAACCGGCCGTTCATTTGGCAGGACGCCGGCTTCTTCTGGACGCTTGGTGAGCCGGTTCTGGCACCAGTTGACCCGGCGGATGATCACCGCTACTCGGTCAAGGACCCCACCATCGTGCGCCACGGTGGACGCTGGCACCTGTTCTGCACGGTCCGCAGCGAAAAACGCTCGCACCAGATCGAATACCTGTCGTTCGCCGACTGGCCCCAGGCCAACGCGGCCAAGCGGCACGTGCTGAACCTGACCGACGGCTACTACTGCGCCCCACAGGTGTTTTATTTCACGCCACACAAGACGTGGTACCTTATCTGCCAAGTCAGCGATGAGACGCGCAAGCCCGCGCTGCAGCCGGCCTGGAGCACAAACAACCGAATTGACGACCCGGCGGGCTGGACCCGACCCGTGCTGTTGTATGAGCGGCACCCCGACAACGTCTCGATGTGGATTGACTTCTGGGTGATCTGCGAAGCGACGCGGGCGCATCTGTTCTTCACGTCGCTCAATGGGTTGATGTGGCGGGCCGAGACACCCATCGCCGATTTCCCTCGCGGCTGGTCCCGTCCGCAGGTCGTCCTGCGGGGCGATATCTTCGAGGCCTCGCACACCTACCGCCTGAAGGACCGGGACCAGTACCTGACGGTTGTCGAGGCCCAGGCGGACGGCCGGCGCTACTACAAGGCGTACCTGGCCGATTCACTCGACGGGTCGTGGCGACCGCTGGCGGCCACACGCGAAAAACCGTTCGCCGCACCCGTCAATGTCCTGCAGAAACCGCACTGGACCGACTCGTTCAGCCACGGGGAGCTGCTGCGGGATGGGTCTGACCAAACGCTTACGGTGGACCCGGACCGGCTGCAATTCCTCTTCCAGGGCGTCAGCGACGCCGACAAGGCCGGCAAACCCTACGGCCAAATCCCCTGGCGTCTTGGCCTGCTGAAGTCGGCCCTGCCCTGAGCCCCCCACGCGGAGACGAACATGAGGATAAGCCGCCCGTCGATTCCCCGCGCTGCCTTGTTGTGTGCGATGACCGTGTATGCGCTGACGGCCGGCTTGGCACGGGCCGACGTCGCGCAGGCCGGCGACACCGAACCGGTCTACCTCTACGATTTGCGTTACGCCACCGGCGGCGATGGCCGTGACGCCGCCCACGTGCTTCGGGCCTGGGACCACGCCCACACCATCGCGGCATTGCAGGGTCTGGCCAATCGCCAGGCCCCGCGCCTGTACCTGCTGGCGGTTATGTCGCAGGTCCGGCGTGGCGAGTGTATCGACGCTTACTGGCTGGATTACCTGCGACGGACCGGTGCCGTGCCGGAAGATCGTCCCGTGAAGACCATCGAGGATGTCGAGACCCTGGTGCAGACGTTCCGCCCGTTTGTCCGCGGCGCGGTCGTGTACGATCCGAACGTCGCGGCGACCAGCAACGTCGCCTCCACCGTCGCCGGGGCCGACGACCTGTTGCCGATCCGTTACGACCTGCGGCCGGGCAGTTTGTACCAGCGTCTGGTAAACGACGGTCCCAGGCTGCCTGTGCGGGTGTGGCTGGTTCGACCAAATGGCCGCTCCCTGTTCACGGGCAAGGGCACGATCCCCGACACCCCCCTGCCCAGCACCGGCTCGGCCAAATGTGACGCGTACCTGTGGATGAAGCACCACACCCTCGACGCGGGCCGATGCGACGGCGCGTTCGGGGCGTATTACCTCGATCAGTACTGGCGACAGAGGCCGACCGCGGCCGTGTTCAACCATCACTGCCTGACGAATCACGACTTTTTCATCGCCCGGCGGGCCTTCTTCTTCGACCTGCACGTGTGGGACGATGAGGTCCCCGTGGATGACCCGCGGCAGAAGCCCGGCACGGACCTGCAAACGCTGAAGGCCCTGTTGGCCTCGGCGTATGCGCATGGCGGCCGAGAGCGGATGATCCACATGGGCGGGTTCGTGCCCTGGGCGTACAAGTACACTACGCACGGCACCGCAGGCGGCAGGCACGAACCGGTGCCGACCGAGTGGGAATACGGCCGCGTGCTCAGCGCCTACAACGGCTACATGGACGCCGACGCCATCAGCTTCGGCGCGATGGCCAACGCCTCATTCCACATGCACTTTCCCCTGCGCGAGCGCTACCCGCAGCCGTGGGTCACGCGGGATCAGCTCATCGAGCGGGGGTACCTGACACCGGATGGCCGCGTGGACTTTCGCGACCGCGAGCTTATCATCTTCTACGTAGGCGATTACGACTGCGCGGCCTGGCTCTACCAGCGCGTGCCGGACATCTGGGATGATCCCAACCGCGGCAAGGTGCCGATGATGTGGGCCATCGGACCGCATCTGGCCCGACGGGCGCCGATGGCCATGCACTACCTGCGGACGACCGCGACGCCCAACGATTACTTCGTCGCGGCCGACAACGGCAGCGGCTACTGCGAGCCCGGCATGCTTCAGGAACCGCGGCTCATCTCCGATCTGCCCTCCGGTCTGGAGGCCTGGGCCACGCATTGCCGCGCCGATTACGAGCGCTGGGGCCTGAGCATCACGGGCTTTATCATCTATGGCCACGGTCCGGAGCTCAACGCCGCCGGCCTCGACGCCTACGCCTCGTTCAGCCCCAACGGGATCGTCCCCAGCGGCGGGCCGCCCACCCTGCTGCACGGCGACATGCCCGTGCTGCGGTTCGATCACGATGTGATGGAGTCCGACCCCGGCCGGGCGGCCGAGCACGTGCTGCGGCGCATCGCCGAGCGTCGTGAGAACGGCCTGCCGGCCTTCCACTGGTTCCGCAACGTCCTCAAGACCCCCACGTGGTACGTCCGCGTGCACGAGGAGCTGGCCCGCCGCAACCCGAACGTGGTCGTCCTCGACGCCCCGACCTTCTTCGAGCTGTACCGCGTCTTCCTGCGCAACCACCCCGACTGGGCCCGCGGCGAAGGCCCTGCCCGCTGAGAACACTGGGTGGACGCAGTCCACCCTTGTATCTTGGGGGTTGTATCGTGTGGCCGTCATGGAGTCCCGATGGGTGGCGGCTTTTTGATTCGCAGTGTGAATCAAAGAGCCGGGCGGGTGGTTGGGGCCAGCCCTTTGCCTTCGGCAAAAGGCTGCCACCCCACGTATGTTCTCATGTTCTCAACTTCTCACTCTCCCCCCATACCCCCCCCCTGGGGAGCCGGGCGGCAGACCGTGCCCGCCGGGGCTTCGGCCAAGCCGGTGCCGC
>NPIE01004127.1_pt1 | contig 35824 bp, 26 predicted proteins | sample 8637661 | NCBI WGS metagenome assembly NPIE01 (sample SAMN07420842, study PRJNA396082) | bioreactor metagenome | isolation source: sample BA12 brine-fed electro-methanogenic bioreactor BA | place: Japan: Kochi | collected 2016-12-09 | reverse complement strand
TACTATCATACCTAATCTAGGAGTAGTAAGTAAAAAAGGAGTGGAATCTTTCGTTCTTGCCGATATGCCAGGTTTAATCGAAGGCGCTTCGCTTGGACAAGGATTAGGAATTCAGTTTTTAAAGCATATTGAAAGAACAAGAGTCTTAATACATATGGTTGATATGTCACCTTCATCACTAAGAGAACCTTATAATGATTATCAAGTCATCAATAAGGAATTAGAAGAATATAACCCAAGTCTATTGCTGAGACCACAAGTTATCGTAGGTTCAAAAATGGATGAAGATGGAGCAGTGGAACGCCTTGAAGAATTTAAGAAACATTTTGAGGAAGATAAAATCATCATTCCAATTTCTGCTTTAACAAATGATAATTTAGATAAACTAGTTTATCGAGTAGCTGAGTTGTTAAAAGAAACACCTTTCTTTTATAAACAAGAAGAAGTTATTGATGAGTATGTTGAATACAATTTTAAAGAGGAAGAAAAAGACTTTATTATAATAAAAATTGATGAAGATCGATATGAAGTATCCGGTAAAATCATAGAAAAGTATATTAATAGGGCAAATTTCATGACCGATGAGTCTATCAGTATATTTTTAACCAAATTAAGAAAAGCAGGTCTTGATGATAAATTACGCGAATCTGGGGCCAAAGAAGGCGATATAATCGTTATCGCTGATGATGAGTACGAGTTTGTTGAATAAATATTTTCAAAAAATGATATGATATTTATTTGTTTTTTATATTAGTATTAGTTGTTATTTATTAGTTTTTATTTTGTTTATTATATGTATGTTATGTGATGTTTTTCATTTGAAAAAATTAAGGAGTTGAGTTTAATGTATAGCTATATCAATGGTACAATTACAGAAATATCACCAAATTATGTAACTCTAGATAATAATGGAATAGGCTACAAGATCATTACGCCAAATCCTTATAATTTTAAGCATGATGCAAACACAACAATTCATGTTTATCAAAAGGTTACTGATGATTCGATTACCCTATACGGGTTTAAATCTGAAGAAGCGAGAGATCTTTTTATTAAGTTAATTTCTGTTAATGGTATCGGTCCAAAGAGTGCTATTGCCATTTTAGCGAGCGGTACAGTTGCTTCCATAACTAAAGCAATTGAAGATGGTGATGCCAAATATCTACAGAAATTCCCAGGTATTGGACCAAAAGCATCTCAACAAATTGTTCTTGACTTAAAAGGTAAAATTGATTTTGAAAATGTCAGTATCACTTCACAGAATATGCTTGAGGTTGAAGAAGCTTTAATTGCTCTTGGTTATAAAACGAAAGAAATTGAAAAAGCTCTAAAGAACCTTGATAATACAAAATCAACCAACGAATTAATTAAAGACGCATTACAAACGATGCTTAAATAACAACTTACCTAGTGTTTTTTGCATCTTAGTCTTGGTTTACTTGTAACAATCAAAATCATTTAATATAATGTGGGTAAATCAAGGAGGAATATTATGAAATTATTAAAAGCTTTAAGCATTTTCACTTTATTAGTAGTTAGTTTAGTTTTAGTAGGTTGTACAAATAATAGTGTCTTAGACAGTTTAAGTAGAACAGTTGATGGAGTTGAACAATCTGTTGATCAAGGCGAATTAGAAGAAATTGTTGAATTAAGTAATCCACTTGTTAGTACCAATACAGTTATACAACTAAATGATAACACCCTTATTCAAGACTTTCGAACTCTAAGAATCCAACTAATGGAAAGTCATGTAGATTTGCAGACAGAACGTTTGGTATTTGCTGAAAACAGATTATTGCTACAAACTGGAATTCAAACTTTCAAAGAATTAGAATTAGAACTATCTGAAACAGATCGAGAATTGATTCTTGAAACAATCAATAACTTAAAGAGTTATCGACAAGCTTTAGCAGAGACTAAAGGTGAAGCCTATCTAAGAATTCATCAGTTAAGAGGTCAATATAATGTTGAAAACCTCGAAGAGATCAACCAAACCTTTACTGAGGTTAATGAAGTATTAATTACAAGAAAGAATATATTTATCAATGTTAACCAAGAAATGAGCAATATTATAAACATTCTAAATCAATATTTGGAGAGTTAATATATGAAAATTAGAGTTGAAGAAAATGACAATTTTGATGAAGTAGAAGTTATTATTAAGGGTTCAAAAAAATCTGAACTAGTCAAAGAGATTTATAAAAGTCTTATTTACTTTGAATCATCAATCATCGGTAAAATTAATGATCGTAACTTTTCTTTACCTCTTAATCAAATTTACTATTTTGATAGTGTTGATAACAAAACATTTGCTTATGATAAAGATAAAGTCTATGAGATTAATCATAGACTTTATCAATTGGAAGATGAACTAAAATCAACACCATATATCAGGGTAAATAAAAATACGATAATTAATACAAAGAAACTAAAATCTTTTAAATCAACAATTAACGGTAGAATGGAAGCAACTTTAATAAATGGAGAACAAATTAAAATCACCAGAAACTATGTGCCAATGCTAAAAGAAAAACTAGGAGGTAACAAATGATGAAAAAGTACGCAAATATTTACTTAAAAGTATTCTTAATTATCAATATAGTTTTTATGATTTTAGCAATCGTTGTTTTCCGTAGAGCAGATATTAGACTACCTTTTGCAAAACTAGAACTTGGTGTGATTATTATGAGTGCCATTATTTCCTTAGCAATCTTTATCTATAAGCTTGAAAAAGGGAATTCGATTGTCAATGTCATTCTCGCTTATCTAATTGTGATACCTAGTTTATTTGTTTTAAGAAATAACTTTGGGACTTATTTATTTAGGTCAGCTTGGGTTATTTATATCTTAATGATTATTATCGGAATAATCTATGGTATTGCCTTATTGATTGTCTCGAAAAAATACAAAGCTGAAGTTGAACAATTAAATGAATTAATCAAAGAAAAAAATGAAGATGAAGAATGAAAGGACTAGATAGCCTATGAAACATTTGTTTCATAGGTTTTTTTTACGGGAGTATTTAGTATAAATCTTTTAATGACTATGTTATAATTATTATAAAATTAATAAAGGAAAGGTCGTTTATGGAAAACAAAAGAAGCTTAACCCACATTTCAATAGTATTCGCCATCTTAGCAGCTTTGTTTTATGGAATAAGCGCACCTTTTGCAAAGGTTTTATTAGAGGAAATCTCTCCTTATTTCTTATCCTCGCTATTATATTTTGGAGCTGGTATTGGGATGATGATTGTTATCCTTGTAAAAAAGAAAAGCAAAGACCTAAATACCTCATTTAAAAAGACTGATTTGGTTTACATTGTTTCCATGATTATCTTAGATATCATCGCTCCTATCTTGTTATTAGTTGGTTTAGGGATGACTCAAGCTTCAACAACATCCTTACTTAATAATTTTGAAATCGTATTTACTTCATTCATAGCGATGATCTTTTTTAAAGAGATCATCGGAAGAAGAATGTGGATGGCAATAATCCTTATCTTTATAGCAGGTGTAATCTTAAGTATTGAGGATATCGAAACCTTTTCTATTTCAACTGGTTCTATATTTGTTATCCTGGCTAGTCTTGCTTGGGGGTTAGAAAATAACTGTACACGAATGCTTTCCCTAAGAGATCCACTCAAGGTAGTTGTCATTAAAGGGATAGGTTCAGGAGTAGGAGCGTTGATTATTGCAGTAGCACTGAAAGCTGTTAATTTTAATATCCAATATATATTGTTAGCACTTGCCTTAGGATTCATTGCTTATGGTCTAAGCTTATTTTTCTATATCAGTGCCCAAAGACATCTAGGTGCAGCAAGAACAAGTGCCTATTATGCTGCAGCTCCTTTTATTGGTTCATTGATATCTATTATATTCTTAAAAGAAAGCCCTACAATATTCTTCCTAATCGCTTTTATTATTATGATTATCGGTGCGATATTAGCAATTAGAGAGAATAGAATTAAAAAAGAAGAGACTTAAAACAAAGAAAAAAGCCCTTGAATATTTCAGGGCTTATTTTTTAAAATGTAAATAATTCACGTAAAAAGTCAGGATCAGAAGACTTGCTTAAAGCAAGTGTTAAAAGAATTCTGGCTTTTTGTCCGTTTAAAGAAGAAGCCATAATACATCCCATATCAGTTAAATACTTACCGCCACCAACATAACCATAAGAATCTAACGCTCTTCCAGATGGACATCTTGAACAAATAATAACAGGTATATTGTTGCTTAATGCTCGTTCAATTCCACTTATCATTCTCGGTGGTAGATTTCCTCTTCCTAAAGCTTCGATGACAATTCCGTTAGCTTTATTATCTACTAAGTACTCAATCAATAAAGAGTCCGCACCAGCAAAGGCTTTTAATAAATATACCTTATCAACAATCTGATCAATCTCAATTTTGTTTCGATAAATTGTTACATCACGATGAAACAAAACTTCCTTATTATCAACAACACCTAGTGGACCATAGTCTAAAGACTTAAATGTATCAAGTGATAATGTATTAGATTTTGTGACTTCACTGGCTGCATTTATTTGATCGTTCATGACAACAAGAACTCCACGTCCTCGTGATTTAGTTGACTTAGCAACTAATATTGAAGAGACCAAATTGTTAATTCCATCAAAGCCTAACTCCGAACTTGACTTCATAGATCCTGTAACAACAATCGGAATTTTAGTTTCAATAGCAGTGTCTAAAAAGAATGCTGTCTCTTCTAAAGTGTCTGTACCATGGACAACAACGAATCCAGTTGGGTCATTTTCCTGAATCAATTTTTTTATTAGTCTAGAAATTTCTAACATCATAATAGGAGTCATGGAAGGTGAAGGAATTTCTGAAAATTCGATTACCTCTAATTCATGATAAAGTTCTGAATGTAACAATGACTGCATAATTTCTTTGGCTGATAAAGCCGGTTTAACTGTATGTGAGACATCATCAATCTTCATTGAGATTGTGCCCCCAGTAAATATCATATATATCTTACCCATTGATTATCACCTCAATACTAATGGTATTATAACATAATATCTTAAAAATGAGATTACTAAAAATCAAATTTTAACTAAATTGTCTATGAGTTTTCAAGACCCTTTCTCAAGACCTCAAAAATGCAGGTCTATTTTTACGGGAATAACAAGTTATAGTTTTCTAACAATTTCCACATAACCATTATCTTCCGCGAGATATAGCGCTTAGTATCTTGTTAACATAATATACATTATAGGAAGTTAAATACATTTATAAAAAGAAGTGGAATTATCCACTAAATATACCCATAATGAAATAATGACACGATAACTTGGGGTTATACCCTCTTTTCTCCAGGTTTAAATATACTCACAAGTGCCTTGATGACTATGATAACTTTGAGAAAACCTTACTTATTCTACTATTGCAAGCTGGGACCGAAAAAATGGCTTATATTTTAATTTTTATTCCCTTACTATATATAAATACCGGGCTATACCATAAAAAACCCTCTATAAAAAAATTGGTTTTTTGACTTTAAACAAAAAAAGAATTAGTCTATGACCAATTCTTCTTCTACTTCTATACCAACGTCTGAAGCAAATTTATACGCTTCAACAACTGCTTCATCAAATAAATATTCTGGCTTATGTGCATCTGAAGAGATGATTACTCTAACACCAATTTCTTTGGCAATTTGCCAAAACTCTTTTCTAGGATAACGATACAATGTTTCACCTTTTATTTTGAAAGAACCTTTTCTAATTCCATTTGCATTTATTTCTAAGGGAATATTATTTTCTTTCGCAGCTAAGATTATCTCTCTTGCAACTTCTAAAACATCGTCTGCTAGAACATTTTGATTGAACAAGAAAATATCAGGATGAGATACAAACTTAAAATATCCTGTCTCCATCGCTTCAATAATGGTATCACGATAGATTCTCATTTCTTCTACTGTTTGTAGTTTGTATATACTTTTTAAATGTTGACCATCTTGAATATAGTGCTGCCCAAGAGTTATATAATCTAAATGAGATAATAAGTCTTGATAATGATTTCGCTTATGTGAAAAATATTCTATCTCTAAACCTTTATAGATTTTAATCTTACTACCATAGTTTTTAATTGCTTCTTCTAGTTCCTGTAAATAGATTGGATAATCATTATCAAACATTCTTACTGATCTATCTTTCAAAAAACTGAATGGTGCATGATCACTCATACCGATAACTTTAAAGTTTAACTCTATTGCTTTTTTAACATAGTCTTCAACTGTTCCAATAGCGTGCTTGCATAGATACATATGGGTATGATAATTTGCCTTCATTATTTTATTCTCAAGTGACATCCAATGCTTTCCTCTCTCTCTAAGGCTTGTTGGGTAATTAGATAAGCTGTAGTTGCTAGATTTAATGTTTCATAGTAATTTTGAGTTAAGTTTGGATATTTCAATAAATTCTTGACAATATCTTTCACGACATCGTAGGTTAACTTTAAACCATCCGTATTTCTTACAATTCCTGCATGCTCATCCATATAATCACCAATCTTTTTTCTAATAGGTTTATAGTTATAATTATAATTTGGTAATTCAATCAATTCGATTTCAGTAAACCAGGTATCGGAATCAATAGTATTAATAATATCATTTGCACAAGTTATTGCAAAGACTAAACACTCAAGTAAAGAATTCGAAGCTAAGCGATTCGCCCCATGGACATTTGTATTAGCTACTTCTCCTACAGCATATAAATTACCTACAGAAGTTTTCGCATGTAAATCCGTTGTGATACCACCACATAAGAAATGTTCACAAGGAGCAACAGGTATCAAATCTAAACCAAGAATATACCCTTCCTTTTTACATCTATCAAAGATCGTTGGAAATCTCTTCTCTAGATATTTGGGATCAAGATGTCTTGTATCAAGATAAACATGGTCAGTCCAGGTATCATACATTTCCCGATAAATCGCTTGGGAAACAATATCTCTTGGAGCAAGTTCTTCTAATTCATGATACTTGTGCATAAAACGTTCATTTTCAATATTTAATAAATATGCTCCTTCACCTCTTACTGCTTCTGAGATTAGAAACCTTTGTCTTGAAGGATGCTTTTCTGAGTACAACGCTGTTGGATGAAACTGGATAAACTCCATATGTTCAATCTTAGCATTTGCTCGATAAGCAATCCCAATGCCATCACCAGTAGCATTTAAATCATTCGTTGTCGCACCATAGACAGAACCGATTCCACCAGTTGCAATAACTACTTTCTTAGCATAAATCGGATAGTAATCCGCTTCATTTTCTAAGACAATACAACCACCTACAGAATTATCTTTAACGATTAGGTCTAAAGCCATTGTGTTTTCCACAAAAGTGATATTATCTTTCTTATATAACAAACCAATTAATGTATCAGTCACATTCTTACCAGTTGCGTCACCACCACTATGAAATATTCTTCTATGTGAGTGTCCACCTTCTTTAGTAACTAAAAACTTATTATCACTATCAATATCAAATTGCACACCAAAAGAAATCAAACGTTTAACAGCTTCATAAGCATTCTCAACAAGGAATTTAACCGCTAGTTCATCATTAAGATATGAACCAGCTTTTAAAGTGTCATTAATATGGGATGAATGCAATTCAACATTATCATTATATTCACAAGCGATTCCCCCTTGAGCTAAACTAGAATTTGAAAAGTTAATTTTGGTCTTAGAGATAATAATAATTTTTTGATTATGATCAAGATTCAAAGCTGTAAACAGACCAGCTAAACCAGTACCAATAATTAAAACATCACATTTTTTTATCATCAACTTAACCTCATCATTCTATCTAAGGCAATAATTGCTTTTTCTCTAATTGCTGGATCAACTTCAATTTCAAATACTTCATCTCTTAATGAGATATATAAGTCTTCCAAACTAATTCTTTTCATATTAATACAGTTCAAACCTTTAGATAAAAGATGAAATTTCTTATTTGGATTAGCTTTTTCCATCGCATGAATTATCCCTTTATCTGTCCCGATAATAAACTCTTCTGCCGAAGAGTTAGTGGCATAATCAAGGATTTGTTTTGTAGAGCCTACAAAGTCAGCTTCCTTCAATACTTTTAAAGGTGCTTCAGGATGAACTAAGACTAAAGCGTTTGGATATTCATCACGCATCTTTTTAACTTCCTTAGCTGTTAACAACTCATGGATATAACAAAAACCTGGCCATACAGAAATATCATATCCTAATTTGTCTTTTAAATACAACCCAAGATTCTTATCTGGCACATACATTATTTTTCTGTCTGAGTAGTTCTTAATAATCTTTTCTGCATTTGAACTCGTTACAATCACATCAGACAAAGCTTTGATATTAGCTCTAGTATTCACATAGGTTACTATTACGGTATCAGGATTCGCTTCTTTATATGCTTTTAACTCATCATAATCAACCATTGCGGCCATACGACAAAGAGCATTTTGTTTTGGTAGTAAAACCTTTTTTTGTGGAGATAAAAGTTTCGCTGTTTCAGCCATAAAATAAACACCACAAAAAACGATGATATCTGCATTCGTTGAAGCAGCGATTTTACTTAATGCTAAAGAATCGCCAACATAATCAGCAATATCTTGAATTTCATCATTTTGATAGAAATGTGCGAGAATAACGGCATTCTTTTCTTTTTTTAGTCTTTTAATTTCTTCTATGTACATATTGGACCATCCTTAGTATGAAAACTTACACTAATATTATATGCTTTTTTAGTCTATTTTCCAAGAATATGATATAATTTATTTAGAAGTGGGGTGAATTAGATGTATCAACCATTAGCCGATAAAGTAAGACCCAAAACATTCAGTGATGTGATAGGTAATCATTCCTTGATTAGAACCTTAGAAGCTTTTCAAAAAAACGATTCCTTAGTATCACTTATTCTCTATGGACCTACTGGAGTTGGTAAAACCACCTTAGCTAATATTATAGCCGATAAGTATCCATTAAATCATTTTCGTTTTAACGCTTCAACAGATAATAAAGCCAGTTTAAAACAAATTGTAGAAACAGTAAAACATTATAATTCTACTCTTTTAATTATTGATGAGATTCATCGAATGAATCGAGATATTCAAGATTATTTATTACCATATGTTGAAAAAGGCCAAATTACCATGTTAGGTCTTACTACTGAAAATCCTTATATTAGTGTTAACCCAGCAGTTAGAAGCCGAGTATCTATCTATAAAGTAAAAAGACCAAGTTCATCTGAAATCGAGGGTTTTATTCAAAAGATTGATCTTTCCGAGTATCAAAAAGATCTTACTGTTAAAGATGAAGTATATAAGAAAATAGCAATAGCTTGTAATGGTGAAGTCCGAACTGCGGTAAATATGTTAGAGGTTTTAGTACTAACAGCGAATAAATCTGAGGTAATCGACTATTCCTATATGGAAAAGCATTTACCTAACGCTCAAATCTCTGCTTTTAAAACTGGTGATGATTATTATGATATTCTCTCTGCCTTCCATAAATCGGTTCGAGGTAGTGATGTAAATGCTGCATTACACTATCTCTCAAGACTTATCGAAGCTGGCGATTTAAAATCCCTTGTTCGAAGAATTAGAGCAATTGTGTATGAAGACATTGGTTTAGCGAATCCCTTAATGGGAGTCAAAGTAAACGCTGCTTGTAATATTGCAGAAAGTGTTGGCTTCCCAGAAGCAAGAAATGCTCTCTCAGCAATAACTATTGAAATGTGTATCTCACCGAAATCAAACTCAGCTCATCTAGCTATTGAAAAAGCTTTAGCTGATGTAAGAGAGGGTAAAACCTATCAAGTACCATCCCATCTAATTAACAACCCAACCTATGATGGTTTACAAAACTATAAATACGCTCATGATTATGAAAACCACATTGTGAAACAAGATTACCTCCCTACCGAATTACAAGGAACTGTTTATTATGAACCACAAAATCACACTAAACTTGAATCCGCATATGGTGAAGAATACCTAAAGAATGAAAAGATAATAAAAGCAAAATAAGAGCTTGGAAAATCCAAGCTCTTTACTCTTAATTATCAAAATTTTTTAGATAAGGATTTGGTCTAAAGATTAAATAGGATAGAATCATTAAAGCCAGTATCCCAATAATTGACCAAACATTAAATATACCAGTGAAGATTAAACCTACGCGGTAAATGATTAAAGCCAAAACATAGGCTAAAAGCGTCTGAAAACCAACTGCATAAAATGTCCATCTTCTATTACCCATTTCCCGTTTAATCGCACCTATCGCCGCAAAACACGGAGCACAGATTAAGTTAAACACAAGGAAGGAATAAGCACTTAAAGGTGAGAAGTCAACTGATAATAATGACCAGATTTCCGCACCACTCTCACTCACTTCAGCAAAACCATATAAAACACCAAACGTACCGACAACATTTTCTTTAGCAATTAGCCCGGTAAAAGTTGCGACTGTCGCTTTCCAATCACCCCAACCTAGCGGAGTGAACATAAAGTCTATGGTTTTTCCGATGCTAGCTAGTATTGATGTTTCTGGACTGTCTAGTAATACAAAAGACCAACTAAATGAAGATAAAAACCAAACAATAACAGAAGCAAGTAAAATAATAGTACCAGCTTTTTTGACAAATGATTTCAACTTATTATAAACAAGAAAAGCTAGACCTTTTACTCTTGGCAAATGATAATCTGGTAACTCCATAATAAATGGAGCAGCCTTTCCAGCAAAACCTTTAAACTTCTTTAAGATAATACTAGAAATAATAATCATCAAGATTCCTAATAGATAAGCTGAAGGCGCAATTAACCACTGGATACTAGAACCTCTAAACATTGCTCCAGCAATCAAAGCGATAATCGGTAATTTCGCCCCACATGGCATAAAGGTTGTTGTCATAATCATCATTTTACGATTGTTCTCTTCTTCAATTGTCCTAGCTGCCATTACTCCCGGCACAGCACATCCAGTTGAAATTAACATTGGAAAAAATGCTTTACCAGATAAACCAAATCTCCGGAAAATTCGATCGAGAATAAATGCAATTCTTGCCATATATCCACTTTCTTCTAATATTCCTAGCAAAAGAAACAACATAAACATCTGTGGTAAGAAACCTAAGACAGCTCCAACCCCTGAAATCGCTCCATCAACAATAGCACCGATTAACCATGGCCAAGTATTGATCGATTCCAATAATCCTCTAACCAGATCAGGAATTCCTCCAGATCCAAAAACTACATCATTAACAAAGTCAGTCATAATTCCCCCGACTGTTGTTATTGATAAATAATACACTAAGAAAATTATAACCACAAATATTGGTAAACCTAAATATTTATTTGTTAAAATCTTATCAATTTTACTACTTATATTTTGAGCTTTTATTTTATTCTTAATATAAACTCGATCCACAAAACGAGAGATAAAAGCATATCTTTCTCTTGTAACTAAAGATTCACTATCATCATCCAGTTCTTTTTCATACTCTGTTATCTCGCTAAATATCGTTTCTAAATCAGCTTTATTTATAGAAAGATCTTCCAAGACTTTTTCATCTCGTTCAAAAACTTTAATCGCAAACCATCTGATTTTTTGAGAATCAACCTTTTCTTTTATTACTTCTGAAATCTTAGAAATCATTTTTTCTATTGGTTCCGAATACCATAAAACTGGTCTATATTTTTTCTTCTCAGCATAGAGCTCTTTTGATTTCTCAATCAATTCATCAAACCCCTGTGATTTTAAAGCGGTAATTTCAACCACTGGACAATTCAGCATCTTGGCAATTTGATTCGAACGGATTACATCTTTGTTCTTTGCAATAACATCCATCATATTGATCGCAATAACCACAGGTACACCAGTTTCAATTAATTGCGTAGTCAAATAAAGATTTCTCTCTAAATTACTACCATCGACAATATTAACGACAATATCAGGGTTTTCATTAACGATATAATCACGAGAAATCACCTCTTCTAAAGAATAAGGTGATAAAGAGTATATTCCTGGTAAATCAATAATTGTAATGGATTTATCAGTCCGTAGCTGACCTTCTTTTTTTTCTACTGTTACACCTGGCCAATTTCCAATGTGTTGATTATTCCCCGTCAAACTATTGAATAATGTTGTTTTACCACTATTTGGATTACCAGCTAAAGCAATTCTCATCCTTTACTATTCTCCCTTAAAAGTTAGCGTTTGCTAACTACTATAAAAATATATATGCCAAGAAATTAATCCTCGGCAATAATTTCAATTATTACATTTACTGCGTCTTTTTTTCTTAAAGTAATTTCGGTTCCTCGAACTCTAATCTCCATAGGATCCCCGAGCGGAGCTAACTTTCTAACATAAATCTTAGTTCCCGGAATTAAACCCATGTCCATCAGTCTTCTTTTTATAGCTTTCTCACCACTAACCTTAACTACTAAAACATCCGTATCCATTTCAGCTTTGTCTAAACTAATCATTTGTTTTATTATCTTAAAAAAGACTCTCCTAACCTTTTTGAATCTATTTAACTTTTTAACATTACATATCTTCAGTTAGGCATTGCTAACTAGAATGTATTATAAACGATTTTTTATATAAAAGTCAAGCATTTCTATAAAAAATAATAATCAATATGATATAATATTGTTTGAGGGATGTGATAATATGAAAATCCAAGAATCCGGAGAAAACTACCTAGAAGCTATTCTAATTATTAAGCAAAGACAAGATACAGTAAGATCCATTGATTTGGCTAAAGAAATGCACTTTACAAAAGCAAGTGTAAGTCGTGCTGTTAATAAACTCAAAGATAATGGTTATATTACCATTGACTCACTAGGCCATTTAGAACTTACCGAGACCGGTTTAGCTACAGCTACTAGAATCTATGATCGTCATCGCTTTTTTACTGATTTTTTGATTTACTTAGGTGTAGATGAAATAGTCGCAGCTGAGGATGCCTGTAAGATTGAGCATGTCTTAAGTGTTGAATCCTATCAAGCTATGAAAGCTTATCTTACCAAAGTAAAAAACAATAATTAAGGCAAGCCATAATGGCTCGCCTCATTTTTTTAGATGATGTCGCAGGTATGCTCTTTTGAAGTATTAATAATAACTGGTATAACAATCGGTTTTCTCTTTGTTGTTGAATATAAATACCTTTGTATTTGATAACGTAAATTATCTTTATATTTCTTCCAATCAATATTCTTCTGAGCAAATTGCTTCTTTGTTTCTATCTGATAGATAATTTCGATTTCTTTAATAATATCTTCATTATCTTTCATATACATATAACCACGACTGACAATTTCTGGTGAATTCAACATTGTTTTTTCTGTAGCATTTACATTAGCTATAACTAACAAAAATCCATCTTGAGACAATAATTCTCTTTCCTTTAATACTTGATCATTTAAATCCGATTCAAAAGTACCATCAACCATGATAGTGCCATTCTCAACCATATCATGAAATTTATCTTTTTCACCATTAGTAAAAGAGATTACTTCACCATTGTCTAGTAAGAATACTTCGTTTTCTTTATAACCATACTCTTTGGCAATATTAGCTTGACTTAGAAGCAAACGATATTCACCTGTGATGGGAATAATGTATTTCGGTTTCAATAAAGAATACATAAACTTAATGTCTTCCACTGAAGCATGAAACCTTGAAAAGTAATTCTTATCAATTTTAATCATATCTACATCCAATTTAGCAAGGATATCATAGGTCTTTGCGGCGATTTTTTCTGTACCAATCAATGGTGGACATAAAAGCATAACTGTATCACTTTGAGTCATTTTAACTAAGCGATCATAACCCTTAGCCATTCTTTGCAGCATAAAAAATGGTTCATGTCTTTCACCAGTTACTAAGAATACGACATCTTTAAATTCATTCAAATTATCTTGATCAATATATTTTAAATTAACCAAATGATCTTCAGGAATTTTAATATAACCCATCATTTCGCCAATAAAAACCAATCGTTGCGCTTTTCTTCCGATAATCGCTACTTTCTTATCCACTCGAATAGCTTCATTGATAATTAACTGAATATTAGATAACTCAGTTGAATACATTGAAACAATGATCCGGTTTTTTGCTTTAGCGAAGGTATTTCTAATAACCTTACGAAGATAATCATCCGTTGTGGAATGACCAACACTCATCGCTCCTTGTGATTCACTTAAAAAAGCTAAGACACCATAATCCGCTATTTTAGCAATTTTCTGAAAATCTGTTCGGTAAAACTCAGGAACATTCTGATCAAAGGTATAGTCGGTAGTATACACTATCGCTCCATCCTTAGTGTAAATAACGATACCTGCACTTAAAGGGACTGAATGAGTTGTTGAAAAATACTCAATATAGAAATCATCGAATTTAATGATTTTCTTGTACTCAGTCACTTTCAGTTGATATTCATCAGGGTTCATATTATTTTCTCGTAAAATATCTCTAGCTACAGCTATTGTATAATCAGTACCATAAACAGGTTTATTTATTTGTGATAAGATTAAAGGTAAAGCTCCAATGTTTTTGTCATGGGCATGAGATAAAAAGATACCCTGGACATCATCTTTACGACCAACTAGATAACTAATATCTGGGACTAAAGCATCAACTCCTAGTAAATCTCCGGAAGGATGTTGTAAACCACAATCTAAGACGATTATCTTTTTGTTAATCTCAACAATATAGAGGTTTTTTCCGTTATCACCCAAACCTCCTAAGGCATAAAATTTAATTTGATTCATATTAATACCACTCTTTTCTTAAAAATGTCATTTATATTATACCTTATTTTTTCTAAATTTAAAACGCATATGGAATATTTAATTTATAAAGACATTTATTTGATAATATGATAGAATAACTATGGTGATAATATGATAAACTATCCAAATAAAAAACGTACATCTGATGTAAAAATTTCGTCATCAGCTAATCGAGGTATGAATCTTGAATCCATGATAAACCAAACAAATCAATTCTATCTTGACAACGATATTGCAGTTATTTATAAAAAACCAATCCCGATTCAAATCGTTAATGTTGATTATAAAGCAAGATCAGCAGCTAAAATCACGGAAGCTTATTATAAACTACCATCAACCACTGATTACAATGGTATATATAAGGGCCGATATATCGATTTCGAAGCAAAAGAAACGAAAAACAAAACATCGTTTCCTATCAAGAATATTCATGAACATCAAGTCAGTCACCTCGAAAGAGTTCTTAAGCACGGTGCTATAAGTTTTATAATTATCTATTTTTCCAGTTTAGAAAGAATCTTCTTTCTTGATGCTTCCTATGTAATCGAGTATTATAAACGGGCAATAAATGATCGCAAATCCATCACTATCCAAGAAATCATTAAAAACGGTTATGAAATCAAAGAAAGATATCGCAAACCAATTGATTATCTAAAAATTATCGATGAATATTATTTTTAAAGGCTCCCCGAATAGGGAGCCTTTCCTTTATAATGACTTTTGTATGATCTTTCCATAGTCAATAATGGTATTGATATTTCGCTTAATTACTTCAGTAAATGTTAATGCTTGAGTTAAAGGTGATAAGGTTGATTTAATTTTTCCATCTAAAACCTCATAACTTATCGCATCAGAAATCCGTTTGATATCATCTGGATTAATGATTGGCAAAACTTTACCTTTCGAAACATCAGCGAAAGAGAATTCTTCAGTTTTATCTTCTTTGTTCTTAAACTTAATGGTATAAGACAAATGAACCATCATTGCTTGTTCCATTGGCATGAAGATAAATTCTAACATTAAAAGTATCTTCTTCCGGTTATATGAAACAAGATACTGAAGTCGTTCTAAGTTTTTATGACTTTTAAAATTCGAGCTTGTTTTATACTCTTTTTCAAGCCATTCTAACTCAGTTTTTACTGTCTTCAGAGTTTTGTTCATTAGGGTTAATCACACTTTCTTTTTTTGCAGCCGAAATTAAGATTTTTACCATCTTATTCGCAAAACTAACTGGATCTTTGATTTCTAAACCTTCGATTAATAAAGCTTGATTATAAAGTATCTCAGCATAATCATCTATAGCTTCAGAATTTGTTTGATAAAGATGATCAATTGCTTGAAACAACTCATGTTGAGGATTAATTTCTAAGATTTTTTGAGCTTTTAGATTTTTATCTCCTGGAAGTTGATTCATTACTTTTTCCATCTCAAATGAAAGCCCCTCTCCACTGACTAAACAAACTGGAGAATCCGTTAATCTTGTTGATAGTTTAACATCATCTACTTTATCACTTAAGATTTCTTTTAATTTTTCTAAAAGACTCTTGTTTTTCGTTTCAAGATCCTTAATAACTTCTTTTTGCTTTTCATCTAAAACGTCCAAGTCACCCTGGTTAATGGATTTGAATTTTAATTTATTGTATTCACTAAGAATACTAATCATAAACTCATCAACATCATCAGTTAAAACCAAAACATCATAGCCCTTAGATTTTAAAAGATCCATTTGTGGTGAAACTTTAATCGCATCTTTAGAATGTGCTGAACCATAATAGATATCTTTTTGGTCTTTAGGCATCTTATCAACATATTCTTTTAACGTTATCATATTATCTTCATTTACTGTCGTAAACAACAACAAGTCTTGAAGCATTTCCTTGTTCATTCCAAAGTTATCATAAACACCATACTTCATGTTTACACCAAACTCTTTCCAAAACTTTACATATTTCTCTCTTTCGTTTTTTAAAGTCTTTTCTAATTCATTAAGAATTTTCTTTTCAAGATTCTTCTGAATTTTAACTAATTGACGATTATGTTGCAATATCTCACGAGAAATATTAAGGTTTAAATCTGGAGAGACTACTAAACCTTTGATAAAACGCAAATAATCAGGAACTAATTCTTTGCATTTTTCCATAACAAAGACACCTTTAGCATAAAGTTGAAGTCCTTTTTCATATTTTTCTGAATAAAGATTTTGTGGTGCTTTTTCAGGGATATAGACAATCGATTTATAGGTTAAAGCCCCTTCTACATTTGTCCATATCGTAAATAAAGGATCTGTGTAATCATAATACTGCGCTTTATAAAACTCATTTAGTTCTTCATCCGTTACTTCACGTTTGTTTTTCTTCCAAATTGGTGTCATTTGACTTAGAGTTTCATTTTCAATGACCGTTTCATACTTACCTTCGATTTCATTTCCATCTTCATCTTTTAATGGAACTGATTTTTCATGTTCCATAGTGATTGGGTATTTCACATAATCGGAATACTTCTTAACTAAAGATCTGACCTTATATTCTTCTAAGAACTCATCATATTCTTCTTCACCTTCATTTTTTCTGATGGTAAGAGTGATTTGCGTTCCCACTTGTTCTTTCTCAGCTTTTTCAATGGTAAAACCTTCTTCACCAGTCGAAGTCCATAAATATGCAGATTCATCATAAGGTGATTTTGTTAAAACTTCTACTTTATTCGCTACCATAAAAGCAGAATAGAACCCTACACCAAATTGACCGATTAAATCATCGTCTTTCAATTCTTTTTCTTTCATACTCTTTAAAAACTCTAAAGTACCACTTTTAGCAATTGTTCCAATATTCTCAATTAATTCATCATAGGTCATCCCTATTCCATTATCCGAAATAACAATAAACCGTTTTTTCTTATTGATGTCTAGATGAATTTCATAATCATTTCTTTTTTCTAAAGACTCATCAGTTAAACTTTTTAAGTGATACTTATCAATCGCGTCTGATGCATTAGAAATAAGCTCTCTTAAGAATATTTCCTTGTTTGTGTAAATGGAATGAATCATTAAATCTAGTAATTTCTTTGACTCTGTTTTAAACTCTCTTAGTTCTTTTTTGCTCATAATAACCTCCATTATCTAGTATTCACTAAATATTATAACACAGAAATTAGCACTGTCAAGAATTGAGTGCTAATATTTTCTATTTATTCATAATTAATTTATGTTGTAAGGTTATAACTCCATACTTCTCTTTTGAATAAGATTATCCCTACAATCAAACATAACGCATATGAACTAAGCATATATGGAAGATTATAAGCAACAAACGAATAGAACCATGGGTTCATTCCCGCTAAACCTGCATAATAACTCCAAATTAAGACTCCACTAATCCCATGAGATAGATATCTTAAGAATGATCCTAAGGTAATTCCTAAAATAAATGACTTTTTAGACTTCAGTGGATTACTAAATATTCCTGCTAAACCTAGTAGTGTGAATGGCAAGATATAATCTAAGATAAACATTAGAATAAACTTCCACCAACCCTCATCGACAATAAAGGCAAACACACCATAACCGAACGCTTCCGCTAGTAATGCTTGTAATACCCCAAAGATAAAACCAGCAAATAATCCACTCTTTAAGCCTCTTCGATAGGCAATAATAAAGATTGGTAACATTGCAGGTGATATCGATCCTCCGTATTTAAACGGTGAAAACAACCCTGCAATAACATCAAAAACCAAGGCAACACCTACTAGTATTGCAATTTCTGTGATAACTCGTGTTTCTTTTCTCATATCATATATCTCCTTATTTTTAGGGACAAAAAAAGCCCCTTATAAAGGGACCTAATAAGTATAAAAATACTCCTCCGCTGGCATTATCCAGATCAGGTAAGGTCTATAACAGATCAGTTATACTCTCAGCCTGGTACTCCAAGCTCCCCTTTTATAAATTCATTATAACACGTTATCGATATTTTACAAACTATCTTTGCATTAAATCTTTTTTTAGTACTACAAAACTTAAATATTTAAACACTTCTTATTCAACTCAGTTAATTTCTAAAGTAGTTTTCTAAAAAATTATAATACCAATAATAGCTCCTGCTAAAAGTAAGATAATTGGTGATACTTTCGTTTTAAAAGCAATTAGAAAAGCTATTACTGCTAGAGCTAAACTACCAAAGTTTATCGCAGTAAAGAACTCTGTAATAATATTACTTATCGGTTCCCCAACAAAATCTTGGTTAACTAAAGCAGTATTCGCTACAAAATAGATTGCCGCAATAATTAAACCAGCAACAACAGGTCTTAAGCCATAAAATATCATTTTGAGTAGAGCATGATCCTTATATTTCTCAAGAATCGGATAAAGAGTAATCACTAAAATTAGAGAAGGTAATGGTATGGCAATCGTTGAGACAATTGCACCCCAGATACCAGCAACTTGGTATCCAACATAAGTAGCAGTATTAACTGCTATAGCACCGGGTGTCATTTGAGAAATAGCAATGATATCCATAAATTCCTGGGATGTTAACCATTGATACTTTTCTAACTCGGCAGCGATCAACGGTATCATAGCGAAACCACCACCGAAATTAATCAGAGCAACTTTGGCAAACAATAAAAAGAGTCTAATTAGTAACATCTTTTTTTACCTCCCTTTCTAAAACTTTCTTTTTTAGTTTAGGGAAGAAATAATACGTTATTAAACCGAATAACAATCCACCAATAATGATAAAGGCTGGTTCGATATCAGTTAAAATCAAAAGCAATACCGAAGTTAAAACAATCATACTAGTATAAATGTCGATTGCCGATTTCTTTAAAATACGAACTGAGACAGCCGCAATCAGCCCAACAACAACTGATCTTATACCTAAAAACCCATTTTGCACTACTTCCAAATCCTTAAATTGTGTGAAAAATATTGCGATTAGAACAATAATTATAAACGATGGTGAAATCACACCTAAAACTGAGACTATGGCACCTTTGATTTTCGCGATACGATAACCAACCAAAGCTGACATATTTGTAGCTAAAGCTCCGGGAATAGATTGTGTAATAGCAATAATATCAACAATATCCTCTTCAGCAATCCATTTTTTCTTATTAACCATTTCTCGCTCAATTAGAGGAACCATTACATAACCTCCTCCAATAGTGAAGAGACCAATTCTAAAGAAGGTGAAAAACAAATTTAGTAAAATATATTTTTTATTCATAATTAAGCCTTTCAGTTACCATGTTTTGATATATATAGTAGAAATACTCTTATTTATTATATACCATTTACCTTGAATTTACAAAGAATAATAATAAGATTCCATTCTCTTTAGTTTCTATTGTTTTTGTTAGGTACAGTGTTTTCTTTATCCTATTTTCTACTAGCTAATCAAATATTAGAAAAAAAATACCTCAACATCGGATTATATATATACTTTCACTGTATCAATACAATTTCTCAAGAAAAAAAGACAAAAGCCAAATATGTCCATAGCCTTTATCTCTTTGTTTTATGACTTTAACACTTAAATTAAAAACAAGATATCATTCTTACCAATTATCTATGCATTAAATCTTTTCTAAACTCAGTAAAACTGGAGTATTTTGATACTTTCACCGATTTTTCAGCTAATTTCTCTAATAATCTAGCTTCATGTTTTTTCAACCAAAGATCATAATCATTTTTCAAAACCGGAAAATCATTTGCGCTACCAAATTGGTTTATGGTTTCTCGATCAATAATCGCCTTGATGAAATATCTTTGATAAATGTCTTGATTATTCAAAGCCTTTAAATAGATCGATTTCAATTCTTCATAAAAACCGGGCTCTAATGGATTACTTAAGTGCTTTTTATTATGAACAAAATCAATTACTTCATGAATCAAAACCTTAAGAGTTTTTGCATCAGGATTATCTATCATTTGCTTAATTTTAACTATAAAATTATTCGGAGTTGATAAACCCTCCATTTCCGACTCAAAACAATAGATTCCTTTTTGAATTGGACGATTATTCTTTAAAGAGACTATTTCAATTAGATTTCCAAGTACATCTGGTAAATGATTGGGAAAATCAAAATAGAGTTCTTTCGTCTTATCTATTTTCATCTGAATAACTCTAGAAAAATCCTTCATATTCAAACATTTGTCTTTTAATTTTAGATATTTGCTTAATGCTATTTGATCTTTATAATATAATACTTCTCCACTAGTAATAAGCGAACTGAGACTATCATCAAAACCAGCTATTTTCTCCAATCTTTCCCAAGAAATCGGAAAAAAGTCATAACCAATTTCATCAATTATTACCGTGAAACCAGCAGAGTATCCTTTTTGATTATTTGGAACAAAAAACAAATCAATATCAGAATCCTTACGATAATCACCTCTTAAAAAAGAACCATATAAGGTAACAACATCAATATCTTCAGCGTAATTCGCTTTCACATAATCGATAACAAGATTGATATAGGGATGTTTTAAAATACTATCTTTCATTTTAAGAAATGATCTCTTTAATAATATCAGTCTTTCCAACTGGTTCATCAATAATTTGATATGCTTCATCCAGTAACGTAATGATATCTTCGTTTACCGAATTATTAGCGTATATATTAGCTAAGACATCACCTTGTGTAACGTTATCCCCAACTTTCTTAGCTAACACAATACCTACCATTGGATCGATTTCATCTTCTTTTGTTTCTCTACCTCCACCTAATTTCATGGAAGCTAAGCCAATATTTAAGGCTTTGATTGTTTTTATATAACCGGATTTCTTAGCTTTATATGGTAAAACCTGTTCAGTCTTTACAAAATCATCTAATGAATCAATTGCTCCTCCCTGAGCAGCAATAAACTCATAAAATTTAGCTAATGCTTTACCATTATGAAGGTTTTCACGAGCCATTTTGATAGCTGCATCTAAAGAATCAGCTTTTTCAGCATAGAAAACCATATAACCGGCAATGCTTACACATAAATTCTCTAAGTCAATCGGTCCCTTACCATTTAAGGTCTCTATAACTTCTTTCACTTCAAGTCGGTTTCCTACGGCAAAACCTAAAGGTTCTTCCATACTTGTAATAAAAGCTGTTACTTTTTTATCAAAGGCTTTACCAATTGAGACCATTATCTTCGATAGCTCTCTTGCATCTTCAATCGTCTTCATGAAAGCTCCATCACCAATTTTAACATCCAAACAGATTACATCGGCACCACTTGCTAGTTTTTTGGACATAATACTGGAAGCAATTAAAGGAATGGAAGGAACAGTTCCCGTAACATCTCTTAGGGCATATAATAATTTATCAGCTGGAACTAACTTCTTGGTTTGACCAGCAACAGCGATATTTATTCTATTAACTTGATTAATAAACTCTTCTTCTGTTAAAGCAAATCTCATACCTGGTATACTTTCCATCTTATCCAACGTCCCGCCAGTATGACCTAAACCTCTTCCTGATAGTTTAGCTAATTTAGCCCCTAAAGAAGCAACCAGTGGTCCTAAAACTAAAGTTGTTTTATCGCCAACGCCTCCAGTAGAGTGTTTATCAACCTTGACACCATCAATCATCGTTAGATCAATGACATCACCACTATTTAGCATAGATTTAGTCAAGTATGCTGCTTCATTATTGTTCATCCCTTGAAAAAAAATCGCCATTAACCATGCACTAACTTGATAATCAGGAATTTTTCCCTCAACATAACCTTTTATAATAAAATCAATTTCTTTTTCACTGAGAACCTCTCCAGCACGTTTCTTCTCGATTAAGTCAACCATTCTCATACAATCACCCCGTTTAGTAATAATATTATACACCAATTAAATTCATAAGTAAACTAAGACAATGTAAACATTTTCATCATTATAGACTTTAAAATTATCATTTATATAGTATAATGTCTTTGGTGATAAAATGACGGAATTGTATTTATTAAGACATGCAGAAACAAATGCAAATAAAAACTTCATAGTTCAAGGTAGAATGGATAACCCAATAAATGACAAAGGAATTGAACAGGCAATTCAAACTGGCAAATTCTTAAAATCGCAAAAAATTGATTTTGATTTAGTGATTTCATCGCCATTAAAAAGGGCTTATAAGACTGCTCAATTAGTTAACCGAGGGATGTTACTCAGCCGTCCAATAATTATTGATAAGAATTTGATTGAAAGAAATTTTGGCGATTATGATGGCAAAGCGATTACCGATGATTATTATGAACTAACAAGAAAAGGCTTAATACCCCATATGGAAACGGATGAACAATTAGAAACAAGAGTTGTTGATGCTCTAAAAATAATTGCAGAGAAGTATCCAGATAAGCGTTTGTTAATTGTCACTCATTCCCACGTCATCAAAGCTCTGTTAAATAAACTATTGAATGACTTCACTTATATGAGTTATCTTCATAATTGTTCCATTAATAAGATAATGTATCATAATGGAGATTTTGAAGTTATCGACTACAATATTAACCCAATCAAAAAAACAAAAAAGGCTAGTCAGAAATAATGACTTAGCCTTATTTTTTTTAGACAAATAAGTTTTTTCGATCTTCGAGATAATAATAAAGGGAAACTTGATTTTGATATGATGTGCCATTGTATGGGTTAAAACTACCGTTAGTGTTGATTAAATCTTGAACTAATAAATCTCGCATAAATAAGCCTGTATAGGTAATATCTTCTCCATCTAGAAAGTCATAATTTGTTTTGTCAAAAATATAATCAACAGCCCCGACAGTATAGTATGCACTTAAATTAATGCTTTGCCCATCGAGATACAGTGTCGTTCCATCGTAGGTTAATTCATCATCAAAAACTACATCTTCATTATAGCTTAGTACTTCTCTATAAAAGTTAAGAATTTGTTGCCCAGTCATTCTTGATGTTTTTATCACATTATCAAATGGATATATTACCACCATTTCTCCCATTGTTAATGTTCCTGAATCCATACTTACTCTAAAACCTCCAGTATTAACAGCTCCAATATCAATTCCTAAATAATCACGGATTACTGAAGCTCCCCAAGGTGCTAAATCAGAACGACCATAATAACTTTCTACATTAGTTAACACTTGGTTAACAAAGGTTAAATACTCTTGGTTTGTAGCATAACTTTCTAGTATCAAATCAATTTCACCACTTGTTGCACTCAAGTTATTCAAACTTAGTTTTTCTGCTTCAGCATAATAAATATTATCATTTAGTCGATCGTAAGTAAGTCTTATTTTAACCATCAAAGAGTCTGAATTAGAGCGAGCTTGAGCATAAACTAAGTCCATGCCATCTCTTGTTATAAATCCGGTCTCATCCCTGTGAGTATGACCATTAAAAACTGCATCTACTCGTTCATCACCAGTAAGGCTTGCAATTTCATAATTAATACTTGAGCCATTATGAATATATACTACGATCACATCTGCTAAATCATTAGAACGCAAATAACTAGAATAATCAGCAATTGTCGTTATAGGGTCAAGGAAAGTAATGTTTTCAACTCTTGAAGCGCTGATAGAATTAATCACATCGCCAATCACACCAATTACACCTACTTTGACTCCGTTAATTTCTTTAATAATATAAGGGATAGTAAAATCAAGCATTTCTAAGGTATCTTCATAGACAATATTAGCAGCTAAGAAAGGAAACTCTGCTTCACCATTTTCTAAGAGACCGTCATTATATTTTGCGATTTCTTCAATACCCCAATCAAACTCATGATTTCCTAAGACAAAGCCATCAAATCTAGCTGCGCTCATCGCATCAATAAAAGGCAGGCCGTAATAGTAATTCGAAATAGCTGTACCTTGTAAGATATCCCCATTTCCAAGAGCAATCACATTATCGAAGTTATCTTTCATATATTTTATCTCAGCGCCAATATTAGAAAAATTTTCATAATTAATATATGCTCCACCATGAAAATCATTGATAGAGTAGAGATAAATATCTTGAAATCTTTCATATATTGTCGTAGTTTCTGTAGTTGTTTCTGAAGTTGTAGTTTGCGTTGTTGTTTCTGTTGTTGTTTCAGTGGTTGTTTCTGTTGTTGTTTCCGTTGTTGTTTCAGTGGTTGTTTCTGTAGTAGTCTCTGTACTAGCAGATGTTATTTCTGAAGTAGTCGTCTCTGTACTAGCGGATGTTGTTTCCGAAGTTGTTTCCGTTGTTACTTCAGATGAAGGTGTCTCTGTAGTAGATGTTGGTTCTGTAGTTATAGTTGTTGTTATTGAATTTAGATTACAGCCTACTAAAAAACTTACTAAGGCTAATAACCCAATGACGATACATTTCTTCATGTCTATACCTCTTCTCATTAAGTCAGTGACTTAATTATATAACAAAGTCATTATTTATTAAAGAAAAACTTACCAGCTTCAAATAAACTGGTAAGTTTTTTTTATATATGTTGTTTAGATTAAACCATAATGTGAAAGTACAGCATTGATTCCTGCTTCTTTTAAGAATAGAGCCGGATTATTTTGTTCATAATCGCTATTTGCTGGCCAATATAAATCAAGTGGATCATCAGCTGTCATAGTTGCTTCTAACTCATCAGTAAGAATGTTTCTAACAATCATTGAGTCTAACACAACATCTCTTTGACCTGGAGTTAAACCAGTAATTGCAGCTACATTAAAGCTTACGCTTGTGAAATCAACACCTGCAAATTGTTGTGTTGCAATAATAAAGTCCTTGATTTCTGACTTAACAGTAACTGTAATCGTATATGTTGTATTATCTTCTGCTAAAGCTGGAATATCCGTATTTATCGCTGGGTTCCCTCTTAACATATTATCGATGGTAATATGCATTGAATCACTCAATAGTATAACATCTAACTGTGCTTCAGTAAGGTTATTGATATCACCTGCATCTAAAGCATCACTATAATCACCAATACCAATAGCGTTAAAAGCGTTAATAAGGTTAATTAGTTCCGCTTTTTCAATCAATTCACTGTTAAGCGAATCAACTGTAATAGCTATAGTCTTTGTTGTTGGGACCAAAAGCTGTGTTGTTCCAGCAGCAGCTGTTTCATCACCTGCTGCAGCTAAGAATGAATCAGAAACAGTTGCTTGCATAATATATGAATTAAAGAATACATTAAAATCAACTGAATCAAAATCATCTAAACTTGCACTAAAACTTGTAAAGTCTAAATCCACAATTCCTAAAGCATTAACTGAGGTAAAGAAGTTTTCTAGCTCAGCTGCTTGAATAAAGGTAACATCACTATAAGCAATTCGTAAATCAGCACTGCTTGCATCTAAATCTGGAACAATAATGCTAGTAGCTGCATCAACTAAAATAATATTCGAAACGGTTGCTTGCAAACTTGCAGAATCAAGCACTAAGTCCATGTTATCAATGAATGTTTGTGCTGTGATTGCAGTAGTCAAATCATCAACATCACCAAATCCCATAGCAATCATAGCAGCAATTATTGCTTTTACTTCTTCTGTTTCAACAAAATCAACTGCGTAAATGCCAGTTCCTCTTGCAAAAATCAGAGGATTTCCTGCTTCATCTTGTTGTGGTACAGTTAATAAGCTTGATCCTAATCCTAATAACTGTTCAGAGATAGTCGCATGTAGGATTGCTGATTTTAACAGTTCTGTTCTCTTTGTATCTGTATCTAAATTCGAGAAAGTTAAATTCGTGAAGGTTGAAGGATTTGTAACTCCTAGCAATTCTAAACTATTTAATAGGTTTTCTAGTTCAAGGCTATCAATATAAGTAATAGTACCTTGTTGAATGATTACATCATTGTTTAAAATATCTTCTTCTGGTAAAGTAATTGCTGAACCTAAATCAAGAATAATATCCGAAACTGTCGCATGAATGATACTTGATTCTAATAAAACGGATAATTTACTGATTAAAAGAGAAGTATCTTCTAAGTCAATATTATCAAAATTACTAATATCTAAGGAATATAAAGCTCTTAAAATATCTATGATTTCTTGACTAGCGACGAAATCAACTAAACCATTTTGATAAATAATATCTGTTCCATCAACACTATCATCCGGTACAACTAGAATACCACCATTATCTACACCTAGTTCGATGATCATATCGGAAACTGTCGCATGGATAATATCCGAATCAAGTAAACCATTGATCTTGACCTCATCAATATCATCTTCCGTAGCATTTTCCAAAGTGTTAATAATACCTGCATCAAACGTTATACTGTCAAAATCAGTGATATCAAGAATAGTTAAAGCGCTAAAAATAGCTTTAAGTTCGGTTTTGTTAATAACATTAACAGAAGCAGAATCCACTGTAACAGTAGTTACAACTGATTGTGGTACCACCAAAATATCCGTATTCATATCATAAATAAAATCACCAATAGTTGCATAAATAATATCTGAACCTAATAGAGTATCTAATTCTGTGTCTGTTAAACTTAAAACTTGGAAAATATCAAAACTTGTTTCAGTCGCTGAATCATCAAGGATAAGTTTAATTGCACTTACTAAGGCTTTCAGCTCATACTCCGTAAAATACCCTTGAGCATCATAGACGTTATCAGGGAATATTAAAGGTGTATCACCTAATTCTAAAGTATTAATAATATCTGATACTGTGGCTCTTATAATATAAGAAGCAAAGAATGTTTGGATTTCAGTTTCATCGAGATCAATTATGATATTAATATCAAGGTTTTCAAAATCAACTTCTCCTGCGATATCAATAAATGCATTAAGCGCTTCTAAAATAAGTCTTAATTCACCATCTGTACCACCTTGATCACGCCAATTAATTCCACTTGGAATGGATAACATATCTAAGCCTTCAATTTCAGCTTCGCCACTTAAGATATTAATCAAAGCTTCAGTAACAAGTTGAGAATCTAGTAAAACTGTTAAATCTATTTGACCAACTGCATTTAGTAAAACACTGACATCTGCATCCGCTAATTCACTAAAATCAATATCAGCTTCAACTATTTCTGCGAAAATTTCTCCTAGAGCTAAGAATTCCGCTTCTAAATCTAAATCAGCAGGTACAGTTATGATTGTTGAAAGGTTTCCTTCGCCATCTTCTAACATTGGTAAAAGCAAAGTTTCCGTAATCATTACAATTACATCAGAACCAGAAATATCAGAAAATAAATCTCTAACATTCTGTGGAGTAATTTCTACTTGATCGACTGATCCTTCACCACCGATAAAACCTGCACCATTTAAGATATCAAATAACGCCCCAGCAATACTTCCTAGTGTTGCTAGTTCTTGCTCAAAATCGATTGTACCATCATAAAGTTTATCCACATCGACTAAATCTGTTTTATCAAAATGTTCGGCTGCTAACTCTATCCCTAAAGGAATTAGTGATACAACTAGTTTTGACTCAGATAATGAAGCAAAGACAGTTCTAATCTCATCACCGGTAATTGCTGTGATATCTTGAGTTTCATAGTAATCAGAACTTAAAATCACTGCTGCAGCATTAGAAAAAACAGCTAACTCATAACGAAAAGCAATTGTCTCATCATTATAATCAAATGATAAAACTTTATCAAATAAATCAATATGTAACGGCACTTCAACATTTTCATCAATCACAGATGGTGTTGTAATACTATTTGCTAATTGTACAAAGATGTTATTATTAAACTCTTCAACAGTAGCTTCTAAATCCGCAATCATACCATCTAGTTCATCATTTTCAGCTTCAACTAAAACAGAATTACTAGCCTGATATAAATCATTTCTCGGTACAAAATTAAGCGTTTCCGGTGTTTGCGATGTCTCTTGCAACAAAGTAACAGCACTTTCTGTAAAAGACATAATACCACCTAACATAATTAAAGTAACAAAAACTGCCATAGCACCGTTTAATACTCCAATAACAGCACCCATACCTCTGTTTTTTGCTGCTCCTTCTTTTGATTTAAAGAAGATTACACGAATAATTAAACAGAGAATTTTATACAATAATAAAATAACTGTGAAGTATAATATTGTCCATACTATTTTTAAAGCAAAAAGCATCAATCCCATTGCTAAGTCTAAAAACTCTGAGGATACTCCGCTTAAATCAATAGTATCTCCTAAAGCAACTTGGATGATTGATTCATAACTAGCACTAAATGAAGTAAAGTTAGCTAAGCTTGCATCAACACTAGATAAATAAGAACCCAAGAATGATAAATTAGCATTCCAGAGAATATTAACTGCTTGATTAATCGTTAAGAAAAATACCACATAAAATATTGCCATAGTAATAAAGGTAAATAAGCTCTTCTTAAAACCTCGTAAAAAACCAGCTAAAATGGCAATGCCTAAAATGACATAAAAAATTAAATTTAAAGATGTTAAAAATCCTAAATCCATAATATCTTCTCCTTTCGAACATATAACTTATGATATATTATACTATATTTTTTAAAAATATAGCAATAAGTTACTTTGATTATCATTAAATGTAAAAAAAATAGGCAATATCTCACATGGAAATATTGCCTATTATTTTTTAATTTAAATCTAGATCAATCCGTAATGAGTTAAAACTGCATTAATACCAGCTTCTGTTAAGAAGTATGCAGGATTACTTTGTTCATAATCGCTGTTTGCTGGCCAGTATAAATCGAATGGATCATCGTTCGTCATCGTCGTTTCAAGTTCATCTGTTAAGATATTTCTAACTATCATTGAATCAAGAACAATGTCTCTTTCAGCTGGAGTTAAACCAGAAATAGCATTTACATCGAAGCTGACACTAGATAAATCAGCACCTGCAAATTGTTGAGTTGCGATAATGAATGCTTTAATCTCTGCCTTAACGATTATGTTATTAATATTGTATAGCAAATCAGTAAGAGCTAAGCCTTCAGCGAAATCAGGAATATCACTATTAATATTATTATTGTTCTTCAACATATTATCAATTGTAACATGCATTGAACCACTTAATAACATTGTATCTAGATCGGTACTACTCATATCCGTTACTGTAACAGGCGATACTGCACCTGAGAAGTCTTGAATATCTAATACTTCTAATGCGCCAAATAAATTGATAAGTTCATTTTGTTCAATCCATTCAGATGCTACAGAATCAACTGTAATTGCTTCTCTAAAGTAGTTAGGAACAATTAATTTACCGTTTACTGGACTTAACTCATCAGTTGCACCACTTAAGACTTTTTCTGATACTGTTGCTTGCATTATCGCACTATCCGTAATAACATTATAGTCTTTTCCTAAGATAATTCCCGGAGTAATTGCTACAGAACTAAAGTTTGTTAATCCCATTTCATCCATAGCTGCTAGTAAAGCTTTCAGTTCATTGACTTCAATATAAGTTACATCAGCGTGTTCTAAAATAATTGTAATTGGTGTAACTGGTCTTATATCTTGATCTGGATAGATAATAATGGTTTCACTTGCATTAATATCAAACAATTTCTTCGATAATGTTGCTTGGATTGAAGCGGATTGTAAGTAAAGATTTGGATTATCAAAGAATGCAGTAGAGCTAATTGATGAACCAATACTTGTACCTAAATCGGTGAAGCCCATATCGATAAATGCATTCATAATTGCTTTAATTTCAGCAGTATAGATATAGTCTACAACACCAACACTCTTTTGTACTTCATTACCTAATGTTTCACCTGCTTGAGTATATAAAGGAACAATTAAGACATCATCAGATAAATCAAAGATTTGTTTAGAAATGGTTGCATGCATAATTGCACTTGTTAAAACTGTATTTTGATTATTTTCAGTTCCTAAGACCGCGATATTAATAGCACCATCAAAATCAGAGATATCTCCTTGGTTAAAGCCAATAACATCTAAAGCATTAAGAAGTGATTTGATTTCTAATTTAGCAATATAGAAGTCAGAGGCAACTAATGTATAAACCTTAATATCATCTTCACTGAAGTCTTGACCAGGGATTGTAAGTTCATCACCGTCAAGAGCAAAGATTTGGTCTGTCATTGTTGCATGAATAATCGCACTTGCTAATAGAGTAGTTTGATTTTGTGCTGCATTGACATTCGTTGAAGGGAATAAAGCAGCTAATGATACATTACCAGTAAATTGAGTAATATCACTTTCACCTAAAATATCTAATGCATTAATCAAATGTTTAATTTCAGCTGTATAGATGTAGAAGTCACCTTCAGAAGTTGTTGTTTTAATTGTAATATTATCAATATCTTCTGTTGGAATTCTTAACGAAGCACCTACACCACTAATTTGATCGGAAATTGTCGCTTGCATAATTCTACTAGCTAATAATGTGTTTTGATTATCATCATAGGTTCCTGGGTTTGCAGAAGCAAATAAAGCAGTTAAAAGAATTGGACCTGATAAATCATCAATAGCAGTCATATTTAATATTTCTAAAGCTTCAAATAATGCATGGATTTCATCTTTTGCAATATACTCTGTTACTTCAGTTAATAAACCAACATCAAATCGAATTGTATCACCTTCATCATCACTTAAGTAAGGAACGGCTATTGCAGCTCCAACAGCAATGATTTGATCCGTGATTGTTGCTTGTAAAATCGAACTTGCTAATAAAGTATTTCTGCTTGCTTGGTCATAGAACAAACTAATATCTATTGCTCCATCGAAGCCTTCAACATTGGTAACATTCAATACATCTAAAGCTACGACTAAAGCTTCTAATTCGGATTTTGTAATATATTCCGTTTGATTAGGTCCTGGATTAACAAGATTTCTAACTCTTGTTAAATCATCATCTTCTAGATAAGGAACTAAAACGGTGTTAGCAACATCCAAATCTAAAACTTGTTTTGAAACAGTTGCTTGAATAATATAGGATTCAAAGACAGTTGAAGCATTATCAGCTAGAGCTGACAAGCTAATTGTACTTGATAAATCATTGACATCGCCATATCCTAAAGCTAAGAATGCTTCAATTAAGTCGACGATTTCAGAGCGAATAATTATTTCATTTTCAATGCCAACTTCATCACCAACAATGATTCTTAAACTAATATCACCTAAGTCTGTTTTGTAAGGAACGATAACAGCTGTTTGAGCTTCATTATCTCCTGCCATATCAAATACTTGTTTTGAAATAGTTGCTTGAATAATGGATGAGGTAACTAGAGTTGTAATCTTTTCTGGTGTATCTAACCTAGTTAAATCAATGGCACCACCAAATTCATCGATATTACCCATTCCTAAGATATTTAAGGCATCAAATAAGTACTTAAGTTCTATTACAGTAATATACTCAGTTTCTTGGCCTACACCACCAACAATTAGTCTAACATCAGCGCTTAATTCTGATTCATAAGGAACGATTAATAACGGATCATCTCCCGTATCAACTAATGTCACGATTTGTTCGGTGATTGTTGCTTGAATGATGGAACTTGCAAGTAATGTATCAATCTTTTGTGAATCCGATATGATATCACCAAAGTCAATATCTCCACCAAAACTATTAATATTAGTAATTCCTAAAACATCTAAAGAATTCAGTAAATCTTCAAGTTCTAATCTTGCAATAAACTCTGTTTCTTTTCCAACATCTCCGACAGTAATTCGAACTAAGATTATGTTGTTTTCTTCATAATATGGAATTTGCACAACATCAGAACCTAAATCGAAAATTTGTTGAGAAATGGTAGCTTGAAGGATTGATGAATCAAGAATAACTGTCTTGTTATCCATAATAATATCAAGTCCTAAAGTATCTACTTCATTAAAATCAGTTAAATCTAGAACCAAAATTGCTTTTAAAATATTCTTTAATTCTAATTCAACGATATATTCAGTCGCATCAAGGGTATCATCATTAATAATAACACTATCAGTTTCACTCTTATAAGGTATGGTTAATAATGGTGAATCTCCACTACCGAAATCAAGGATATAGGAAGAAACAGTAGCCTTAATAATTGTTGAAGCAAAAAGAGTTGTTGCTTTTGTATCATCTAAGACAGTGGAATCTTCTTCTGTTGCTAGATTCTTTAAGATTGATATATCAACACTGACACTATTGATATTATCGATTCCTAATACTCCTAAACTTTCAAATGTTGCACTTAACTCATCTCTATCGATATATTCAGTACCAGCAATATCAATTCTTAATAAACTATCATTTTCAAAATATTCTGGAACTAAGATAACATCTGAGCCTAAGTCAATAAATTGCTTAGAGATGGAAGCCTGCATAATTGATGACCCTAAAATTACAGCATTATTGGTTATTAAAACATCTAATGATAATGTTTCAACGGTATTAAAATCCTGAAGGTTCAAGATCAATATTGCTTCTAAAAGATCTGTTAATTCCGTTTGGGAAATATATTCCGTATTATCTGCTAAATCTAAACTCCTGATTATTGTACCTTCTTGAGTTTGTTGAGGTACAACAATAAACGGATCCTCTTCATCAGTAAAGTCAATAATATAACCAGATAAAGTCGCGGTAATAATTGATGATGCAAATAAATCATCAGCCTTATCTTGATCTAAAATAGTTGGATCAGCATCAGTACCTAAGTTATTTAATATGGAAACATCGATTGCAACATTATTGATATCTTCAATGCCTAAAACACTTAAAGCGTCAAAAGTATCTAATAACTCTTGTTTAACAATAAATTCAACGGTTCCTCTTGTAACTCGTAAAGGATTACCAAATTGATCGTTTAATGGAACCGTAACAACATCGCCTAAATCAATTAACTGTTTAGAAATAGATGCTTGTAAGATTACAGAACCTACTAAAACATCCGCATTAGCGATAATTGTATCTAGCGATAAGGTCTCAACTGTATTAAAATCTTGTAAATCAAGAATTAGTATAGCTTCTAATAAATTTGTTAACTCCGTTTCTGAGATATACTCTGTACCATCAGCTGGATCAACAGTTCTAACTGCTACATTTAACTCATCACTAACAGGAACTACGATAAATGGATCTTCTTCATCGGTAAAATCAATGATATAGCCAGATAACGTAGCTGTTATGATGGAAGAAGCAAATAAATCATCTGCTTTTGCTTGATCTAAAATTGTTGGATCAGCATCCGTTCCTAGATTATTTAAAATTGTTATATCAACACTAATATTATTAATATCCGTTATTCCTAAAACACTCAAAGCATCAAATGTTGCTAGTAACTCTGCTTCAGCAATAATTTCTGTTTCTTTTTCTACATCACCCGCTGAAGTCATAATTCTTAACGGATTACCTAATTGGTCATTTATAGGAACAGTCACAACATCACCTAAGTCAAATAACTGCTTAGAAATAGATGCTTGCATAATAACTGATCCAACAATAACATTCGCATTAGCAATAATTGTATCTAAGGCTAAAGTTTCAACAGAGTCAAAATCTTGTAAATCTAAAATAAGTATTGCTTCTAAAATATTAGTTAACTCAGCTTGAGAGATATACTCAGTACCATCAGCTGGGTCCGTAATTCTTACATCTGTACCTAATTCATCTTCATAAGGAACAACGATAAATGGGTCTTCTACATCAGCAAAGTCAATGATATATTTAGAAATCGTTGCGGTGATAATCGATGATGCGAACAAATCATCTGCTTTATCTTGATCTAGAACAGTCGGATCTGCTAAAGTACCTAAATTATTTAAGATTGTTACATCAACTGAAACGTTATTAATATCGGTAATTCCTAAAACACTCAAAGCATCAAATGTTGCTAGTAACTCTGCTTCAGAAATAATTTCAATCTCTTTTCCAACTTCGCCTTCAGAAGTAACAATTCTAATTGGATTACCTAATTGATCGTTTTCAGGAACAACAACTACTTCAACTAAATCAATTAATTGTTTAGAAATCGATGCTTGCATAATAACAGAATCTAGTATTACAGCTGAATTATCCGTTATGATGTCTAAAGATAGGGTTTCAACAGAGTCAAAATCCTGTAAATCTAAAATAAGTATTGCTTCTAAAATATTAGTTAACTCAGCTTGAGAGATATACTCAGTACCATCAGCTGGGTCGGTAATTCTTACATCTGTACCTAATTCATCTTCATAAGGAACAACGATAAATGGATCTTCTACATCAGCGAAGTCAATGATATATTTAGAAATCGTTGCGGTGATAATCGATGATGCAAATAACGTATCTGATTTCACTGTATCCAAAATAGTTGGATCTGCTACAGTACCTAAATTATTTAAAATTGTAACGTCTACAGCTACGTTATTGATATCGGTTATTCCTAAAACACTCAAAGCATCAAATGCCGCTAAAAGTTCTGCTTCAGTAATAATCTCTACTTCTTTTCCCACTTCACCTTCTGAAGTAATGATTCTAATCGGATTACCTAATTGGTCATTTTCAGGAACCACAACAACATCACTTAAACCAATCAATTGTTTTGAAATGGATGCTTGCATAATAACCGAATCAAGTATTACTGCTGAATTATCCGTTATTATGTCTAAAGATAGGGTTTCAACAGAGTCAAAATCCTGTAAATCAAGAATAAGAATAGCTTCTAATATATTTGTAAGTTCTGCTTGAGAGATGTATTGTGTTCCATCAGCTGGATCAACAATTCGCACTAAAACTTCATTTTCGTCTTCATAAGGAACAACGATAAATGGATCTTCTCCCTCAGCAAAATCGATGATAAACTTAGAAATTGTCGCAGTGATAATAGATGATGCAAATAAAGTATCTGATTTATCAGTATCTAAAATAGTTGGATCAACTTCGGTACCAAGATTATTCAAGATACTAACATCAACTGCTACATTATTAATATCAGTTATACCTAAAACACTTAAAGCATCGAACGCTAATTCTAACTCATCGCGATCTATAAACTCAACCGTTCCTTGAGTAATGCGCAAAGGATCGCCAGCTTGAGTATTCAAAGGTACTGCCACAACATCAGTTAAATCTAATAATTGTTTGGAAACAGTTGCATGCAATATAGCGGATTCTAACAAGGTACCCACATTAGATATTAGTGTATCTAAAGAAAGTGTGTCAAT
>NPIE01008824.1_pt1 | contig 35848 bp, 41 predicted proteins | sample 8637661 | NCBI WGS metagenome assembly NPIE01 (sample SAMN07420842, study PRJNA396082) | bioreactor metagenome | isolation source: sample BA12 brine-fed electro-methanogenic bioreactor BA | place: Japan: Kochi | collected 2016-12-09 | reverse complement strand
GTACACCATCCTAAGCGAGCACCCATGGGCGGTACAGGACTCGAACCTGTGACCCCCTGCGTGTACACTTGTGTTGCCGCTATAAACTGTCTCGAAACACCTCTTAGAACCGCGTTTTCGATACCGTGACAGGGGGGTGCAACTGGCAGCACACTGGCGGCACCACATGGACAGTGAATGAAAGTGTAGTGGTTGCAAGTACAGTTCGACGCGCATTTGACGCGCGGAATTTGTCACGATGGGCCGTCCTTCGGGGCGGCCCTTCTTCATGCGCACGGAGTCGCCGGTGAACTTCATCTCAAGATGGCATCGAGGGATGGCATTAAGCCGAAGAATGCGTCGCACCTTTCCCGTACGGATGCAATGTCTTTTGTCGTAAAGACCTCAGTGTGAACCTTCTTGCATCCCCGAGTTACACTATCGATTGCCGTGCGCTCCCACATTTCATGGCATGGCCAAGTCTGTACGACTTTCAGGTAAGGAGCCGAGCACTTGAGCTTGCGCTTTCGTTCGGGCATGTTTGACGCAAAACCGAGCTTGAAGCGGCCGGGGTCGAGACGAGGCTCTAGTTGAATCAGATAAAACACACCGTGGCTCGATTTCGCGGGCGTTGTCGGTTCTGACCCGCCAGCGTCTTCCTTGTGCGCTCTCCGGTCCTCAGCGATGCGCTTGAAATCTGCATGGCTGATATAGGAAATGCCCTGTCCCTTATGATCCGAGCTTCTTTGCTTGGTGGTGTCTATGTTGAGCGGCTTTATGATCTTGAACAAGGTCTGCTTCCTCATGCCAAGCTGACCGGCGGCATCGATAACAGAAATCGAATCCTCATTCATAGCGGCCCTTCCGAAGTCTCATCGCTGATTCTGTCGCAGTGTCGAGCATACCAAAACGTGGCCTCCGAGGCAAGGGGAAGTGGTCTGGATGCTTCGCAACCAGCTCGGGCGCCGCAACCGAGGCCAAAGCCGACAAGGAGACCAACGAAGACAAGCGTCGCGCCGTCAAGATGGCCCTGGAGCTGAAACCCGACCTCTCCGACAGGGCGATCGCGGAGCATTGCGGGGTCCATCACCAACTCGTGGCCACTGCGAGGCAACAACTGGATGAATCACCCAGTTCCCCCCAGCCCGCCACCCGGATCGGCCGGGACAGCAAGAGGCGGAAGGCGCCGGAGAGGTAGCCCTGGAAACCGCCCGAGAACCGCGCGAGATCCGGGCGCCGGCAGTAGGACTTTCGCCCGGCACGGAAGTTTTTTTCGAGGGAGATCGTGACACGCAAAATGCGTAAGTCTCGATTTGACAGGCACCTGCTCGAATTATACTGGCAGAGTATACTACATCTATCCAGAATCCTCAGAATTGCCATTGACGTTCTTCGACGGCGGCTATATGATCCTGTCCGAAACCGTAGGGCGGCGCGATGATTGGGGCGTCGTTGGCGTGCGGGCACAAGAGCGAACAACCAAGACGGAAGGCGGAAGACGGAGCCATGCTCATCGTGAGCACGGCACAGTGTGAGTCTATGGTTGGATGCTCTCATGGTAGCAGGCACTGCGGTTCAACTCAGCGAGAACAAACTCCTCAAGGCGAGCGAGGTCGCTACTCTTCTGAACCTCCACAAGGACACGATCTATAGCTACTCGCGATGCGGGAAGCTGCCTAAGCCCGTGGTAATTGGGGCCACCTACCGGTGGAAGAGATCGGATATCCTGCGCCTCATCGGCGAGCGACCCGAGTAGCTCCCATCACCGCAACAGAACAACACGAAACCGCACGGCAAGACGGGCCAAGAATGCGGAATAGTGGAAGGTACGTAGTCATGGAAGGCAAGATCAGCACACTTCAGAGCCCACTGTTGACCGAGGAGGAAGCCGTCAAATGGCTTCGCCTGGACGTCGACGGGCCCGCAGATCCGAGGCAGACCCTCAAATACTACCGCGCTCGCGGTCTCCTGCGTGGTTGTCGAGTCGGGAAGCGAGTTCGCTATCCGGTATGCGAATTGGAGGCGCTCGTCGCGCGGCTGGTCGAGAGGGAGGCGAGACGTGCCTGAGACCGATCGGCCAATCTGGGTAGAGGCGCTCCTGAGCCAGGATCTTACGGCAGCCGAGCACCGCGTCTGGGTCTATCTGGCGTGGCGCCAGGGAGACAACGAGTATTGCTGGCCTGCCCAGGCCACGATCGCAGCCGACATGGGTCTCACCGTACAGGGCATCCGGAACATCACGCGCCGTCTCGAACAAAAGGGATGGCTCACGATCGACCGGGGAGCGGGCACGGGCAGAGGCCACCGCACAGCATACACCGTCACCGCCCCCACAGAAAAGGTCAACGGCGGTTTACCCTTTAACCAGGCGAAAGGGTCAACGGCGGTTGAGGGTTTCGAGGAGCAAAAAGGTCAACCACCGAAGCGCGAAAAGGTAAACGGCGGAAGCGATAAAGGGTCAACGGCGGAAGCGCGCCTATATAAGGAAGAACACATACAAGGAACACAGACAAAGGAACACAGACAAGGGTTTGCTTCTCAGGATCGTCTTGCCTTGCTGGCGCAGCTCCGTGAGTGCCTTCGCATCACCGGCAACGACTGTGATTCAGGATTGCGGAACGCGGTGAGGTGGGCCACCGCCAAATCACCCGAGATAGCCGCCCGCCTACTCACGATCGCCCAGGAGTGCGGCCGCGGGCAACCGCCCTATCGCCTGTGGATGCACCGGATCAAGGACGAACTTGGCTACGTACCGCCGACGAACGGCAGGCCGAAACTGCGGCTGCGGAAGGCGGAAGCCGAGCCGATCGGCGCCGTCATGGACGACGTGGTGCGGGGCATGACTGGGAGGGCCACCGCATGACCACCATCACGACCCCCTACCCACACGGCAGCATGTCCAGGCCCGGCAGACCCGGCAGCGAGCAGCACTTACAGCCATCAGTCCCCGCCAGCGTCAGTGCGGGGTGTCATTTCCACGTTGAAAACTCGAGTTTTGAAGGGGCAACAGATGTTGTGTATCGAGATCCAGATCAGCAGTTCAAGCAGCGCTCAGCAGGAGCAAATCGTCCGACAGATCGGCGAAGTCGTGAGCAACGCGGGCTTCAGCGTCGATCGCAGCGAGTTCACGCCCACGTCCACCGTCCAGGCCGAGCTGGCGGCGGTCGAGACGAGCCGGGCGACGATCAAAACATTCGAGGGTTAGCAGCGCCCTCCGTGCCGGTTGGGGTGGCGGCTGCCCGCGAGCCGGCGGCCGCTCCCATCTTTGCCGTCTTGCCGGACTGCCATGCGGTCCGTCGTTCTCGGGTGGGGCACCACACCTTCCAGGTGCCCCACCTGTTTTGAGTTCACCGCCGCGTGAAGCGGCTTTTGAAAGGGTACTGAGTTGGATTCACTTGCGAGCATCTTGAAGAATCGGCAATTCAACAGTCGGCAACTCGCCGAACGTCTTGGCCAGCAGCGACCGGACGACGTCGTCCAACTGGAGCAGGCGCTCATTCACATGGTCGTCTCCTTCCACGACGAGATCCATGAGTTCAAACGGACCTATCGACCCGAGATCGTCCAGCAGAAGGCCAGGGAGCGAGCCGACGAAATCCTCAATCAGCTCCAACAGGGGCCCGGCAGCCTGCTTCGGCAGGTCGGCAGGAGATGGGCAACCGCCCGCGAGTCGTTGGCGCGTAAGGCGGGTCTGGGACCGTCCAGCGACCCGGCCGTGGTCACGCGCGAAGGCTGGATCTTGGATCAGCTTGCCAAGCTGAGCAAAGGTGAGCGACTGCTCGCGCTCCAGAAGGCCGTGGAGATCGGCGACAGTGCCACAGTTCGAGCGGCGCTGAATTGCCCGAGCACCTTCGCCATCGTCGACGACGCCACGGCTGAGCAGGTTCGCCAAGAGTATCACGCCAAGCACCTGCCTGAAGAGGCGGCCGCATACAAGAGCATGCACGAGGACCACCTCGCGCAGGAGGAGAACTTCGCGACCGCGGAACGATGCGTCCGCGAGATCGCGGGCATGGTCGATGGCACGCGGGAGCGGATCGGGGCGCCCGAGCCCAGCCGCGAGCAGGCCATGAGAGAGCGTTTGGAGGCAGCCCAGGCCGCCCAGGAATAAGCCCTCATCCGCGCCCGGGCCTTCATCGACTCCGGGGCCCGGGCGCCTATTGATTTGCCAGGATATGTCAATGGTTGCACACAAAGAGATCGTTATCACCATGAGCGGGGCCGAGCTGGCCAAAGGTCCGTTGCCCGACGAACTGAACAAGGCCGTTCACGATGTACTCGTGCGGCATGGCTACGCCGATCAGGAGCACGTTTGGAGCGGGCCGACGCACAAATTCGTCTACCGCAAGATGTCCTGAAATGTCCGACAAAAAAACCATCACCGGCAAGCAAGAGCAGGCGATTCTTTGCCTTTTGCAGGGGCTCACGGTCAAGGCCACCGCGAGCGCTGTTGGTGCGACCGAGCGGACCGTAGGCCGATGGAAACACGAGCCCGAGTTCCAAGCTGCATACGATCGAACCCGGCAGAAGACCTTTGACGATTCCGTCGCCAAGCTGGCGGGCATGGTCGATATGGCGGTTGAGCGACTGAGGGATATCCTAAGCGGCAAAGCCGAGGGTGACCACACCGTCCTTCGTGCGTGCGAGATCGTTCTCCGCGAAGGCCGCGCGACCGAGGAAGCGTCCATTCGCCGAATGATCGAAGAGCTGAAAGGCGAACTCGAAAGGCTGAACGATGAATAGCCAAGACAAACGCCGCATTCGCGAGATCCGCGAGCAGATCGTCGCCCGGTATCCGCAAATCGAGAACGCGCCCGACATCTTCGAGGTGTTGGAGGGTTTGCCTATCGACGATCCGTTGGCGGGAGTCGAGTTCGAAGACCCGTTGAAGGGCGTGCACTTCCCTGACGATGTCGCTACACCCGACTATCCCGGCATGACCGACCACGCCCGCCGCGTGCTGGACGCGATCGGCGACTTCCAACACGGTCAACCTCTTGACCGCTTCCCGAGGTGTGCCTAATGCGACAGATTGATCGTCAGTTACGCAAGTTACTACGCCAGGCCGAGGTTGCTGTTGCCGAGCGACAGCGAGAGGCCGCCGGTGGCGTCTACGTCTGCGAGAGCCGCGAGGAGTTCGAAGCCGCCCGCGATTGGCCGATGGCCGAAGTGGGCCAGACGGGCAAGCTGCTTGCCATGCGTCAGCTCACCGTCGACGAATGGATCGACCGCCATTCACCCCAGCCGCCCGTTCACGAGGGAACTATCCGAGAGGAGCCCGAAAGGCATGACCCCAACCAACACATGCTCGATTAGCGGCACGATCATCGAGACGCCCCGCCCAGGCCAGGGCAAGACCGCGCTGTTTCGCCTGGAGCACCGCCAGGCCTTCCAGGGCAAGGGCGGTGAGATCCAGACGACCGGGTTTGCACTATGGTGCCGAGCGTGGGGCCACGGCGCCAGTTCGATTCTTCGCTACGGCAAGGCCGGGCTTGACGTCGTGGTCAATGGGCGACTCGGTTATGTGTCCGAGACCAACAGCATCGGCATCGTCTGCGATTCGATCGCCTACCCGCGTCCGTCGCAACTGGCCAATTCGGAAAAATCCGCGTCAGATTGACGCCATAGGGTGACACTGTGAAAGACACGGACCGCAAGTCACGGCAGACGGCAGAGTTAGGTGAAGTGACATCCTACCGATTAGGTAGACGTTCGTGAAAGGCAGCAGAAATGCAAACGATCAAGCAGGCTACTCTCAATCTCAAGATCGATAGCACCGGCGCCCTTGCCGGAGCGCAGCAATATCAGAATGCCGCGAGCGGCATCTGCCGCATGTCGAGCCAGGTGAAGATGGCTTTGGCCGCCATCGGCGCCGCGGGGATCGCCACGTCGGTCAAGCTCGTTGGCATGGCGTCAGAGATGCAGGAGGTACAGTCCAAATTCAACGTCGTGTTCCGGGACCTCACCGCCGATGCGAACAAGTGGTCGAAGAATTTCGGTGACGCTGTCGGGCGAAGTCAGCTCGAAATCAAGCGGGCCATGGCCGGCACCCAAGACTTGTTCGTGCCTCTGGGTTTCGCCCGTGACGAGGCCTTCGAGCTGTCCAAGGCGTTGACGGAGTTGTCGGTTGACGTCGCGTCGTTCAACAATTCGATGGACGCGGACGTGATGCGGGATTTCCAGTCCGCGCTTGTCGGCAATCACGAGACGGTCCGCAAGTATGGCATCATCTTGAGCGAGTCGACGATCGAGCAGGAATCCTTCGCCCAGGGCCTGAACAAGAGCTACCGCGAGCTTTCCGACCAACAGAAGGTTCTCCTTCGATACAACCTGCTTCTCAAAGGCAGCACTGACGCCCAGGGCGACGCGGTTCGCACGGGTGACAGTTACGCGAATACGTTGAAAAGGGCGAAGGCCGCCGTCAGTGACATGGGGGTGGAGCTTGGCGAGAACCTCTTGCCTGCCGCGACGAAAGCGCTCAGTGGAATGAATACGTGGTTCGACCGCAACTCCATCGCAATTCGCCGTTGGGCCGACGACGTCGTCGAGGGCACGCAGATGGTTATCGATGCGATGGATTCATTGGAGGCCCGGAGCACGAGCATCCAGGACCAGTTCTCTCGGTTCGGCCCCGACACGCAGAAATCGATCCTTCAGGCGTACGAGAGCCACACCGGCGACACGTTCGGCATGCAGCGGGGCAAGGTGCCCATGAGTCCCGGCGGCTTCGGTGGCGGGACCGTCGAAGAATGGCGAGATCCGAAAGACCGCGAGTACGCGCGGAAGTTGATGGAGAGCTACAATCGCCAGCTTCAGCGCGACTACCACGTCACGCCCCCCGAGAGCGAGCCTTCTGTGAGTGCCACCGGCGGCGGGCTCGATATGCAGGGGCTGTTGGCCGGCAGCGAGGGCGCCAGCGCCATGAGTGACATGGAGGCGGTCTATCCTTCTGCCGAGGGCTTCGAGAGCTACACCGACAACTTGATTGAGTCCTACCACCGCCAGAACGAGGCCCGGCGCGAGGCCGTCGACGAAATGACCATGATGGAGAAGGCCGTCGAGCGCGAAATGGATATCATTGGCCGACTTCCCGACAGCCACGCCCGCGCGGCCGAGGCGGTCGAATACGCAGCGCGAGCGTACGAGGTTTACGGCGAGGGATCGGAGGAGGCCCAGCGCGCGATTGAGGCGTTTGAGCGGAGCTTGAAGCACCTGGAACGCCAGAAAGACCTTGCCCGCATGGCGGACGACATCGGCGCCGCATTCGGCAGGACCTTCGGCGATATGGTCACCGGCGCCGCCACAGCAGAGGAAGCGTTCCGCTCTTTGGGCAGCGCGATCATGGACGCGATCGTGCAGGCCATGATCGTCAAACCGCTTGTCCAGGGTATCACCATGGGCCTTGGCGGCATGTTCGGCGTTCCGGTCATGCACGGTGGCGGCATCGTAGGCGAGACCGCTTCCCCGACGCGGCACGTTTCCCCGAGTATCTTCGCCACAGCGCCCAGACTGCATCAGGGGCTTGCCGCAGACGAGTACCCCGCCATCCTCCAGAAGGGCGAGGCGGTTATTCCCCGAGGGGCATCATCGGGAGCGGCATCGCCGAACGTGACGTTCAACGTGACGAACCAGACCGGCGCCCAGGTCGAGGCGGAGCAGACCGACGTCCGCTTCGACCAAGGCAAGATGCTCGTCGGGATGGTTCTGAAGGACAAGCGCAACCGAGGCCCGATCAGTCGGGCGAATCGACGGAGGTAGGTAGTATGCTTCCAGCAGAATGGCGAGGCAGTTTTGCCAACGCCTCCGAGGCCCAGGCCGAGCGCGTTATCGCCGCAATGGAGGGACTCCCGGCTAACGTGATTGCGTTCGTGCAGAGCCAGGTGACGTTCTTTCTCGGGAGGCAGGGCAACCCAGCGGCCGCCTACGCAGACTATCGTCCTCCGTATGGCCACACCATCCACATGTTCGGCGTCACACCGCGAGAGCCGGCCAATCAGGCCGTGCTATGGCACGAAATCGCCCATTGTTGGCGGGGCCACAGCCTCCGCAACATCTACGGCGCCTGGAGGTCGTCGTCCTCACGGTTGGCCCGTCCCCCCGCGAAGGACCGCCTCACGCGATGTCGGCGCGAGTATGAGGCTTGGCTTCTCGCTTACGAATGGGGGAAAGCCGCCGGCATCGTGGAAGAGACCCGACCACCCGCGCGCAAACTACCCACGGTGGCAGAGGCGCTACGACACGAAAGGAGATAGCATGGTCGCACCCAACGACACCCCCACGATCGCAGGCGTTGCACCGGCGCTCCTCACGGCAGCCACGGGCTTTCGATATAAGGAGATCGTCACCACGACCACGAAGCGCGACGGCGAAGTCGTCGAAGAGACCACCGTCGTCCACGATCGCTATGCGGCGCCGGACCCCCAGGCAGCGAAGGTACTGTTCGAGATTGGGTTTCAGGTGCTTGGGGGGCGAAAGTAATGGAAGTTACGAGGATGGACCGCATTTGCTCCCGCGTCTATGATTTCCTCAGGGCCCGGGCCGCGTGGAAGCATAACGGCTTGGTTCACGCGGACGTCGAGGAGATCGTCGTCACCTTGCGCGACCGCTACCCGAGCGACCGGCGCGCAACGTTTGGCGAGGTGCATCACGCGATTCAAATTTTGAAGCTCCGGCACTTGATCATTGGGTGCAGGGGGCGGTGGAAGCTCGTCCAGCGAGCCCAGGGCAGCGGGAGCAAGTCCCCGCCGACGCCCACATAAGCTTCTGGCCATAGGTAGCCGGCGCGGGACTTGTGCCCATTCATCCCGCGCCGGCAGTCCTTTTTTTGCGACGTGCTACGGAGATAGTAGCGAGTCGAAAGAGGTTGTTTCTGTCCTGACAAGGACTTATGATCGAGCAATGTCACAGTGTCAAAATTCAGTGTCATTTTGCCCGGAATTTGCTTGATTTTCCGGGCGGAATCGTCGAAGATAGAGGTGCTATGAATCCAAGAGAATCACATCCTTTTTTCCCAACGAACTGACATGGCCGGGGACGGTGTATCGGTAACGACCACCGCGCTTCTCTTGGAGCGTATAGCACCCCCGGCCACCTTTCTATCTGGAGGTAGCTATGAATCCAAGAGAAGACAGCACCGCAACGATCAGTAGGGAGTCGCACCGCAAGGGCATCGAGGAAGCCCTGCGCAAAGCCCACGCGGAACCCGCCGACACGAGCTTCTACAGGGCCATCGACCGGCTGCTCGATTTGAGCACGGTCCAAACAAAAGCGGCCATGCTTGCCGTCATGGAGCTAGGCCCCGCGAACAACGACGTATTCAACTGCGTCCAAGACCGGCTTCGCGAAGAGCTTGAACCGATCTACGAGCAGATCGCCACGGACACCGGCGACCCCGACGTCGAAATGGCTTCGCTTTGGCTCAGCGTCTTGACCGGACTACTCATTGCGTCTGAGGACTGAGCCTGAGCCGCCCTGCTTGGAGAACGGCCCCTGCCGAGACCCACGGGCAGGGGCCGGGCCGAGATCGGGGCTCAGGAAGGCGTACGGAACTTCGGATTTGAGAAAGGGCACACCCATGGAATGGCAACCCATTGAAACAGCACCACGCGACGGGACGGAGATCATCGTCGGCGTGGATATCGCGTCAGTCTGGATCGTGCGCAACGCGCGATTCGTCAAGGCCACCAACTGGACGCCCCAGGAGCCCGACGACGTGGACGGGTGGTGGGCCCAGCGCAACAGCGTTACCCAGGAGCACCTGGACGGCATCTACGAGCCCACACACTGGCTGCCCATGCCAGATCCGCCGGGGAACCCGCACGAGTAGACGGCTATCACACGGGCCCGGAACGTCCGGGCCGATCATCGAAACCGCATGTAGGAGAGAACGACCATGACCGTAAGCTTGAGCAAGAGCAAGGGCCGGCGATTGCCTTGGCTCTGTCGCTGGTTCGGCGAAATCGATCCGGCCACGGGCAAGGCAAAGAGGTACAGCCGGAGTTTCAGAACGCGAGCCGAGGGTGAAGAGTTCCGCGCGAAGAAGCAGCAGGAGATCCGCCGGACCGGGCGCCGGGATCGACCAGCGAACGAGAGCCTCAAGAAGCTGTGCGACGACTTCCTGAGAGCCCGCCGGCCAAACGTCCGACCCGGAACGATGGAACTCTACCAGTTGACCATCCGGCGGCTTCTGGAGTTCTTTGGACCGTCCAAGAAGGTCGACAGCATCCGCAAGCGGGATGCAGACCTGTTCATCGGCGCCCAGCTTCACCACATCGACAACGACCACAAGGAGCTATCCACCTGGACCCGCTCCCAGATGGTTACCCACTGCCGAACGATCTTCAAGCAGGCCATTCGGTGGGATATGGCATCGGAGAACCCATTCGCTGAGACCGAGAAGCCCCGGACCAAGACCCAGAAGTGGCACCACATCAAGCCAGCCGAGTACCTACGGCTTCTGGACGCATGCCCGGACCTGCGCCGGCGCTGCCTCTATGCGGTCCTGTACACCACGGGCGTTCGGATCGGCGAAGCGTTCAGCTTGACGTGGTCGGATATCGATTTCGAACGGTCTGAGCTTCGCGTCCAGAACCGGGCCGGAACCAAGACCGTACCCCCCTTCCTGCTCAAGGCCCACGAACGCCGAACCATCCCCCTGAGCAAGCACACGCTGGCTTTGCTGGCCGAATACCAAGCCCAGGCCCCTGAGAGCGTGCCGCACGTCTTCCTGACCGCGGATCGATACAAGCTGGTTCTCCGGCACTGGCACAAGCTGGGCCAGGTCGATCGGCTCTGGGAGAACGAGTTCATGGACAACAACAGCAACCGCGACTTCAAGAACTGCTGCCGGCGGGCCGAGATCGCCTTCCAGGGCAAGTGCAGCATCCACACCATGAGGAAGTCGTGCGGTCAGAATTGGGCCTTGGCCGGCGTGCCAATCAAGACCCTACAGTACCTTCTGGGGCACAGCAACGAGAGGACGACGCTGAAATTCTACGCCCAGATGGATCCGGCATCAGCCGCCCAGGCGGTGAGCGCGACGGACGCCATGCTGGACGCCGCAGCGGCCCAGGCGGACCCCAAACCGAACGAAACTGACGCGCATTTGACGCGCGAGGGTATTTTGGGCCCAGAATCGGCAGTGGAACAGGAGCGGCTATGAAGGGCAAATGCTTTATTCGCAGTGGGTTATGTGAATTGGGCGGTACAGGACTCGAACCTGTGACCCCCTGCGTGTAAAGCAGGTGCTCTAGCCGACTGAGCTAACCGCCCGGGGTATTGGGGGTGAGGATATCGGGTTTTGGTTGTTGCGTCAAGTGGGGTAGGGGTTTATATTTATGTGTTTGTGCCGGCGGGGGTCGGCCGTGAGGTTACCGCAAGGAGAAAGGCTGTACGATGGATGTATCCGAGGCGATCCGGCGTCGTTATTCCTGTCGCCACTATGAAGATAAGCCCTTGAGCGAAGAGCAGTTAGCGGCGATTCTGGAGGCGGCGCGCCAGGCGCCGTCGGCGAAAAACCTCCAGGACTGGCGTTTTGTGGTGGTGCGGGAGAAGGCGGCGCGGGAGCGTCTGGCAGTGGCGGCAAACGAGCAGATGTTCCTGGCGGAGGCGGGGGCGATCGTCGTCGCGTGCACGGTCAGCGACCACGTAATGCGTTGCGGTCAGGCGATCGGGCCGATCGACGTGTCGATCGCGCTGGAGCATATGTGCCTTCAGGCGACGGAGTTGGGGCTGGCGACGTGCTGGATCGGGTCGTTCTATCCGGACAAGGTGCGAGCGGTGGTCGGGATTGCGGACGGGGTGGAGATTATCGAGTTGCTGGCGGTCGGGCATCCCGCTGACGAGCCCAAAGAGCACCGGCGGGAGCCTCTGGAGAGCATGGTGTGTTTCGAGAAGTGGCGATTCTGAAAGCGCTTAAGTGATTTTTGAAAAGCCACTTAAGAAACGGTTGACAAAGTGCCGATGTTTCGTACAATAACATGCGAAGTTTCTGGGGACGTGGTGTAACGGGAGCACACTGCGGTCGCATCGCAGGAATGAGGGTTCGATTCCCTTCGTCTCCATTCTTTTGTTTTCGAGGCCGCACCACGGGACTGTCGGGGTGGCTTTCTCCGTGAGCGTTCATCTTCGTGGCATGGGGTCTGCGCGTTGGGGCGACGCCGAGAGAGCGCGGCGCGGAAGGCGGCAGACGGGAATCTTTGCTTTGGCGTGATGTGACGAGATGGGTGCAGAGACGGAACAACGGAATCGCAAGGGGCGGGGGGAACCGGCGAACGGGTTGCACGGGTCGCTGCTGGTCGGGCCGGAGGGTCGGCTGCTGCTGATCGCGGTGGCACTGGCGTTCGCATATGCGATGTGGCTGGCGGCGATGCTGATGCGGTCGCCGGCGCAGTCGCAGATTCTGATCGGCATGACGGCGACGACGGTGGTGTTCGGTCGTGCGGCGGGTCTGGCGTTCGGCTATTCCGTGGGGCTGGCGCATGCGTGGGTGATCGGCATCACGATGCTGGTCGAGACGCTGCACGTGCTGGTGTTTTATCCGCTGTTCGTGTTCAGTTGGCGGCATCTGCTGGTGATCAAGCCGTTGAAGCGGGTGTTCGACAAGGTGCATCGGGCGGCGGAATCCCACAAGGGCACGATCCAACGGTACGGGATCATCGGCCTGTTTACATTCGTCTGGCTGCCGTTCTGGATGACCGGTCCGGTGGTCGGGTCGGTGGTGGGTTTTCTGCTGGGGCTGCCGATCCGGATCAATATCCCGGTAGTGCTGGCGGGCACGTACGTGGCGATCGTGGCGTGGGCGCTGTTCCTGCGTGAGGTGCATGCACGGGTCTCGGCGTACGATCCGTATGCGGCGCTGGTGCTGGTGGCGCTGCTGGTCGCGGTCGTGGCGCTCGGGTATCTGTTGCGGCGAACGTGGGGCGAGACGCGGCGGAAGCCGTGAGGGGCCGGCGTCTGGGCATGGGGCGAGAGGCACGGCAGCGATGAAGCACGAATGCCCAAATGCGAAATCCGAAACAAATCTGAAGAACGAAGTGCCAAATCGAAACTGGGAGTGAGGCATGCCTCGTCCCTATCCGTGCGCGCGGTTGTCCATAGTGCAGATGGGTTGGGCGTGGTGGTGGTTCTGCGTTGGGAGGTAGAGGGTTGTGCGGAGGTGGGTGGCGCGGTAAGGTACGGGCTCGCTGTGACCCGTTTGTGAAGGAGTCAGCAAGGATGGTCAAGACGGAAGCGATTCAGGTTCGGACGCACGGAAACAATCACGTGCTGAATATCACAGATGAGGTGGCGTGGGCGGTGGGCCAGTCGGGTCTGACGGACGGCGTGGTGACGGTGTTCAATGTGGGTTCGACGGCGGGGATCACGACGACGGAGTTCGAGCCGGGGTTGGCGAACCACGATCTGGAAGCGGCGTTCGAGCGGATCGCTCCGGCGGCGGGACGGTACGAGCACGAGGAGACGTGGCACGACGACAACGGGCACTCGCACGTGCGGGCGTCGCTGCTGGGCCCTTCGCTGAGCGTGCCGTTTAGCGACAGCAAGCTGCTGCTGGGGACGTGGCAGCAGATCATCCTGGTGGACTTCGATACACGGGCGCGGACGCGGACGGTGATCTGCCAGATCGTGGGCGAATAGCGTGGGGTGGGCTTCTCGAGTGCACGCCAGAAAACGGGTTGTGTGGCACTTCGGCTTGGCGCCGCCCACCCGTTTCTTCGACGAGGCAGAAATGGGCCGGCTTCTCCTCTCCTGGCAGCCGGCCCCTCGGATAGTCAGGTACCGATCCTCATCGGTTCGTCGACGGATTCAGCCGGGATGGACGGGGCTTTTGGTCAGCCATTGCTCGTCGCAGGCGGCCTCGCTGCATTCATACCATACATAGAGGAAATCGCCTTCGACGAGGCGGTCGGCTTCGATCATCTGCGATCCACACTGGGGGCAGATGCGGGTCCGACTGGTTTGGCGCGACCGGTGTTGAATGCTCTCGGGGTACAGGGTATCCATGATCCTGGCCCTCGCTACTGGTGTCCCGACGGCGTGTCGATACGCACGATACTCCGGCGTCGGGGCTCATCAATCCGGGTCCTTTTTACCGCGCGGCGCGTTGCGGCTGTAGTGGGGTCGCCCTTAAAAGGGCGCGAGCATTTCCCCGATCCCGATGCGTGCGGTGTCCGCTCGGAGGGCGTCGATGGCGGCATTCCCCTACCGGGTGCGGCGGGTCCTCACTGTTGCTGGAGGGTCGCCAGAATTTCGTCGGAGACGCGGAAGACGGTTCCATGTCGCACGCCCTTCGGGAAGCGGAGTCGATCGGTGATCGGTTCCCAGTGGACAAGGTCCTTGGAGCGGGCGCCTTCCATGCGGTGACGCGTGTAGGCGTCGTAGTAGACGTACCAGGAATCGCCGATCTTAAGGGCGGTGGGGCCTTCGACCCAATCGGGGGTAAAGGGGGCGGAGGCGCTGCTGTAGGGGCCTTCGGCCTGGTCGGCGGTGGCGATGCGGATGTCCTTCCTGGGGACGGGGGCCTTGGTTTCGTCCTTGATGAACATGATGTACCTAGCGTGGTCTTTGACGATGGTGGCGTCGATGCAGTTGAATCCGTCGTCGTAGAAGAGTTTCGTGTCGCTGTAGGTCTGGAAGTCGGAGGTGGTGACGTAGTAGATGCGGTGGTTGAGGGTGACGCCTTCGTTCTGGTCGCCGGCGTGGCGTTCGGTCTCGGGGAAACGGCCGGGGATGGTGGTGGCCCAGAAGATCAGGTACTGCTTCGTGGGGGCGTCGTAGAAGATCTCGGGGGCCCAGCAGTTGCGAGCGTTTGGTTCGTGGGCCATGACTTGGATCCACTTCTGCTGCGACCAGTGGATGAGGTCTTTGGAATGGGCGATGCCGATGCCTTTGTCCCACCAGCCGGAGGTCCAGACCATATGGAAGGTGCCGTCGGGGCCCTGGCAGATGCAGGGGTCGCGCATGAGTTTGGTGCCGACCTGTGGGGTCAGGAAGCTCTGGTCGTCCCGGAGGGCCTGCCAGGTGAGACCATCGTGACTGTAGGCGAGGTGGAGACCATCTTCGCCGTTTCCTTTGAAGTAGGAGAACAGGTACGGCTGCGCCATGGTGGTGGACGTCAGAGTCGCCATCAGTATGGTCATGAGCACGATCGTTCGACGCATGGTCTGCTGCCTTTCCACGTGGATCGAGATGTTTGGATTCGGTTGAGACCTATGGTACCGCCCTGCTGCTGCGATGGCAAGCGTGGCGTTCCGGGCGCTGTCTGTGGTGTCGATGGAGTGAAGGTGTCATGTGAGGAGCTACTCCATGGGGGGCCGAGCTCGCTGCGTCGGCCATCGGCAGGCTGGCGCTTGCCGCTGCCACCCACAGGCCTGCGGGGCCAACCGGGCGTCGGGCAGACGGGTGGGGTACGGGGCCGGCATGCGGGCGGGACCGTCAATAGTCCTTGAACTTGCGCATCCAGGGGGGCCAGTCAGCGGGTGAGACGCCTCCAGCTATGGTCCAGAGGCCATCGGTTTCAAAGAGGTCGCCCCATTTGAGAGTCCAGAGTTCCTTGAGATCCACCTTGCGGGCGGCCCAGTCGAGGAACAGCGCATTGACCGTTCCCTGGTGTCGGTCGATGCAGACAGATTTCATCTCGGGGCGGTCTGCGCCGCGTCCGCCCCAGCAATCGCCGTCGTAGGCAGGCGGGGCGTCGAAATGGCCGGGGGCGACCGCCTCGCGGAGGGCGTCGAATACGAGCGGGATACGGGCGGGTCGAATGAGACGGGTGTAGCGCTCGTACCGGAGATGGGCGTTGTATCCGTAACTGGCGGTGGTCATGAAGTACTCGGCGCCGGTGAGGGACGAGGGTCCGGTGGGATCCTTGGTGGTTGGTAGGCGAGGGGCTGCGGGGCAGGCGATCGCTTCGCCGGAACCGCGGTCGTAGGCGTCCCGAAAGAGGGACTGTGCCTGCGCGGCGTCGACGAGTCCCCCTTCATGTTCGTCGGCGTGGGTGCAGAGCAGTATCCCACACTGGGGAAGCCCGGCCATGCAGGCGACGATCTGCGCCTGCTTGCGCGCCTTCTGCACCGCAGGCAACAAGAGGGCCATCAGCATCCCGAGGATGGCGATCACTACGAGGAGTTCGACCAGGGTGAACGCATGATCAACGACGGTCCACGAGCGACGGCTGATGCTGGAGGGCTCAGGCTCAGGGGTCATGGCTCTGCTCTCCTTCGGTTCCAAGGAGTCCTCTATCCGCTTGCCCATGTCCACGATGCACGCCCGACGATGTCGAGGACATGGTATCACGGCGGGTGGGCCGATGTCAAGACAGGCACATGCGGGAAGAGGCACGCTACAGAGGTCTTCCTGGTTGTTGATGCGAGCTGAATGAGGGCGAGGCATGCCTCGCCCCTACCGGAAGGGGCGAATCGTTGAATCCCGACGGCGAGGAGGTGGTCCGTGACGGAAGGGACGAGTCGGCCAAGTGTACCGTCGAGGTGGCCCCTGGCGGAGTGGGGAAAGTGATGGTTGCTTTGGGGGGCGTTCGGGGGTATAGAGGACGGGCTGAATGGGAACCTTAACGCTGAGGATGACTATGAAGTACGAATATCTGCATCCGCGCGACGAGCTGGTGCTGACGATGCGGCGGATTTATCACTATAAGATGACGACGACGTCGGGCGGAAACCTGTCGATCCGGGATGAGAACGGGGACATGTGGATCACTCCGACAGGGGTGGACAAGGGGACGCTGACGCCAAACGACATCGTGTGCGTGCGGGCGGACGGGCGGATCGAGGGGCTGCACCGCCCTTCTTCGGAGTATCCGTTTCACAAGGCGATCTATGCCACCCGGGCGGACCTGAAGGCGATCGTGCACGCGCATCCGATGGCGCTGGTGGCGTTCAGCATCGCGCACCAGGTTCCCGATACGCGACTGTTTCCACAGGCGTGGCGTTCGAACGGGAAGGCAGGGTTCGCGGCGTATGGGGTGCCGGGGAGCGAGGACCTGGGGCGCAAGATCGCGCAGAAGTACGTCGAGGGGTTCGACAGCGTGATTCTGGAGAATCACGGGGTGTGCTGCGCGGGGCAGACCTTGCAGGAGGCGTTCGGCAAGTTCGAGACGCTGGAGATGTGCTGCAAGGTGCTGATCAAGGCGCACACGATCGGCGATCCGGTGTATCTGACGGATCAGCAGCTTCAGTTGCAGGGCAAGAGCGACGTGCCGCTGGAGTCGTTCGAGTACGATCCGAGCATGATGGGGATTCGGGAGAAGGAGTTGCGGAACCAGATCTGCCGGTTCGTGGAGCGGGGGTATCGACAGCGGTTGCTGACAACGACGACGGGGACGTTTTCGGCGCGGATCGACGGGGAGAAGTTTTTGATTACGCCGTATCCGCTCGACCGTCACTCGGTGCTGCCGGAGGACCTGGTGATGATCCGCAAGGGCAAGAAGGAGTTCGGCAAGCATCCGAGTCGGGCCGTGCTGGCGCACCAGGCGATCTACGATGCACAGCCTGAGGTGATGGCGATCGTCAACGCCTGCCCGATCAATACGATGGCGTTCAGCGTGTGTCACCAGGCGATCGATACGTACACGATTCCCGAGAGCTATGTCTTCGTGCGGGAGGTGGCGCTGCTGCCGTTCGAGACGGTGTACAACGATTTTGCGCTGCTGAGACGGACGCTGACGCTGGAGAGTCCGGCGGCGATCCTGGCGAACAACGGGGCGATGGTGGTGGGCGACAGCGTGCTGGCGGCGTTCGACAAGCTGGAGGTGCTGGAATGCTCGGCGGAGGCGGTACTGGACGCGCAGCCGATCGGGGGGCACGTGGCGATGAGTCAGGAGATTATCGACGAGCTGATCGCGGCGTTCGGGCTCAAGGCGAAGCCACACGAGTGAGAGGGCGAACGCCAGCGCCTCAGAACCTGCGCAGGCACGAGATTGATGGGCAGCGGGATGGTCGGTGGCGTCCTCAGAGTTGTGCGAAGTGGTTTGGCGGACGGCGTTTGTTTGGCGTGTCGGCCTGGCGGCGCCCACGGACTTCTTCAACGAGGCGTACAGGTTTGGCGCTATTGGGCGGGGCCGCCGCAGAGGCCCCCTGCCTTGCGGCGCTGAGGGCTGATGACCTGGATGAGGAGCGTGCCGGTGGCACCTGCCGGTTGGCCCGAGCGGGGTTGGTCGGTGATGCGGAGGACGACGGGGACGATCCCGGGTCTGGCGGGTGTCCAGAGGAGGGTGTAGGAGTTCAACTGGGGCTTGTTGTAGATGGCCATGCCCTCGGGGGCGTCGAGGAGTTCGACGCGGGCGGAGTCGCCATCGGGGTCGCTCCAGGTGCGGGTGTGGACGAATTCGCGCCCGGCCTCGATCTGAAGGCAGCCCAGGAAGGCGCCGGTGATGAGATTCGGGTCGACGGGGAAGGGACAGTCCTCGATTGCGGTGATGTTGGGTTCGCTTGTCGTGGCGCCGCCCAGCAGCAGCGGCAACACTATGATGGTACCTGCCAGCGCGCGTATCATGGTCGGTGGTCCCCTACTGCCATTGCGTCGATTGCCTGCTTGTGTGTACTTACGGAATACGGCGGGCGTTCTCCGGCGTCAAGAAAAAGAGGATTCGGCGAAGGGGGGAAGCATCGAAAACCTGCCTGGGGGGCGCGAACCTTCTCCGCTGGATGCGGCTAGAAATGCACAAGGACGCATGGTAGAAAAGGACGCTATGTGTGTCTGAAAGTGGCTTTGACGAAAGGGAAGCCATGCAGATGGGTGGGGCAGAATCGATGACGACGACCTCATGGCATCGGGTTTGTCACAGCCTGATTCTGGCGGCGGTCGGCGTGTGGGGGTGCGGTCTGACCGGGTGCGGCGGAGCGCCGAACTTGCGTGCGGACCACGCGGTGGCGAACCCTCGACCGCGTCTGGGGCGGTACCCGACGGCGACGGTGGGCGGCGCGAATTTTCAGGACCCCGAGGAATTGGGCGAGCATCGCTACACGAGTCTGTGGGGCGAGCGGAACGGGATCGTGTATACGTGTCGGGGGGGGCACATCGACATCGCTCACGTGCGCAAGGCGGCGGACGCGGCGGCGTATGTGGCGGACCAGAGTGTGCGGGCGATCGAAGACGGGGAGCGGGGATTCTCGTTGCACCTTTCGTCTCCGGCCGACTTTGTCGTGGCACTCGAATATCCGGGGGACTGGGGCCTGCGGTCGGCTGAGGAGCAGAGTCGGGTGGCACGCGAGGTGGCGATTCCATTGGGTGGATACGTCAGCTATGTGGAATCGACGTGGCACGAGATGATCACGTGGTTCGGGTATCGGAACCTGGTGTTCTATCCGGAGTTTCCGTCGGCGTTTTCGTGGGAGGACGGCTTTTCGAACCTGCTGGGCGCGCGTCTGGGGATGGTGGCACTGCGCGATATGGGAGATGAGTTTGATGAGGCGATGACGCGGGCGTTGGCGAGGGAACTGGAGTTTCTGGGGGTGCAATCGAAGGAGACGGCGCGGGAGGCATCGGAGCGGGTGCGGGGGCAGTGGTATTCGGGGGAGTTTCTATTCCTGGTAGACGTGCGGAAACGGAATCTGGACACGGGTTTCGACGACGGGTATGTGACGCCATGGTTGGTGCCGGGGGTGCCTTCGTGCGAGGGGGCCGAGGCGCAGCACTACGCCAGACCGCGACTGGAGGATCTGGGGGCGTCGGGGTTCAGGGTGCGGCTGGAGATCGAACCCAAGGCGGCGGAGGAGAAGGACGTGCTGGAACGGGTCGAGCGGCGTTCGGGTCGGGAAGTGCGGCGGATCGATCCGGAGGTGCACTTTCCACTGATCATGGAGCTGATTCGTGAGGATGCCATTCAGCGGTACGGTGCTGAAGCGGTTTCGGACGATTCACAAGCGAACCCGGTCCCGTCGGATGGACGATAGATCGGGCGGCATGCGTCGGTGCTTCCAGCCATCCCCAAGCTTCGCTTGAGGCTGCCCCCCAGGACTTTGGGGTGCGCGAAATGTCGATGCGGAAGATCTGTATAAACACGGGTGGAGCGGGTGGCTGTTGCGCGTCTTGAAATTGAGGAGAGCGTCACGTAGGATAGGGCACGACGTTGAGAATCCGAATGTGGTCACTCGGCTTCTGCAAGAACGGCCATTTTTGCAGACGTCCACATATTTCAGGGGAATGATGGTGGGAAGACAAGCGATGGCTTGGGCGGTGGTGTTGACGTGGACGCTATCAGGCGGCTGGGTGGCGGGTGCATTGAGGGTGCCGGCGTATACGGCGTATCTGGAGCCCGACGTGCGCGGGGCGCGGGTGTCGGAGCGGTCGGGGATTACGCGGTGGGACGATCCCGAGGTGAAGGTGCTTTGGTTCGGGCAGCTTCGGTCGACGGGGACGCTGGCGTGCCAGGTCACGCTGCGGCTGGCGGAAGGGGCGACGTCGGAGCTGCGCCTGACGGTGGCAGGTCAGTCGAGGAACGTGACGGTTACGGGGGCGGGAGACGCGGCGGTGACGGCGGATTTCGGCTCGTTCGCGATTGCGGAGGCGGGGTATCAGCGCTTCACGCTGGAGTCGCTTAATGGTGTGGGGGAATCGGCGGGTGAGATCGAGGCGCTGATTCTGGACGGGCCGGCGGCAGCGGATGCGCATTTCAATCTGAAGAGCCGGCGGAATGCGGCTTCGGTCCATCTGGTATATCCGGTGGAGCGGGAGACGAAGGTGCAGGCGTTCTACTGCGAGATGACGGGGCTGGAAGATCCGATCTGGACGTACTACATGGCGTGCGGGTGGCATCGGGGGTATTTTGGCATGCAGGTGAACGGCCCGACCGAGCGGCGGATCATCTTCAGCGTGTGGGACAGCGGCAACGAGGCGATCGATCGGGACAAGGTGGCCGATGAGAATCGCGTGCGGCTGATGGGCAAGGGCGAGGGCGTGTACGCGGGCGATTTCGGCAACGAGGGTACGGGCGGACACAGCCACCTGAAGTACCTGTGGAAGACGGGGGAAAAGCAGCGCTTCTTCGTGATGGCGGAGCCGGTGGATGAGACGCATACGGTCTATTCGGGCTACTACTTCCATCCCGATAAGAAGGAGTGGATGCTGATCTCGAGTTGGAAGGCGCCGAAGGAAGGCGGGTACCTGCGCGGGCTGTACAGTTTCAGTGAGAATTTCGTCGGGGCGAACGGGCATCTCGTGCGCAAGGCGCTCTATGGCAACCAGTGGATTCGGACGGCGGAGGGCAAGTGGATCGAACTGACGACGGCGACGTTCAGTCACGACCCGACGGGCAAGGCGGATCGGCTCGACCGGTTCATGGGGGTCGAGGACGGGCAGTTTTTTCTTTCGCACGGCGGCTTCGTTCCGGGCTTTACGCAGTATGGCGAGAAGTTCAGCCGGCCTGCGACCGGACAACCCCCGACGGATGTGCCGCTGCCCGATTGAGCTGCGGGACGGGACGGTGAATTCGAAATCCGAAGATCGAAATTCGAAACAAGTGCGAGATTCGAAATCTTCAAGCACGAAACGGCGGATCCGTTGATGGCGTTTGGCAGTGCGAGGGGCTTGGACGCGTGGGTTGAGAACCCACCCTACGGCTTGCCGTCGTTCAGCCTGTCAAACCAGGCGTCCGGCTCGTGGTAGATCACCATGTAGGCACCGCCGTGCATCGGAGGGCGATCAGGGTCGAGGTGAACATGATCGTGTTCGATCGGTTCGCGCGCCAGTTCGAGCATCAAGCGTGCCAGATACTTCAGGCCCTCGGCATTGCCCGTCAGTTCAGCGGCGTTCTCCTCGGATAGACGTACATGAACTTTGGCGCTGCTAGGAGGATCGCCGATGGTGCCGGAGAAGTCGTTCATACGAACCGGTAGCGTGCCCAGCTTCTCCGCAACGACTTCCATGAACGCGTTGAAAGACCGTCGATCATGCAGATTCTCAACGGCGTATCGGATGCAGGCGGCCTCGGCGGCGCTGGGTCCCTCTTCCGTGCCGAGATCGTATTGGGCGATCAGTTCGTCAATCCCATGCGAATCACCCACGATCACACCTCTTGAGCAAGGAGCATCTCAGTGCGCTACGGATCATCTGCCGGCACGCCGGGGGCGGCGGGTTCGGGTGCGGTTGGTGGTCTGGTGGCGGAGGGCGTCGAGTTCGGTTTGCTGGCCTTGGTCGCCGGTGGAGGCCATCCATGCGAGGAGGCGTTTGCGCAGATTGGCTTTGATCTGGGCGCAGGCGGGATCGTCGGCGAGGTTGTGCCATTCGTACGGGTCGCGGGTGACGTCGTAGAGCTCTTCGCCTGGCCTGTGTTCGTAGCGGCGCACCTTCTCGGCGGCGTCGGGGTCGGTGGCGGCCTTGGCGCGCCAGGAGGCGAAGATGCCCGAATTCGTGCAGACGTTCTGGAACGGGACCTCGGGTGTGAAGTTCCAGATGTACTTGAACCGGCGGGAACGGATCGAGCGGATTCCGAAGTGCTCGGATCCGTTGATGATGCCGCGGGTGGTCATCTCGCCAAAGACATATTCCTTATGGTCCCGAGTCCGGCCCAGGAGAACGGGCAGGAGGCTCCGGCCATCGAGATCGTCGGGAGGGGTAGCGCCGGCGGCTTCGATGAAGGTCGGCAGGACATCGACGTATTCGATCAGGGCATCGCTGACAGCGCCCGGCTGGATCTTGCCCGGCCAGCGGGCGATGAAGGCGGACTGGAGACCGGTGTCGTAGCAGGTCCACTTGCCGAAGGGGAAGCTGGAGCCCTGCTCGCTGACGACGATAACGAGTGTATTGTCCGCCAACGCGTGTTTGTCGAGCAGGGAGAGGGCCTGGCCGACCTGCTGATCGTAATAGGTGATCTCGGCCAGGTACCTGACCATGTTCTGTCGGGTCTGCTCGGTGTCGACAAAGTACGGCGGCAGTTCGAGCGTATCGGGGTCGTAACGCGACGGATTGCCCTTGTTCCAGGGGGAATGGGGCTCGTTGGAGCAGGCGAACAGGCAGAACGGGGTACCGTCGGCTTTGCACCGTCCCAGGAAGTGGTCGATGGCTTCGAAGTCAGGGTTGTTGTCCTGGCCCGAGTACTCGAAGGCGAAGACATCGGGCGGGTTGATGTGTCGCTTGCCGCTGAGGGCGACGCGGTAGCCGAGGGGCTTGAGATATTGAACGACGCTTTGGGTGCCCTCTTTGACGAAGGTGTGGTTGGGGTAAGCGCCGCTTTTGACGGGGTAGAGTCCGGTGTAGATGTTGTGGCGGGTGGGCGAGCACATCGGGGCCGCCTGGAAGCACTGGGTGAAGCGCATGCCTTCGGAGGCGAGCTTGTCGATATGGGGGGTGTGGGCCTGGCCTCCATAGCAGGCGAGGTCGCGGAAGGTGCAGTCGTCGGCGATGACGAACAGGAAGTTCGGTCTGGCAGGCTCCCGTGCGGCGGACCACGCACGGGGTGCGCCCCCTGCCGCTCCAATCATGACCATTTTCAGAAAGTCACGTCTTCGCATGATGGTCCTCCCCTGCTCGGCGTCATCCCGCTTGGGCGCTTATGGCATGAGATGCGGGGTCAGTCGATCAGGCCCTTGGCGCGAGCGACGCCGGGGCGGTTCTGGATGAGCCACTGGTTGCGGGCTTCGTTGCAGCCTGGGCAGACGTAGACGATACCGAACTCGCCATGGACGCTGCGGTCGCCTGCCCAGTAATGGGGGCTGTCGGAGTGGGGAAATAGCTGCTCGACGGCCTGCGACCAGCCGGGTCCATAGAAATCGCGTTCGGAGACGAGCGGGACCTTCTGTTTGGCCATCACGCGTGCGTGGACCTCACAGACGGGGGGTTCCCCAAAGTCCCTTCCCCCGGTCAGATCGGGCGTACACCCGGCAACCACACCGATCAGAACGAGAGCGCCCGAGAAACAAACGAGATAACGGCGTACGCGGCTGATCTTCATGTTCATCCCCAATCACTAATTCTGCACAGGCAGTCCCGTTCACGCGATCCGATCGGCCCGGGCTGCATGGGGACCATTGTACGTGGGACATCCGGATTTAGCAATCCCGGTGTCGGCCATGGGTCGATCTTTGCCAGCGGTCGGCTCTGCTTCTCAGTCTCTGCCTTCCCGATCGGCGCGTGCGGGCTGCGACGCGATGGATTTTCGGACCCCCTTGGCTCGTTCGCGGGCGGAGGACTTCCTCGGGTTTCTTCTCAACAAGACCGCTCGGGGCCCAGAGGTCCAGATCATCCGTCAGGCCGACTCGGCGATGACCTTCTTCTCGCGGTCGGTGAGCATCTCGATCATCTCGGCGGGCGTGTCGCAGGCGTGCAGGCGGGCGACCCAGTCGTCGTCGCGGAGCATACGCACGAGACGGGCGAGGATGTGAAGGTGGTGCGTGTCGTCCTGGGAGGCGGTGAGGAAGAAGACGTCGGTGAGCTTGCCGTCGGGGGCGCCGAAGGGGATGCCCCGGCTGGCCTTGGCGACGACGAGGACGGAATCGGCGATTTCATAGGGCAAGGGCCTTCGCGGGTGCGGGATGGCGATGCCACCATCGAGCGCGGTGCTGCACATCTCCTCGCGGGCGAGGACCGCTTCGAGCAGGGCCTGATCGTCGTAGACGAGACCGGTCCGAGCGGCGAGGGCGACGAGTTCGCGCAGGAGGCTGTTCTTGCCACGGGAGTTCAGTTGGGTGGTGACGGATTCGGGGCGGAGCAAGGGGGCGACGATGGCGTCGCTCTCGTCTTTCTGACGGTGGGCGGTCATGCCGGCGTCGACTTCGGCGAGGTGATCGCCGGTCATGGAGCCCATGTTCTGCTGGAGCCATTCGGTGATCTCGGCGCGGTTGAAACGGAACTCACCGCCGACTTTCTGGCAGGGGATCTCTCCCCGCTGGGCCATGCGCTCGAGGCGGCGGGCGTCGGCGCCGATCATCTGGGCCAGTTCCTTGACGGTCAGACTGCGATAGGGCATAGGTTGTTTCCCGTTCCGAAGTCCGCGCAGGAAGAGACGCGGCTCAGTAGCCGGCGGCGTGCCCGTCCTTGCGGGACTCCGAGGCGCCGTAGTATACCCGATTCTGTGGGTCATAGCGAATGGCCTGGTAGCCGCCGAAATCTCCGACGTTGACCTGGATGCGATGTCCGGCGCGGGTCAACTCGCGGACGGTTTCGTAGTCGAAGCCCGTTTCGAGGAAGACGGCGCCTCCGTCGGTCATGGTCTGGCCGGTGGGCTGGGAGGAGCCGCGGTGGAGGATGCGGGGGGCGTCTCCGGCCTCCTGGACGTCCATACCAAAATCGACGAGGTTGACCACGATCTGGACGTGCATCTGAGGCTGGGCGGCGCCGCCCATGACGCCGAAGCTCATGAAGGGCTGACCGTCTTTGGTGATGAAGGCGGGGATGATCGTGTGGAACGGGCGCTTGTGGGGGGCGTAGGTGTTGAAGTGGCCCTCCTGGAGGGAGAAGAGTGCGCCCCGATCCTGGAAGATGAAGCCCAGGCCATCGGGGGCCAACCCTGAGCCCATGCCGAGGTAGTTGCTCTGGATGAGCGAGACCATGTTGCCCTGGGCGTCGGCGACGGTGAGGTAGATCGTGTCGCCCTGCTGGAAAGCGGGGTTGCCGGCGTCGTAGCGGGCGGCGGCGCGGTTGGGGTCGATGAGCTTGCGGCGGGTTGCGGCGTACTCCTTGGAGATCAGCTCTTTGACAGGGATGTCGTGGAAGGCGGGGTCGGCGTAGAATTTGGCGCGGTCTTCGAAAGCGAGCTTCTTGGCTTCGATGAAGCAATGGATGTAGTCCCTGCTGCCGAAGCCCATGGTCTTGATGTCGAAGCCTTCGAGGATGTTGAGGATCTGGAGGGCGGCGATGCCCTGGCCGTTGGGGGGCAGTTCCCAGATCGTGTATCCACGGTAATCGGTCGAGACGGGCTCGACCCATTCGCAGGTGTGCTCGGCGAGGTCGCGGTAGGAGAGGAAGCCTCCGACACGCTTCATAAAGGCGTCGATGGTGCGGGCGATATCGCCTTTGTAGAAGGCGTCGCGGCCGCCTTGGGCGATTTGTTCGAGTGTGTGGGCAAGGTAGGGATTCTTGAAGACCTCCCCTGCCCTGGGGGCGGGCATGAAGGTTTCCTGGAAGCCTTCGTACTCCTTGAGGATGGGGACGCTGCGCTGCCAGTAGTAGGCGATCAGGTCGGAGAGGGGGAAGCCCTCGCGGGCGTAGGCGATGGCGGGGGCGAGGACGGTCGGCATGGGCAGCTTGCCGAAGCGGGCGTGGAGTTCGAACCAGCCATCGACGCAGCCAGGGACGGTGACGGGCAGCGGGCCTCGGGCGGGGATGTATTCGAGGCCTTGCTGCTTGAAGTGGTCGAGGGTCAGGGAGTATGGGGAGCGGCCGCTGGCGTTGAGACCATAGAGTTTTCGGGTTTTGGCGTCCCAGACGATGGCGAAGAGGTCGCCTCCGATGCCGCAGCCGGTCGGCTCCATCAGGCCCAGCGCTGCGTTGGCGGCGATGGCGGCGTCGACGGCGGTGCCCCCCTGCTGGAGGATGTCGATGGCGACCTGCGTCGCGAGGGGCTGGCTCGTGGCGGCGATCCCATGCTGGGCGATCACCCGCGAGCGACTGGCGAAGGGCTTGCCAGTGACGCGGTCGTACGCGGTGACCGGTTGGGTCAGGAAGAGAAGCAGGAGCGAGAGGATGCGTGCGTATCTCATAAGCTCACCTCGATCGGAGACGGGACCTGTGACCACATGACCCTATTGTGGGCCCCTGCCCCGGCGAACGCAAGGGCATTCCGAGATGAGCGTCGTTCGGCTCTTGTCAAATCACGAATCATCCGTGTGGTCACTGACACGCACGTGAGATGCGGCACATGACTATTCGATGCCCGATTCCTCCACTTCGCTTCGCTCCGGTCGGAAAGACAATGCGGGGGCGCCGGATTCAAGTCCCGCCATATTCAGCCGTGCGAGAGGTGTACGAATACGAGGTTGGCTTCGGTGTGCACGATTACTTCTCCTGAGATATTGGAGGCGGGATGGATCTGGTAACGTCTGGCGGGTACGCGGATTTCCTGGAGGTACCAGGGAGGGACGTTGACGCCGGGGTGGAAGTAGTCCGGTCCGTTCGGGTCCTCGTCGGGAGGTATCGGGGCATCGTCCGGTGCGGGCAGGCGCATTCTGGCGGGTGAGTATTCGCGGTATTCGGCGTTGCGGAGAATGGGAGAGGCCTGGAGGAACCGTTCGAGGTCCGCGCGATCGGCTCGAAATCCGAGGCGCCACTCTCCACTGAACAGCGCCGACCAGGAGTAGACCTTGAGCTGTGTGGCGGATTCCGGCAGCGGGGCCAGTCCGGCGTAGGCAAGGATATGGGCAGCGCGGACGGAGGGCCACTCGCGATAGATGGCCCATCCGCCGAGGAGGAGGACGGGCAAGAGGGCCAGGAAGGCGAGCGTGCGCTTGCGCATATTCACCCGGCGGGCGCGTCTTTTGAGCGCGTTCCACCACAGGGCGCAGACAAAGAGCCAGAAGAGGAAGATGTACGGTCCGGTGATGATACAGCCTGAGATCCAGCCGGAAGGCGTTCCGCTGGCCCTCCAGATCGCCATCGGCACGGCGATATACAGAAGAATCAACAGACCGACGCCGGCGATGCTCAGTCTGCCCACGAAACGCGCTCCCGTCGTTGGCATGGTGCCATTCTCCCGCTTGGTTCACTCGCCCGAAGCTGCCATTATACTGTGGCTCCGACGATGGCTATTATGACGTTACGGTCAAGAAAAGACAAGCTCGTTTGTCACGTGCTGCCCGTCCGGAAGGGTCGGCACGCGCGGCGGACGGGTACCTGCGAATCGCAGGTAGTGAACTCAAGACACGTCGTATCCACCGTGCAGGGGATCGGCGGGAGGGTGGATGCGCGTGGGGCTCACGTATGCGGAGGCTGTTGCACTTTCGGTCATCCGCAAGCGTGAGGATGTTCAGGGGGGCACTGGCTGGGAGAGACCGGTGCGCCGAAAGCTCGGGAGAGACGCGCGGAATGATTGTCTGCGGGGTGCTTGCCATGGGCGTGGCGAGGCGTTTAGAATACGCGGGGGGCAGATGGATGCGAAGGTCTTGAATCCGGGAGGTAGCAGGATGGCGATGCGACGAAGACGGAGAACGAGTCAGGACGGGAGTCTGACGCGGCGGCGGTTCCTGGGGACGAGTTGCCTGACGGCGTCGGGGCTGGGGGTGGGACTGACCACCAAGTCGCTGTGGGGGCAGGGAGCCTCCGCCCTGCCGGCGATGGAGCGGATCGATCCGGGGTACATCGGGCCGCAGTTTTTCGACGAGGAGGAACGGCAGGCGTTAATGGACGTGGTCGATTGCGGTTCGCCTTTTCGCTACTGGGGGCCAGGGACGCCGACGAAGGTGCTGCGGTTCGAGGAGGGGTTCGCCAGGCACATGGGTACGAAATTCGCGTTGGGCGTGACGAGCGGTACTGCGGCGCTGGACTGTGCGATGGCGGGCCTGAACATCGGGCCCGGCGACGAGGTGATCGTTCCGGCGTATACGTGGTGGTCGGACTATACGTGTGTGGTCCATGCGGGGGCTTTGCCGGTCTTTGCAGACATCGACCGAACGCTGAACATCGATCCGAAGGACTTGGAGCGGAAGATCACGCCGCGAACCAAGGCAGTCATCGCGGTCCACCTGCTGGGCGGCCCGTGTGACATGGAGCCGATCATGGACGTCGCTCGGGAGCACGGCGTCGCGGTTCTGGAGGATTGCGCCCAGTGCGTGGGCGGGTCGTATCGCGGACGCAAGCTGGGGTCGATCGGCAACGTCGGCATTTACAGCTTCCAGATCAACAAGACGATGACATCGGGCGAAGGCGGCGCCGTGGTGACGAGCGATCCGGTTCTCTACGAGCGGGCGGTGCGTTTCCACGACATGGGCACGATCCGAGGGCTGTTCACCGAGCGCACGGGTGGCCGTCGGGTGGCGACCTTCGCGGGGGAGAACTTCCGCATGAACGAGCTGACGGGGGCGGTGCTCGGCGCGCAACTGCCGAAACTCGACGCGATGGTCGCTGCGCTGCGCGGTCACGCGGAGGCGATTTACGAGGGCATCGCGAAGATCGATGGGATCCGTCTGCGTCGACGTCCCGATCCGGAAGGCGACATCGGGTACAGTGTGTTCTTCGAGATGCCCGACCGGGGGGCCCGCGATCGCTGCATCAACCAGTTGCGGCAGCGGCACGTCCCGGTCTCCACGCTTTCGGGTTCGGTGCTGCTTCCGGTGGCGGAGTCCGTCGTCCACAAGCGCGCCCGGCATGCCAACTGGCCCTCGTTCAACAGTGCGGAGGGCAAGGCGATCCAGTACGGTCCGGCCTGCTGTCGGCAGACGCTGGAGATCTTCGATCGCTTCGTGCAGGTGCGGATCGGCCCGAGGTATACGCAGCGGATCGACGACTATATCATCGAGGCCATTCGCCAGGTTCACGGCGTCGCGACGTAGGCACGCGTCGCACCGACGATGCCACCAGTGGTAGAGCCAGACGTACGTGGCGTACCCGGGCTCCGGCGTTTGTGCGGCCCATCAGAGGCGGCCTGCCAGCGGTCGACGTTAGCGTCTTACGACGCCACTATGAACAAGGAGGGGCTCAGGGGTGCTGGTGGAGGTTCCAGAGGTGAGGGTCGAAGGGGGCGGTGCGGGAGGGACAGTCTTTGCGGTGGCAGACCTGGCAGGTGCGGAAGTCGACGCTGGTGGCGAAGGCGACGCCTGAGACGGTCTTGTTGGGCTTCATGAGGAAGGATTCGGTGAGTTCGACGCCGATGCGGTCCTGGACATCGCCCAGCAAGGTGAAGAGTTCGCGCTGCTGCTCGATGGGCCAGACGGTGACGTCGCCCGAGCCAGGGCTCATGGAGGCGGTTTTGTCGAGGGCGAAGCGGCGCTTCAGGTGGTCGTGGAGGTGGCGGATGGCGGAGTTGAGCAGGGCCTGCTTGATGGCGTCCCACCAGAACTCGACGAGGAAATCGCCTGGCGGCAGGTCGACGGCATCGGTCTCGTGACCACAGGTGGCGACGAAGGGGAAGACCCGGTGGACGGGTTCGAGGTTCGTCCGCAGCAGGCGGCTGGTGAACGTGATCCCGTCGAGGGTGACGGTATCGGTGCCCTTAGCGTCGATGAAGGCTTCCCGGTATGCGGCCTTGGGGCGGGCGATCCGGCGGGCCTGGTCGATCAGGTCGCGGACGGTCCGGCCATCGGGCGAATCGGGCTCGATGTGTACCGTTTTGAGGATCGCGGCGACATCGAGTTCGAAGGGGATTTCCGTCAGGGTTTCCATGGTGAGCTCTTTCGCATGATTGGTAAGTGGAGGACTTCAGCGAGTCTACCCTCGGCAAAACCGCTCGGGGCCCCAGAGGTCCAAATTACCCCCAAATTGCCCCTCATTTGGCCCTCTGCCCAACCGGTTGTGCCGAGAGGATCGCGGCTGAAGTCATTGTCGTCAAACCCCAGGCGCGGGCCAGGCTGCTTAACTGCCTCTTATATTCGGGTCTACGTTGCATATGATCTGGAAAGGACCCACGAGTTTTTTCTTCGAGGCCCATGGCGGAAGTTTCTGTGTTACTGGCCATAGTCGTCGCTGCGGCGGATGAGGCCCAGGCTCCAGCGGAGGTCGGGGTATGGGGTATCGGAGGCGTCGTTGAGGCGGCCCTGGATCAGCATGGTGGGGTGGTCGGCGTCGTATGCGAGCGTCTGGTCGTATCCGGCGCGGATCATCTCGCCATGTGAGACCATGTCCGTCCAGGGAGCGATGCCTGGTTCGCGGCCTAATTGGGGACCGGTGGCGTAGGAGTCGGTGACTTTCGTCCACGGGCCGGACAGGTGATTCGCTTGGGCGAGGCCAAAGGAGCGGACGCCCTGGTCGTTGAACTCGTAGATCAGGTGGTATTCGGGGCGGTCCTGGACCTTGTAGACGTGGACCGCTTCGTGGACTCCGGTGAAGACGGTTCGGGGGTCGCTCCAGTCTGCGGGGAAGGCGTCGAGCGAGGTGGTGCGGAGCATGACGTCGCGGTGGTTTCGCGTGTAGAACAGGCAGGCCTGGCGCCCGTCGCAGATGATCCAGAAATCGATCCACTTGGCGGGATCGTCCTTGGCGAGGAGGATGCGGGGCGCGCTCCAGGAGTCAGGGCGGTCAATGGTTTTCGTCGTGCTGTAGACGGGCTGGTAGTTGGCGTCGCGGGTCTGGGCGATCAGGTACCAGAGGCCCTGGGACGCGAAGAAGAACACCTGGGGGGCACAGGCGTAGCGGCTGTTCTGCCCTCGGATTTGCGTCAGCTCATGACGGGGGGCACACTTCAGGTCGGCGAGGTTCGCGGCGCAGACGTATCCGGTCGTGTACTCGTTTCGGCCTCGGGCGGTGTAGAAGACGTGCCAGTTGCCTTCGAAGAAAACGAGGGAGGGGTCCTTGACGGCGGTCTCGTCGAAGGCCCCTGCCGGTCCAGGGGACAGGAGCGGCGCCCCTGCCTGCCAGGAGGCGGACAGCGGGCCAGACGAGCACAGCAGGCACACCAGGATCAGGTATCGGCGCGTGCTTGCCATCATCCGCCCGCTCGCTTGACGGTGTAGCCTTGCCTGGTGAGTTCCTCGACGAGCTGGTCGCGGTGGTCGCCCTGGATTTCGATGATGCGGTCTTTGACGGTTCCGCCTGCGCCGCACTTGCGCTTGAGGTCTTTGGCGAGACTGCGGAGCTTGTTCTGGTCGACAGGGACGCCGGTGACGATCGTTACGCCTTTGCCCTTGCGGCCTTTCGTCTCGCGGCTGACGCGCACGATGCCGTCACCCGGCGGAATCGTCGCGGCCTGCCGCTGGCGGCAGACACATTCGCCCACCGGCTCGCCACACTCGGGACACATCTGCCCATGCGCCGTCGAATACACCAGTCCATCGTTCTTCTTATGTATCGCCATCGGTGGCACACCTCCGTGGAATACGATCCACGAACGTCATAATCTATCCTTTGCGCGCGGAATATCTGTCGCGATTCCTTTCAGCATCCCACGCGCCGCTTGAATTCTTGACAACGGAACCGCGGTGAACCTATCGCCAGACGGGAGAATCTGCAACTTCTGCCCGGGTCGAATGCGAAGCCCTTGCCTTATCGATATTGGGATCGTGATTCGAAAGTCGCGTGAAACGACAACGGTTAGCATTGTCTTATCTCCCATGTTGGTATGGCTTGGGCCTGCCATCATAAGATCATCTCAACTTTCGAAGTAGACGCCGGAGCGGTTGAGGGCGTCACGGAGGGGGCCATAGGGGAGATCGCGAGTGCCGCACTTGCGGGCGGCGCAGAGGGCGGCAGCGGTTCCGGCGCCCTGACCCTGGCCCATGCAACTGACGGTGTTGCGGGTGGACATGTGGGCGTCGTGGTTGCTCGTGATCATCATACCGCAGGCGTAGAGGTTCTCGATGCCCTTGACGCAGAGGGCGCGGTACGGGATTCCGTAGGTGCCGCCATTCTTGATCTGGAGGCGAGGGGCGCTGTCGTGGAAGCCATAGACCATGATCTCGTCGTCGAAGTGGCGTCCTTCGAGGACGTCGGCCAGCGGGATGTCGTAGTCGCACTCGATGAGCCTGCCTCGACGGATGCAGAGTTTGGGGCTGGTGCGAGCCATGAAGGCCTTTTCGCAGCCGGGGACGTGTTGGCGGAACAGCTCGACCGCCTGGGCCATCCGCCGGCGGATCTCGAGTTCAGCCTTGGCCACCGCGTCGCGATCGGTCGGGCTGACCGGCAGCTTGAGGTTGCACTTGAGGAACATCAGGTAGTTGTCGTGGACGGTCGTGGTGATCATGGCCATGCCGATGTTGCGGGCGGCCTGGGCGAGTTCGGGGAGATTGACCCACTCGGCGCCGGCCCGGACGATCTGATCGGGCTTGCCGCTGCGCATGCCTCGGGCGAGCTGGCCAGTGAGCTTGTTGGCCTGGATGAACTCGTGGTATTTATCAATGTCGACGTTGCCGATGCCGACGCTGTTGCAGACGGGGTAGTCGTTGGGCTCGGTGTACCTGGCGCCGGCATAGGCGGAGAGGTCGCCATAGGCGGTGCAGTCTACGAAGGATCGGGCGTAGAACGCCTCGCGGCCCGAGCGGCTTTCGACGATGGCGCCGGCGACGCGCTGCCCATCCATGATCGCGCCGGCCAGCAACGTGTTGACGAAGACGTGGACCCCCGCTTCGGCGAGCATCTCGAACGTGATGAGCTTGTAGAGTTCGGTGTCGATCGCGGTGCAGACGGAGTCGTAGTTATAGGCGGTGAGCATCTCGGCGTGGCCCGAGCAGCCGCCGACTTTCATGAGGCGGTCGATGATTTCCTGGGGAATGCCGCGGACGACCTGGCGTTTCTCGACGTCGAAGGCCTTCCAGAGGTTGTAGAAGCTGTGCAGGGCGGTGCCGCCTTCGGTGACGGTGCCGCCGGGGTAGCCCTTGACCTCGATCAGGGCGGTCTGGGCCCCCTGCCGTGCGGCGGCGATCGCGGCGACGACGCCACCGGTGCCGCCTCCGGCGACGACCACGTCGAACTCGCGAATCGGCAGTCGTCTGGCGGGCTCTTCGTAGTAGTCGCCACTGCGAGCCTGCGAGGGCGTTGCGCGCAGCCCGAGTCCGGCTCCCGTCCCTGCGATCAGCATCCGTTTCGAGAATTCGCGTCGATCCATTCCCGTCTCCTTCCTGTCAGAAGTCCGTACCGTGGTGGGTGCACATACCTGCCGGCCCCAGGGTGTATCTGCCATTCATTGTCCTGGCGAGAGGGAGATCGGGCAAGGCAAATCTGGGGCGACTGGCGTCTCAGTAGAGGCAGGCATCGAGGATGGAGAGGACTTCGTCGAGGACGACCGATGGGGCTTTGCCGATGCGTTTGGCCCGGCGGGCGTGGAAATCGATCGACTTGATCTGTTCGGTCATGACAAATCCGGTAACCTTGCCCTGATCAGCGATCTTCACATGAAAGGGAAAACCGCGATCGGTAGTAGTCACCGGACAAACGATGGCGAGGCCGGTGTGCTTGTTGAAGAGATCGTGGCTGATGACGAGCGCGGGCCGGCGGCCCCTCTGCTCATGCCCCGACTGCGGGTCGAACGTCAGCGTGATGAAGTCGCCTCGTCGGGGGATGTAGGGTTTCATCTAGCAGACCTCTCTGCCCGCCGGGGCGCCCCAGTCCACTTCTCGCGGCTGGTGGTCTTCCGGGATCCGCTTGACCAGATCGCGCAGACTGTGCCTGCCCCTACGGTGTTTGAGAGGCGCGATGACGATGACACCATCGCGAACGGCGACGTCTACCTCATCGCCCACGGACAACTGCGCATCCTCCAGCAGTTGCCTGGTCAGGCGCAAGCCCTGGCTGTTGCCCCATTTCTGTACCTTTGCCACCATGGCGACACCTCCAATGGATATACATAGTATAGCCGACGGCCACGACTTTGTCAAACCGCTGTGTCGTCACCTTCCCGAGGAGGGTGCGGCCGCCAGAAGGGTCACCGAATTCCGACCACGCCTCGCGAGGAGGCGGTGTCAGTTCGGGTCGGGGAAGGCGGCGTAGATGAGAGGTTTGAGGGTGGCGGGGACGTCGTTCTTGAAGGGCATGTACTGGGTGAGGATGAGGACGACGGATTCGTCGCGGGGGGAGATGCCGAAGAAGGTGCTGGCGGCGCCGGCCCAGCCATATTCGTCCAGGCGGGTCTGGCCGCTGGGGTCGGGTCGGAGCTGGATGGAGAAGCCAAGTCCGAAGCCGACGCCCTCGCTGACCGCGAGGCCCGGCGGCAACTGATCGCGCGTCATCCTTTCGACGGTGTCGGGACGCAAAATGCGCACGTCGTCCAGGTTGCCCTTGTTGAGCAGCATCTGGCAGAAGCGCATATAGTCGCGGGCGGTGGAGACGAGCCCGCCGCCACCCGAGAGCAGCACGGGCGGGCGGACGAAACCGTATCCTGCGATTTCCTCGGTGGGCTGGAGACCCCCGTTGGGGTCGGGTCCGTAGCAGACGGAGAAACGGTCGCGCTTGTCGGCAGGAACGTAGAATCCCGTGTCCTTCATATCGAGCGGGGTGAAGATGTTCTCGGCGAAGAAGACGTCCAGCGCCTGGCCTGAGGCGCGTTCGATGACGTGGCCGAGCACATCCGTGGAGAGGCTGTAGTGGTATTTCGTTCCAGGCTGGTGGAGCAGCGGGATTTCGCTGAGCCGACGGACCATCTCCTCGAGCTCGATGTCGCTGAGGACTTCCTTCTCGCGGTACATGCGATCGACGGGGGTGTCTCCAAAGATGCCATAGGTGAGGCCCGAGGTGTGACGGAGAAGGTCGCGGACGGCGACCTTGCGTTTGGGCGCGACAGGCTCCGGCTGGCCCTGGGCATCTTCGGCGTATACCTGCCATCCGCGCAGCTCGGGGATGTACGTCTCGACCGGTTCATCCAGCAGCACTTTGCCCTGCTCGCAGAGGATCATGGCGGCGACGCTGGTGACCGGTTTGCTCATCGAGTAGAAGCGGCAGATCGTGTCGCGCTGCATGGGCTTGCCGGCGGCGATATCCCGCGCGCCGTAGGCCTGGAAGTGGCAGATCTTGCCCTGTCGGGCGACCAGGGTGATGATGCAGGCGACCTTCCCGTCGTCGACCATCTTCTCGGCAGCCGCCTGCATGATTCCCAGTTTGGCGGGTGAAAGGCCCACCTCCTCCGGACGGGCGGAGGGGATCTCTCGGGCGTACAGGGTCGAGGTCAGAAGAAGTACTGCCAGCAGTCCCAGCGTCCACGTTCGTCTCGGTCTCATTTTCGCTCTCCGGGCATCAGGATGACATTCCGTACGGGATCGTACCAAAGGTGCTGATTCTCCGGGGCGGCGTGAGGAAAGGCAAGGCAATTCTGGCGATCAGTCTGAGTTGGGTGCACTGCGTGTTTGTAGGT
>NPIE01000380.1_pt1 | contig 35862 bp, 34 predicted proteins | sample 8637661 | NCBI WGS metagenome assembly NPIE01 (sample SAMN07420842, study PRJNA396082) | bioreactor metagenome | isolation source: sample BA12 brine-fed electro-methanogenic bioreactor BA | place: Japan: Kochi | collected 2016-12-09 | reverse complement strand
GCAACCCCTTTTTGCACTTTTTGTGAAAAAAACCGCCATGTCCAAGAAAAAAAGGGCTTCGAGCCGCCGTTGTGCCAGGCAACCAGGCACCAGCCCCCCCGGGAACTGGCCCCCGAAGCGGAAAAACACGAGCTTCAGCCATGAATCGGGTTCAAAAGAGCGGAATCAGGGGATGGAAACCGGATTAATCCGCGAGTCGCGAGTCGCATCGGAAATCGCCACGATTTGAGCCTTGTCGGTGATTGCAAATATCCGCGCGCGCCACACCGCACCCTCCCCTCGCTTGACCTGCACCCCAAGATGCAGGGTCTCCCCCACCATAAGAGGAGAGAGATATCGCGTGCGCATTTGGTCTGGGTCGAATCCAGTGCCCTTCAGGGCGGTTTCACAGAGTCCCGCAACAAGCATCCCCGGCACAACGGGCTGCGCCAGCCCCACAGCTTGCGCGGCCTTTTCGTCTCGATGAATCGGGTTGGGATCATGCGAGAGCGCAAGATACGTATCAACACATTCTTGGGCGACCGGTTTTGTCTTGGTCCAGCTTGTTTCGGGCGTGTTCATTGCGGCACGAAACTCTGCGCCCTTCAGCGCGCGCATGATCTCCGGCACCACAAAGCGCAAACGGGTTTGCATTTGTCCAAGGATGTCCACCCCGTCTTGCAACGTGAATTCCAATGTCAAAATGTCGCCCTGGGCTTGAATGACCCCGCCGATGGTCAACGCTTGAGCCTTCACGATTGGGCGGATGCGATGAAACATCTGGCTTTCATGCAGCACGCCCATGCCTTCGGGAGGGTGCATAAGGCGCATGACTTCGCCAAGCCCATCCGTGCCCAGCAACATGGCCGGGGCCATCAACGGGGGTGCTGTGAAAATGGACCGCTCCACGGCGGACAACTCCACCAATAGATCACTTAGCGCAGCCGCATCTTCCGGCCTCACCCCTAGAGGAACATCGACCGTGAACGCACGATCAGCCATCGAAACTCTTGAAGACGAGGGATGCATTGATGCCGCCAAACGCTAGAGAGTTCGACATAACGACGTTCGTTCTTATGGCCCGCGCTTCATTCCCGACCGGATCAAGGCCGATCTTGGGATCGACCTCATTGAAATTGATCGTCGGCGGGGCAATTTGGTTCAAGAGCGCCTTGACCGACACGATTGCCTCAATCGCACCGGCAGCACCAAGGGCATGACCGTGAATCGGCTTGGTCGAAGATACTTCAAGGCCGCTTAGTGCCCCCCCGAAGACAGCTTTCAAGGCCCGGGTTTCGGTGACGTCATTGGCAACGGTTCCCGTGCCGTGCGCATTGACATAGCCGACAGAGGCCGCCTCCAGCCCGGCATCCGCAAGGGCAGATGTCATGCAGGCCGCAGCACGATCCGGATCGGGACGCAACAGGTCGCCTGCATCCGAATTGGTCGCGTATCCGGCCATTTCGCAAAGAATGGTTGCACCGCGTGCCTGTGCGCTCTCAACACTTTCGAGCACGACAACACCGGCCCCTTCTCCCAGGATCATGCCGTTCCGATCCTTCGAGAAAGGCCTGGTCTTGTCAGCCGTCATGACCCGAAGCAATTCCCACACCCGAAAGACCCCCCCCACGAGACAGGCTTCGGCGCCCCCCGCGAGACAGCGGTCGACTGCGCCGGACTTCACGAGTTGATAGGCGAGACCGATACTTTGGCTTGCGGATGAACATGCCGTGGATGGGCTGTAAACCGGACCGCTTGCGCCGGTTTCCATCGAAACCCAAGACGCCGCTGCATTGTTCATGATCTTCGGCACGGCCATGGGATCCAAGCGCATATTCTTGTCGACACCAAAGGCCATGTAGTTGTCATCAAGCGTCTTGGCCCCGCCAAAGCCGGACCCGATCACGACACCGCAACGCTCTCCGAAATCCTCCCCTCCCAGCCCCGCATGCGCGATAGCCTCCCGTGCGGCCACAAGTGCAAACTGTGCCACGGGATCGCGCATCCGGTGACCGGCGGCACCCTCGACATGGGCACGATCCTCGTCGGAAAGCGCTGCCGCCGTACCAACACGTTGATTTTGCAGGCTTTCAAAGAAAACCGGCCGCACCCCGCTTTGCCCTTCGACAGCCGCACCCCAGAGCTGCTCCGCCCCGATGCCGCAGGCAGAAACGGCCCCAATTCCCGTCAGAACGACCCGCGTCATGCGTCGGCGTCTTTCTTGCTTTCCTGGATTTTGGTTTCGGCGAGGGTGAGGAGGTCTTGGACGGTTTGGACGTTGGAGAGTTCGTTGTCGACGGAGATGTAGACGCCGTATTCCTCTTCGAGGGCCATGAGGATCATGACGAAATCCGCCGATTGGATATCGAGATCCTCCAGCCGGCTTTCGGGGGTGATGTCGGAAAGATCGACCATGCCCTCGCGGGCGACGAGTTCGAGAAGCTCTTGGGAAATATCGGTTTTTTCGGTGCTCATGTCCTGCCTTCCATTCCGGCTGCGGGTCTTCACGTACAATGCTCAGCCAGAGTTTAGGCGGGGTCTTCGCAAGTTTCCAGCAAGAACCGCACTGTGCGGAAATCCACCAAACTCGAAAAATCCGCCACCACCCCTGCAAAAGATAACATATGTATCACGTCGGTATTACGTCGGTATTACGTCGGTATTACGTCGGTGCGAAATAAGGCGGCCCCTCGCCGCCCATTGCGCAGGGCATATCCCTACATGCCGGGATCGACCGGGCGCGACGCGGGGCCACCACCCTCGATCCAGTCCTTCAGCCCGCCGAGATTGTAGACCTCGCCAAAGCCCATGTCCTTGAGCAGCTTGCCCGCCAGCACGGCCCGCCCCCCGGAGGCACAATAGAGCACGACCGGACGATCCCTGCGAAAGGACGGATCGTGAAACGGGCTGTCGGGATCGGCGCGAAATTCAAGCATGCCGCGCGGCACGTGATAGGCCCCCTGCGCCCGGCCCTGGGCCTGAAGCTCGGGCGCGTCGCGCACATCGAGGAGCATCGCCCCCGCTTCGATCTTGGCTTGTGCCTCGGGCACGGAAATCGCGGGCACGGCGGAACGTGCGGCGTCGAGCATGTCGGCCAATGTCTGGGCCATGGGGTATCCTCCTGTTTGCAATCCTCAAGAGGCAGCCTAGGCGGAGGCGCTTGCCTTGGAAAGGTGGGGGAGGGAATTTTCCCAGTGTGGGTATTGGCAACGGAGGGGGGGATGTCCGCTCCCGGCCCGGAGCGGGCCATGGCGCGAAAGGGCGGAGCCGGTCAGAGCGGTCCTTCGCTGTGCGTCTGTCGAGTGACCGACATGCGGGACTTTGTGAACTTTATCTGCATCAAACTTGAAGGTCTGCTTTCGCTGAACATGGCTGTCTGCATCACGCGAAATTCGGCGGGCACCCACCAAAGCCTAATCTCTGATACCACTTCTAACCGCGCATCGGTGCAGTCGCGCGGCGAAGTAGGTCTCAAATATCTCGTTTTCAGAATACTCGTCAGGGGCCTTCCAATAGGCACCGAGGCGACCTGTCAGGCCGGCAATCCAATCGGCGGCCTGCATGGTCTGGTAGCGGTGGCTTTCTAATTGAAATGGCGGCTCAACGAGGCAGCGTCGCCGATCGGTTCCATACATGGCGATCGCCGCTTGTGTAACGAGGGCCGACCGCTGGTCGTGTTCGTCGAGGGCGAGGAGGAACTGATCAGGAGGGTGGCAATCCTCTGCACAGTACTGGTCAATGCGCTTGATCGCCTCACGCAGAATATGCCTATAGAGCGCGTTTGCATCGTGGACGTCGGGGGCGTCGTGCTTACCCTGACCGACATAGAAGGCAAAGCCGCCGAGCGTTTTTATCTTATTGAAGAGCCGGTTGGTAAATTTGCGCAGTTCTTGATAGGTCTCGACGTTCCGGACCGTATAAAGTGCCGAGCCCTTTTTCTCCCAAACGGATGGATGCTTATCCGAGCAGTCGATCTCGAACTTCAGCAGCTCACATTTCCGCTGATAAAACCAAGTTCCAAAGTTGCGGACTTCATCGACGGGAAGCACAAGCCCGGCAAGGCCGAAGACTGGGCTATCGTTGTGATGGGGATCATCGCGGCCAATGTAAGGGCCGATGTGGCCAAACTCATCCAAATAAGCAATGTAGGTCAAAGTACGCCCCAAAAAACACGAAAACCCGCGCTTGCGCGCGGGCCTCGGAATGAGGGCAACACAAGTCTGCGCCTCGTAGGGGTAGATAGTCGATCAGGCTTTGATTGTCAACTTCATTAAAGCCGCCATTCATAGTCGCCGCAGCATCCGTCACCTTTGGGCTCTCACCCATCTTTCGCCGCGCGCGGCTTGAAGGTCCGCTGTCGGGAAGAGTCCAAACTCCCCTCCCCCGCGCATAGTCGCCTCTCAAGGGGACCGGCTTGGCCGGTGGCGGATGCCCTGCCCGGTGGCGCCGGGCGGGGCGATCAATCGTCCATCTTGAGTGCCGAGATGAAGGCCTCTTGCGGGATGTCCACCCGGCCGAACTGGCGCATCTTCTTTTTACCGGCTTTCTGCTTGTCGAGCAGCTTGCGTTTGCGGGTCGCGTCGCCGCCGTAGCATTTGGCGGTCACGTCCTTGCGCAGGGCCGAGAGGGTTTCGCGCGCGATGACCTTGCCGCCGATGGCGGCCTGGATCGGGATCTTGAACATGTGGCGCGGGATCAGATCCTTGAGCTTTTCGCACATGGCGCGGCCCCGCATTTCGGCGCGGTCGCGGTGCACCATGGTCGAGAGCGCATCCACGGGTTCATCGTTCACGAGGATCGACATCTTCACGAGGTTGTCCTCGCGGTAGCCTTCCATCTGGTAATCGAACGAGGCGTAGCCCTTGGTCACCGATTTCAGGCGGTCGTAGAAATCGAACACCACCTCGTTGAGCGGCAGGTCATAGACCACCATGGCGCGCGATCCGGCATAGGTCAGGTCGAGCTGGATGCCGCGGCGGTCCTGGCAGAGCTTGAGCACGTCGCCGAGGAATTCATCCGGCACCATGATCGTCGCCTTGATGCGCGGCTCTTCGAGGTGGTCGATGGTCGAAGGGTCGGGCATGTCGGCGGGGTTGTGCAGCTCGCGCATCTCGCCGTCTTTCATGTAGACATGGTAGACCACGCTCGGCGCGGTGGTGATGAGGTCGATATCGTATTCGCGTTCGATCCGGTCGCGGATCACTTCGAGGTGCAAAAGCCCGAGGAAGCCGCAGCGGAAGCCAAAGCCGAGCGCGGCGGAGGTTTCCATCTCGTAGGAGAAGGAAGCGTCGTTGAGCGCGAGCTTTTCGATCGCGTTGCGCAGGTCTTCGAATTCGGCGCTATCGACGGGGAAGAGACCGCAGAAGACGACCGGCACAGAGGGTTTGAAGCCCGGAAGCGGGGTTTCACAGCCCTTCTTCTCGGTGGTGATCGTGTCGCCCACCTTGGTATCGCGCACCTGTTTGATCGAGGCGGTGAGGAAGCCGATTTCGCCGGGGCCGAGTTCGTCCACGACGGTCATCGCCGGGCGGAAGACACCGATCCGATCCACGCCATAGCGCGCGCCGGTCTGCATCATGCGGATCTGGTCGCCCTTCTTGAGCACGCCATCCATGATGCGCACGAGCACGACCACGCCGAGATAGGCGTCATACCAGCTATCGACGAGCATCGCCTTGAGGGGCGCGTCGCGGGTGCCGGTCGGTGCCGGGAGGCGCTGCACGATGGCTTCGAGCGTTTCGTCGATGCCGATGCCGGATTTGGCCGAGACGCGGATGGCATCGCTCGCGTCGATGCCGATCACGTCCTCGATCTGTTCCGCAACGCGGTCGCAGTCGGAGGCCGGCAGGTCGATCTTGTTGAGGACGGGGACGATCTCGTGATCGGCCTCGATGGCCTGGTAGACATTGGCGAGGGTCTGGGCCTCGACGCCTTGGGTCGAGTCGACGACAAGCAGAGAGCCTTCGACCGCGCGCATGGAGCGGGAGACCTCGTAGGCAAAGTCGACGTGGCCGGGGGTGTCGATCAGGTTGAGCACATAGGTCTCGCCATCCTGGGCGAGATAGTCGATGCGCACGGTGTTGGCCTTGATCGTGATGCCCCGTTCGCGCTCGATATCCATCGCGTCGAGGAGTTGCTCCTTCATGTCGCGTTCGGCCACCGTGTTGGTGGATTGGATAAGCCGGTCGGCCAGGGTCGATTTCCCGTGGTCGATATGGGCGACGATGGAGAAGTTGCGGATTTTCGAAAGCTCAGTCATGGGTCGGCATATGAGCGCAAAACGGGGTTTGGTCAAGCCGGATACGTGTTCACAGAGCTTGACCGAAGCCGGTTTGCCGCAACGGTCGAGGCCGCCGCCATCAAAGCGGCCGTGAAAAGGCAAAGTGGCAGGCCACCCAGTTGGTAGGACAGCCCCGACAGGAGCGTCCCCAAGAGGCGACCGGCGGCGTTGGACATGTAGTAGAATCCCACATCCATCGTCACCCGCTCGCCCGTCGTGAAGGCGAGGATCAGGTAGGAATGCACCGAGGAATTCACGGCAAAGACAAAGCCGAAGACCAACAGCCCCCCCACGAGGATCGGCGTCAGGGCCGGCAGGTCGAGGTAAACGGCGGCGGAAAGCCCGAGCGGGATCAGCGTCAGGAGCGCGACCCAGAGGATCGCCTTGCGGGTGATCTCGGGGGTGGTGGCGGTTCTGGCCTTGAGAAGTTTCGGGGCGAGTCCCTGCACCAGCCCGTAGAGGATGATCCAGACAGCCATGAAGCTACCGATCATGAAAAACGCGGCGCGATTGCCTTCCTCGGAGCCGTCGGAAAGGACGCCGTAGAAATAGATCGGGATGCCGACCACGAACCACACATCGCGCGCACCAAAGAGGAACATGCGTGCAAGGGAGAGGCGATTGACGTTCGCGTCCTTGGAAAAGACATGGCTGAACTTCGCCGATTTCTTGCCCTGCGGCAGGCCCGGCGGCATGAAGGCGATGACACCGACGAGGATCACGGCAAGCACGGCGGCCATGACCCAGACGGATGTTTGAAAGCCCCAGAGGGCCAAGAGCACCGCGCCGAGCAGGAAGCCCACGCCCTTGACCGCGTTCTTCGAGCCAGTAAGCACCGCAACCCAGCGGAACAAGCCCCCCTCCCCTTCGGGCGCGAGGAGTTTGACGGCGGATTTGGCCGACATCTTGGAAAGATCCTTGGCGACGCCGGAGAGGCCCTGCACCATCATCACGAAGATGACGGAGGCCGTGAGCGGCCATGCGGGATCGAGCTGGGCCAGCGCAACAAGGGCGATGATCTGAATCCCCAGCCCGGCATAGAGCGTCGAGGTCAGCCCGAACCGCGCCGCAAGCCAACCCGCCGAGAGGTTCGTCACCACGCCCATCACCTCGTAGAGGAGGAAGAGATAGGCAAGCTGCACGGGCGAAAAGCCGAGCGTGTGGAAATGCAGCAGGACCAGCATCCGCAACGCCCCGTCCGTGAGCATGAAAGCCCAATAGGCGGCGGTCACCGTGATATAGGCAGCAAGACCTTCGGGGCGGTGCGGTGCAATCATGTCAGATATCCGGTCAGAGCGAGTCGACGACCATGCGGGTCACATCGGCCAGGCGCCAGGCATAGCCCCATTCATTGTCATACCAGGCGTAGATCTTGACGTGTTTACCACCCACCACGCGGGTCGAGAGGGCATCGACGATCGTCGAGCGGTCGTCATTGGTATAGTCGCAAGAGACCAGCGGGCGGGTCTCGTATCCGAGGATGCCGTCGAGATCGCCGCGCGCGGCCTCTTCGAGCATGGCGTTGACCTCTTCCGCCGTAGTCTCGCGCGAGACGTTGAACACGATGTCGGTCAGCGAGGCATTGAGCAGCGGCACGCGCACGGCGTGGCCGTCGATCCTGCCTTCGAGATCGGGGAATATCTGGATGATCGCCTTGGCCGAGCCCGTGGTCGTCGGGATCAGGGAGTTCAGCGCCGAACGGGCACGGCGCGGGTCTTTATGGGCGCGGTCCACGATCACCTGGGTATTGGTCACGTCATGGATCGTGGTGAAGGACGCTTCTTCGATGCCGAGCTTTTCGCGGATCACCTTGACGATGGGCGCGATGCAGTTGGTGGTGCAGGAGGCGGCGGTGATGACCTTGTGGGCCTGCGGGTCATAGATGTCGTGGTTCACGCCATAGACGATATTGGCGGCGTCGTCTTCCTTGACGGGCGCAGAGACCACGACCTTTTTCACGCCGGCGTCGAAATAGGGCTGAAGTTTCGCGTTGGTCTTGAAAGCGCCGGTGCAGTCAACGACGAGATCGACGCCGAGTTCGGCCAGCGGCAGTTCGGCAAGGTCACGCGTCGAGGTGAAGCGCATCTTCTGACCGTCGATCGTGATGCTGTCGGCGTCATGGGCGAAATCGGCGCGCCAGCGGCCATGCACCGTGTCGAATTCCAAGAGGTGGGCATGGAGTTCGGCATCGCCCATCGCATCGTTGAGCAGCACGATCTCGGCCTCTATGCCGACGTCGAAGAAGCTTCGGATCACGAGTTTGCCCATGCGGCCGAGGCCATTGATGGCGATTTTCGTCATTGGGGTTGTCCTTTATTTCGGGAACCAGCCGCGGGTGCGGTTGGCGAATGCCACGAGGGAGAGCATCACGGGCACCTCGACGAGAACGCCGACGACCGTGGCCAGGGCCGCCCCCGAGCCGAGGCCGAAGAGCGAGATGGCCACCGCGACGGCCAGTTCAAAGAAGTTCGAGGTGCCGATCAGGGCACAGGGCGCGGCGACGTTGAAGGGCACGCGCCAGAATTTCGCCGCACCGTAGGCGACGAAGAAGATGCCATAGGATTGGATCAGGAGCGGGATCGCGATCAGGAGGATCACGAGGGGACGGTCGAGGATGACCTGTCCCTGGAACCCGAAGAGCAGCACCACCGTGACCAAGAGGCCGGTCATGGAAAATGGCGCGATGCGGGATTTGAAGGCATCCACGGCCGCCTCGCCGCCCTGTTTCACAAGGCGATTGCGGGTGATGAGCCCGGCCATCAGCGGCAGCAGCACATAGAGCACCACCGACAGGATCAGGGTTTCCCAGGGGACGGTGATGTCGCTCACGCCGAGGAGGAAGGCGACGATGGGGGCGAAGGCAAAGACCATGATCACGTCGTTCACGCTGACTTGCACAAGCGTATAGGTGGCGTCGCCCCGCGTGAGGTTGGACCAGACAAAGACCATCGCCGTGCAGGGCGCCGCTCCGAGGAGGATGACACCGGCGAGATAGGCCTGGGCATCGTCGGGCGGGATCAGGCCGGCAAAGACATGGTTGAAAAAGAGAACGCCAAGGGCGGCCATGGTAAAGGGCTTGATGAGCCAGTTGACCACCAGCGTGATGACCAGACCCTTGGGGCGTTCCCCGATCTGCGACAGCGCGCCGAAATCCACGCCGACCATCATCGGGTAGACCATCGCCCAGATCAACACCGCCACGGGGAGGTTGACCGAGGCAACCTCCATGGCGGCCAGCGTCGCGAACACACCGGGGATCAGGCTCCCGAGGATCAGCCCCGCCGCGATGGCGAGGGCGACCCAGAGGGACAGGAGGCGTTCAAAGGTGCCGAGGCCGGCAGCAGCTTGGTCCGAGGTGCTCATACCTCCTCCGCCATCGCCGTGTCCTTGCCGATCTCGTCGAGACGCTCCTGAAGGGCGAAACGGTCGAGCGTGTCGATGGGCAGGTGGGTGAAGATCGAGATGCGGTTGCGCAGCATCCGGTAGGTTTCGGTAAATGCGACGCGCTTCTCGGCTTCGCTCCCGTCAACCTGTGTCGGGTCCGGCACGCCCCAATGGGCGCTCATCGGCTGGCCAGGCCAGAACGGGCATTCCTCGGCCGCAGCCTTGTCACAGACGGTAAAGACGAAATCCATCTTCGGCGCGTCGGGACCGGCGAATTCATCCCAGCTCTTGGAGCGGGCAAAGCCCGTGTCGTGGTTCAGCCCCTTGAGAAGGTCAATCGTATAAGGGTGCGGCTCGCCGCGCGGGTTGGAGCCGGCGGAAAAGGCACGGAAACGGCCCGGCGCCTCGCGGGCGAGGATGGCCTCGGCCATCAGCGAGCGGGCGGAGTTTCCGGTGCACAGGAACAGGACATTATAGGGTGTGTCAGTCATCTTGAAGCCCTTTCAGCAGCTACAGGCGATGTCTTCGATCAAGGGGTCACAAATTTCGGGGCGCCCGCCGCAGCAGTCGCGCAGGAGATAGCCGAGAAGCCCGCGCAGCCCCTCGGTATCGGCGAAATACCGGATGCTGCGCCCTTCACGCCGGTTGCGGACAAGGCCCGCGTTGAGCAGCACCGAGAGATTGGCCGAGAGCGTATTCTGGCGCACGTCGAGGGCCGTCGCGATCTCGCCCGCGCTCATCCCTGCGTCGCCCACCGGCACAAGCAGGCGGAACACGTCAAGGCGCGTGGGCTGACTCAGGGCCGCGAAGGCGGCGAGGGCGTCATTCTTTTCCATAATTCAGGAATTATTGAAATATAAGGCGAGTCTCAAGCCCTATCTGACGCGCGGGGGTGAAACTTTTGTGACGGATCAGAAAACGTCGAGCGGCCGATCTTCGAGCATGGCTTCCATGGCAAACAAGCCGGTCACGGTTTCCAGCTCGACCCCCTTGGTGAGGCGCTTGTAGACGCTGTCATAGCCGGACATGCCACGGGTCACGACCTTGAGCATGTAATCCCAGTCGCCCCCGATCCGGTGCATCTCGACCACCTCGGGGATGCGGGCGACATGGGCACGGAACGCTTCGATCCACTCGTCGGAATGGTTGCGGGTGCGCACCATGACAAAGACCGTGAGGTCGAGGCCGAGCCGCTCGGCATCGACCCGGCGGTGCGCGCCAAGGAGGATGCCCGCCTCCTCAAGCCTGTGCAGGCGACGCCAGAGCGCGTTTTGCGACAGGCCGATCCGATCGGCCATTTCGCGTTGCGACAGCGCGCCTTCGCGCTGTGCGAGGTCGAGAATGCGACGGTCAATTTGATCTAGATTTTCCCTCATATTGGATCAATTGACACAAAATATTCTGAAATACAATAAAATTAAGTGAAAATAACGCGATCTGACATGGGTATGTTTTTTGAAACTTCATGAGTCGAAAGGTGTTCCATGCCCGAGATATCCCCGCTCCTTGCCCGTTTCGAAGCCGATTTGCGCGCAGATGCCGATCCGGTCGCCGCCATTCGCGCCGGGCAGATCGGCAAGGACACCTTTATCCCCACCCCGACGGGGCCGAAGCGGATGATCTATGCCGACTACATCGCCTCGGGGCGGCCCCTGCAACAGGTGGAGACATTCGTGGCCGAAGAGGTGCTGCCCTTCTACGCCAACAGCCACACCGAGGACTCCTATTGCGGGGCGGTGATGACACGGATGCGGGAAGAGGCGCGGGGCATGATCGCGGCAAAATGCGGTGCGAACCCGGAGCATCACGCGGTGATCTTTTCCGGGGCGGGCGCGACGGCGGCCCTCAATCAGCTTGTGCATCTTTTCGGGATACGCGAGGCGCTGGCCGAGAGGCGCAAGGTGCGCGTGATCGTCGGGCCATATGAACATCACTCCAACCTTTTGCCATGGCGCGAAAGCGGGGCGGAGGTTGTCGAGATCCCGGAAGCGCCGGAGGGCGGGCCGGATGTGAGTACGCTTGAGGCAGCGTTGTGCGACGCGCCGACGCTGACCATCGTGGCGTTTTCGGCAGCCTCGAATGTCACGGGGGTCTGTGCGGATGTGGCGGCGGTGACAGGCCGTGTCAAAGCGCATGGGGCCAAGATGGTCTGGGATTATGCCGGGGGCGGGCCATATTTGCCCATCGCCATGGGCAAGGCGGACGCGATTGCGCTTTCGCCGCACAAGTTCATCGGCGGCCCCGGCGCGAGCGGTCTGCTCATCGTGCGGCGGGACGCGGTGACAGCGCGCAGTCCGAGCCGTCCGGGCGGCGGCACGGTGACTTTCGTCAATGCGCATCAGCATGATTACCACGACCGGCTTGAAGAGCGCGAGGAAGGCGGCACGCCCAATGTCATCGGCGATATTCGCGCGGCGCTGGCGCTGATCGTGAAGGACGTGATCGGGCAAGACCGCATCACGGCGCGCAACAAGGTTCTTACAGGGCGGGCATTCGCGGCCTGGGGCGGCGTGCCGGGGATCGGGATTCTGGCGGCGGACAAGCAAGAGCGCCTGCCCTTCCTGTCTTTCGTACCACGCGATGCCGAGGGGCGGCGCATGGATCATCGGGCCTTTACCCGCGCGCTCTCGGAGCGGTTCGGGATTCAGGCGCGCGCCGGATGTGCCTGTGCGGGGCCTTACGTGCATCGCCTGATGCAGATCGGCGCGGCGGAGTCCGAGGCGATCCGCGCGGATATCCTAGCCGGGGACGACAGCCACAAGCCGGGGTTCGTGCGTCTTAACCTCAGCGTGTTGATGGAGGATGCGACGGTGGATTTCATCCTCGGGGCCGTGGCCGAGCTTGTCTCGGAGGCGCGCGAGCGCGCGGCCTAAAGCGTTGTCTTGCGGTATTTGAAGGCGCCCGAGCCGCGGGCGATCAACTCGTCTGTTTCGTCGAGAACGGTCGCCTCGGCAAAGAAGGTCGAAGCGCCGCCACCGACCTTGCGGCCTTCGGCAATCAGGAGGTGCCCCCTGGGGCGGGACAGGAAATTCACCGTCATCGAAAGCGTCAGGGCAAGGCGTTTATGATCCGGATCGCCGGTATAGCAGCCCGCATAGCCCATCACGGTATCGAGAAGCGTCGCGTAGATCCCGCCATGCGGCAGACCGGCGCGGTTGCCGAGGTAATGCTCGATCGGCAGCTCGATCCGGGCGAAATCCTCGCTCCAGTGGGTCAGGCGAAAACCGAGGTGTTTCTGAAGCGGATAGGGGCTTTCGTCGAGGGCGGGATCGAGCGGGGTCATGCGGGTGTCTCCAATAGGGGGCGTCAGACGGCGGTCAATCCACCATCCAGTGCCACGGCCTGTCCGGTCATGAAAGAATTTTCCGGCGAGCAGATCCAGAGCATGGCCTGCACGATCTCATCCGTGGTTGCCATACGGCCCATCGGGATGCGGGCCGTGATCTGGCGCGCGGCGGCTTCGGTGTCGAGGCCGGTGCGGGCGCTGACCGTGTCGGTCATCTCGTCCACGAGCGGCGTCGAGGCGAAGGAGGGGCAGAGCGCGTTGACGCGGATATTCTTGCGGGCGTTTTCATCGGCGGCGGCGCGCGTGAGACCGACCACGGCGTGTTTGGCGGCGGAATAGGCCGAGAGGTTGCCCGAGCCGACAAGACCGGCGGCGGAGGCGACATTGAGGATCGCCCCCTGCCCTGCTTCACGCATGAGCGGGATCTGGTATTTCATACAGAGGAACACGCCACGGGCGTTGACCGCGATGTTCCGGTCGAAATCCTCGGCGGTGAGCATATGCAGGGGCGCGGGGTCATGGCCCATGCCGGCATTGTTGATCGCCACGTCGAGGCGGCCATAGGTCTTGGCAATGCGGGCGACATGGGCCTTCAAGGGGGCCTCTTCGGAGATGTCGAAGGCATCGGTCAGCACCTCGGTGCCGTTGGCGCGCAGGCTCTCGGCATGGGCCGCGAGCGCGTCGGGCGAGATATCGGAGAGCGCAAGCTGCGCGCCCTCGGCGGCGAACATCTCGGCGGCGCGCTTGCCGAAACCGCTCGCTGCGCCGGTGATCATGACCACCTGATCCTGGTAGCGTTTATCCATTGTGTGCCGCCTCCAGACCGGCCTTGGCGAAGAGCGGGACATATGCGCCCATCTTGCGCCCGCGTTCGGGGTTCGAGGCATTGCCATCGAGGGCGCGTTTCAGCACGCCCTGGATGATCGCGGCCATGCGGAAGAAACAGAAGGCGAGGTAGAAATTGAACCCCTCGATGCCGGGTGTGCCGGTGCGGCGGCAATAGGCCTCGATGAAGTCCTGGTCCGAGGGGATGCCGAGCGCGGCGCGGTCCACGCCTTGCAGGCCACGGCCCGAGCCGCCGGGCGGCATTTGCCATTGCATGATGACGGCGGCGAGGTCGGCGTAAGGGTGGCCGATGGTCGAAAGCTCCCAATCGAGCACGGCAACGCAGTCGGTGCCGTCCTTGGCAAACAAGAGGTTGTCGAGGCGGTAATCCCCGTGCACCAGCGTGCGCTTGCCGTCATCTTCGGGCATATTGGCGGCAAGCCAGTCAATCAGCGCGTCCATGTCGGCCACGGTGCCGGTCTCGGAGGCGCGGTATTGCTTTGTCCAGCGCCCGACCTGGCGTTCGAAATAGTTGCCCTCGGGGCCGTAATCGGAAAGACCCACGGCGTCGATATCAACGGAATGGATCGCGGCGAGGACGCGGTTCATCTCGTCGAATACGGCGCTGCGCTCGGGGTTGGAAAGCTCCGGCAGGCGCGGGTCATCGAAATTGCGCCCGTCCACGCGGTCCATGACGTAGAACATCGAACCGATCACAGCGTCGTCCTCGCAGAGCACATGCATCCTCGCGACCGGCACGTCGGTCTTGGCCAGCGCGGTCTGGACGCGGAATTCTCGGTCGACGGCATGGGCGGATTTCAACAGCGTGCCTTGGGGCTTGCGGCGCAGGACATAGTCACGCGCAGGGGTTTTGAGCCGGAAGGTCGGGTTGGACTGGCCGCCGGGGAATTTATCGGCGGTGATCGGGCCTTGGAACCCGTCGAGATGATCGGTGAGCCATGCGGCGACGGCATCGGTATCGAGTGTGTTCGTGGCCATGCGCGTCTCCTCAGCTATAAGTGAGCATCTCCGCCGTATTCTCGGCGTCGATATGCGGGGTTTCGTTGAATCCGTGCAGCCATGTGCCGGTCGAGGCGATCACGAAGCGGGCGACAGCGCAATTCTTGACCTGCAATTGCAAAGCGATCATCTGGTCGGCGGGGGCGCCCATGACCTCGGCAACGCTCTGGCCGATGGCACCGCCGGACGAGACCGCTATGGGGGTTTGGGCCCCGCTTGCGCCAACGACATGGCGGGCCTCGCGCACGCGGGCCGCAAAGTCGAAAAAGCGTTCCGGCGGATGGTCTATCTCGTCGCGTTGCCACATGAGGACCGTTTCGCGTAGCTTGCGGAAATGGGTGCGCCGATCACTATGAACGCCCTCGGGGGTGGGTTCAGAGGCGAAACGGGCATCGAGCAGCCCTTTGAAGTCGAACTCGTTGAAGCCCGGCAGGACAATCGGTTCGATCTCGCAGCCCAACCCCATGGCCATGCCCTCCCATGTCTGGCGGTGGCGCTTCTGGGCACCGATGAAGACCTTGTCGGGACGGATACCCTGCGCCGCCATGGCCGCGCCCAGCGCCTCGGACTGGCGATGGCCGAGGGGCGAGAGGTTGTCGTAATCCGCCGCCCCAAAAGACGCCTGTGCATGGCGCACGAGGTGGAAGATCATGCTCATGAAAGGCGATCTTTCAGCCGGTCGAAGGCAACATGGTATTCGCGTTCGATCCGCGCGACGAGATCGGCGGCGGGGCCGACGGATTTCACCGCGCCGATGCCCTGCCCCGAGCCCCAGATATGTTTCCAGGCCTTGGGTTTCTCGCGGTCGCTGCCAAAGCTCATATCCGCAGCATCGCCGAGTGGCAGGTTGTCCGGGTCCATCCCGGCATTGCTGATCGAACCCTTGAGGTAGTTGCCCCAGACGCCGGTGAAGAGAGAGGAATAGACGATGTCTTCGGCGGTGCTCTGGACGATCATGTCCTTGTAATCCTGCACGGCGTTGGCCTCGTCGGTGGCGATGAAGGGCGAGCCGATATAGCCGAGATCGGCCCCCATGGCCTGCGCGGCAAGGAGCGCGTCGCCGGTGGCGATGGAGCCGGAGAGCAGGAGCGGGCCGTCGAACCATTCGCGGATCTCGCGCACGAGGGCAAAGGGCGATTGCGGCCCGGCATGGCCACCTGCGCCCGCGGCCACGGCGATCAGGCCATCGGCGCCTTTCTCGATCGCCTTTCTGGCGAAGGTGTTGTTGATGACATCGTGCAAGGAAATGCCGCCACAGCTATGGGCGGCCTCGTTGACCTCGGCCCGCGCGCCGAGGGAGGTAATCCAGATCGGAACTTTCCCGCGCGCACAGATTTCGAGGTCGCGGTCCAAACGGGTGTTGGAGCGATGCACGATCTGGTTCACGGCGAAGGGGGCGGCGGGGGTGTCGGGGTTGGCCTGGTTGTGCCGGTCGAGCTCTTCGTCGATCTCTTTCAGCCACGCCTCGAGCAGCGGCGGCTCTCCCTCGCCTTCGCGCGCGTTGAGGGCCGGGAAACTGCCGACCACCCCGGCCTTGCACTGGGCGATGACAAGGGCCGGTGTCGACAGGATGAACATCGGAGAGGCCACGACGGGAATCCGAAGCCCCTGCAGGGCCGGTGGAAGGTGTTGATCTTTGGACATGCGCTTCTCCTGATACTCGGTTGACCCAACGGTATTATTTGCCCTTGGCGACGCAAGCCCCGGCGAGCGGGCGGAACACTGCGTCACTTCGGGAAAGACACTGCGTCACGCGTTCTCAGCCCGGCTCCGGTGCGGGCAGGCTGCCATCGGCATACATCTTGCGCAGGGTGAGCTTGGAGACTTTCCCCGTCGCGGTCAGCGGCAGATCGTCAACGAACACGACGCCATCGGGCAGTTGCCAACTGGCGAAATGCTCCGAGAGCATGTCCATCAGGTCAGAGATTTTCGGCCTTCCCCCGGAACCGGGCACGACGACGAGAAGCGGGCGTTCGTCCCATTTCGGATGTGGCACGGCGATCACCGCGCAATTGACGACGTGCGGATGGGCCATGACGACGTTTTCGAGGTCGAGCGAGCTGATCCATTCGCCGCCGGACTTGATGAGATCCTTGGCGCGGTCGGTGATGGTCAGGAATCCATGCGCGTCAATCGAGGCCACGTCACCGGTGCCGAACCAGCCCTCGGCGTCGAAGGCGTCCTTGTTGGCCGCGTCATTGTTGTAATACCCGGCCGTGATCGTGTTGCCGCGCACGAAAAGTTCTCCGGTGGCGGTGCCGTCATGCGGGAGGCGGTTGCCGTCTTCGTCCGCGATCTTGAGTTCCACCCCGAACACGCGCCGTCCCTGCCCGCTTTTCATGGCGATCCTGTCATCCATCGACAGGTGCGACAGGTGCGGCGGCAGGTTGCCCTGGGTGCCGATCGGGCTCATCTCGGTCATGCCCCAGGCGTGGCAGACATTGACGTCTTTCTCTTCGAAATAGCGGATCATGCTGGTGGGCGCGGCGGAACCTCCGATCACCACGTCCTCGAAGCCCTTGGGCAGGCGGCCCTGTTTGTCGATCTCGCCTTGCAGGCCGAGCCAGACGGTCGGCACACCCCAGGCAGAGAACACCTCTTCGGTGTCCATGAGGCGGAACAGGCTTTCGCCATCCAGCGCGCCACCGGGAAAGATCAGCGATGCCCCGGTCAAAGGCGCGGAATAGGGCAGGCCCCAGGCGTTGACATGGAACAGCGGCACCACCGGCAGGATACGTTTGCCCGGTTGCAGCGACTTGGGCAGCGAGAGGCCGACCATCATAGCGTGAAGCACGGTGGAACGTTGGGTATAAAGCGTGCCCTTGGGATTGCCGGTTGTGCCGGACGTGTAGCAAAGCCCCGAGGCGGTTTCTTCCGGGAAGTCCGGCCAGTCACGTTCCGAGGGATGCCCTTCGAGCAGGTCTTCGTAGCAGAGATAATCTCCTTCGGGCATATGGGCGCGGTCGGTCATGACCACGATCTTGAGATCATCGGGCCAACCGTGCCGCTGGGCCTCGACGATCGGGACGAAGGTGGTATCGACAAAGAGCACCCGGTCCTCTGCATGGTTGACGATATAGGTCATCTGCTCGGCAGAGAGGCGCGGGTTGATCGTGTGGCAGATCGCGCCGATACCGGAGATCGCGTAGTAAAGCTCGAAATGGCGGTAGCCGTTCCAAGCCAGCGTGGCGACGCGGTCTCCAACCTCGATTCCCAATGTTTCAAGCGCGTGGGACAGTTGCGACACGCGGCCGAGTGTTTCGGCGTAGGTCGTCTTGTGAATATCGCCCTCTGTGCGCACGGAGACGATTTCTCCGGTCGGGTGCACTTCGGCGGCATATTTCAGGATATCCGCAATTTTCAGCGGACGCATCATCATGGAGCCCAGCATGAACGGCCCTCCCCTGCCGTGGATGTTGGTGTGACTTGGTCCGCAGACGTTAAACGCCCATCGCGCCGGACTCCAAGGGGGATTTGAAACTGCCGTAGCGTCGGAATGGTTCGTGGCCGCACAGAGAGCGTTCAGGGCGACACATATCCCCCCATTGGCGGGGGCACGAAACGGATTAGATTGGTGTCAGCGAACAGCGACCATGAAAGGAGAGACGCGATGTCGATCAGGCCGGTTCTCGAACAAAGACAGGCGGTGCCGACAATGGAAGGCGCCGGGGTGCATCTTCACCGGGCATTCGGGTTCACCGACCCCGAGGAGCTTGATCCTTTCCTGATGATGGATCACTTTCGCAATGAAGACCCGGAGAAGTTCATGCGCGGGTTTCCATGGCACCCCCATCGCGGGATCGAAACGATCACCTACGTGATTTCCGGGTCGGTGACGCACCAGGACAGCCTTGGCAACAGCGGCACACTTGGCGCCGGGGATGTGCAGTGGATGACCGCCGGGTCGGGCATCTTGCACCAGGAAATGCCGGAGCCGGACATGACGGGCGGCAACCACGGGTTTCAGCTCTGGGCGAACCTGCCGCGCGACCTCAAGATGACGACGCCGCGCTACCAGGATGTGGGATCGGGCGAAATTCCCGTCATCATGGAGGACGATGGCACGCAGGTGCGGGTCATTGTCGGCAATTTCTGGGGCCAGACGGGGCCGGTTGACGGGATCGCGGCCGAGCCGCTTTACCTTGACATCACGATCCCGGCGGGCGTCAAGAAGACCTTCCCGGTCGATACCTATCGCAAGGCCTTTGCCTATATCTTCGAGGGCGAAGGGGCGTTTGCGGATGCGTCGAAACCCACGGGCGTTCTTCTCGAGAAGGAAGTCGCGGGGGAGGAGGTGCATATTCGCGACATGTCGGGGGATCGCACCTTGATCCGGTTTGGCACCGGCGACGAGGTTACGGTTCAGGCGGGGCCGCGCGGGATTCGATTCCTGCTGATCTCCGGCGCGCCCATTCGGGAGCCGGTGGCATGGCATGGGCCGATCGTGATGAACACCAAGGACGAGTTGCGCCAGGCCTTCCGAGAGCTTCAGAACGGCACGTTCATCAAGGAAGCTCCGTAACACGCGGGTGGGTGCGTCAGGCCGCAACGGCCTTGCGCACCATGTCCCAGTAGATTCGCTCGACCTCGTCCAGGGACAGGCGCCCGCCTTCGCGGAACCATGTATTCACCCCGTTCAGCATGGCGATCATGGCAAGCGTCGCGATCTTGGTGTCGGGAACGGCGAATTCGCCGGAGGCGACACCGTCATTGAGGATGTCTTCGAGTTCGTTCTCGTAGCGGCTGCGCAAGGATTCGATCACGGCGAAATTCTCGGGCGTGAGATTGCGCAGTTCCATATAGGCAATAAAGACTTCGTCGAGGCGTTCGGAATGAAAGCGGATATGAAACCGCGTGAAAGCCTCGAGGCGGTCGAGCGCGGTGCCGTCCCTGCTCAAGCAGGCACGGGCGGAGAGGAGATCTTCCATGTGGCCGCGCATCAGGTCGAACAGCAGGCTTTGCTTGTCGGGCGTGTAATTGTAGAGCGCCCCGGCCTGCACGCCGACCTCGCGGGCGATCTGACGCATGGAAACGGCGGCAAAGCCATGGCGCGCGAACAAGGACAAGGCCGCTTCACGCACGCGCGGGCCTGTGATATCGGAATGGGAGCCAGTGGTTCTTGCCATGGGGCGAGATTAACTGAACAAATGTTCATTTGAAAGCCCCGCTTGCCCTTTGCATCGCTCTCGGGCAAAAACGAGGCACCCTGAGTGAGCCGATGCCATGCGACCAGCCTTTGTTTTCGTATTTTTCCTGAGCCTCGTCGCGGGCTGTGCACAATTTCCCGAAGTAGACGACGCGACGAGCAACGAGCTTGAGGACGCCCCTTACCCGGCGCTGCTGCCGGTGGGGGACGTGCTCGACGATGAGGCGCCGCGCCTTGATGAGAACAGCGAGGCGGCCCTTCAGGGCAGCGTTGATCGCCTCAAGCGACGCGCCGCTGATCTTCAGGCAAGCCCGGTCGAATAAATACCGGGCAGGTTCCCCGGGCAGGTTGCCGATGGCTGCACCTTGGCGACAAGCCGCGTTGCACCGTCCGCGGGAAGGCGCTACACGGCCAGAGAAAAGCGTTTGCAAAGGAGAATGCGATGTCCGCTCCCCTGCGTCTTGGCATTGCCGGATTGGGCACCGTCGGTATCGGTGTCGTGAAAATCGTGCGCCAGAAGGCGAACCTTCTGGCCGAGCGCACGGGACGCCCGGTGGTCATTACTGCCGTCTCCGCCCGAACCCGCGACAAGGATCGCGGCGTGAGCCTTGCCTCCTATGACTGGGAAGACGATCCGGTCAAGCTCGCGACGCGGGATGACGTGGACGTTTTCGTCGAACTCATGGGCGGGTCGGACGGTCCGGCCAAGGCGGCAACCGAAGCGGCCATCGCGGCGGGCAAGGACGTTGTCACCGCCAACAAGGCGATGCTGGCCATGCATGGTCAGGATCTGGCCGAAGCCGCCGAGGCCGCCGGTCGGGTGATCCGGTTCGAGGCTGCCGTTGCGGGGGGCATTCCGATCATCAAGGCCATGCTTGAGGGGCTTGCGGGCAACGACATCACCCGTGTCATGGGGGTCATGAACGGCACCTGCAACTATATCCTGACCCGGATGCAGGATGCGGGCCTGCCCTATGACGAGGTCTTTGCCGAGGCCGATGCGCTTGGCTATCTCGAGGCGGACCCGGAGCTTGATGTTGGCGGGATCGACGCGGGCCACAAGCTCGCAATCCTGTCGTCGATCGCCTTTGGCACCAAGGTCGATTTCTCGGGTGTGGAGCTTGAAGGGATTCAGCGGATCTCGATCGAGGACATCCAGCAGGCCGAAGACCTCGGCTATCGCATCAAGCTGCTTGGCGTGACGCAGATGACGGGGCGCGGCCTAGAACAGCGTATGTCGCCCTGCCTTGTGCCTGCCGACAGCCCGCTTGGCCAGTTGAAGGGCGGCACCAACATGGTGGTGATCGAGGGAGACGCGGTCGAGCAGATCGTGCTGCGCGGACCCGGCGCAGGCGAAGGTCCGACGGCCAGCGCGGTGATGGGCGATGTCTGTGATATTGCCCGTGGGATTCGCATTTCGACCTTCGGCGCACCGGCAACCGGGCTTCAGGATGCCAAACCCGCCAAGTCCAACTCTCCTGCGCCGTTCTACCTGCGCCTGACGCTCAAGGATCGCCCCGGCGCGCTGGCCAAGATCGCGACGGTGCTTGGCGATCATGGCATCAGCATCGACCGGATGCGCCAGACCCGCCACAACGACGAGAACGCCCCGGTTCTCATCGTGACGCATAAGACGCAACGCTCGTCGCTCGACAGTGCGATTGACGCGATGAAAGGAACCGATGTGATGGCCGGCGAGCCGGTCGCCCTGAGGATCGAATCTGTCTGACGGTCCGCGTCGGCCAGATATGAAAGACGGGGGGCGATGATCTGCCCCCCGTAAATTTCGCGGCGATGATACCGCTCACGGTCGCCGCCGAGTGGGCTTCGATGCTTGTCTGCATCGGCCACTGAGTCTAAACCCCATTGATAAAGCTTCAATCCAAGGACCGTTTTCATGACCTCCCAAGCTGACTTTCAAGACCGCATGCTCTCGCTGGGTCTGGCGCGTGTCGCAGAACAGGCCGCGCTGGCCTCTGCCCGCCTCGTGGGCCGCGGCGACGAGAAAGCCGCCGACCAAGCCGCCGTCAACGCCATGCGAGACCAGCTCAACCTGCTTGATATTGCAGGCGTGGTCGTGATTGGCGAAGGCGAACGCGACGAAGCGCCGATGCTCTATATCGGTGAAGAGGTCGGCACCGGGAACGGTCCGGGCGTCGATATCGCGCTTGATCCGCTGGAAGGCACGACACTGACCGCCAAGGACATGCCCAACGCGCTTACCGTGATCTCGATGGGGCCGCGCGGCTCGATGCTGCATGCGCCGGACGTCTACATGGAAAAGCTCGCCATCGGGCCGGGATTTGAGAAGGATGTCGTGTCGCTTGACATGAGCCCGAAAGAGCGGGTCGCGGCGCTGGCCAAGGCGAAGGGCTGCAAGATGTCCGATATCACCGTTTGCATCCTCGAACGCCCCCGCCATCAGGACATGATTGCCGAGGTCCGCGAGACCGGAGCCGCCATCCGCCTCATCACCGATGGCGACGTGGCGGGCGTCATGCATTGCGCCGAGGCCGAGATCACCGGGATTGATATGTACATGGGCGCCGGCGGCGCGCCGGAGGGCGTTCTCGCGGCGTCGGCGCTCAAATGCATGGGCGGGCAGATCTGGGGCAAGCTGTTGTTCCGCAACGACGACGAAAAGGGCCGCGCCGCCAAGGCCGGCATCACCGATCTCGACAAGGTCTATAGCCGTGACGAGATGGTCACGCAGGACGTGATCTTTGCCGCGACCGGCGTCACGAATGGGTCTCTCGTCGCGGGCATCAAGCGCGAGCCGGGCTGGTTCACCACCGAGACACTCATCATGCGCTCGAAGACGGGCTCGGTGCGTCGGATGCAATATCGCACCCCGGTCTGAGGGCATGTCGCGCGCGCTTTTGCTCATTGATATCCAGGAGGGGATGGACAGTCCCCTTTTGGGCGCGCGCAACAACCCGGATGCAGAACTCGAAGCGGCGCGGCTTCTGGCCGCGTTTCGCGCCTCTGACGCGCCGGTGTTCCATGTGCGTCACCTTTCCGAGCGCGCCGCCTCGCCGCTTCATCCCGACAATGGCGGCACTGCGATCAAGGCGGTGGTGGCCCCGCGCGAGGGCGAGCCGGTCTATTCCAAGACCACCAATTCGGCCTTTATCGGCACGGGCCTTGACGCCGACCTGCGGGCGGCGGGCGTGAACAGCGTCGTGATCGCAGGGCTTTCAACGCCGCAATGTATTTCGACCTCGGTGCGCATGGCGGCCAATCTCGGTTTCGAGACATGGTTGGCCCATGATGCCTGCGCCGCGTTTGAGAGCCATGCAGAATATGATTGGGCCGAGGGCCTGTCGCCGATGAGCGCCGAAGAGATTCACCGGATGGAGGTCTCTGTCCTGCATGGCGAATTTTGCCGCGCCATGACGACGGATGCCATTCTAGAGGCGGTCTCATGAGCGATTTCCTTGGCGTTTCCGAGTCCCTGACGGGGCGGCGATGGGTCGGCCCCTCGGTCGAGGTCAGCCGCGCGGCGGAAGCCTTGCAGCAAGCCACCCCCCTGCCCCCGGCGCTCTGTGCGGTATTGGCTCGGCGCGGGGTCGTGGCGGAAGAAACGGTCGCGTTCCTCGAGCCGAAACTTGCCGACCTTTTGCCCGACCCGCGCAGCCTGCGCGATATGGAAGCCGCGACAGCACGTTTCCTTACTGCCGTGAAGGACAAGGAACGGATCGCTGTCTTTGCGGATTACGACGTGGATGGCGGGTCTTCGGCGGCCTTGTTGATCGTGTGGCTTCGGGCCATGGGGCGCGAGGCGACGCTCTATATCCCGGACCGGATCGACGAGGGTTATGGGCCGAACGTGCCCGCGATGCAGGCGCTGGCGCGCGATCATGATCTTATTGTCTGTGTCGATTGCGGCACGCTCAGCCATGAGGCCATCGGGGCCGCGGAAGGCGCGGATGTGATCGTGCTCGACCACCACCTCGGCGGCGAGACACTGCCCCCGGCGCTGGCCGTGGTCAATCCGAACCGGCAGGACGAGGATGGGGCCCTGGCGCATCTTTGCGCGGCGGGCGTGGTTTTCTTGATGCTGGTCGAGGCGAACCGGGTGTTGCGCGAGGCCGGCGTTCGGGGGCCGGACCTCATGGGGCTTCTGGACCTGGTGGCGTTGGCCACGGTGGCCGATGTCGCGCCGCTGATCGGCGTGAACCGCGCGCTGGTGCGGCAGGGGCTGAAGGTCATGGCGCGGCGGGAAAGACCGGGGCTTGTCGCCCTTGGCGATGTGGCGCGGATGGATTCGGCACCCAGCAGCTATCACCTCGGCTTCCTCCTTGGCCCACGGGTCAATGCGGGCGGGCGGATCGGCAAGGCCGACCTTGGCGCACGCCTGCTTGCGACGGATAACGCGCAAGAGGCCCGCGCGATTGCAGAGCGGCTTGACGCGCTCAACACGGAACGACGGGACGTGGAGGCGGCGGTGCGCGCCGCTGCCCTTGCGCAGGCCGAGGCGCGCGGGCTTGAGGCACCGCTGGTCTGGGCGGCGGGCGAAGGCTGGCATCCCGGCGTGGTCGGCATCGTGGCCAGCCGCCTCAAGGAGGCAACGAACCGCCCCGCCATCGTGATCGGCTTTGACGGAGACGAGGGCAAGGGATCGGGACGCTCGATCGCTGGCGTGGACCTTGGCGCGTCGATCCAGAAGCTTGCGGCGGAGGGGCTTCTGGTGAAGGGGGGCGGGCACAAGATGGCGGCGGGCCTGACCGTCATGCGCGATCAGCTTGAGGCCGCCATGGCGCGGCTCTCGGAGCTTCTCGACAAGCAGGGCGCGGGGGCGGCGGGGCCTGCGGACCTGCGGCTTGACGCGATGCTCATGCCGCCCGCGGCAACGCCGGAACTCGTCGAGGATATAGAGAAGGCCGGACCGTTCGGCGCCGGTGCCCCTGCCCCGCGTTTCGTCTTTCCGGCGATGGAGATCCGCTTTGCCAAGCGGGTCGGGGACAGCCACCTCAAACTTACCTTTGGCGACGAGAGCGGCACCCGGCTTGACGCGATTGCCTTTGGCGCCTTTGACACGGCGCTCGGGCCGGCGTTGATGGCGCATGGCGGGGCGCGGTTTCACCTTGCCGGGCGCATCGAGATCAATAGCTGGGGTGGGCGGCAATCGGTGCAGCTTCGGCTTGAAGACGCGGCACCGGCGTGATCGTCGCAGGCGCGGAAAAAATCCCGCCGAGTCCCAAATTTCCGCTTGCGCCCAGAAGGCCCATTGCCTAAATACCGCCTCACGCTTCGGCACGGCCCGTTCGTCTATCGGTTAGGACGCCAGGTTTTCAACCTGGAAAGAGGGGTTCGATTCCCCTACGGGCTGCCACCGAAGCATCACTTTCCGAACAGTTGGATGCAAGCAGGCCAACCGTTCCCGTGGCCCGTTCGTCTATCGGTTAGGACGCCAGGTTTTCAACCTGGAAAGAGGGGTTCGATTCCCCTACGGGCTGCCACTTTTTCCCGGAAGATCATCTTTCGCTGCAAGCCACAGCTTGATGGGTGCGCGCGGCTGTCGTCCCCGCACAAAGAAAACGGGGCCGGTTTCCCGACCCCGTTTCCCGTCCAAATCCGTCAAGGGACGCAAAGCGACGGATCAGTCCTTGTCTTCTTGGTTCATCAGGCGCTGGTCTTCGCGCATTTCAAGCCACATGGCGTTCAGCACGGCGAACATCGCGGCGAGCGGAAGGCCTAGGAGCCAGGCAAAATACCACATCTTCGGTTCCTTTCCTTAGTAGACGGAGTGCGAGTTTTCGGTGACGTCGGCCTCTGTGACCTTGCCCCAGAGCACTTTGTAGACCCATGCCGTGTAAGCAAGGATGAGCGGCATGAAGATCAGCGTCATCACGAGCATCACGAAGAGGGTCTGGTGCGAGGAGGAGCTGTCCCAGACGGTCAGCGAGCTGTTGGGGTCTTTCGACGAGGGCAGGATGAAGGGGAACATCGTCAGGCCCACCGAGGAGATGATCCCCGTGATACCCAGCTTGGACCACAGGAGTGTCGAGACCTCACGCCCGGCGCGCAGGCCAAGGACGGCCATGGCGATCCCGGCAAAGCCCATGATCGGGGCGATCACGATCCATGGACGCGCGCCATAGGCCGCCATCCAAGACCCGCCCTTGATGACCTCGCTATAGAGCGGGTTGGCCGGGCCATCGGTCACCGCTTCGTTCACGAAGGCATAGCCGTCGATGCCAAGCGCGAGCCAGAGACCGGCCAGCGCGTAGGAGGCGAAGGCAACCATTCCGGCGACGGTGCCGATGCGCATGGCACGACCCTTGACCGGGTCTTCGGCCTTGAGGCTCAGCCATGCCGCCCCGTGCATCAGGAGCATGGAGAGCGAAACCACCCCCGCAAGAAGCGCGAAGGGGTTCAGCAGACCGAGGAACTTGCCGTAGAACGTGCCGTCATACATCGGCATCAGGCTGTCGGTGAGGTGGAAGGGCACGCCTTGAAGGACGTTGCCCACGGCCACACCGAAGATCAGCGCGGGCACCGCGCCGCCCACGAAGAGCGCCCAATCCCAACCGTTGCGCCAGGCCTGGCTGTCGCGTTTGGAGCGATACTTGAAGCCCACGGGACGCAGGATCAATGCCGCGAGAACAACGAACATGGCAAGGTAGAAGCCCGAGAAGCTTACCGCGTAGAGCGGTGGCCAGGCGGCGAAGATCGCGCCGCCCCCGAGGATGAACCACACCTGGTTGCCTTCCCAGACCGGGCCAATCGTGTTGATGGCGATACGGCGCTCCACGTCGGTCTTGCCGACGAAAGGCAGAAGCGCGCCAACGCCCATGTCGAACCCGTCCGTGAGGGCAAATCCGATCAGCAGGACACCAAGCAGCGCCCACCAGATCACGCGAAGGATTTCGATATCAATCAGTTCATGCAGGATCATGGGTCTTACTCCGCAGGGGTTGCGTTAGAGCCCGACAGGCGGGCGGTATGCTCGGCTGTCCAGGTATCGGTTTCTTCCACATCCATATACGGGCCTTTGCGGATGTATTTGAGCATCAGGCTCATCTCGATGATGAACAGGATCGAGTAGAAGATCATGAAGCCCGCGAGCGTGATCAGAAGGTCCGCAATGCTCAGGTGGCTTGCCGAAAGGGCCGTTGGCAGGATGCCGTCCACGGTCCAGGGTTGGCGACCGAATTCCGCCACGAACCAGCCAAGCTCGGCGGCGATCCACGGTGCCGGGATCATGATGACCGCAAGGCGCAGCGCGGGGCGCGGGAAGTCCATCTTGCGGAAGGACGCCCGGTAGAAGAAGTAGAGCATCGTTCCGATGAAGCCGAAACCAAGCGCAACCATGATGCGGAAGGCCCAGAACAGCGGCCAGACGGTCGGCACGGTGTCGTTCGAGGCGAGCGCGATCTGATGCTCGGTCGCTTCGCGCGGGTCATCCACGTAGCGCTTGAGCAGGAAGGCAAAGCCGAGATCGGCGCTATGTCGTTCGAACTGGGCCTGAAGCTCTTCCGGGATCGGGGCGCCTTTGAGCTGCTGGATCTGCATCAGGGCGTCATAGGCGATAATGCCGGTGCGGATGCGTGCTTCGGCGTTCTCGACAAGCTCGGCAATGCCGGGGATCTCCTTGGTCAGCGACCGTGTCCCGATCAGGCCCATCACCGCCGGAACATGAACGGCATAGTGGGTTTCACGGGCGAGATCATCCGGGAAGCCGACAAGGGTAAAGGAGGCCGGTGCAACCTCGGTGTGCCACATGCCTTCGATCGCTGCGAGCTTCATCTTCTGGCTGTGCGTAGCGGAATAGCCGGATTCATCGCCAAGGACGACCACGGAGATGGCCGACATCAGGCCAAAAGACGCGGCGACAGCGATGGAGCGGCGGGCGAGTTCGAGATGACGCCCCTTGAGCATATACCACGCCGACACGCCAAGGACGAAGACGCTTGCCGTGACATAACCCGCCGAGACGGTGTGCACGAACTTGGCCTGGGCCACTTCGTTGAACACCACGTCGAAGAAAGAGGTCATTTCCATGCGCATCGAGAGCGGGTTGAATTCGGCCCCGACCGGGTTCTGCATCCAGCCATTGGCGATCAGTATCCAGAGCGCCGAGAAGTTCGATCCGATGGCGACAAGCCAGGTCACGATGAGGTGGCCGATATTGCTCAGCTTGTCCCAGCCAAAGAACATCAGGCCCACGAAGGTCGCCTCGAGGAAGAATGCCATCAGGCCTTCGACCGCGAGCGGGGCGCCGAAGATGTCTCCGACATAGTGAGAATAGTAGGACCAGTTCATGCCGAACTGGAATTCCATGGTGATCCCGGTCGCCACGCCCAGCACGAAGTTGATGCCGAACAGCGTTGCCCAGAATTTCGTCATCTGCCGCCAGATCGGGCGGTTGGTCATGACATAGACCGTCTCCATGATCGCGACGATGATCGACAGACCAAGCGTCAGCGGCACGAAGAGGAAGTGATACATCGCTGTCATCGCGAATTGCAGGCGCGACAGCTCGACGAGATCCAGCTCCATAGCGAGCCTCCTCAAAAAATTGCAACACAAAGGTGTTTGTGAAATCCACCTTTCCAGACTCACGCATACTCCCGTGGCCCGGCAATGCCTTTGATCTAGGTCAAAAGGTGGGTCAAAAATACATTATTTAAGTTAAGAGATATCGAGGACGCGATCGGCGCTTTCGATTTCGACACGGCGGTGCGACGCCATGAGGATTGCCGAATCCGGCACCCAGGCACGAATCCCGGCGAGCACGTTTTGCGCCGTGCGCGTATCGAGCCCTTCCGTGGGTTCATCGAGCAAGAGAACCTGCGGGCGGCGCAGCAGCGCACGGGCCAAGACAAGGCGGCGGCTCTCGCCCCCGGACAGGCCAGCGCCGCTTTCTCCGAGCACGCCATCCAGACCGCCCATGCGCGCGACCACCTTGGCAAGCTGAACCGCCTCCAACACGGCGTCCGCTTCCTCTGGCGTCAGGTCCGGTTTGGCCAGGGCAAGGTTTTCGAAGACGCTCCCGCCGACCAAGGCGCTGCGTTGCGGCACCATGGTCAGAACCCCCCGTAGCTCGCGTTCCCCGAAGGCGCGTAGATCCTGACCAAGCACGGTGATGTCCCCGGTATATCCCGGCTCGGTCCCGGCCAACAGCGCCAGAAGCGTCGATTTCCCCGACCCGCTTGGGCCGACAAGCGCCACGGTCTCGCCGGGATCGACTCGCAGGGACAGGTCATGGATGAGATCGGCAGACGCCCCGTCGCGCCGGAAGGAGAGTGCCTTGGCCTCGATCCCCGCGCCATGTGCGGCGGCCCCGAGGCGCGGCGGCGCAGTGCCCTGTTCGTCATGGTGCAGGATGCGTTCGGCGGCATCCCGAATGCGGCCGATTTCCGCGATCCCACGCCGCAGCGGCAGAACGGTTTCGCCAAGTGCAAGCGCCACGAAGAAGCCGATGGCGGCGCGCGCGGGATCAAGCGCATCACTGGCGACAAGGTGGCCGCCCAGGGCCAGGGCCGCACCCGCGATCACCGTCACCAGGAGCGACAGGACAAGCCCCGCTTCGCGGTCCACGCGGTCGAGGCGGGCCAAGGCCTTGCGCATGTCATCATCCGTCGCACGCAGGGCCGTCAGATGAGTTTGCAGCCGCCCCTGGACGAAAAGGTCGGCGCGCCCACGCATCATGCCGATGGTTTCCCGGCGCAGCCTTTGATTGGCGCGCTCGGCCTCTTGCGAGGGCGAGAAGGTTGCGCCGGCGAGGCGCAACATGACCAGCGCGCCGCCCAGCAGGTAGCCCAAGGCAATCGTCAAGGCCATGTCGGGCGTTGTCAGCCAGCGCAGCACGACAAAGACAAGGCCATGCGTCAGGAAAGCCGCCGCGACCGGCAAGCCGAGGCGCAGGACGATCCCGTCGAGCGCGTCGACATCCGCCGTGATCCGGGTCAGGGCCAGAGGGCCACGCAACCGTTGCATTTCGGGCAGCGACAGGCGCGACAAACGTCGCATGAGGCTTGTGCGCAGTGCCGAAAGCGCGCGCAGCGTCGCATCATGTGTCAGAAGCCTTTCACCATAGCGCGTCCCGGCCCGGCCAAGAGCAAGCAACCGCACCCCCGCGCTTGGGCGGAACACGTCAAAGGCGATACCGATCCCTGCAATCCCGGCGAGGCCCGTCGCCGTAATGAACCAACCCGACAGACCCAGAAGCGCTGCCCCCATCAGGAGCACCGCGACAAACATCAGGGCACCGCGCCACATGGCGCCGGGAGCAGCGGACCAGACCAGGCGGAAGGCTTGCCAGAGGAGCTTCATGATCGGGTCTCCTCATGCGTCGGTCCGGGCATCTGGAGGGTGCGATCCATGGCGGCGATAACCTGCGGGTCATGCGACGCGACAAGCACTGCGGCCCCCTTGGCGGCAAGCTGTTTCAGGCTTGCGATCAGGGTGGCGGTCGTATCCGGGTCGAGATCGGCCGTGGGTTCATCGGCAAGGACCACATCCGCGCCGCGCAGGATCGCGCGGGCGACAAGGAAGCGGCGCGCCTCGCCGCCGGAAACCCCTGCCCCGGTCTCTCCGAGCCGGGTTTCGAGCCCGTCCGGCAGCGCGGCGACAATGCCGTCGGCATGGGCCGCCCTGAGCGCTGCGTCGATGTCACCGCCGGAGGCATCCGGGTCGAGAAAGGCGCGCAGGCTCATGTCGGGCATGTGAACCGCCTGGGGGATCAGGGTCAGGCGGGTGCGCCATGCGTCAGCCGTGTCACCATCGAGATTCGCGCCCGCAGCCGTAATGGTCCCTCGGGCCAGTGGCACCAAACCAGCCAAGGCGAGAAGGCAACTTGTCTTGCCCGCGCCACTTGGGCCACAGAGCGCGACCGCTTCGCCCGGTGACAAGGTAAGATCGGGAAGGGCGACGGGCTGGCCTCCGCGCAGGACGACGGCGTCATGCGTGACAATCGTCGCGGTGCCTGACAGGGGCGCGGCCTTGCCCCCCTGCCCCGGCACCGTCTCGCCTTCGGTGGTTTCAAGCATGTCCATCTCCTCGGCCACGGCCAGTGCGGCGGCGCGATCGTGCCATGCCGCCGCCAGATCACGCAGCGGTTGGAAATACTCGGGAGCGAGCAGGAGAATGAAGATGCCGTGATAAAGGGTCAGCTCGCTGCCCCAAGTGCCGAAATGCATTTCACCCAGAAGCGAGAAGCCGACATAGACCGCGACCATGGCCACGCCAAGCGCGGAGAACAATTCCAGCACTGTCGAGGACAAAAAGGCCACGCGCAGAACCGCCATGGTGCGTTGGCGCAGGCCTTCGGCGCGGGCCTCGAAATCATCTTCGGCCTGTTTGGTCGCATCGAGAAGGCGAATATCGGCCAAGGCAGAGAGCCTGTCGATCAGGAGATCGTTCAATGCGCCGATCTCGACCATCTGGCGTTCACTGGCCTGTTTGGCCGCCATGCCGATCAACGCCATGAACACCGGCACGAGGGGACCGGCGACAAGCAGGACGAGGCCCGCGGCCCAGCTGATGTAGAAGGTCAGCGCAAGAAGGACGAGCGGCACGACCATCACGCGCGTCATCGCGGGACGGTAGCGGGTCAGGTAGGGCGTCAGGAGCGGCAGCTTTTGCGCGGCAAGCGCGGCCAGCGCGGCGGAACTTGTCACCTGTTCCGCGCGCCCTGCCTCGCGGGCGAGCAAGAGGTGACGTTCCCCGGCAATCAGATCATCCGCCATGCGGAACAGCACGCCCCCCGCCCAATGATCGAGCAGCGCGCGCAAGGCTCCGATCGCCACGAAGAGAAGCGCCGCCCAGAGAAGCCCTTCGGGGTGGCCTTGGGCCCAGGCCTGGATCGAGAGCGCGGCAGCCCCGGCCTGCACCGGCCAGAGCACGCCCGCCAGTGTCATGGCGTAGGACGCCCGTTTGAGCGCAGGGCGCGCCGCCGCGTCGATCCGGGCGAGCGCGGCGGATTTGGGAGATGATTTTCGGCTCATGCGGTCTGGTGTCGGTCCTGTTCGCGTCTCAGGTCGAGAAAGCTTTACTGGATTCCAGACCGGTTTGACCAGCGGCCAGCCGCGACAAAACAGCCCTCACCGCGAAGTCCTCAGCCTAGCGCACGACGAAAACCGACTGGGTCGCGTGGCGCGCAATCCGCGAGGCATTCGGGCCGATCAGGTAATCCTGAAGTTGCGATTTATGCGCGCCGACCACGATGGCCTTGGCCTCGACCTCCTTGGCGACCTTCAGGACACGATCATAGATCGTGCCCTGATCGACATGCAGCGTCACGGGGCCGAACTCCTTGAACACATCGCTGGCCCAGTCCTCAAGCGCCTTCTTGGCATCTGCGAGGATGTGCTTGTTGTGCGATTTGTCGAAGTAGCTTCCGACAATGGACATGCCGAAATCCGGGACCACATTGACGATGTGAAGCTCGGCACCTTCGGTCCTGGCCATGCGCAAGGCGGCCTCGGCGGGGCGTTCCGAACCTTTGAGATCGTTCAGATCAACTGTGAGCAGAATGGTATCGAACATCGCTTTCTCTCCTCAGAAGGCCGGCTGGGTCGCGCGGCGACGCTGGATCATGACGATCCCGGCAAGCAACAGCAGCGCCGGAATGAAGAAGATCTCCTTGGGCAACCGGTCATTTTCCACCTGCACCGCGGAGACGATCACCGGGCTGTCGCCGTAGAAATCATATTCCGTGCCGAGCGTTTCGAAATGCGGCGTGCCGGGGAACGGTTCTTCCAGGAGAAGCGTCTCGCCCTCGACAAAGGCCATGAGGCCTTGTTCGGACAGCGCCCCGTTCGCATCCCCGGCAAGCGCGGGGATGATGATCGTGGTCGGCCTTATCTTGGCCGTGTCGAAGTCCGGACCTTCGATCAGGAGGCGGATATCCTTGCCGGTGTCTTGCCCTTCGATCAATTCAAGGGCCGCGGGGCCGGTGGCGGTCATGTATTTCTCGGTCACCTGGTCGAGGAAGTACCCCGGTCGGAACAGGGTAAAGGCGATCAACAAGAGCACGGCGCTTTCCCAGCGGCGTGACTTGGAGATGAAATAGCCTTGGGTCGCCGCCGCGAACAGCAACATCGCCAAGAGCGACACGAAAAACACCATCACCGCCTTGAGCGGCCCCACGTCGATCAGGAGAAGATCGGTGTTGAAGATGAACAGGAACGGCAGGAGCGCGGTGCGGATGTCATAGGCAAAGCCCTGCACACCGGTCTTGATCGGATCGCCGCGGGAAATCGCGGCGGCGGCATAGGCGGCAAGCCCCACGGGGGGCGTATCGTCGGCCAGGATGCCGAAATAGAACACGAACATGTGCACCGCGATGAGCGGCACCACGAGGCCCGCCTGCGCACCAACGGTCACGATCACCGGGGCCATCAGGGACGAAACCACGATATAGTTCGCCGTGGTCGGCAGCCCCATGCCAAGGATCAGCGAAAGGACCGCGACAAGGATCAGGAGGATCATCAGGTTGCCCCCAGAGATCACCTCGATCACCTGGCCGATGACCTGATGTGCACCCGTGAGGGAGATGGTGCCGACGATGATACCGGCAGCGCCAGTCGCGACGCCGATGCCGATCATGTTGCGCGCGCCCATGATGAGACCCTGCACGAAATCCCACCAACCCGCGCGGGCTTCGCCACCGATATCACCGCCCCGGAAGAAGGCTTTCATCGGGCGGTGCGTCAAGGCGATGATGATCATGAACACCGTGGCCCAGAAGGCCGACAGGGCCGGTGAGAGACGCTCAAGTTCCTCGGTGCGCACCATGAGGTTCCACACAAGGATGAAGATCGGCAGCGCGTAATAGGCCCCGCCAATCAGCGTCGGGGTCAGGCGCGGCGCATGGGGCATCGGGGCGTTGGGGTCGTCCACCTCGATATCCGGGTAGCGGGCCGCCACGGCGACGAGGAAGACATAGAGCACAGCGACGAAGAACAGCGCCGCATAGACCGTCTCGGCCATAAGCGGGCCAAGCAGCGCGCGCACCAGCACCATGAGATAGGTTGCGGCACCAAGGAAGATGAACCCCGACAGGAACAGGATCAGGATCATCAGAACACCGATCTTGCGACCGTCTTTCTTGAGCCCTTCCAGACCCATTTTCAGGCTTTCGAGATGCACGATGTAGAGAAGCGCGATGTAGGAGATCACCGCCGGGAGGAAGGCGTGTTTGACCACGTCGATATAGGGAATGTTGACATATTCGACCATGAGGAAAGCCGCCGCGCCCATCACGGGCGGGGTCAGTTGGCCATTGGTCGAGGAGGCAACTTCGACCGCGCCCGCCTTTTCCGCCGGAAAGCCGATCCGCTTCATCAGCGGGATGGTGAAGGTGCCGGTGGTGACGGTGTTGGCGATGGAGGAACCGGAGATCATGCCGGTCATCATCGAGGACAGGACCGAGGCCTTGGCCGGGCCGCCGCGCAAGGCACCAAGCAGCGCGATGGCGACCTTGATGAACCAGTTGCCGCCCCCTGCCCGATCGAGCAGCGCGCCGAAGAGAACGAATAGGAAGATCATGGTGGTCGAGACGCCGAGCGCGACGCCGAAGACACCTTCGGTCTGCATCCAGTAATGGCCCAACGCCTTGGACAGCGAAGAGCCGCCATAGTTGGTAATGTTGCGCGCCCATTCGGAATAGCCGCCGAAGAAGGCGAACATCACGAAGGCCGAGGCAATGATGACAAGCGGGAGGCCGAGCGAACGGTAGACGCTTATCAGGAGCACACCCATGCCAATGGCGGACATGGTGATGTCCGTGGTGGTCCAGAGGCCGGGCCGGTCAGCAATCTGGTAGCGGAAGACCACGAGATAGAGACAGGCGCTTACGCCGAGGATCAAAAGCCCCCAATCATAGGCCGGGACGCGATCGCGCGGTGAGGATTTGAACAGGGGAAAGGCCAGCGTGGCCAGCGTTATGGCAAAGGCGAGGTGAATATACCGCGCCTGGGCGACGACATTGGCGAAATCGGAAAGCCCCGTGAGCTGGGCCATGAGGCCCGGAACCTTGGAGGCGATATAAAGGTGGAAGAGCGACCACAGGATACAGAGCGCGATGATCGCCCGTCCCTGGATGCCGGAAGGATTACGCGCGCCGGTATCGGCTTCTGCCACCATGGCGTCTGCGGCGGAGGTGCCATCATTCTGATGATCTTGTGCCATGTCTGTCCCCGTTGAACTGATACGTGAATGCGCCCCTTCTTGATGGGGGCGCATTCTGTTTGTCACACGTCTCCGAGGAGAGGCTTACTTGAGACCAAGCTCTTTATAGGCTTTCTCGGCGCCCGGATGCAGCGGGGCCGACAGGCCGTCATTGACCATCTGGTTCGGGTCGAGGTGCTTGAACGCCGGGTGCAGGTTGCGGAAATCGTCGATGTTTTCCATGACGGATTTCGCCACCACATAGACCACGTCGTCCGAGATATTCGCCGAGGTTACGAAGGTCGCGCCCACACCAAAGGTGGTGGTCTCCTGATCGTTGCCGGCATACATGCCGGCCGGGATCGTCGCGACACGGTAGTAGGGGTTGTCGGCAACGAGTTTTTCGATCGGCGCGCCAGCCACGTCAATGAGTTTCACGTCACAGGTGGTGGTGGCTTCCTTGATGGCGGCGGCCGGGTGACCGATGGTGTAGATCATCGCGTCGATATTGCCGTCGCAAAGCTGCTTGGCCATTTCAGAACCCTTGTATTCGGTCGCAAGGGCGAAATCGTCCATCTTGATGCCAAAGGCATCCATCACGACTTCCATCGTGGCGCGCTGGCCGGAACCGGGGTTACCCACGTTCACGCGCTTGCCCTTGAGGCCTTCGAAGTTCTCGATGCCGCTATCGCCGCGCACCAGGAGGGTGAAGGGTTCGGGGTGGACCGAGAACACCGCGCGAATTTCCGGGAACGGGTTGTCGGCGAATTTCGAGGTGCCGTTATAGGCATGGTATTGCCAGTCGGACTGGGCCACGCCGAA
>NPIE01010048.1_pt1 | contig 35883 bp, 33 predicted proteins | sample 8637661 | NCBI WGS metagenome assembly NPIE01 (sample SAMN07420842, study PRJNA396082) | bioreactor metagenome | isolation source: sample BA12 brine-fed electro-methanogenic bioreactor BA | place: Japan: Kochi | collected 2016-12-09 | reverse complement strand
GTGGCATATCAACGAGGGCCACGCAGCCTTCCAGATACTGGAACGTTGCCGTATGGCCATGGCCGAAGGCCTGTCTTTTGGTGCCGCCCTCGAGTCGGTAGCCGGATGCACCTTATTTACCACCCATACTCCGGTGCCGGCGGGCCATGATATCTTCCCCCGCGACCTGGTGGAGCACTTCCTGTCGCCTTTCCTGGACCACTCCGGGCTGGAATTCGATGCCGTTTTCGGGCTGGGCAGCAAAAACGGTGATCAAAGCTTCAACATGACGAGTCTCGGCCTTCGGGGCTCCCGGTTTCATAACGGCGTAAGCCGGATTCATGGCGGTGTAGCCGCTCGGATGGAAGGCGATATCTGGCCACAGATACCGGCGGCCGAGAACCCTCTTGGCTACATTACCAATGGTGTTCATGTACCAACTTTCCTGGCGCCGGAATGGGCAAGTCTGTTCGATATCCAGGCGCCAACCTGGAAAAGTGAACTGAGAAACCCGACATTCTGGCAGTTCATCGACAAGATCCCGGACTACCATTACTGGAGCGTTCACAAGGCCCTGAAACAGCAGATGGCCGAGTTCATCGTGCGGCGCCTGAAACGCCAGCACAAGCGCAATGGCACGGGCCATTCAGTGACTGAGCGGATGGCCCGCAAGCTGGTATCGCCGGAAAATGACGCGCTGGTGGTCGGCTTCGCCCGCCGCTTTGCTACCTACAAGCGAGCTACGCTGATCTTCTCCGATCTGCCCCGCCTGGAACGGCTGCTCACCAATCCGGAGCAACCGGTTGTGCTGGTATTTGCCGGCAAGGCCCATCCCCAGGACAAACCCGGGCAACAGCTGATCAAGGTCATACACGACCTCTCCATGCAGTCCAACCTGATGGGGCACATTATTCTGTTGGAGGATTATGATCAGGCCATGGCGCGCCGGCTGCTGAGCGGAGTTGATGTCTGGCTGAATACCCCGGAATACCCCAAGGAAGCCAGCGGCACCTCTGGTGAGAAAGCAGCCGTTAATGGTGCCCTGAACCTGAGCGTGCTGGACGGCTGGTGGGGTGAAGGCTACGACGAAACCAATGGCTGGGCGATTACGCCGCGCGACACCGAACTGGATGTAGAATTTCGCAACCGCGAGGAAGCCCGGGACCTGTTGGACCTGCTGGAGCGGGAAGTGATTCCGCTCTATTACAACCGAGCCTCACAGGGCTACTCCCAGGGCTGGGTAAGCCGTTCCAAAGCGTCCATGAAAACCATTACGCCCCGGTTCAATGCCCAGCGTATGGTGATGGACTATGTTCGCAACTATTATCAGCCAGCCACCCGGCAGGGCGCGCGGTTGAGAGACAACAATGCCGCACTGGCGCAGGAGCTGGCAGAGTGGAAAGCCCGGGTGCACGAGGCCTGGAACGGCGTGTCCATCCATGTGGACGGCTGCGTGTCAGATCGCTGTCACTGGGATGAATCCGTGGAGCTGAAAGTATCGGTGGCGCTGAATGGTCTGGCGCCCGATGATGTACGGGTGGAATGCCTGGTCGAGCCTGAGTGCACCGGCACTCACACTGGCCCCGGGCCCGACGCATTTGTGCTGGAAGCCAGCGGAGAGAAAGACGGTAAGACCCTGTTCAAAACCCGGATCCAGCCACCCTACCCGGGGTTGCAAACACTGCGATTACGCATCTACCCGCACCACAAGGCGCTAACCCACCCGCTGGAGATGGGGGCCATGCTCTGGGCATGACACTTAGTCGGTAGTCGGGTTCAGCGGTTGCTCGTTGTTATTCGCGGCCAGTGCATTGACCACCGGATTGGCATACATATCCAGCAAATAAGGGCGGATCGCCGGTTCGCAGGCCTCAAGTCGGCGCTCCATTTCTGCCGTGGCCGCGTCCATATCGGCCGGAGACCAGGTCTCGGCGGTTACCACGCTCTCGCTCACACTGCCCGGAGTCTCATGGGCATCCGGATGAACTCCCCGCATCTGGTACGCCACCAGATTGGAGGCGTGCAGGTGGTAATTGGCGTGCATTTCATGGTCAATGCGTGCGGCCAGTGCTTTCGGGTTGTCCGGTGAATCGGCAATCGGGGCCCCGAAATGGACATGAACGTGGCCTTTAAAGCCCGTCAGCCCTTTAACGATCTGGTCTGTGTCTTCGCCTTCCGTCTTCTGATAGGCGCCGGTCCGGCCCCGCACTTCCAGTTCTTTGGCCTTGTCGGCATCGCAGGGGTCGTATTCGTAGGCAATGGATACCGGCACGATGTGAAGGCGGTTCATGGCTTCATCGAACGCCAGGCCAGATTTTTTCCGGCTCATGTAGAACATCTTGATGATGGCCGGGTCGGTAGCGTCAATGCCGTCTTTCGCTCGGCCTTCGCGCTGGGCGATCCAGATACTGTGGCTGGTATCAATGCTGTGATTGATGAAACCGGATAGCGTGAGATAGGCATCACGCATTTCCCTTGGGCTGGTCATGTTACGGCGCACCACAAAACTCTTGTTCAGCCGCATCATTTCGGCAAACACACGATTGGAGAGCAGATTGTCGCCAATGGCGATCCGGGTTGTATGGAAGCCGTTCTGGAACAGCAGATAGTTGACCACCATCGGGTCAAAAACAATGTCCCGGTGATTGGAAATAAACAGATGGGCGTTGTTCTTGCTGAGATTTTCCAGGCCGCTGTGGGTGACACGGCTGGTAGTATTTTCCACCAGTTCTCCCACGTATTTCGAAACTCCGGCCTGCATATCATCCACCCGGGTGTAATGCCCGAAATTGCCGACCAACCAGCGGCGAGTGAACATCCTCAGAACGCCAGGTGCCCATTTTGCGAGAGTTGGCGACTTGAATCGCCCCACCATATCCAGGAATTCCCGGTCGTTAACCAACCTCTGGATGGTTGGCGCGGTTTCTTCATCCGAATAGGGACGGATTGCGTCAAATTCCTGCATGCAAGCCCTGTTGTTGTTCGCAGCGTTGATCACAGTGTACGAAAGGGGCGCTATTGTATCCTTTCTCTTGTCGGTTTGCCTCCACCCGAATGGCCAGTTGACCAAACAACCAGAAGGATCTGGTAGAATCGCGCTGCTTAATCACACCGCTACGGGCCGACCACTGAATGTACATGGACCAGGACTTCGACCAACTCGCCACTGAACCACCCACCGCTGCGGGCCGAAACCCGGAGCAGGTTCTGCACGAGGTCTTTGGCTACGAGAGTTTCCGGCCCCTGCAAGGGGATGTTGTCCGGGAAGTGGTTAATGGCGGTGATGCCCTTGTGTTAATGCCCACCGGGGGTGGTAAATCCCTGTGTTACCAGGTGCCCGCACTGGTTCGGCCCGGCACCGCTATTGTTATCTCACCGCTGATCGCGCTTATGCAGGATCAGGTGGCGGCGTTGCGGGAGCTTGGAGTGAAAGCGGCGTTCCTGAATTCCACCATGGATTTCGAACAGGCCCGTGCCACCGAATACGCCCTGGCGACCGGCGAGCTTGACCTGCTCTATTGCGCGCCGGAACGGCTGATTCAGCCGCGAACCATTGAGCTGCTGCATAACGCGTCCTTGTCGTTGTTTGCCATAGACGAGGCTCACTGCGTCTCCCAGTGGGGGCACGATTTCCGGTCCGACTACCTTCAACTGAGCATGCTGGCCCAGGAATTTCCCGGCATCCCCCGTATCGCACTGACAGCGACCGCTGATGAGCGCACGCGAAAAGAGATTGCGGAACGGCTGTCGCTGACCACCGCCCGGCATTTCATCAGTGGCTTTGATCGCCCCAACATTCAGTATCGGATTACGCCAAAGATCAACGCAAACAAGCAGTTGTTGGACTTTATTAAAGCAGAGCATGAAGGTGATTGCGGTATTGTCTATTGCTTGTCCCGAAACAAGGTCGATGCCACCGCCCGATTACTGAGCAGCAAGGGCTATACCGCACTGCCCTACCATGCCGGGCTTAGCGCCGAAGACCGGGCCCGCAATCAGGAGCGTTTTCTCAGGGAAGACGGCGTTATTGTGGTGGCAACCATTGCCTTTGGTATGGGCATCGATAAACCTGATGTGCGTTTTGTCGCCCACCTGGACCTCCCCAAAAGCCTGGAAGCCTATTACCAGGAAACGGGCCGGGCGGGCCGGGATGGCAAACCGTCCACCGCGTGGATGGTCTATGGCCTGCAGGATGTCATCAAACTTCGGCAGATGCTGGAGGCCTCTCAGGGTAACGATCAGTTCAAGCGGGTTGAGCGACAGAAGCTGGATGCCATGCTTGGGCTGTGCGAAGTGACCCAGTGCCGGCGACAAGTTTTGTTGCATTATTTCGGAGACAATCTGGAGACTCCCTGCGGAAACTGCGATACCTGCCTGAACCCTCCGGAAACCTGGGATGGCACGATGGCGGTGCAGAAGGCCCTCTCCTGCGTCTACCGAACCGGCCAGCGCTTTGGCGTTAACTACGTCATTGATGTACTTCGCGGGTCAGAGAATGAACGAATCCTGCAATCCGGCCATCAGGCGATCACCACCTATGGCATCGGCCAGGAACTCTCCGCTAACGAATGGAAATCGGTATTCCGACAACTGGTGGCGAATGGCTACCTGCGGGCAGACCCGGAAGGCTATGGCGCGCTTCAGCTAACCGAGCGCTGCCGGCCGCTACTCAAGGGTGAGCAGGCGATTGAGCTTCGGAAAGACCCGGTTGCCCGCAAAGCCGCTGGTGGTAAATCATCAAGCAGCCGCCGTAGCGGCCAGAATGTGCGGGATCAGATTACCGACCACGCCGGCTGGGATGCGTTGCGGGCCTGCCGCAAAGAGCTGGCGGACAAACAGGGCGTGCCACCCTACGTGATCTTCCACGACACCACCCTGTTTGACATGCTCGAACGCCGCCCTGCTACCCTGGAGGAGCTCGCCGAGGTCAGCGGCGTGGGTGCCGCCAAGCTGGAAAAATATGGCGACGTCTTCCTGCAGGCGCTACGCTCGATCAATCCTGAGGCTTGAAACCCTTCTTGCGCACCCGGTAATGGGCGATGGAGGTGGCGACGTGGTTGCCTTCTTCATCTCTCAGAATACCTTCCAGAGTGAATTTGGCCCTGCCGGTGGCGTCTGCATCGGCAAGGATGGCAGCCACCGCCTCTGGTGGTAGTTCAAATTCCACGGTCACATCAGAATTGGCCGGCTGCAGAAACTCCAGAGTCATTTCCTTCAGGATTGGCGTGTAGGCAGGGCCAAGGTCGAAAAGGGTTAACACCCCACCGGGAATCTCCGCCACCAGGAAATAGGCCCCAGCATACAGGCTACCAAAGTGGTTTTTATTGCCTTTGAGGCGCACGCGGGCTTTGACGTAGCCCGGGCGAAGCTCCTCAACACTGAAGTGATTACGGGGCGCGAACGGTATCGCCATGCCAATAATGCGGTTAACCGCGGCATAACTGCCGGTCTTCTTGAGCCATTCCAGCGGTTGCAGCAGCGTCGCCTTGGGGTCACTGGAGCTTACCCATTGGCCGGCGGTGCCAATCAGAGAATCAATAAGAGCCATAAAGCCATATCCTGAAGTACAGAAAAGGCGATCTTTACAGTCAGATACGGCTACTTCAAGAATCTTTTACAGTTTTTTTGAAACCTGTACGTTTCGATTAACGCTTTCTGATCTAAGCTGTAGCCATTGTCTGTAACGTTACCGTTGCTTGCAGCCGGATAACAGGGAAAGGGCACGCAGTTGTACACATTCAATAAAATGATAACGCGCCTCTGGCCAGTTCTGGCGCTTGCGGCGTGCATTCACGTTCAGCCAACGGCTGCGTCCGAATCCGAATCGGCTCTCACACGAGACTACATACTCTGGTACCGCAACTACGATAACCCGGCCATTCGCAATCTGGTTGAGCTCGCATTGCGCAAAACCTCGGAGTACGGTGAGTTCCAGATTATCCGCAGTGAAGAAATAAGCCAGGGGCGCGCCCTTAGGGAATTGGCTAACCCTCAGAGCCGGATTCTGGATATTGCGAACGTGGCTACGTCAGAAGAGCGGGAAACATTTCTGAACGCCATTCCGGTACCTGTGGACGGCGGACTGCTCGGATTCAGGGTATGCCTGGTGTTGCCGGAACAGCTCAGTCTGTTTGAGGGGGTATCCAGCCTGGACGACCTGCGCCAGCGAGATATCCGTATTGGCCAGGGCGCACACTGGCCAGACACCCCGATTCTCGAAGCTAACGGCATTACCGTGATCACCCACACCCGCTATGAAATACTCTTTGGTATGCTTCGCAATAAACGCTTCGACTGTTACGCCCGCGGTGTGAGCGAAGTGCTGTTCGACCTCGAACATAACAAAGCCGACGACCTGGTAATCGAGCCAAACATCCTGCTGGCCTACGCCATGCCATCCTACCTTTTTGTGGCGCCGGACGATCACGAAACCGCGCAACGCCTGCAACTGGGTCTGGAGCGAGCGATCCTGGACGGCAGCTTCGCGGTGTATCTGAAAAACTGGTTTGGCAGAGCGGTATCATCACTGGGCCTTGATCGGCGCACAGTAATCACGTTGGAGAATCCGTATCTTAGTGAAGAATCCAGATATGTCGGGCGTCGAACCCTGGAAAACCTGGAGCGCCGCGTTGAGCTACTGAGTGTCGGAGACTAGCGGGCCATCCCTGGCCGCCACGAATTACACCCGGAAACGGGTTACCTTGTCATTCAGCACACTGCCGATAGTCTCGATGTGGCCACTGTAAACATCGTTCTCGCTGGCCGCCTTGGCCGCTTCCTGGCCCTGGTCAGCAATGCGGGTGATGGACGCATTCAACTCTTCGGTCACCGATGTCTGCTCCTCGGAGGCCGTGGCGATCTGTGAGGTCATCTGACTGATGGCGGTAATCGCCTCCACAATCCGGTTCAGAGACTCCATCGCATCCTGCGCTTTTTCCATACTCACGTTGGATACCGCCGTAGAGGCTTTCATAACGTCTACCGCATCGTTGGCGCCTTTCTGCAGCCGCTCGATCATGTTGTTGATTTCTTCGGTGGAAGACTGGGTACGCTGAGCGAGATTCCGAACCTCATCGGCCACCACCGCAAATCCGCGTCCCGCATCCCCTGCCCGCGCCGCTTCAATGGCCGCGTTCAGTGCCAGCAGATTGGTTTGTTCCGCAATGCCCTGAATGACTTCAAGTACAGTCGTAATCGACGAAACATCCTTACCAAGGGTGTCGATAACCTCGGCGGCGGCGTTTATCTCACCCACCAGCTTCTGCACCGCATCCCGCGAGGCGGTGACGGTCTCCAGGGAACCCCGGCTTTCCTGGTCTGCATTCTCTGCGGCTTCCGCAGTTTGCTGGGCATTCTGGGCAATCTCACCCGCCGCCGCGGACATTTCGTTAATTGCCGTCGCGATCATGTCGATCTCATGCTGCTGGTTTTCAACACTGGAGCGACTGTCGCTGGACGTCTGTCGGAGCGACTTTACGTTCTCCTCCAGTTCGTCGCTGCCCTCTTTTACTTCTTTTACAACCTGCTGGATGTTCTCAACAAAGCTATTAAAGCTGCGCGCCAACTGCCCAAACTCATCAGACGCAGAGTCATCAAGACGCTTGGTAAGGTCGGCATCTCCCGAAGCGATGCGAGACATGGCGCCATTAAGCCTGCGAACCGGCGCAAGAAGGAAGCTAATCGCAAAGTAGAGCAGGACCAGCGCAACAATCAGCCCTACCCCGGCGATGATCAGGCCCATAGTCCGAGCCTCGACGATGGGAGCACTGATCAGGTTTTCATTCACGAACGTAGCCAGGTACCAGTCCACGGCCCGGGCTTCGCTGATGGGGTGAAAGCTGACACTCCACTCGGCACCCTCGCTCTCAAATCCCTGCAGAGAACCGTCCAGAACCGGCTGCTGACCGATCATGCCGCTGATGTTCTTGCCAACAATCTCGCTGTTGGGGTGAAACAGGACCGTGCCGGAATTGTTGATTAACGCCGCATAGCCCGTCTCTGCCAGGGTAATGGTCGATAGCATCTGATCGATTGTGTTGAGACTGATATCCATACCGGCCACGCCAACATAATTGCCCCGCTTGATTGGCGCCATGGCGGAAATAATGGTCTCGTCCGAGGTTGCATCCAGGTACGGATCGGTAAACGACGCCTGCCCCAAACGCTGGGCTTTCTGGTACCAGGGGCGTACCCGGGGGTCATAATCGGGTGGAAGCGTGGCCTCTACTTCGGCACTTCGCATCAGCATGCGGCCATCTTCGGTGCCGGCGTACACGTCCTTGATGTTGCCACCTTCGGTCATGGCTTCCATGAGAACGCGGGCGTTATCGTCGTTGCGAGTCCGTTCCAACGCCTTCGCCGTCGCTTCCGCCATATCCAGGCGCGTATTGAGCCAATCGGCAATACTCGACGTACTCTGGGCCACCGCATCACTCATCAGCGCGCTAACGTAGCGATCGGTCGTTGAGCGGAGCCGAATATCGTTGGAAATTGTCAGGGCGCCCATAATCAACACGATCAGGGAGCCAATTGCGATCAGCAATTTCTGGGCGAATGATAGGTTCAAGCTGACGGCCTCCAATCAGGGTCAAAAACAAATTGCATTTATCATTTAGTGTAGTCGAAACATACTTACTAACGGCAGATCCTGCGAAGTCTTGAACACTCTTTGCTAGAATGCTGAGATCACAGCACATTCGCCAGACACGACAGGGAGAACCCTATGGCCCATGAAGAGCTCCACCTGAATCTGCGTAACCTGACCCTTGATGACTACGGCCAGTTGCAAGAGTTGATGGATCGGGTTTACGACGACATTGGTGGCGCGTGGCCAAAAGAAACCATCAAGGCTCTGGTTGAACAGTTTCCGGATGGCCAGATCTGTATCGAAGACAACGGCCAGTTGGTGGCGGTGGCGCTCACGGTATGCGTGAAATACGAAAGGTTCAGCAACCCTCACGCCTACGACGACCTGATTCTGCGTAACGAGAAAATCTGGCACAACCCCAACGGCGATTCGCTTTACGGCCTGGATGTCTTTATAGACCCCGAATACCGGGGCTATCGACTGGGTCGTCGTTTGTATGAAGCACGAAAAGAGCTCTGTCGTTCCATGAACCTGCGGGCCATCCTCGCCGGCGGGCGGATTCCAAGCTACTTCAAGTACGCTGAGCAATACACTCCGGAAGAATACATTCAGCGCGTTGATCGCAAGGAAATCTACGACCCGATCCTGACGTTCCAGCTTTCCAACGATTTCCAGGTTACCCGGCTGATGCACAAATACCTGCCGGAGGACCAGAAATCCCTCGGATATGCGACGTTGCTGGAATGGAGAAACATTCTCTATACGCCCCCCTCATCGGTACTCAACGTCAAAAAAACCCAGGTGCGCATGGGGGCGGTGCAGTGGCAGATGCGGGAGTTCACCTCGGTGGAGGAAGTGCTCAAGCAGGTTGAGTACTTCGTGGACGCACTGTCGGATTATAAAAGCGACTTTGCCCTGTTCCCGGAATTTTTCAACGCGCCGCTGATGGGGCTGACCGACCAGATGGATCAGACCCGTGCCATTCGGTTCCTCGCCGGCTTTACCGAACAGTTCCGCAACGAAATGTCGGAAATGGCCGTCAGTTATAATATCAACATTATCACCGGCTCCATGCCGCTGATTGAAGATGACCGGGTCTACAACGTGTCATACCTGTGCCACCGTGACGGTCGTGTAGACGAGCAGCGCAAGGTCCACATCACCCCTCACGAACGTCGCGACTGGGTTATTGAGGGTGGTGATAAATTCCAGGTATTCGATACCGATGCCGGCCGTGTCGCCATCATGATCTGCTACGACATTGAGTTTCCGGAACTGGGCCGTATCGCCGCCAGTCAGGATGTGGACATTATCTGTGTCCCCTTCTGGACCGATACCAAGAACGGCTATTTGCGCGTGCGCCATTGTGCCCAGGCCCGGGCCATAGAAAACGAGTGCTACGTGGTGATTACCGGCAGCGTGGGCAACCTGCCGAAAGTGGAAAACCTGGATGTTCAGTACGCCCAGTCTTCGGTATTCTCGCCGTCGGATTTCGCATTTCCACATGATGCAGTGATGGCAGAAACCACACCGAACACCGAAATGATCATGTTTTCAGACATGGATCTGGAAAAGCTCAAACTGGTCAGAAACGAAGGTTCTGTCACCAATCTGAAAGATCGACGTGTTGACCTTTACGAGCTGAAAACCCGGTAATGGGCAGATTTGGCCCCGCACAGGGGGCCAAATCCTGATTATTTCCATGAACGGGCTGCGGTAGATAGCTGACGGCATTGCCAAAAGTTTCTGGCCCGTCTATTGTTTAATTAATGTTCAGTATATATCTGGCCGACCTCAATAGCAGAGCAAGCGTTCCATGAACGAAGAACTACCGGACCTGGTCGCGCGTTTCCGAATCCGACACGGCATTTTTCGCAAGGAAACCGTGGAAGCGCGACTTTATGAACTCGACAGTTACGGCTGCGTGATGAAAACGGACAAGCTGTTTGAACCCGGAGATACCGTGGTTCTCGACCTTGTTATGGATATGCCGTTTGAAGAAATCCGTGCCGAAGGCCTGACCGGCCTGGTTACCGAAAAGAGAAAACACTGTAGCAACTTCTTCTACTCGCTTGATTTTGTTGAGCTAAATGCTCGAGACGAATCACCGCTCTCTGACAAGCTGCGGCGCATAAGAGAAGTTGTTCTCAAGAAACAGAGCCTGAAATCCCGGCGTGGGTCCAGTCCCGCTTCCGGTATGAGACAAATGGCCTGATGCCCGTTCACTTCACCCGCACTTCCCTTCCGTAAGGAGACACTCCATGGCAAAGAAAGCCAAGCCAAGCGTTGATAAGATCGTCAAGAAAGTAAACAAAGAGTTCGAGAAAACATCCGCCCAGATCGAAGGGCTGATTAACGACGCACTGAAGCAGTTCGACAACCTGCAGAACCAGGTTCAGGAGCCAGTACGCAAGCTCCTGAAAGACATGGATGAGCTGCGTGATCGTGAAATGAAGCGCTTTAACGACGAATTTGAGCGCCGCATGAATGAATTCCACGAACTGCAGTCGGCATTGCTGGAGCGCCTGGGTATCGCTTCAAAGGAAGCTGGCAAGTCAGTGTCCAAGTCCAGCGAATCAACCTCGAAGGCCAGTGGTACCAAGAAAGCGGCTCCGGCCAAGAAAACCGCCGCGGCCAAGCCGGCCGCCAAGAAAACGAGCACAGCCAAGCCCAAGGCCGCAGCTCCGAAGAAAGCGGCCAAGCCGGCAGACAAGTCTGACCTTACCCGCGTGAAGGGCATTGGCCCGGCAACCGCAAAGAAAATGAAAGAGGCTGGCATTACCTCCATCGAGCAGATTGCCAACCCCAGCGATGCGGACAAGCAGAAACTGGAAGCATTCAAGAGCCTGAAAGGGTTCAGCGAGTTNNTCTGCCGAAGCGAAAAAGGTACTCTGAAACCTATCTCGCAACCCCATGGCTTGAAATAAGGGGTAGGCCCATCGGCCTACCCCTTATTTGCATCTGACCAGGGCGAGTTCTAGGCTTTCCAGTTCGCTCTCCGGGGTAAATCCAGACGCAAGGGCATTTACCTTCGCTCGCAGTTCCGCCAGGAATTCCGCGTCGGTTTCCGCACGTAACATCAGGCTCGCCAGAGCTTTATCGTCTTTAACCGGAAAATAGCCGGGATAGTCATCGCCCAGCAAACCACGGTTGCCGGGAATATCAGAGGCCAGAATCGGCAAGCCCGCCCGACAGGCTTCCGACACCACATTCGCCCCACCCTCCATGATGGAACTGATCACCATAAGATTACTCACGGCCATCAGGTGCTCCAGCTTTGGCTTGTCCAACTCACCCAGATAATGAAACCGGGGATTGGATCGGCTTTCTTCCAGCGCCTTTTCCCGCCACGCCTCGTTGTGGGCCTTGCCGGCGCAGGAAACCACAATGCGGGATTGCTCAGGAAGGTGGTAGCAGGCCCAGGCAGCACGCAGAGAATCCTTTTCGTCACGCAGATGGCCAATAACGCAAACGTGGAACTGGTCCTTTTCTGCCCGGGCGCTGCCCGCCACTGACGGCTTGGGCGCGGATTGCCGCAGGCACAGCAATTTGTCGTGGTAGCGTTCGGGAATATCCTCGGCCACCAGATCATGCAGCCCGATCAACAGATCAGCGGCGTCCATGGAGGCCCGTGTGATGTCCGGAAACTCGTGCTGAAAGCGGTATATGTCTGTGCCGGTAAGTACCACGATCAAAGGTTTCTCCGGCCATGTTTCCCGGTACCGCTTAACCGCGTCAGCACTTCGCCAGGCGTGCAGGGCAATAAGGCAGTCCGTTTCCTGGCCCTGATATTCCGTCACCACTTCCACCTGATGACTGGTGGCTTCCAGCAGACTCTTCCAACGCAGCGCGGTGGCCCGATTACCTGCTTTTGAATCCGGGCCGGCTGGAGTTACTATGGTCAATCGCATGGCGGTCACTTGTTCTGATTTTGAAAAATTCTGCATGTGGCACTGCGCCAGGTAAAGCCTTCCCTCGTATACCGGTTCAGACTTGGTGGAAATCACGTTATCCTGACTGGGTTTTCAAGTACATGGCAACGTTTTTCACCAACCCCCACCTCGCAAAGGAATGATTGATGATGGCAATCAACAACCTCAGAAAATGGCTGGCGACGGGCCTGCTTTCCCTGGCAGCGGCTACCACTGTTCAGGCAGACACTTTCGTATTCACCGCCATTCCGGATGAAGATGAAACCAAACTGGTCGAGCGCTTTCGTGGCGTGGCTGACTATCTTCAGGAGCAACTGGATGTTGAGGTGCGGTACATCCCGGTGAAATCCTACGCCGCTGCGGTATCGGCTTTCCGCAACAACCAGGTACAACTGGCGTGGTTTGGGGGCTTGTCTGGTGTTCAGGCCCGTCGATTGGTTCCGGGTTCCGAAGCCATTGCTCAAGGCGTTGAAGACGAAGCCTTCGAGACCTACTTTATCGCCAACACCAGCACTGGAATTCAGCCGGCCGACAGCCTGGATGAGCTGGAAGACGAGCTGCGCGGAAAAACCTTTACCTTCGGTTCAAAAGGTTCGACCTCGGGCCGCCTCATGCCCGAGTTCTACATTCGGGATGTCTTCAATGAAGCGCCGGATTCCCTGTTCTCCCGGGTTGGTTTCAGTGGCAACCATACCCGTACCCTTCGCCTGGTCGAGGCCGGAACCTATGAAGTGGGCGCTCTGAACTTCCAGGTTTGGGAAAAAGAACTGGAAAACGGCAACATCGATACTGATTCCGTTCAGGTAATCTGGAAAACGCCTTCCTACCCGGATTATCAGTGGACCATCCGTGGCGATGTCGACGAGCGTTTTGGTGATGGCTTCAAGCAGAAGGTCACCGAAGCCCTGCTGAAGCTGGACGATCCTGCCTTGCTGGAGAGCTTCCCCCGCTCCGGCTTCATTCCGGCGTCCAATGACGACTACGAGCCCATTCGTGCAACAGCGGAAAACATCGGAATTCTCGATTGATGTCAGGCTTTGATTTCCATGGCCTGACCGCCAGTTTCGATGGAGAGCGGGTTATCGGCCCGCTCTCCTTCCGCATCAATGAAGGGGAACAAGTTGGTCTGGTTGGCAAAAGTGGTGCCGGCAAATCCACGCTTATCCGCTTGCTTTATGACCGGCTCGAAGGCAAGGCTTCACTCGTTCCCCAGGGCCTGGGATTGGTCAATGCCCTTCCTGTCTTCCACAATGTGTTTATGGGGCAACTGGACCAGCATGCCACCTGGTACAACACGCTTACGCTGATCCGCCCGTTCCGGCGGGACAAAGACGCCATCGGGGCGTTACTGACCGAACTGGGTATACCGGAAAAACTCTGGATTCCGGCGGCGGCACTGTCTGGCGGGCAACGGCAACGGGTGGCCATTGCGCGGGCGCTCTATCGGCAGGCGCCAACACTGTTGGCCGATGAGCCCATTTCCGCCCTGGACGGGCCAATGGCCCAGCAGGTGATGACGATGCTTACCAATCAATTCACCACCAGTATTGTTGCGCTGCATGATGTGGAGATGGCACTGGTACACTGTACCCGCATCATCGGTATTCAGGATGGCCAGATTGCCCTGGACCAGCCTGCCAGCGAGCTGACCGCCGCTGACATTTCCGTTCTCTACTGACAGGCACCGACTCTCCGCATGTTCGCCTATCCGACCGTACGAGCCAGCCTTATCTTTCTTGCCGTTGCGTTGCTCGGGCTGTTGGTTGCGGACATTGCCATCACCACTGCCAACCCCTGGCAGGACCTTGGCCGCTTCTTTCTGGGCGTGGCCACACCCAATTTTTTCAGCACCGAAGGCTTGCTCACTGCCCTGCTGCGGACCGTAGCTTTTGCCTTTGTGGGTGTAACCCTCGGGAGTATCTGCGGCTTCCTGCTGGCGCTGGTGTACCGCTTTCTGCCAGTACGAATCTTCTGCGCCTTTATCCGTGCCATCCATGAGCTGTTCTGGGCGCTGATCTTTCTTCAGTTTTTCGGTTTCCACCCGCTCACGGGTGTGCTGGCCATTGCCATTCCCTATTCCGGCATCTTCGCCAAGGTCTATTCGGAAATCCTGGAAGAGGCAGACCCGGAACCGGGCCGTCTGCTGCCACCGGGTACCTCATCCATTGCCGCCTTTCTGTATGCCCGTATCCCCGATTGCTGGGTTCAGATGCGCACCTATACGGCCTACCGGCTCGAGTGTGGTCTGCGTTCCTCTGCCATTCTGGGCTTTGTGGGACTCCCGACTCTGGGTTTCTACCTGGAATCCTCATTCTCCCAGGGTCTGTACTCAGATGCCGGCGCCATGCTGATTCTGTTCTATGTGCTGATAGCCACCATGCCCTTATGGGTTCGCCCCAAACTACTGCCGATCTATATTCTTGCAGCGCCTTTTTTTCTTGGGGACGGTCTACCCATTGTCTGGGGCAACGTGGAACGCTTCTTTACTGAGGACATCATTCCTTCACCCATCCGGGATGGCGATGGGCTTGCGGCTATCTGGGCGTGGTTATCCGATGTGATGATAACGGAAGCTTTGCCAGGCATCTGGAACACCGTGGTATTGACGCAGATAGCGCTGGTGGCCACCGGCATTCTGTCCCTGCTGGCCTTCCCCCTGATCTCGAATCATTTCGGTGGCCCGGTGCGGCGTACCTCCGGGCATGTGTTTCTGGTGATCGCCCGTTCGACACCGGAATACATTCTTGCTTATATTCTGCTACAGCTGTGGGGGCCTTCCATGCTGCCGGCCGTGGTGGCGCTGGCCCTGCACAACGGTGGCATTATCGGCCACCTGATTGGCCGGCAGACCAACACCATTCACCTGCGCCCGGACGCTCCGGTGGGTTTTTCCCGCTACAGCTGGGAACTGGTGCCCCGCATCTACCGCTCATTCCTGGCATTCCTGTTCTACCGCTGGGAAATCATCATGCGCGAAACGGCGATACTGGGCATCCTTGGTATCTACACTCTCGGCTTTTACGTCGACAGTGCCATTCAGAATATTCGTTTTGATCGTGCCATGGTGCTGATTTTGATTACCGCCCTGCTGAACATCGGTGTCGACGCCCTGGGCCGTTTCATTCGTCGCAAACTGGCCCTTCAAACCATGCCCACCTGCTGATCCCCTGGGACTGCCATCACATTTTTCGACGCTAAACCGGGCTTCAGTGCCATTTTCTGATTTTGCCCCCTGTCCCGCCGGTTACACAACGTTACAATAACCTCGATGAATCAGCTTGTCGCTCCGCTTTCAGAGGAATACCACGATGGTCAATGGATTGGTCACAATGACAGAACTGGGGCTGATTGCCCTGCTGGCACTGTTAGCCGCGCGGGTGATTACCCTGTCCCGAATGGAATCCTTCGTTCCGGCCGGTGTCGCAGGCGCCGAGCCGCAAGCCGATAATTCCAGGAGTTCCGCGCGCAGGGTCGCCAGTTCGGGCAATGAAGCGCGTCGCTACAAAGGCATGACGGCACCGGATCGAACTGAACTCTTTACCCAATTGCACATTTTGGCGGGATTGCAGGAGCGGGATTGCCGGGTGAAAGGCCTGGTACTGTCAGAAGCGCCAGAGGCGGTTCGTACTTATGCTGCAGCCTGGCTCTACGGTGCCAGCTGCGCCCTGAGCCCGAAACCCGTTCGCCACTCAGAGGCGCTGGCAGGTATGGTTGCGGGCATTGTCAGCCGGAAGACAGGTATTCGGCAGCCGGAGGCGCTGCAGGCCATTTCGACGCTTACCGGTAGCAGCGTGCTGATGGCGTGTTACCGTGCCGGGCTGGAAGGTGCGGAATTCTGGCAAGCCAACCATTATGTGCCTGCCAACTCGAGCCTCTACGAGGCGGTGACCAGTAACGCGTTTATTTAGTGGTTTCCAGAGTCCAGTCGCTGCCCAGGTTAACGGTCTCCCGGCAGGAATCATCGTTGGCAGGTGAGCCGGTAATGACAGGTTTGGTGAATTCGCCATCATCGGTGTAAGCCATGGACTCCACATCCACCGCCCGCACTACCCAGGACTGGCCATTGGCTGAAACCGTAGCCCGGTGGGTCAGCCCGAACACGAAGCGACAGTAATCCAGCTTGAGCTGAACGAGATCCTGCTCGGCCTTGCGGATTTTGCGCAATAGCACCTTCTGAACGCTTTCCCCGTAATCCATCACTGTTCCCTGGAAGTCATCGAAATTTGACGGGATTTAACTATTTCTCAGCCCGGAACACCAGTGCCCAAGGCACATTTTCCAATACTTTCTGGCCATCCTGCAGGTCAATGCGCCAGATCATCTCCGCACCCGTAGTGCAAAACGGAGCCGTAAAGGTTGCCTGATAGCTCAGGGGCTCCTGGCGCTCCATGGGCACCGGATATTCGCCCATATACATGGATTGCCCTCTTAATACCGCCAGAAAGCGGTCCGGCGCTTCCGGTACGGTAATCGCCAGCCGATATTCCATGCCCTGATCGCCTTCTTCGAGCGTGCTGAGTTCCACTCGCCAGGCGCCTTCGTCGGTCTCCCAGGTGCAGGCGCGTGAAAGCAGGTCGCATTCTGGCCGTTCCTCAGCGGTGCCGGCGGTTTCCAGCCACTGTGGGCCAAACGCCAGAGCCCCAATTGCAGCCAACACTAAACCCAGAACCATGATGGTTCGTACCATACCCTGCCTCACAACCAGATCTTAAACCGGCATTATGGGGATAATTCCCGACATAGCAAAGGTTTCTAAACTGCTGCCAGCATGAGAAAATGTGCGGCTTTCTGGTCTACCACCAACAGAACAGGACACGCCCGTGCAACCGGACATATCCGTTAAGCACCTGAACAAGATCTACGAAGATGGCTTCCAGGCCCTCAAAGACGTCAACCTGGAAATCTACCCCGGCGAGATCTTCGCGCTGCTCGGCCCCAACGGTGCTGGTAAAACTACCCTGATCTCTATCATCTGCGGCATCGTCAACAAGAGCGATGGCGAGGTAAAAGCCGCCGGTCACGACATCGTAAAGCAATACCGCAAAGCCCGGGAGGCTATCGGTCTGGTGCCCCAGGAGCTCAATACCGACTCCTTTGAAACCGTTTGGGATGCGGTATCCTTCAGTCGCGGCCTGTTCGGCAAAGCACCCAAGCCTGCCCATATCGAAAAGGTTCTGAAAGACCTCTCCCTCTGGGACAAGCGCAACAACCGCATCATGTCACTGTCTGGCGGTATGAAACGCCGGGTGATGATCGCCAAGGCGCTGTCCCACGAACCGCGCATTCTGTTCCTGGATGAACCTACCGCCGGAGTAGATGTCGAGCTACGGCGTGACATGTGGGAGATGGTGCGCAAACTCCGCGAGAACGGCACCACCATCATTCTGACCACCCACTATATTGAAGAAGCGGAAGAAATGGCTGACCGCATTGGCGTTATCCGCCAGGGCGAGATCATCTTGGTGGAAGACAAGAACCGCCTGATGTCCAAGCTGGGCAAGAAAGAACTTCGCCTGCAGCTTCAGCAAAAACTGGATAAGCTGCCCGGGGAACTCACCCTGGAGCCAATCGAGCTTTCAGAAGACGGCTACGAGCTAATCTACACCTTCGACTCTCAGCAACAACAGGCCGGCGTGGCCCGACTGCTTCGTACCCTGGGTGATCTGGACATTGAGTACCGTGATCTGCAAACCCGGGAGAGTTCCCTGGAAGAGATATTCGTGGGCCTGGTGCACGAGTAACCACCCGCCCGAACGGTCCTCACGGAGAGAACAATGAATCTTTACGGTGTTAAAGCAATCTACAAGTTCGAGATGGCACGCATGAAACGTACGGTCATGCAAAGCGTGCTATCGCCCGTTATCTCCACCTGCCTGTACTTTGTGGTATTCGGCTCAGCCATCGGATCCCGCATGGGCGATATCGACAACATCAGCTACGGGGCCTACATCATTCCCGGCCTGGTGATGCTGTCACTGCTGATGCAGAGCATCTCCAACGCCTCCTTCGGCATCTACATGCCGAAATTCTCCGGTACCATCTATGAGGTGCTGTCTGCGCCAGTATCCTACGTGGAAATCGTGCTGGGTTACGTGGGTGCCGCAACCACCAAGGCCGTGATATTGGGTCTGATCATTCTGGCCACCGCGAAGCTGTTCGTGGACTACTCAATACTCCATCCGTTCTGGATGTTTTCGTTCCTGGTGCTCACAGCCATGACCTTCAGCCTGTTCGGCTTCATCATCGGTATCTGGGCGGATGGCTTCGAGAAGCTGCAGATTGTGCCAATGATGATTGTGACGCCACTGGTGTTCCTGGGCGGCACCTTCTATTCCATCGAGATGCTGCCCGAGATCTGGCAAACCATCAGCCTTTTTAATCCCGTGGTGTACCTGATCAGCGGCTTCCGGTGGGCCTTCTATGGGGTTTCCGATGTGCACGTGGGCATCAGTGTGGGCATGACCATGGTATTCCTGACCATGTGCATGACCGCCGTCTGGTGGATCTTCAAAACCGGCTACCGTCTGCGTTCATGATGACTCGCTTTCTCTCCCTGCTGGTTGTAAGTGCCCTGCTTGCAAGCTGTGGCTCGGCAGGGGCCAAAGATTCCGGGCACCTGCCGGTGACCCAGGCCTGTTTCGTCACAGAGACAGCGCGACATCCAGTGGTGCTGGAAGTGGCGAGTGACAGCAAAGACCGACAGAAAGGCCTGATGGGTCGGGAAGCTCTGGCAGAAAACGCCGGCATGCTGTTCATCTACGATTATGAGCGCAGCCCGGAGCAAGGCTTCTGGATGTACCAGACCCTTCTACCGCTGGATATTGCCTTTCTGGACAACGAGGGCGTGATCGTCAGCATCCGCCAGATGCACCCCTGTGCATCGTCGCGCAGCAACGATTGCCCCAGCTACCCCGCAGGCGCCTCCTACTGGCACGCCGTGGAAATGAACGCCGGTTACTTCAGTAGCCGGCAAATCGAAGCAGGAGACCGATTGGTCCGGGACCAGCCAGCCTTCTGCAACCGCTGATTACTTGTGTTGCCAGTCTGGGTCCCGCTTATCCAGAAACGCAGAAATTCCCTCCCGGGCATCATTCGCTTGCATGTTCTCCGCCATCACATTGGCGGTGTAGTCATAGGCATGGGCCAGCGGCATTTCCAGCTGCTTGTAGAACGCCTCTTTACCAATTTTCAGGGTATGCCCGGACTTTGCGGCGATGGTGGCTGCCATGCCGTACACGGTCTCATCCAGAGCTTCCGGCTCGACCGCTCGATTAATCAGCCCGATCTGCTCCGCCCGGGCCGCATCAATCAGCTCACCGGTCAAGAGCATCTCCATGGCATGCTTACGGCTGACATTGCGGGACAGAGCCACCATGGGCGTTGAACAGAACAGGCCAATGTTCACACCTGGCGTGGCAAAACGGGCCCCCTTCTCGGCCACTGCCAGATCGCAACTGGCCACCAGCTGAGAACCAGCGGCCGTCGCTACGCCAGCGACGCGGGCAATCACCGGTTTGGGCAGGTTCACAATCTGCTGCATCACCTTGCTGCATTGCCGGAAAAGCCGCAACTGGAAATCGTGGCTGTCGAACTGCTCGCGCATTTCACGAAGATCGTGTCCGGCACAGAACACCTTGCCGGCAGCAGCAAGTACCACCACGCGCACATTACCGTCCCCGGCAATCTGCTCGAGTACCTCTGAAAGCGCTTCCAGCAAGGCCATTGAAAGACTGTTACGCCGCTCCGGCTGGTTCAGGGTTACTGTAGCCACACCGTTTTCAGCGTGCAGTCGCACCAATTCATCAGCTGCCGCCGTCATACAACACTCCCCTTGGTTTTTATCGGATATTTCTTGGTGTCAGTATTCCCAAGGCCGCCGCCTATGTCGAACCGACCTTCGGCGTATGGTTGCAATGCCAGGAATTGCCCTCAGGGTAATAACATGTACCCGACACAGGAGGTGATGCATGTCTCGCTCAACATTGCTCAAAGCCGTTGTTGGTCTTGCCATTATCGTTGGCGGTATCGTCGTGATTATCAAGGATGAACCGGCCGCCCCCACCGGCGACATCAACAGCATTGAGCCCCTGCCAGAACAGGACAGCCCGGATCGTTAGCCTCTGGGTATGTCCGTTTTTTTTACAATGCAGCTGATCAAATATCGCCCAGTCACAAAGGTGGCACTCCTTTCATATTGTTAAACGGACAGTTTTTAAGATCAGGCACTCCCGTTGCTGATTGTCTCCCGGAGCTCAGGGATTACACCTTCGAGCGACGGTAAACAAATGACGAAGCCCACAGGGAGTGTCACCAATGAATAAGAAACTATTGATCGCCAGCGCCGCCGTGGCCCTGTTTGCCGCAGGCTCCGCCCAGGCCGCGGTGATTCAGCTAACCGGTGTTAGCGGAATCTGGACCGCCACCAATCCCGTAAGCCCGGCCGTATCGGGTGGTGGAACCAATGAAATCCGTTGGGGAACACCGGCCATTTTCGGAGGACAGCAGAGTGGTTACCGTTTCGACGGCTCAGCGCCCCCAGCCGTCAACGTCAATGAGAACGTTGACTTCAACCTGGGTACCTTCACCCACTACAACTGGCCCATCTTCGAACCGTCACTGAATACTGCCCAACTGACCGTCGAAACCAACCTGACCATCGACGGAATGGCAGAAACCATTTACTCCGTGTTTGAGTTCGAGCATTGGGAAACCCCGAATGCGGGACCTTGCCCAAACAACTCGATTCCCGGGTTGAATGCCAACGGCTGTGGAGACCGGGTCACATTCGCGCTTAACGTCGGCGCCTCTGACTCCTTCCTGATCGATGGCGTTAACTACTTTGTAGATATCTCGGGCTTTTTCTACAACGGTGCATTGGCTAGTGAATTCTGGACCAAGGAACAGAACGATAACGATGCCACACTAAAAGGTGTGATTACCTCCCGGCCGGTTTCCGTGCCAGAACCCTCTACACTTGCCCTGCTTGGCCTGGGCCTGGTTGGCCTCGTTGCGCGCCGTCGCGCAAAGCAGTCCGTCTGAGCCTAAAGTGCCATTCCACCAGCCCCTCCCGCACGAAACGTGCGGCGGGGCTGGTGGCTCCCCGGATGTAAAATCCTGTGTTATGCGGACATTACATACTGTTCAGACAACGCTGATTGCCACAACATGGTCTAAAGTACATTTATTGCAATACTGAACTACCTGGAGACCCCAATCGCCCATGATCAGGTTCGCACGCTCGCTGATTGGGCGCTTTCTACTCTCACTATCCGCCCTGTTGCTGGTGTCTTTGTTTGCCCTGGTTATCTGGGAACGAACCTTTGTTATCCCATCATTGCTCACCGCAGAATCGCGACTGGCGGAGAAGGAGCTCGACAGGATCGTCCTGGCGCTGGAAGACAATCATGACGGGCTGGCTGCAATAACCAGAGACTGGGCTAACTGGGATGACAGCTACGCGTTCATTCAGGGACAACAGGCCAACTATACGTCCTCTCATTTCAGCGCTGAGATGTTCGAAGACATTAACGTGCAGTTGATGGTCTTCATTGATATTCAGGCGAGCATCAGATGGGTCGCAGGGCTGGATCCTGCAACAGGTGAATACAGGACCTGCTCCTCCCTTTCCGACAATTGCGAGTGGGCCGGACGCTTTATCCGGGGCTTCGACGCCTTTGATTTCCAACAAGGATATCGCCTGATAGACACTGGGACAGGCGACACCCCCTCACTGATCAGTGCCGAGCCTATTCTCAGAACCGACCGAACCGGGCCTTCCATGGGACTGATTGCCATGGTCCGTCTGATCGACGAGCGGCTCGTTGAAACACTTGAACGACAAACTGGATTGGTAATCGACATCAATGCCGTGGCGACAGAGGCTCAACGGCTGAATGAACCTGTCACCAGTCGTCAGGAAACTGTCCTCACAGCACAGAAACGTATCGAACCCCAGCGAGGGACTGAAGCTCTGCTGATTACCACTGACCTGCCCCGGGAGCAAACCATCACTATCGAAGCGCATTCAGATACACCATGGCCTGGACCGTCCTCCTGTTATTAGGCGTCCTTCTGGTGGTTGTCAGCTTATTGTGGGTCCAGGTCATCCGCCCGCTAAAGCAGTTGACAGGTTTCACCCGTAAAACCCGAAGAGACACATTCTGGGAACAGCCCGCTCAGTTTCAGGCGGTTCCACGCGCCCTTAAAACCCGTCGTGATGAAATTGGAAGTCTCGCTCGTAACTTCCAGCGATTGTTGGCGGCACAGAAAACCCGCACCAGCAACCTGGTTAAGCTTTCTCATCAGGATCCTCTGACCGGGCTTGCCAATCGTCGTCTGTACGATGAAAAACTGGCACAAGCCCTTTCGCAGAGCCAGTTAGTGTCAGTGTTAATGCTCGATATCGACCATTTCAAGCTCTATAACGACCATTTCGGGCACCAGATGGGTGACGATTGCCTGGTATCCCTGGCCAACCAGATGAAGGAATGCTTCGAGCAACCGGGCTTTGTGGTGGCGCGAACCGGCGGAGAGGAATTCAGTATTCTTTTACCCGGGCAATCCGTCGAAGACGCGGAACAGGATGCAGAGCGCCTCAGAAAACTCATCAAACAGCTACGGATTCCACACCCCAATTCGCCAGTGGCGCCGGTGGTCACAGTGAGTGTTGGCGTGGCATCAACCGCCAATATCAGGGGACTCGGCCCGGAAATGCTGATGCGCAGAGCCGATGAGGCTCTCTACCAAGCCAAAGCAGAAGGCCGGGATCGAATAAAACGCTACGCTGCCACGGTGATTCAGAGTTCAGACTGAATGGTGCCCGGAGCCGGAATCGAACCGGCACGACCTTGCGGTCGAGAGATTTTAAGTCTCTTGTGTCTACCAATTTCACCATCCGGGCATCGGAGGGGAGATTCTTGAAGGGCGGAATTGTATAAGGGCCGATGACGTAACGCAATTCTGTTTCCCAACCGCTCTTCAATACGCTTTCTATGCCGCCACCGGCTTGATCGCCCTGCCCTTGTAGATGTAACCCGCGATTTTGGGCGCTTTGGGGATGTAGAGGTTTTCCAGCTCCAGGATTTCGAAACCCGCTTCCCTGATCAGGTCCGCTATATGGCGGTTCAGGTGGCAGCCACCGGCCAGCTTGCGCCAGCCAGGTGTGATTCGATGTTGCCATTTGCGGGTGCCATCGTGGGGGGATTCGCCATGCTCCAGGAACAACAGATTGCCACCCGGCCTGAGTACGCGTTTCATTTGCTGCAGCGCGGCGTGCCAGTCAGGGATGGTGCATAGGGTGAAGGTCAGCAGCACGGTGTCCACGCTGTTGTCCTCCAGGGGTATTTTCTCCCCCGGCAGATCCAGCCACTCTACTTTTATGGGGGAACGTTGCAGGTTGGGTAGCGCTTTTCGGCGCATGCCTTCTGAGGGTTCCAGGCCGTAAACCAGCTCAACCTGGTCCTGGTTGTAGAACTCCAGATTGATGCCAGAGCCCATGCCCACTTCCAGTACCCGGCCCCGGGCCTGCGGAACCACCTGGCTGCGCAGCTTCATCACCTGGCCCATGGAACAGGCCTTGTCTATGATGTGGGGGAGAATTCGTTCCTCGTAAAAGCTCATCTGGCTCACCATAATTGTTTTATATCAAGGGGTGCGACAAACTGCCCTATCGAAATCTGCTACGATTTGCGTAGCATCGTAATCATCTGCCGGTAATAACAACATAACAAAATAAACTATGGCAGCGGCTGAACGGGTTCGCTGACCCGTTTGTTATGACTTGTGCGAGTTACCGGAGGTTCCTATGGAACTAGATCCTCTCATCCTATCGCGAATCCAGTTCGCGTTTGTGGTGTCATTTCACGCCATTTTTCCGGTGTTTACCATCGGGCTAGCCTCCTACATCGCGGTACTTGAGGGCCTCGCCTTCAAAACCCGTAATCCGGTGTGGACCAAACTGTCGAGCTTCTGGACCAAGGTCTTCGCTGTGGTCTTTGGCATGGGCGTGGTCTCGGGCATTGTGATGTCATTCCAGTTCGGTACCAACTGGAGCGCGTTCTCTCAGGCCTCGGCCAACTTCCTGGGCCCCATCCTGAGTTATGAGGTAATCACCGCATTCTTCCTGGAGGCGGCGTTCCTTGGGGTGCTGCTGTTTGGCCGCGACAAGGTACCCGCCGGTGTCCATCTGTTCGCCGCCATCATGGTCGCTACCGGCACCTTTATCTCGTCCTTCTGGATTCTCGCTGCCAACAGCTGGATGCAGACACCGGCCGGCGTCGAATTCCGTGAGGGCGTGTTCCATGTGGTCTCCTGGAGTGAGGCTATCTTCAACCCGTCCTTCCCGTATCGCTTTATGCACATGGCCCTGGCGTCATTCCTTACCGGTGGGTTTGTGGTGGCGGGTGTCAGTGCCTGGTATCTGTTGCGGGGGCGTGAGGTGGAAGCCAATCGCAAGGCACTCTCCATGTGCCTGTGGTTGCTGCTGTTCATTGCCCCCGCCCAGGCGGTTGTAGGTGACTTCCATGGTCTGAATACTCTGGAACATCAGCCCACCAAAGTCGCAGCCATGGAAGGCAACTGGGAAACCTCCCGCAATGTGCCGCTGTTGCTGTTTGCCATTCCCGACCAGGAAAACCAGACCAACCATTTCGAGATTGGCATTCCCAGCCTGGCCAGCCTGATTCTTACCCACGAGTGGGATGGCGAAGTGCCGGGTCTGAATGAAGTGGCGGTCGAAGAGCAACCACCGGTGGCGATTGTGTTCTGGTCCTTCCGGATCATGGTCGGCATTGGTGTCCTGATGATTCTGTTTGCGCTCGCAGGCCTGTTTCTGCGCGCGGGTGGCCAGCTTTACAAGACCCGCTGGTATCTTCAGGGGATGCGCTTTATGAGTATCGCGCCCTTCTTTGCCGTGCTTACCGGCTGGTTTGTGACCGAGGTAGGCCGGGCACCCTGGCTGGTGTACGGCATGATGACCCAGGCCGAATCGGTAACGCCCTCGCTTACCGGCGGCATGGCGCTGTTCACGTTGATCGGCTATATCGTTGTCTATGCCCTGGTGTTCAGTGCCGGCGTGTATTACCTCATGCGGGTGCTTTACGTTGGTCTTGAAGATGCTGACGATGAAGAACATGCCTCTGATCGCCCTGCCCGTCCGCTCTCTGCGGCCCATGTGCCGTTCGAGATTGAATCCGGCTCACACGGCGTTCATCAGGCAAAACCGGCTAACGAAGGGGGGCACTGACCATGGAACTGTTTGATCTCGCCCTCATCTGGGCATTCATTATTGGCTTCGGCATCATCATGTATGTGTTGATGGACGGCTTCGACCTGGGCGTGGGTATCCTGTTTCCGTTCGCTCCGTCGGAAGAGGACCGGGATACCATGATGAACTCGGTGGCCCCGGTCTGGGACGGCAACGAAACCTGGCTGGTGCTGGGCGGAGCCGGCCTGTTGGCCGCCTTCCCGATGGTGTATTCCATCTTCCTGCCAGCACTCTACATTGGTGTGTTCCTGCTGCTGGCAGGGCTCATCTTCCGGGGTGTGGCGTTTGAATTCCGATTCAAGGCTCGTACCTCAAGGTACCTGTGGAACTGGTCGTTTGCCGGTGGCTCTACCATTGCCGCATTCGCTCAGGGTGCTGTGGTCGGGGCTTACATCCAGGGTTTCAATACCGTGAATGGCGCCTACGTTGGCGGCGCGCTGGACTGGCTGACCCCGTTCACCGTGCTGACAGGCCTGGGGATGCTGGCCGGTTATGCCCTGCTGGGTTCTACCTGGCTGATTATGAAAACTGAAGGGCGCCTGCAAGAGTGGGCCTACCGGGTAAGTGCACCACTGCTGATTGCCGTGTTGGTGGTGTTTGGCATTATCAGCGTATGGACGCCCTTTGTTGACGACATGGTGCGGGAGCGCTGGTTCTCCAATCTGAGCGTGATCTGGATTCTGCCGGCCCTGACCCTGCTGTGTGCTTTCCAGATCTGGCGTTCGGTACGCAACCGGTTTGAAGGTATGCCATTCGTCGCCACCATGGGCCTGTTCATCACTACCTACCTCGGACTTGTAGTGAGCAAGTGGCCGTATGTGGTTCCGCCCAACTACACCCTGTGGGATGCGGCTTCCGCTTATGAGTCCCAGCTGTTCCTGCTGCTCGGCCTGCTGTTCGTCATTCCCATTGTTCTGGCCTACACCGCCTGGACCTACTGGGTATTCCGCGGCAAGGTGCGTGCGGGCGAAGGGTACCACTGAGTGGCGGATCCGGCCCGGTTAAAGGTCCGCGCCTGGCTATCGGGTCTGGCCCGCAACAGCCAGCGCTGGATCACCGCAACCGTTCTGGCCGGTGTTCTTGCCGGGCTGGCGACCATCGTACAAATGGTGTTGCTGGCCTGGCTGATTCACCAGGGTGTGATTGAAAAGACGCCGGTTTCCGAACTCACGCCCGTATTTCTGGCCCTGCTTGCGGTTCTGGTGATTCGGGCCGCAGGCCAGGGGCTGCAAACCCGCTTTGCAGCCCGCTGCAGCGAGCAGGTGCGGCGCGATGCCCGCCGGCAACTGCATCATCACTGGAAAGCCACCGGTCCGGTTAATCTGGCGGATACGTCCGCTGCGTCCCTGGCCCGCGAGTGGCTGGACCACGTGGAGGCGCTGCACGGCTATTTCGCCCGTTTTCTGCCGCAGATGACTCTGTCTGTGGTGATTCCCCTGGCCATCCTCGTTCTGGTGTTCTGGCTGGACTGGCTGGCGGGTATTTTCCTGGTGCTTTCTGCTCCGCTGATTCCGCTGTTTATGGCCCTGGTGGGCATGGGCGCAGAAAAGCTGAACCAGCAGCATTTCGAAACGGTCAGCCGGTTGTCCGGCCAGTTTCTGGATAAGGTTCGAGGGCTGACGACGCTTCAACTGTTCGGGCAAACCGAGGCGGCCAGCCGCACGCTGGAAGCCCGTTCCGACCAGTACCGCAAGATCACCATGACAACGCTGAAAGTGGCATTTTTATCGTCAGCGGTACTGGAATTCTTTGCCTCTGTGGCGATTGCGGTATTGGCCATCTATATCGGCTTCGGATTGCTGGGTTATATCGAATTTGGCCCAAGCGACGAACTCACGCTGTTCAGCGGATTACTTATCCTGCTGCTGGCCCCGGAGTTCTTTCAGCCCTTGCGCACGCTATCCCAGCACTATCACGACCGGGCAGCCGCCCTGGGGGCCGGTGCCGAGATTCTGGCCCGGCTGGAACAGTCTGTCGACAACGCAGAGCCGATCCGGCCAGACAACAGCATTAGCAATCAAGGCATTCAGATCTCCGGGGTCACGCTCCGTTACGGCGAGGGCCCGGTCATCTTCGATAACCTGGATATCCGCATCAAGGCCGGTCAGGTGATCGCCCTTACCGGACCCTCTGGTGGAGGCAAATCGACCCTTTTGCATCTGCTGGCTGGCTTTATTCAGTCAGAGGCAGGGGCTGTGTCAGTATTCGGCGAGGCTCCGGGCAATCAGCCGTTCGGATGGCTTGGCCAGCGGGGCTTCTGGATTCAGGGCACCTGGGCCGAAAACCTTCGGCTAACCACCCCCGATGCGACGGATATTGCCATCGACTATGCATTACGACAGGTGGGCCTGGGTGAGCTGGTGGACAGCCGGGCTGACGGCATTCACAGCCGCATTGCCGAGGATGGTCTGGGGCTGTCCGGTGGTCAGGCCCGCCGTTTAAGCCTGGCCCGTATCTTCCTGGCGGACTATCCCCTGATTCTACTGGATGAACCGACGGCCGGGCTGGATGCCACCAGCGAGCTGTTCATTCTGCAGGCCCTGCATAGACTCAGCGAATCCGGAAAAACACTGGTGTTCTCCACCCATCATCAGGCGCTGCTGACATTGGCAGACCGCGTATTGATCGTAAATGACGGCGAGGTGCGCGATGCCTGAACTGAAGCCCTGGCTGGCGCTGATTTTCCGTCGCAAAGGTCGCCTTACGGTTGGTGCCGGGTTGCTACTGGGCACCCTGCTTTCCGGTATCGGTCTGCTAGCGTTGTCTGGCTGGTTTCTGACCGAAACCGCGCTGGTTGGCCTGTTGCTGGCGGCAGGGATACAGGCCTACATCAATCTTTATGTGCCGGGCGGTGGTATCCGGTTTTTTGCGGTGTCCCGAACGGTGTTCCGGTATCTGGAGCGCGTGTACAACCACAACACGGTACTGCAGCTACTCACCGATATTCGGGTGGCCCTGTTTGACCGATTGGCGGCCCGGCCACGAACAGAGCGCAGTTCCCGTTCCGGCGCGCAGTGGCTTTCCCGGCTCACAGCCGATGTCGATGCGCTGGACACACTTTATCTCAGGCTGATTGCCCCCGCCGCCCTGGCAGCCGTGGTTACCTTACTGCTTGCCGCAATGGCGTGGTTGCTGTTTGATGGTGTTGTGGCGGTGATTCTGCTGGTGATTCTGTCACTTTCGTTCCTCCTGTCCACCTGGCTGGTGTATCTGCGCACCTGCATAGCCTCCGGACAGTTGAGCGATCAGCAGGAGAGCCTGCGGGGTGAGCTGATTGAACATCTTGAAGGCTTTGCCGAACTCACCGCCGCCGGCCGCACTGGCAAACATACGGCCCGGCTGATGCGGCGTAGTGTTGAGTTGTCCCGGGATCAGGCCCGGATCGACAGCCGAACCGGGTGGCATCAGGCCGGCTCTTATCTGCTGATCAATGTCGCGGCAGTGGCGGCCTTGTGGCTGGGCTTCCGCCTGTTCGAGCAAGGCACTCTGAGCGGCCCGGTACTGGTTCTCCTGCCCATTGCCCTGCTGGGCCTGGCCGAAGTCTACGCCATGCTCCCGGATGCCTTTGGCAAACTGGGAGCGACTCGTGCTGCTGCGCGCCGCCTGAACTCCGACCACGGTCTGGAAAGGGCCGCGGCATCACCCGCTGGTTCTGCTGGCGAACTGCCGGAGGGCTTCTCTCTTCAGGCCTGCGATATCACCGTGGGTTACGCGGGTTATTCGCCCTTACTCAGTCACTTCACGCTGACGCTTCGCCCGGGCGACACCGTCGGTATCGTTGGCGTCTCCGGCAGTGGCAAATCCACCCTGGCAGATACCCTGGCCGGGCTGGCAGAGCCATCCCGGGGAGAACGTCATTCCCTGCCCTGCGCCTACCTCACGCAAGCGACCGCGGTGTTTGAAGACACCGTGAAAGCGAACCTTCAGTTGGCAAACCCCAACGCCGGGGACGGTGATATGTGGCGGGTACTGGAGATAGTCGAACTGGCGGAACGGTTCGCCCAGGACGCTGAAGGATTGGGTACCTGGCTGGGCAGCGCCGGCAACCGTTTATCTGGCGGGGAGGCCCGGCGCCTGGTGCTGGCCAGGGTGTTACTGAGTCAGGCACCCGTGGTGATTCTGGATGAGCCTTTCACTGGTGTGGACGAGGCAACCCGTACACGGATTTCGCCCCAGATCAGCCGTTGGCTACAGGGGCGCACCGTGGTTTGTCTCGGGCACGGGCCGGAAGCCCTGCTGGCCTCCGACCGTATTCTGCACCTGGGTTGATCAGCGGGTTTCGACCACTTCAAACGTCAGACCGGCATTAGCCTGCAGGCGCTCGAGCAATTTGCCATCGAGCGCCGAGGCCGGTGTCCAGAAGCCACCTTTGACGTCCTCTTTCACATCAAAGGCCAGACACAGACCGGCTTCACCAAGCATTTTTGATGTCGAGCCGTAACCCGGGTCGCGATCGCCCGTCACCTTGGTGATCATGGTCTTGCCATCGGTGGTTTTGCCCACGAAACGCAGGTCGTAGAAACCTTTCTCCTGATCGTCCGGGCTTGGGCCCTCCCCGGGCTTGGGTACCAGCTTTTCCACCACCCAACGTGTTGGCTTGATGGCGGACGCGGTGAAGAACGCACCCAGCGCACCCACCATACCGTAAGCGGTCAGGCGGCCTTTGGTGCCCTTGCCCGTCATGATGGCTTCGTCGTAGGTGAACTCTTTGCCGTAGCGGGCACCCTGCAACGCATTGGAGCGGTGCACCACACGGGTGTTGATGGCCCCCATCACAAACGGGGCCAGCCAGGCGTTGAAGTTCTTGTCAAACTCAGCAGATTTCAGGCTGGGCTGGCGTTTCTCGGAGCGATGCTCCGGCGGGCAGATGGAGAACGGATTGGCCAGTTCCTTGCGCAACTTGGGGTCGGCTCCGGCTTCCTTAGCCACGTTGATCATGGAAGCCACCGTGCCGCCAGAAAGGCCGCCCTTGGCGACTTTCACCCTCATGCGCACGTCCTGGCAGGGTTTGCCAAAGGTTGCTTCCGATTGCTGCTGCAGGAACCAAACGCCCATATCGGAAGGAATCGAGTCAAAGCCACAGCAATGCACAATCCGTGCACCGCTCTTTTTAGCCTTGGCCTCGTATCGCTCGATCATCCGACGGATCCATTGTACTTCACCAGTGAGGTCGCAGTAGTCCGTGCCTGTCTCGGCGCAGACTTTTACCAGAGTCTCGCCGAAAAGAGCGTAAGGGCCCACGGTTGAGATGACCACTCGGGTCTGGCCGCACAGATCGCGTAGCGCAGGCTCGTCTGCTGCATCCGCCAGAATGACCGGTAATGATGCGGCGCCTGCCCCCAGATCCGACTTGAGCTGGTTCAGCTTTCCTTCGGAGCGGCCGGCAATGGCCCATTTGACCTCCTTGGCTACACCATAGTTTTCCAGAAGGTAGCGAGCCAGAATCTGGCCGACGAAACTGGTGGCACCGAACACGACAAGGTCATAGTTCGCAGCGGTGGTGTCTGTCATGGTCTGTCCTTGTTCAAACGAATGTATGAATAGATGGTAACAGGTTTATTCTGTGGTGCTACTTTCCCGTGAACTCGTGAACCGGCGTCGGGCCGGCCAATCGTTTGTCCTGTGGACTGCGGCACACTCTGCCCAGTCATTGAAGGAGGAGAGCCCCTTTGAGCGTCTTTCTGATTATTATCAGCCTGTTTCTTCTGGCTTTCAGCGCCCTGCTGGTCTGGCAAGTGCTTGAGCAGCGAGAGATGATCAAGCAAATGCTGGAAAGCGAGGATATCAGCGACACACATCTGGATCCTGAGCTGGTGCTTACGTTACGGGTACGGGATCCGATTGCCTTGGCCAAACGCGAATCCCGCACCGGACGGGTGCTGGCCGACCGCCTACCAGTAATGACCCGGAAAATGGTCTATCAGGAAGTGATGAAAGAGCTGGAGCGGGAGCTGGACGAGCGGGACATTGAGGTAGATATGCACATTGAGTATCGCTAGTACAAGAGCAACAGGAGCCCTGCCATGCTGTTACTGATCGTTAGCCTGATGTGTCTGGCCGGCAGCGCAATACTGTTGTTCGCTGCATTCCGGCTGTCCAATGGTAACCGGCGCGACCTGAGAATCCTGAATGCCCATCGAATAGGTGCCCTGAGCGCTATTCAGAAAAGCCGGATGGACCTGATGGAGGTTCGCAACCGCGCCCGGTTGCTGGAAGAAACGGTGTCCGGCGGCGCGACCGCAGTCGAGAAAGTCCACAAAGCCATCGCCAACACCACGTTTGGCCTGATTGACCTGTTTTCCCGGGACGATGAGTTCCGGGACAGCGCCCGCCGGATAAAGCAATCCCACCACCAGAAGAGCGAGCAGGTGTACAAAGCGGTGAGAACCTCTAACCGGGCACTGCATATCCTCGCGGATACACTGATCATTGGCAAAGCGGAAAAACGCATTGTTTCAAAAACAAAGAAGGCGCCCTGAGGCGCCTTCTTTTAGTGCAACTTCAGAAAGTTACAGAACTTTCTTCAGTTCCTCTTCCAGCTGAGGAACTGCTTCGAACAGGTCTGCAACCAGGCCGTAGTCGGCCACCTGGAAGATCGGGGCTTCTTCGTCCTTGTTGATCGCAACGATCACCTTGGAATCAGACATGCCCGCCAGATGCTGGATGGCACCGGAGATACCAACCGCAACGTACAGCTGCGGAGCAACGATCTTGCCGGTCTGACCAACCTGCATGTCGTTCGGCACGAAGCCGGCATCAACAGCGGCACGGGAAGCACCAACCGCAGCGCCCAGCAGATCAGCAACCTGCTCCAGCATCTTGAAGTTGTCGCCGTTCTGCATGCCGCGGCCACCGGAGATAACGATACCGGCAGAAGCCAGGTCCGGACGATCAGACTGGGCTTTCTCTTCACCAACGAAGGAAGACAGGCCAGCGTCTTTTACTACATCCAGCTGCTCAACAGAGGCAGAACCACCTTCAGCGGCTACCGGGTCGAACGCGGTCGGACGAACCGTCACAACCTTGATGCTGTCGCTTGCCTTGACGGTCGCAATGGCGTTACCAGCGTAGATCGGACGCACGAAGGTGTCTTCGGATTCAACGCGGATAATGTCAGAAACCTGGGCAACGTCCAGCAGCGCAGCAACACGCGGCATAAAGTCTTTACCTGTGGTGCCGGCAGAGGTCAGGATGTGGCTGTAGCCCTTGCCTACTTCAGCAACCAGCTCAGACAGGTTTTCTGCCAGGAAGTGACCGTAAGCGGCGTTGTCGGCAACCAGCACCTTGTTCACGCCTTCTGCCTTGGCAGCGGCTTCAGCGACGGCGCCTACGTTCTCACCGGCAACCAGCACGTCGATGTCGCCACCGATGGCCTTGGCAGCCGCTACAACGTTCAGAGTAGCCTGTTTCAGGCTGCTGTTGTCGTGTTCAGCAATTACCAGGATGCTCATTTAGATCACCTTCGCTTCGTTCTTCAGTTTATCCACCAGCTCAGCTACGTCAGCCACCTTGATACCAGCCTGGCGTGCAGCCGGGGCTTCGACTTTCAGGGTGGACAGGCGAGCGGCAACGTCAACGCCCAGGTCAGCCGGAGACATGGAGTCCAGCGGCTTTTTCTTGGCTTTCATGATGTTCGGCAGAGAAGCGTAGCGCGGCTCGTTCAGACGCAGGTCTGTGGTAACAACCGCCGGCAGGTTCAGAGCAACTGTCATCAGACCGCCGTCTACTTCGCGGGTTACGTTAACCTTGTCCCCGTCAACAACCACTTCAGAGGCGAAGGTGCCCTGGCCCATGCCAGTCAGAGCAGCCAGCATCTGGCCAGTCTGGTTGTTGTCGGAATCGATGGACTGCTTGCCAAGAATAACCAGCTTGGGCTCTTCTTTCTCAACAACAGCCTTCAGCAGCTTGGCCGCTTCGAGGGACTGAACTTCTTCCTCAGTCTCGATGTGGATACCGCGGTCAGCACCCAGAGCCAGGGCAGTACGGATCTGCTCCTGAGAAGCCTTCGGGCCAATGGATACAACAACGATTTCACTGGCAACGCCCTTCTCTTTCAGACGAACCGCTTCTTCAACTGCGATTTCGCAGAACGGGTTCATTGCCATCTTGACGTTGGCGAGATCAACGCCGGTGTTGTCCGGCTTGACGCGCACCTTCACGTTGTAGTCGATAACTCGTTTTACAGCGACCAGAACCTTCATAGATTCCTCGTTCTTCTACGATGGGTTTAATGAGTCTTCACAGTCAAAGGACCGGGTTGACCCGACCTGACAATGAGACGATACTAAAAATCGACTCAAAACACACGACATTTCGGTGTACACGTACAATGCCAAAGGTTAGTGCAGATTTCAAACAAACGTTTGTTTGATTCTTCAAATGCGTTATCCTTTCGGGACAAATAGCCGTTTTGAGCGGTTTTGGGCTGTCGTCTATACGCATTTTTACCGGTATGATGGCGCCCCTGATGAGGCCTGCGGGCAAACAATATCCATTAAAAGCTGTTTGAGGAGACCAACGTGGAACGCGAATCGATGGAATTTGATGTTCTGATCGTCGGCGGCGGCCCTGCGGGCCTGTCGGCAGCCTGCCGCGTCATGCAACTGGCGCAGGAAGCCGGCGAAGAACTGACCGTTTGTGTGGTTGAAAAAGGTTCTGAGATCGGCGCGCACATCCTCGCCGGCACCGTATTCGAGCCCACGGCCCTGAACGAACTCTTCCCGGACTGGAAAGAGAAAGGCGCCCCCCTGAACACCCCGGTTACCCGGGATGACATTTTCCTGCTGAAGAATCAGGAAAAGGCCACCAAAGTACCCAATGCCTTTGTGCCCAAGAACATGCACAACCACGGCAACTACATCATCAGCCTGGGCAACCTTTGCCGCTGGCTGGCTGAGCAGGCCGAACAGCTGGGCGTCGAAGTGTATCCGGGCTTTGCCGCCTCTGAAACCATCGTTGAAGATGGCCAGGTAAAAGGCATTATCACCGGTGATATGGGCGTTGCCCGTGACGGTTCCGAGAAAGACGGCTATATGCCGGGCATGGAACTGCGCGCCAAGTACACCCTGTTTACTGAAGGCTGTCGCGGTCATCTGGGCAAGCGCCTGATCAACGACTTCAAGCTGGACGAAGGCAAGGATCCGCAGCACTACGGCATCGGCATCAAAGAACTGTGGGACATCGACCCGGCCAAACACGAGCCAGGCCTGGTTGTTCACACCACCGGCTGGCCGCTGAACGAATCCGGCTCCACCGGCGGCTCTTTCCTGTATCACCTGGAAAATGGCCAGGTTTATGTTGGTCTGATCACCGATCTTTCCTACAGCAACCCGCACCTCAGCCCGTTCGAGGAGTTCCAGCGTCTCAAGTACCATCCGGAGATCAAGAAATATCTGGAAGGCGGCAAGCGTGTTGCCTACGGCGCCCGTGCAATCGCCAAGGGTGGCTACAACGCCCTGCCGAAGATGAGCTTCCCGGGCGGTCTGTTGCTGGGTTGTGATGCCGGCACCCTGAACAGCTCCAAAATTAAAGGTTCCCACACCGCCATGAAATCCGGCCTGTTGGGCGCGGAAGCCGTATTCGAGGCCCTGAAGGAAGGTAAAACCGGTGAGGAAATCACCAGCTTCCAGAAGCGTTTCGAAGACAGCTGGCTGTACAAGGAGCTTTACGCCGAGCGTAACTTTGGCCCGGCCATGCACAAGTTCGGCAATATCGTCGGCGGTGCCATCGCCTTCTTCGAGCAGAACATTCTGCGCGGCAGCCTGCCGATCACCTTCCACGACACGACTCCGGACTACGCCACCCTGAAGCCGGCGTCTGAGTGCAAGAAAATCGACTATCCGAAGCCGGATAACAAGCTGACGTTTGACCGCCTGTCCTCGGTGTTCATCTCCAACACCAACCATGAGGAAGATCAGCCGGTTCACCTGAAGCTGACCGATCCGGAAATTCCGCTGAAAGAGAACCTGCCGAAGTACGACGAGCCAGCGCAGCGTTACTGCCCGGCTGGCGTATACGAAGTGGTCGAGAAAGACGACGGCAGCGGCAAGAAGTTCCAGATCAATGCCCAGAACTGTGTTCACTGCAAGACCTGTGACATCAAGGATCCTGCCCAGAACATC
>NPIE01004745.1_pt1 | contig 35955 bp, 31 predicted proteins | sample 8637661 | NCBI WGS metagenome assembly NPIE01 (sample SAMN07420842, study PRJNA396082) | bioreactor metagenome | isolation source: sample BA12 brine-fed electro-methanogenic bioreactor BA | place: Japan: Kochi | collected 2016-12-09 | reverse complement strand
GTTGACCCGTTTGAAATCAAGGCGATCCGCAGGAGTTTCGGGCCAGAAGCCGCACTCGAGAAGGCGGACGTTCTTTTTAGCAGCAACCGCAGCAGCCGCTTCTTTGGTCACGGCCGGAGCGATGATTACTTCAACGAACTGGCGGTCGATAATCGCCTGAGCGGTTGTCGCGTCGAGGCCACGGTTAAAGGCCACGATACCGCCAAAAGCCGATTCGGGATCCGTAGAAAAGGCCCGCTCATAGGCTTCGAGCAAGCTCTCACCGATCGCCACACCACAGGGATTGGCATGCTTGACGATAACACAGGCCGGACCCTCATCGAATTGCTTGACGCATTCCAGCGCGGCATCGGTATCGGCAATATTGTTGAAAGACAACGCTTTACCCTGCAACTGGCGGGCGGTGGAGATAGAAGACTCCTGAGCTCCGGCCTCAACGAAGAAGGCCGCCTGTTGATGGGGGTTCTCGCCGTAGCGCATCTCCTGGGCTTTTTTGTACTGCACGGTCAGAGTCGCAGGGAAAGTCGTTTCTTCTTCACCGAGACGCTTGCCGAGCCAATTGCTGATGGCCGCATCGTAGGCCGCGGTACGCTGGTAGACTTTAACCGCCAGATTAAAATTGGTTTCAGCTGAAACATTTCCGGCGTTGTCGCCCATCTCTGCCAGTACCACCGAATAATCAGCCGGATCGACCACCACGGTTACGTCCCGATTATTCTTGGCCGCACTGCGCAGCATAGTCGGGCCGCCAATGTCGATATTTTCGATAGCATCTTCCAGGCTGCAGTCCTCTTTGGCTACCGTCGCCTCAAAAGGATAGAGATTAACCACGACCATATCGATGGTTTCGATACCGTGTTCGGCCATTTTGGCCATATGGGCAGGATTGTCACGCATTCCCAGCAAGCCGCCGTGCACTTTGGGGTGGAGGGTCTTGACCCGGCCGTCGAGCATTTCGGGGAAACCGGTATAGTCAGAGACATCCTGCACCTGCAGGCCTTCTTTGCGCAACAGGGCGGCGGTGCCTCCGGTAGAGAGAATTTCCACGCCGAAGGTACTCAATTCCTTGGCGAAGTCGACGATTCCGGTCTTGTCCGAAACACTGATGAGGGCGCGTTTGATTACGGCCATGGCAAAATCCTTTCCTGATCTAAAGCATAAAAACTATCGCGCCCCTGCACTACACAAACCGCTATTGCGCGCAGGGACTTTAAAAACAACAAAAAACCGTCCGTAGGCGGTTTTTCAAAAATCGAGGGCTCCTAAAAAGGCTTTTTCAAAGGCCGGGGTTCCGGACAGGGGATAGGCTTGCAGGGCATCGGCCAATTGCTGGGCTTTAGTCGGCCCTGCCTCATCAAGCAACAACCGGCAGCAACCGGCCAGCACGCCAGCCTCGGCGAAGCGTACCCTATCTATCATGTTTGCCGGCAGCATAGCAACCTTTTTCAGTATACGCGATGCCAGGGAAAAACCGAAGGCGCCGGTCACAACAACCTCCGAAACAGAGTCGGCGGACAACCCGGCTCGGGCCAGCAAACAATCGACTCCGGCCCGGATTGCGCCTTTGGCGAGTTGAAAAGTGCGCATATCTTCCTGGGTCAGGCAGAGATCAACGGTGGCGTCCCGATAAAGTCGCAGGCAACGTTCGCCAGCCTCGCCATCCAGATAACGAGCCAGATTGCTCGATACCTGTAAAGAATCAACAAAAGTACCGTGATGATCGATCAGCCCGCCCTCCAGAGCCGCAGCCACCGTCTCGGCAAGTCCGCTGCCGCAAAGCCCGCGCGGCGCGCCTCCACCGATCACCTCAAGGCGCAGACGGTCGCCGTCCAGAGTCACACCACTGACAGCCCCCACCGCGGCAGCCATGCCGCAGCCGATTCCTCCCCCCTCAAAAGCGGGACCGGCCGCTACCGAGGTAGTCCACCATCGGCCATTTGAATACAATGCAAGTTCGCCATTGGTTCCAATATCAAGATATAGAGTATTGTTAAGATATGGAGCCTGGTCCAATAGAAAGGCTACCAGATCACCACCGACATAGCCGGTAACCAAAGGAAAAAGGTAAAGAGACACCGGAAGGTCAAGACCGAGTTGGTCCGGCTGGACATAGTGTCCCTGCCTCTGCTCGGGGCGATGGGGAGGAAAAAGAATCTTATCCACCGGCAGGCAGCGAAGCAGGGCACTGATGCCGGCGTTACCGGCGGCAGCGGCGGCAGCAATACTGTCGCGTTTTACGCCGGCAATTCGCAGCAACTCGCTGATCAGGTTTTCCAGACCTTCGACCAACAGCTTCTGCAACTCTTTTCCCTGCCCCTGCAGGGCCTGTTCAAGACGGCGAATGATGTCCGCCCCCAACGAGGCCTGGGGATTGCGCAGGGTCGTTTCGGCCAAAATTTGGCCTTGGCGGTCAATAAGCCGACCTGCCAATGTAGTAGTGCCCAGATCGAGGGCCAATAGCGTCTCTTTATCGGTCACGACAATGTTCCCTCTTTGGATAAACAATAGGCTGCGATTTTTTACACAGATTCAATTCGGCCGGACTTGCGAGCCCATGTGTTTTTTCCTTTGCCCCCCTCCCCCCTGTGACGCAGCCGGAGCGGAGTGGACGTTTTGCGAAATAGGCGGAAAACCTGTCTGAGCGCCAGCGAGTTTTTTTCCGCCCGCAAAACGTCTGCGCAGCGCAGGGTACCCGTAGGGCCAGGAGCCGGGGCGCGTTTTTCTGCTTACTCTTTTGTCGCGCAACAAAAGAGTAAGGCGTCGCGCGGGGACGCAACCCCGCGGCCTTGTAGTTCGAAAAGCGCCCCTGATAAAACTTAAACAGAAAACCAGGAAAACCTCAAAGTCGGCCGGTTCCGCCCGGCCAGGCGGATTACTTTTCTTTGTACCAACGAAAGAAAAGCAAGCAAAAAAAACGGCCCCACCGTTTGTCCGCCTGCGTTCGGCGGCACTCACAGGGGTTGTAAATCGTAAATCGTGAGGCGTAATGCGTAATACGCAAAAGCTGAAGCTCCACCCTCCCCCTGTGACGCCGCCGGAGCGGAGTGGACGTTTTGCGAAAAAAGCGGAAAACTGTCTGAGCGGCAGCGAGTTTTTTCCGCCCGTAAAACGTCTGCGTAGCGGAGGGTACCCGCAGGGCAAGGAGTTGGGGCGCGTTTTTCTGCTTACTCTTTTGTCGCGCTACAAAAGAGTAAGGCGTCGCGCGGGGGCGCAACCCCGCGGTCTCGAACACTGTTGAAAAATTCAATGCGCGAGTTTCAATTCGCACAAAGCTAAAGGTGTATCACCTTGTCTCAACCACCTAGATAAACCCGCGGCACCCGCTTGCTCACCTGGCAAAAAACCTCATAGTTAATCGTGTCGATCCGCTGTGCCCACTCTTCAGCAGTTATGGACTGACCATTGTCGCAACCGAGCAGAGTCACCTCGTCACCGACCTGAACCTGCGGAATATCGGTCACGTCGATCAAGGTCCAGTCCATGCAGACAGTCCCCGCCACCTGCGCCCGCTGACCGCGGATCAGTACTTCACCCACATTCGACAAATGCCTGCTGTAACCGTCGGCGTACCCGACCGGAATCGCCGCCAATCGTGTGGGGCGTTCAGCAATAAAACGGTGGCCATAGGAGACTCCGGTCCCTGCCGGGATTTCCTTGAGCTGGGCTACAGCTGTACGAAAATTCATCACCGGCCGCAGGTTAAGGCGCTCGGCAAAAGCTGGGTCTGGCAATCCACCGTACAGCACGATACCGGGCCGCACCAGATTACAATCGGGGAACTGTTGCGAAAACAGGGCAGCACTGTTGCTCAGGTGGACATGCCTGGGAGTAAAGCCGGCTGCGCGGACCAGACCAATGGCCTCGCGAAACAAACCGGCCTGCCCTACAGTAAAGGTATTGGCCGGATCGTCCGCCACGGCAAGGTGGGAGATCAGGCCGTCCATGGCCAGCCCCGGCAACTCGGCCAATGCCGCCAGGGTTGCAGGCAAACTCTCGATACGAAACCCGAGTCGGCCCATGCCGCTATCTAACTTGAGATGATAGAGGATTTTTCGACCTTCAACCAAAGCAAGATTGTTGAGACGGCGGGCGGTCTCCAGGTCGAAAATTACCGGTACCAGTTCATGGGCCAGCAACTCGCTTTCCTGTCCGGGGTAAACCCCGCCCAGAACCAAAATTGGACGGCAGATTCCAACCTGGCGCAACTCCGCCCCCTCTTCGACCATCGCCACCCCGAACATGTCGGCACCGGCCTGTTGTAAAGCCGGTGCAACCCGATCGGCACCGTGGCCATAAGCGTCGGCCTTAACCACCGCCAGAATCTCGCAACCGTCACCAGCCTGACGGCGGGCCTCATGAAAATTATGTTGCAAGGCGGCAAGATCAATTTCGACGTAGGTCGGGCGGTGTCCCTGACAATCGTGCATGGTAGCGAATTCCGTATTGAAGGATGAGCTATAGGCGTGGAAAAAATAAAGAAAGAAATTTTAGTACGCCACCGAAAGGCTGTAAAGGACAAATGTCGCCACTGCCTGTCCCCTACCTTGACAGAATCGGCCCCCTTCCGCTAGAGTCAGGGTTATCCGAAACGTTAGCAAAGCCTACCGCACATCGGAACTGTATTGTTATAGTATTCAATAGCAACATCGACAGACCGCTAGGGGTGTATCATACTGAGAGTTCCGCCAGGTGCGGAGCGACCCTTGGAACCTGATCCGGGTCATACCGGCGGAGGGAAGCGGCGACAAGAGCAGACTACCGTTTCTATCGTCACGTGTCCCGTATCCGGCCGTGGCGTTTTTATTTTCCCAACGGCATAGCGCCTGTCCTCGAACCCCAACGGCAAGGACCGAAAGATCTCCGGCCATGAATAACTGTAAACCAAATAAACTGACCGGCCTTTACCTCATTACCGACGGTTCGCGGGGGGAACAACTCTTCGCCAAGGTACGCGCAGCCTTACAGGGCGGAACGGCCATCGTCCAGTACCGTGCCAAAGAACGCTCTGCGGCAGAGCAATTGAGCGAGGCGAAAAATCTGGCTGACCTGTGCCGACAGGCCGGAGCACTCTTTATCATCAACGACGACCCGCATCTGGCCATGGAGTGCCAGGCTGACGGCGTACATCTCGGCCAACAGGATATGTCTGCCGCTGAGGCCCGCGCCCTGCTCGGTCCGGACAAGATTATCGGTACATCCAACCGTACCGTTGAACAGGCGGTCGCGTCACAACAGGCAGGGGCCGACTACGTGGCTGTCGGCAGCATCTACCCTACCGGCAGCAAAAGCGACGCGGTGCATATCGGCCTAGACACCTTGCGCGCCATTCGTCAGGCCATCGACGTCCCACTGGTGGCTATCGGAGGCATCAGCCGCGATCGAGTCGGCGAAGTCATCGAAGCCGGTGCCGATTCCATCGCCCTGATCTCAGCCGTTATGGCCGACCCCGCGCCGGCCCTTGCAGCCCGGGAAATCGCCCTGCAGTTCAACCGACGTCAACCTGTCCCCCATGGCAGGGTTTTGACCGTGGCCGGTTCCGATAGCGGCGGCGGTGCCGGGATTCAGGCCGACCTGAAAACCATTACCCTGCTGGGCAGTTACGGTATGAGCGTAATCACCGCTCTCACCGCACAGAATACCTGCGGAGTACGGGGCATTCACCCGGTGCCTGCCGATTTTGTCGACGAACAGCTGGCAGCGGTTCTGGAAGACCTCGCCCCGGAGGTCGTTAAAACCGGCATGCTGCTCGACGCAAGCATCGTTCGCCTGGTCGCCGAACGTTTAAAAAAACACAGCCTTCTTGCTGTGGTCGATCCGGTAATGATCGCCAAAGGCGGCGCCCCGCTGCTGCGACAGGACGCCGTCGAAGCCTGCCGCAACCAGTTGCTGCCTCAAACCTATCTGCTCACCCCCAATCTGCCGGAGGCCGCTGAGCTAACCGGCCTGCCGGTCCAGAATGAAGCGGACATGGAAAAGGCCGGACGACGGCTGCAGCAGCTCGGGGCGCGCAATGTGCTGCTCAAGGGCGGCCATCTCGATGGGGAAGCCATCGATCTGCTGCTGGACGGTGAAGCCCTGCACCGTCTCCTGGCAAAACGCATCGATTGTCGCAACACCCACGGCACCGGCTGCACAAGTTCCGCCGCCATCGCCGCCCTGCTGGCAAGCGGCCACCCTCTGCCCCGGGCAGTAGCCCTGGCCAAGGAATTTATCACCGAGGCGATCCGTACTGCGCCCGATCTCGGCGCCGGTCACGGACCGGTCAATCACTTTGCCGCAGCGAAAAAGCTGATGACCAAAATTGATACCCCTGTGCAATAATCAGTCACTATCAACCAAATACTTCATGTTACGCATATAAAATTCCGAAAGGTAAATTAATGACCCAGCTCGAACTCGCCCGCCAGGGCATCGTCTCCGAAAAAATGCAACAGGCGGCTGAAGCTGCCGGTATCGATCCGGAAATCCTGCGCCAGCGTATCGCCGAAGGTACGGCCATCGTCTGCCACAACAACAAACATACAAACGGCCTGCCGCTGGCCGTCGGCAAAGGCCTGCCGACCCGGGTTAATGCCAATATCGGCACCAGCAAAGACGACACCAGTATCGACAAGGAACTGGAAAAAGCCAGGGTCGCCGTTGCTGCCGGCGCCGACGCCATCATGGACCTGTCCACCGGCGGGCCGATTGATGAAATCCGCCATGCTATCATCGCCGAAACCCAGGCCTGCATCGGCAGCGTGCCCCTCTACCAAGCCGCCTGCGACACGGTGGTAAAAAAGGGCAAGGCCATCGTCGACATGACCGTCGACGAGATCTTCGACGGCATCAAGAAGCATCTCGATGACGGCGTCGACTTCATCACCGTGCATTGCGGCGTGACCCGCGCCACCGTCGAGCGCATGGACAACGAAGGCCGGATCATGGAGGTCGTCTCACGCGGCGGCTCCTTTACCGTCGCCTGGATGGCCCACAACAATGCGGAAAATCCGCTTTTCGAACACTACGACCGCTTACTGGAACTGGTCAAACCTTACGACGCCACCCTCTCCCTCGGCGACGGTTTCCGCCCCGGCTGTCTGGCCGACGCCACTGACCGGGCGCAGATCCACGAGCTGATCGTCCTCGGTGAACTCACCCAGCGCGCCTGGGACGCCGGCATCCAGGTCATGATCGAAGGCCCCGGTCACGTACCCCTTAACCAGATCGAAGCCAACATCCAGCTACAGAAACGGCTCTGCCACGGCGCGCCCTTCTATGTACTCGGCCCGCTGGTCACCGACATCGCCCCCGGCTACGATCACATCACCTGCGCGATTGGCGGCGCCATCGCCGCCAGCGCCGGAGCCGACTTCCTCTGCTATGTCACTCCCAGCGAGCACCTCTGCCTGCCCAACGTGGAGGACGTCCATCAAGGGGTGATGGCCACCCGTGTCGCCGCCCACGCCGCCGACATCGTCAAGGGTCTGCCCGGCGCCATGGAAAAAGACATCGCCATGAGCAAGGCGCGCAAGGCTCTCGACTGGGAGACCCAGTATTGCCTGGCCATCGACCCGGAACTGGCCCGCAAACGCCGCGGCGAATCGGGAGTCGACGAGGATCACGGTGCCTGCACCATGTGCGGCGAGTTCTGTGCTTACAAGGTGATGGACGAGCGTAAAAAGTAGGGGCACTCTCCCCACCAACTCGAAGGACTTGTTTCTTCAATTATCTGGGCAATTAACTCAAATGACTCCTGACACCGTTTTACAGTTGAGGCAACGATAAGACCATACCAATCCGACAGGTATACTTTTATTTTTTTGGAGCCTCGGTTCCCTGAGCCGGGGCTTTTCTTTATTACGTTATTAATTAGATGACCACCTCAGGTTTCCTGCAAACCAAGCCTCTGCTATAGTTTCAAAAAGTTATTGGAGCTACATCCAACCCGATTCACTACTTTGCCCTGACAGGTCTGCCATGACGGAAATCGTTTTTCTTCAGGATATGCTGATTCTTCTGGGCCTGGCTCTGGCCAATGCCTGGTTGTTCAGCCGTCTCAAACAATCGCCGATCATCGGCTATCTGGCCACCGGCATGCTGGTCGGCCCTTACGGTTTTCACCTGATCCAGGGACTTCACGAGGTTGAGGTGCTGGCAGAGATCGGGGTTATCCTGCTGCTGTTCACCATCGGCCTCGAATTCCCCTTTGCCCGCATCTTGAGACTGCGGCGGTTGATGTTGATCGGCGGCACCGCCCAAGTGGCACTCAGCATTCCATTGATCTGGGCAGCCGGCCGGCTTCTGGGACTGGACAACGGGGCTGCCTGGGCTCTGGGCATGGCTCTGGCCCTCTCCTCCACGGCCATCGTTCTAAAACTGCTGATCGAACAGGGGGAGATGGACACCATCCATGGTCGGGTGTCTCTGGCTATACTGCTGGTTCAAGATCTATGCGTGGTGTTCTTTCTGGTGCTGCTGCCCTTCCTGGGTAAAGGAACCGGACAATTCTCCTGGCTGGCAATAGTCAATGCCATCCTCCTCATGGGAGGGCTTTCCCTGTTTGTCCGCTACCTGCTGAAACCATTGCTGCGGGGGGTGTTGCGAACCAGTTCACCGGAGCTGTTTCGTCTTACCCTGCTGACACTGGTGCTCGGTACCGCCTGGGTTACCTCCTTGGCCGGATTTTCCCTGGCTCTGGGCGCCTTTCTTGCCGGGCTGTTTCTGGCCGAATCGGATTATTCCCATCAGGCCCTGGCCGACATTCTGCCCTTTCGCGATACCTTTCTGGCGCTGTTCTTTGTTTCCATGGGAATGCTGGTCGATGTTCGGATGCTGGCTCACTCCTGGCATCTGGTACTCGGCTTACTACTGCTTCTCTCCTTGCTCAAAGTCGGCACCGCCGGTCTTGCCTCTCTTTTCGCCCGCTGCCCCCTACGGGTTTCCCTGACCGCCGGTCTGATCCTGTTTCAGATCGGCGAATTCTCCTTCGTACTGCTCAAACAGGCATCTGCTCTGGGTCTTGTGGACTCCCAGCCCTACCAGCTGGCCCTGTCGGTAATCGCTCTGTCGATGGTTATCACCCCTCTGTTAGTGCCTCGCGCACCGGTTCTGGCTGCAGCTATTACCAACCTGCTGGGCCATAAAGGCGGCAAACTGGAAGCCGAAATCCTGGAGAAAACCGCCAACCTTGAGGGCCACGTAATTATCGTCGGCTACGGCCTGTCAGGACGCAACGTCGGTGGAATATTGCGCGAGATGCAGATTCCCCACCTGTTTATCGAACTGAATAGCGAATCGGTAAGAAACGGCCGCCGGGCCGGGGAATTCGTCGTCTACGGTGATGCTACCGCACCTCCGGTACTTGAAGAATTGGGAATCAAACGGGCCCGCGCCCTGGTGCTGGCCGTCAACGACCCCGGAGCCCTGAGCCGAGCCATTCGCGCCGGCCGCGAACTCAACCCCGATCTCTATATTTTGGCCCGTACCCGCTATAGGGCTGAACTCGATTATCTGCGGGATCTTGGTGCAGACGAGGTGATCCCCGACGAACTGGAAGCCAGCTTACAACTGTCAAGCTATCTGTTGCGTCGCTTCGGTATTGCTGAAGGGCGAATTCTGCAACACCTGACCCAATTGCGGCGCGCCCATTACAGCCAATTGCGCTCCCCCCGCCAAGGGGCATCCACAGAAGCACCTGCACTCTCTGTACTTGAAGGCGGGCAAGTGGAATACCAGGCCGTCCCTGGCGACTCTCCCTGCCTCGGCCGGACTCTGGCTGAAATGGCTTTTCGAAGCCGCACCGGCGCCATGGTCCTGGGGGTGTTGCGCCGCGAAAGAACTCTCTACAACGTATCCCCGGACTTTCAACTGGAGCAGGGGGACACCCTGATTTTGCTCGGTAACGACGAGGAGATTCAGCGGGTCCGCGAACTGCTGCACGGTCATCCACTGTGATCGCAAACCAGCTTCCAAAGCTTCCATCAAATAGCAGCTTTCTCGCGGAGGTGCTTTATGCTCTGGGAAAATGTCTCGACCCGGCACTTGAGACGGCTTTTTTTAGATGGTTTTTCGGTAATGGACATTGCCGAACCACTGGTTTCTTTTGACGCTGCCACCCCGGCAGCAGAAGGCCGAAAGGTCCTTACCGAAAGCCGTTTGGATCTGGCAGGAGTGCGCTTCAACGGGCTGGTGGAAGGCTATGTCCTGGCCGAAGATTTGACGACGGGAGAATGTGGCGACCACATTCGTCCGTTTACCAGGGACGACCTGGTTGCTGACAGCGAGCCATTGGTGGCGGCGATTCGGTCTCTGGCCATCAACCAGCGCTGTTTTATAACGGTGCTTGGCCGGCCCGGAGCCATCATTACGCTGCATGATCTGGAAAAACCCGCTGTACGCATGCTGTTGTTCGGCATGATTACCCTGGTCGAGATGATGACAGTGCGTTATATCCGTGAAAACTTTGCAGCGGGCAGCTGGCAGGAATTTGTCTCACCCCAACGACTGGTTAAAGCTAAAGAACTGCAACAGGAGCGCATGCGACGCAATAGCTCGGCAGAGCTTCTTGACTGTCTGCAGTTTTCGGATAAAGGCCAGATTCTGCTGCGGGATCCGGACTTTATAAAGACATCGATGTTTTCCTCTCGAAGTGAGGGTAAAAAAGCACTCAAAGAGCTGGAATCACTGCGCAACAATCTGGCACACAGCCAGGCAATCGTACCGGACAACTGGCAGCGTATCGCTATTTTTTCCGGCCGCCTCGAACTGCTGCTGGACTGGTTTGCGACTGGAGAACTACCCCATGGAGAGATCTCTTGAACGATTATAAAGAATTGGAAACACTGTTGATTCAACGACCAAGCGGGTGGTGGCAAAAGCTGGAGACCGCCTTGCCGGAGCTGGAACCGATGGCCGACACACCCCAGTCGCCCTGCTATCACGCCGAGGGGGATGTTGCAACCCATACCCGCCTGACGGTTGAGGCCTGTCCAGACGACTGCGACCCCGACCTGCTGTGGGCAGCCCTTCTGCACGACATCGGCAAGCCCTTGACCACCGAACAGCACGAGGCGGGCATTCACTCCCGTGGCCATGACCGGGAGGGAGCCAAGCTCGCCGCTGAGCTTTTAGAACGCCTGGGCATGCCCGAGGGGCGCTGTCGACGTATTGCCTGGGCAATACGTCACCATACCTTTCACCTCGACTGGCAACTAAGTTGTCCCAGCCAGGCGAGCAAAAGACACATTAATTTTATTACCCATCGAGATTTTCCCCTGCTCCTTTCCCTGTTGCGAGCCGACTCCCTGGGATCCCTTGGACACCCGGATAAAATGGCCGCCTACGATCTTTATCTGGAACTGTGGCAAAACCTCACCGGCCAGCGCGAAGAGCCCTGATCTAACAACCGGCTGACTTCCGGGAAGCAAGAACTGAAGCGGCAGTTGCAACAAAAGCAACCGCTGAGTAATATGAACCGCATATAGACTATGGAGATCGCATCTCAACGAAATGTATTATTGAAAGTCATCCTTTGACACGACCGGTTAATCCAGCAAATAAACAGTGCAAAACTGTGAATAAAAGACTATATAGGGGCTGAAAGAAGCGGTGGCACAGAGTTTACAAAATATCAGGCGGGATAGATTGATGGATAAGACCCTTGTCGGCTGGCGGGAATGGGTATCATTGCCGGAGCTGAATATCGAGAAAATTAAAGCCAAAGTTGATACCGGGGCCAGAACTTCGGCCTTGCATGCCTTCTTTGTCGAACCTTTTGAAGAAAAGGGTATTGAGATGGTGCGTTTCGGTGTGCACCCTCTGCAGAACCGTCTGGACATCGAGGTGATCTGCGAGTACCCGGTGAAGGATTACAGGCAGGTCAGTGATTCCGGTGGGCACAAGGAAATGCGCTATGTCATCGAGACCAAAGTTCAACTCGGTAAATTAATCTGGCCCATTGAGATGACCCTGACAAACCGGGACAGCATGAAGTTCCGGATGCTGCTCGGCCGAACCGCCATGCACAACATTGCCGTCATTCCGGAACAATCGTATCTGTTCGGGCGCCCTGCTATTCAAACCGTAAAATGAAAGCGAGGAAGAGATGAAAATCGCCATTCTCTCCAGAAACGCCAACCTTTATTCAACCCGCCGGATGGTCGAAGCGGGCACGGCACTGGGGCATGAGATCAAAGTGGTTGACCCCCTGCTCTGCTACATGACCATCGCCAGCCGTCGCCCCACGATCCACTACAAAGGGGAGGAACTGGTGGGGTTCGATGCTATTATTCCCCGAATTGGCGCGTCGATCACTTTCTATGGGACTGCCGTGGTCCGGCAGTTTGAAATGATGGGGGTCTATAGTGTCAATGAGTCAGTGGCCATCAGTCGCTCCCGGGACAAACTGCGCAGCTTGCAGTTGCTGGCCCGCAAGGGCATTGGCCTGCCGGTGACGGGATTTGCCCACTCGACCAAATACACAAACGATTTGATGGAGCTTGCCGGCGGTGCACCGCTGGTCATCAAGCTGCTGGAAGGCACTCAGGGGATCGGGGTCGTTCTCGCCGAAACGGCCAAGGCTGCTGAAAGCGTTATCGAAGCATTTCGCGGATTGAAGGAAAATATCCTGGTACAGGAATTTATCCAGGAGGCTGACGGTGCCGACATTCGCTGCTTTGTTATTGGCGACAAGGTCGTTGCCGCCATGAAGCGCCAGGGCAAAGAAGGGGAATTTCGCTCCAACCTGCACCGGGGCGGCAATGCAACCATTGCCCGGTTAACCCCCGAGGAACGTTCGACGGCTGTCCGTGCCGCCCGAATCATGGGGTTGAATGTAGCGGGCGTTGATCTGCTGCGTTCTAATCATGGTCCGGTGGTTATGGAAGTGAACTCGTCCCCTGGGCTGGAAGGCATTGAAACCGCCACGGGAAAGGATGTAGCCGGCATGATCATCCAATTTATCGAAAAACAAGCCCGGCCTGGCCGTACTCGAACCCGGGGCAAAGGATGAAACGCGCCAAACCCTTCAATTTTGGCGGCGAAACGGTAAACCCAGGCCACCGGGCGACCATCGCCTTGCCCATGGCTCGCCTGTATACCAACAACGAAATGACCCTGCCGGTGCAGGTTGTACATGGGCGCAGTAGCGGCCCGGTTCTGTTTGTCAGCGCCGCAGTTCATGGCGACGAGATCAATGGTGTAGAAATTGTCCGCCGACTGTTAGAGAGCCGGGCTCTGAAAAATTTGCGGGGGACTTTGCTAGCTGTTCCTGTCGCCAACCCTTTCGGGTTTATCCAACGCTCCCGTTATCTGCCTGATCGCCGGGACCTGAACCGCTCTTTCCCCGGAAAAGTGAAAGGCTCTCTGGCCGGACGGTTAGCTCACTTGTTCATGATGGAAATTGGGAAGCGCTGTGATTTCGGTATCGACCTGCATACGGGGTCCAATTTCCGCAGCAATTTGCCGCAGATTCGCGCCTGTCTGGACGATCCCAAAACCATCGAATTAGCCTCTGCCTTCGGTGCGCCCATTGTCGTCCCTTCAGAATTACGGGAGGGGTCGCTGCGCGAAGCGGTTGCCGCCCTCGGAAAACCGGTGCTGGTTTTTGAGGGTGGAGAAGCGCTCTATTTCAACGAATCCGTTATTCGTACGGGCCTGCGGGGAATTCTCAAATTGATGCGACATACGGGCATGCTGCCTGTCGACAAGAGAGCGAAACACCGGGAACCCATTATCACGGATCGCACCAGTTGGATCCGGGCCAACATGAGCGGGACCTTCTCCCTTAAAGTAAAATTAGGTGGTTTAGTCAAGAAGGGGAAGGTACTCGGGGTTTTAAGCGATCCCTTTGGCGATGATCGAGAAGAAGTCCTGGCTCCCTTTACCGGAGTGGTCATTGGCCAACTGATGCTGCCCTTGGCACACGAAGGCGACGCGCTGATTCATCTGGCCAAAGTACCTGACCACGAAGAAGCCGAAGAGGTCATGGACGAGTATACTTCATCCTTAACCGAGGAAGATTTCGGCCTTGAACGATAAGGCCGAAGGACAGGGTCGAATCTGGCAAGACGTGATCAATACCCATTTAGTCATGGAGCGTAACCTCGATCGGATATGCCGCAACTGGGGCATCACCTTCTAATCTCGAAGCCGTCCATTTTCCGGCACCTCAATTCCCCTTCGCTTTATCCCTGTTCTAAACACTGCCGATCGGCGCGGCAGAATCATTGCTCATTGACAGCATCTTCTGTGCACTTTAATCTGGCTTAGGTCAGACAGATGAAAACCACCTTGTTTCAGCCACCATCGACAGGACATCCAAAAAATGACCAAGCGCATCCTGGTAACCGTTCTCGGTCTGCTACTTTTGGTCGGCGTCCTCGCCGGCACCAAGTTTTTACAAATCCGCAAAATGATTGATCAGGGTGCCCAGTTTCATCCTCCACCTGAAACCGTCACCAGCACCGAGGTCATCACCGCTGAGTGGGAAACGCTGTTGACTGCCATCGGCTCATTGAAAGCTGTGCAGGGCATGACCGTGGCCGCCGAACTGCCGGGAAGGGTAACGCGCATTCATTTTAAATCGGGTGCCATGGTTTCAAAAGGAGCCCTGTTGCTGGAACAGGACAGTTCTTCGGAGCGCGCCTTGCTGCCGGGAGCCAAAGCCGCGTCAGATCTGGCCAAAATCAACCTGCAGCGGGCGGACAAGCTGCTGGCGGAAAAAGTAGTCTCCCAGGCCGAATACGACAACGCAGTAACTAAATTTCGCCAGGCTATTGCCGAAGCCGACGACATTCAGGCCACGATTGCCAAAAAGACCATCCGCGCCCCCTTCAGCGGCCGGCTTGGTATCCGGCAAGTCGACCTTGGCCAGCAATTGCAATCGGGACAGGAAATTGTTTCATTGCAGACTCTCGACCCCATCTATCTTAATTTCTCCCTGCCCCAGCAAAACCTGGCCAAATTGAGTACCGGTTTAACGGTGAGGATCACCAGTGACGCCTTTCCCAACCGAAGTGTCGAGGGCCGCCTCACCACAATCAGTCCCGAGATCGACAGCGACACCCGCAACATTCGCCTTCAGGCAACCCTGGACAATCCGGATACTATTTTGCGACCCGGCATGTTTGTCGAAGCAAAAGTGGTGCTGCCGGCTCCAAAAGAAACCCTGATCATCCCGGCCACAGCGGTACTCTATGCACCTTACAGCGACTCGGTGTTTCTCATCGAGGAGCAACCGGAGGAGTCGAACGGTGAAGCCGGCCTGGTATTGCGCCAGCAATTTGTACGGCTGGGCGAGAAGCGGGGAGATTTCGTGGCGGTTCAGTCCGGACTGGAACCGGGGCAAAGATTGGCCAGCAGCGGCGTCTTCAAGCTGCGCAACGGCCAGCAGGTCATTATCGACAATACCCTGGCGCCGAAGTTCGACGTTGCCCCAACACCCGAAAACAATTGACCCTGTTCATCTCATGACTTATTGCGACACCAATAACCTTTGATGCATTTGCAAAAATGCATCCGTTGGCTAAGCAAAAATTTCGTCCGACAAGGCTTGGTGTTTTTTCAGGGGCGAAGGCATACATCTCGTATGTCGAGGTCCTGAAAAAACACCGTAACGCAGTAGGGCGGACTTTTTGCGACGCCATCAACCTCCAAACGGAATAGCTGCTGCCATGCACTTTACCGACCTTTTTATACGTCGCCCGGTACTGGCCCTGGTGGTCAGTCTGCTGATCACGATCGCCGGCCTGCAGGCGATCCGCTCTCTGAACGTCCGCCAGTACCCCCGTAGCGAAAACGCCGCGGTTACGGTAACTACCGTCTATGTCGGTGCCAGCGCCGACCTGGTTCGCGGTTTCGTTACGACTCCTCTGGAGCGGGCCATCGCCGCCGCCGACGGTATCGACTATATCGAGTCACAAAGTACCCTGGGCCTTTCCACCATCAAAGTCCGCCTCAAACTCAACTACGACTCGACCAAAGCCCTGGCGGAGATCAGCTCCAAGGTCGATCAGGTACGAAACGATCTGCCGCCGGAAGCTGAAGTGCCGATTATCAACATCGAGTCGGCCGACAGCGCTTTCGCCTCGGCCTACCTGAGTTTCTCTTCCGAGGCACTGCTGCAGAACGAGATTACCGATTACCTGACGCGGGTGGTCCAGCCCCGTCTGGCGGCGGTGGAAGGAGTACAGCGGGCGGATATTCTCGGCGCACGAACCTTTGCAATGCGCGTCTGGCTGAAACCTGAGCGAATGGCCGCCTTCAACGTCAGCCCGGCACAAGTTCGCGATGCGCTGGCTAACAACAACTATCTGGCGGCTCTCGGCCAGACCAAAGGCGCCCTGATACAGGTCAACCTTACCGCCAATACCAACCTGCAGACCGTCGAAGAGTTCAAACAACTGGTGATCCGGCAACAGGATGGTGCTTTTGTTCGCCTGGAAGACATTGCCGACGTCATGCTGGGAGCTGAAAACTATACTCAGGAAGTACGGTTTTCCGGACAGACGGCTGTTTTTATGGGGATCTGGTCCTTGCCTAACGCCAATGCCCTCGACGTCATTCAACGCATTCGCCAGGAAATGGAAGCCATTCGACGGGATTTGCCCCAGGGGATTTCGGCGCGGGTTGCCTACGACGCCACCGAATATATCCAGGACGCCATCGATGAGGTCATCAAGACCCTGATCGAAACCCTGCTAATCGTGGTGGTGGTGATATTCTTGTTTCTCGGTTCCCTGCGCTCGGTGCTGGTGCCGGTAGTAGCCATCCCCCTTTCGCTAATCGGAGCGGTCTTTCTCATGCAGGTCTTCGGCTTTACCGTTAACCTGCTGACCCTGCTGGCCATCGTCCTCTCGGTCGGCCTGGTGGTGGACGACGCCATTGTCATGGTGGAAAATGTCGAGCGCCTGCTGCGCAAGGGGCTCCGGCCTAAAGATGCAGCGATTCAGGGCGCCCGGGAACTGATCGGACCGGTTATTGCCACCACCATTGTTCTGGCTGCCGTCTACGCGCCTATCGGCCTGCAGGGAGGTTTGACCGGAGCCCTGTTTCGCGAATTCGTCTTCACCCTGGCCGGGGCCGTCATCATTTCCACCGTAGTCGCCTTGACCCTCTCGCCGATGATGTCGGGCTACCTGCTCAAACCGGATATCGAGGACCACGGCCTGGCCGCCATTAGCGTCCGCCTTTTTAACCGAACCCGCGACGGCTACGGCCGTCTGCTCGACTATACCCTCCGTTGCCGACCGGCGGTCTACCTGGTCTGGGTCGTTATCACCCTGCTCGCAGTACCTCTTTATCTCATGTCCCCGGCAGAACTGGCTCCCAGTGAGGATCAAGGAGTCATTTTCGGCATTCTCGAAGCCTCGGCCGATGCCTCCCTGGACCAGACCAGTCGCTACGCCGCAGCGGCCAACGATATTTTTCTCAACATTCCGGAGACCGATTTCACCTTTCAGCTCACTTCGGCGACCTCCGGCTTCGGCGGGCTGGTGACCAAACCCTGGGAGCAACGTGAACGCACCGTGTTTCAAATTTTGCCGGAGGTCCAGCAGAAGCTGAGCGGCATCCCCGGCATCCGCATGTTTCCGGTCACCCCACCGGCCCTTCCCGGCGGCGGGGATTTCCCTGTTGAATTTGTTCTCGCCTCTACAGCTGATACCGAGCAGATCCTGCAGTTCGCCCAACAACTGCAACTCAAAGCTATACAGAGCGGCATGTTTTTGTTCCCGCCGATAATTGACGTCAAAATCGATCAACCCCAGAGTGAATTCATCATCGACCGCGACAAGGTCGCTATGCTTGGTCTCGACCTGAAACAGGTCGGTGGTGACCTTGCAGCCATGGTCGGCGGCGACTATGTCAACCGTTTCGATATCGCCGGCCGCAGCTACAAGGTCATTCCGCAGATTCAGCGGACCGACCGCCTGACGCCCGAACAACTTCAGAATATTCACGTTACCGGACCCGCGGGACAATTGGTCCCTCTCAGCACCATTGCCACCATCCGAAACAGTACCGTGCCCCGTTCCTTGAACCGCTTGCAACAGCTTAACGCCGTCAAGTTAAGCGGTATTTCCATGCGCCCCCTTGACGAGGCCCTGAAGTTTCTCGAAGACGAAGCGACAAAAATTCTGCCCGCCGGTTACACCATCGATTACACCGGAGAATCCCGGCAGTTGCGCACGGAAAGCGGTCGATTCCTGCCCGCCTTCGCACTGGCAGTCGCCCTGATCTTCCTGGTGCTGTCGGCCCAATTCAATAGTTTTCGGGATCCTTTTGTCATTCTTGCCGGTTCTGTCCCCCTGGGCATGTTCGGCGCATTGCTCTTTACCTTTTTGAAAATTCCCGATCCAAACGTCGCTTTCTGGACCTCCGGCTGGACAACGACTTTGAATATTTATTCCCAGGTCGGTTTGGTCACTTTGGTTGGGCTGGTGGCTAAAAACGGTATTCTCATCGTCGAGTTCGCCAATCAACAACAATTAAAAGGATTACCCAAACTCGAAGCCATACGTCAGGCATCGATCATCCGCCTGCGGCCGATCCTCATGACCAGCGCCGCTACCATCGCCGGTCATTTCCCTCTGACGCTGGTCAGCGGTGCCGGCGCAGCAGCCCGTAACTCCATCGGCCTGGTGCTGGTCGGCGGCATGTTTATCGGCAGCCTCTTCACCCTGTTCGTCGTCCCGTCGATCTACATGCTGGTTGCCCGCGACCACGATCAGGATGGAGGCTAAAAAAAGCCGCCGCGACTAGTTAGCCGCGGCGGCTTTTTTCCAGACTGGCTGCAACAGACAGCTTATGCCTCACTTCATCCCGGAGCAACAACAGCCGCATGCTCATCGGCAGGAACCTCAACCAGCACGATGGAAATGTTCAACTCTTTCAAAAGGTGAACCAGAGTATTTCTCAACAGCTGCTCGCCATAGAGGATTCGCGGAGGCGTCATGCCGTTCTGCACCCTAAACAGGAAACTGGCATATCCGACTACCGCGGCGGCATGATCAGAATGTTTCAGTGCTTCCTGATATTCCTGCATGCTTTCCAGAGTCATGGACATCCATTGCTTCTTGTGTGCTATTTTCGTTTTATTCTCGGCAACCTGACCGTAGTTTTGCAATCTTTTCAGTGTCACCGGGGTGATCTCTACAATCTGCCTCACGTCGACTCCTTCCCCATGTTCTTCAAACCATGATTCTCCACTGCCCGAATATACCGCTGTAAAGTACCTTATCTCAAAACAAGGACTAATTAGGTCATAGTTAATCATACTCCGTTTACGGCAGACGGGTCAACTCGCCCACCAATTGGCTCGAGCATGGGAAGTCAAATGAACTGGCCTGGCGGAAAGTTTAAAAGCAAGGTTTTCGGAAGTTTCAGCAAGAATAGCGGGGACATCAGGTTAAAATTGCTAAGAAATGTGGGCGATCAGGAAATTTTCCGATCGGCCGCAGAGCCCCTCCAGTGTCACAGAAAGAAGCTGAAGGGTGAAAGGTGGTATTTTCGAGATACCTAACGCAAGTGAAAACGCACCGGCACCTCAAAGGCATGACCGGCCGGATCGGCAGTTCCGGGATAGTTTGGATAGGGAGCACCCCGCGTAACCGCTCTAAAAGCGGCCCGGTCGATCAGACCGTAGCCGGAACTCTTGACCAGGTCAGGGCCGGAAATGACTTTGCCGTCGGAACTAAGCCGAAAGGAAACGACAGTCACTCCCTCGATACGCCGCTGCTGCGCAATCTTCGGATATCGTTTGGCCCGGTCGATATGCATGCGAACCCTGTTGCGATAACCATCGAGAGCAGAGCCTCGGCCCGTCCCACGCCTTCCGCTACCCCCACCCGCAACACCTCCAACCGGTCGCTGTAAGGCAACCGCAGGGCTGCCCGGCAATGCCGGTACCGCCGGAGCGGCCATTGAGGCATCGGCATCGTAACTGGTCGCCGGCCGCGGCGGTACCACCTGCGGCATCTGCAGGTGCATGGGCACCGCAGTCTGAACCGGCACGGTTGCGGTAGTCGGTTGATTGGGAATCTGCGAAGGATTCGGAATCTGAACACCGAGAGCCTGGTTGGGAACGGCCGCTCCTTCAAGGTCGATTTCGATACGGTTGACGATTCGTTGGGGAGACACCAGGTTGGCCCCGAGTAGCAACACCAGAGCCGCATGTATGAGCAGAGAGCCTCCAAAGGCCCATCGTTGCCTGGCTAGCATGGCTCAATTACCTTCTTGAAGAGTTGCAACCACCAGTCGGGCGGCCCCCGCCTCTTTGGCCTTTTCCATCACCGAGACCAGAGTCTGCAGTGCCACTTCACGATCGCCCCGCACGACAACCGTTGTGTCGGCGCCGAGAACTTCCTCAAGTTTGGCGGTGAGACCGGTAAGGGGCAATCGCTGTCCCTTGACAAAAAGGTCCCCTTTTTTGGTGATGGCTATGGCTATCTCGTCTCGATCACGGGTGGTGACAGAGTTAGAACTGGGCAATTTGACTCCGATACCGTCTTCTTCGATAAACTGGGTGGTCAAAAGAAAAAAGACCAGCAGCAGAAAGACGATGTCGATGAGAGGGGTCAGGTTAAGCCCGGTGCTTTTAGTCCTTACCGGGATGTCCATCAGCCATTCTCCCTGTGTGCAGCATGTAATTCATGGATCGCTGCCGGCTTGGAAACGGAGTCAAGGATGCCAGCCTCCTCCAGTTCGTCGAGGAGTACTCCCGATTCTTCTTTAATTTCCGCGACCACCTCATGCACCTTGCCCTGGAGGTAGTTATGGGCCACCATAGCCGGAATCGCCACCCCGAGACCGAGAGCCGTGGTCAACATGGCTTCCCAGATACCACCAGCCAGTACCGAGGCATTAACTTTGCCGCCGAGATGCTGAATGGCCTGAAAGGCCTTGATCATTCCGGTAACGGTACCGAAAAGCCCTAACAACGGCGTTACGCTTGAGATCAGAAAGAGGGTGGGTAGAAAACGCTCCATTTGGCGGACTTCACGAGCTGCGACATGAGCGATAGTTTTTTCCAGAGCCGCCCGGGGAGTCCGTTGCGATCCAGCAAGACGGTTTAGCACCGGTATCATGGCGAGAGCCAGAGGATGAGACTCCTTTTGCACCAGAGCCATCGCTTCCGTATAAGATCCCTCAGTGGCCCGTTTGCGTAATCGATGCAGCAGGCGGCCATCTTTGAGCCGCAGCTGGCGAAAAGCCCAGCAACGTTCGATAATGATAAAAAGTGCGATCACCGATGAGCCGACAATGGCAATGCCAATAGGACCGGCTTTGCTTAAAAAAGCAACGAGACTTTCCATTTATCGCTTCTCCCTTGAGAATATTTTTTCTTTGGCCATATCAATACGCAGAGAAAACAAGTACACCTTTCCTTCTGCAAGACATAACATTCAGGAGCATTTTTAATTATTTTAGGAAACGACAAAAAAATTTGGCAGGGTAGCGAGATGCGTTTTTATCAAGGCTCTACCCCGAGTCACTGTTTGGACACCCTTCCGGTACGCAAATCGAAAACACCATCACCATCGAGATCTTCTTCGCGGCTGATCAAATTACCCGTCGTACTGAACAACTCCCGAATCTCCGGCACACCGTTCTCGTCAGCATCAATGGTCTGCTCCATGGTACCGTTGGCATGGTATTGGCGGTGGCAATCGAGACGACCATCACCGTCCGTATCCTCTTCGGACCGTTGCGGCTTGCCGTTGGCATCGTAATGCCAGGTGCAACGCACTTTACCGTTGGCGGTCAGTTCCTCGACTTTTGCCAAGCGATTTACACCCTGGTAATACTCAACCCGCTCGGTACGGCCGTTGCGATCTTCATCAAGCTCAGCCCTGCGTAATTTGCCTTTTTTATTGTAATGCCAGACCCCGCGAGGCTTAGTCACCCGTTGGAGCACCCCGGAACTATATTCCCATTTCGATTCAAATGTGCCGTCCCGGTCGCTATCCTTCTCGATCCGCTCAACGGCCCCGCCAACACCGTAAAAGGTTTTTTGCAATTTCCCCTTACGGCCTCGCTCGATCAGCTCGACCGAACCGTCCTTACTCCAGAGATATTTGCGCTCCCACTTACCGTCTCCATCGAGGTCTTCGCGCCGTTCGACACGACGCTGGTTTCGGTAACGTTCTTCCACTTCAAAACGGCCGTCTTTGTCCGCATCAATCTCCAGCTTTTCCAGCTGGCCCTGCCCATTATAATAAGCTTTTTGCCCGGGACTCTCCTGAACCCACTCGGCAGCTGACGAAACAATAGGGGTCAACAACAGTAATGAAACGGTCACGATTCCAGGAAAACGCATGATTCAACCCTTGATGCTTACGAGAACGGTGTACCGGATCAGGCTGGCAACAGGCAAACAAAGGATTCGGCGGTCCAGCGCCGCAACCGGCAGTTGTAGCAGGAGCGCTCTTCATCAGCCACCCACTCTTCTTCCACATCCGGCTTAAATCCATCACAAGCTTTTGCGACTTCGCTGGCCTGGGTAAAAGCAACGTGCCCATGCCGAAAGGCCTTCTTTCCCTGTTCATCTTTGAGCCACATAACGAAACTCCTTTTAAAACTTTATGCGTTCGTCAAAACCCGTAGGGTGGCTAAACAAAAATTTCGTCCTGCAAGGCCTGCCGTAACGCTGCAGGGCGGACTTTTTGCGACGCCATCAGAACTTTTTCAGCTGACTGCGCGGAGTGGTCCGCCAGCGTGCCCGGCCTTCATCGGCAACCGGCGATACCATCATATAGATCTTTCCATCGAGCAACACCGCCTTGGGCTTCTCTTCAACTTCTATCATCTCATCGGCTGCGAGCAGTTCACCGTCCATGGTGCGCACACCGCCAAGGGAAGTCTGGGCGAGAATTTCGCTGACGCTGGCCATTCCATCGCATGTTTCAATCTTCAGCCAGCCCTTGAGGCGTCCGTCGTTTCCACCCAGGCGCAGGCCGATACCTGCCAGCGCCCCAACCACACCCTGGCCGGTGCCGCCGTGTTCGGAGAGATGCACACCTAGCCGGGCCGCCATATCATAGGCCGCCTTTTTCGTCAGCACCTCCTTTTTCGCGGAATGACCAAAGGCGATGACCGCTTCGGGATCACTCAACTGCTCGACCACCGAAACGCATAAACCGGGATCGGAGCCTTCGGCACTTTCCTGCTTAAGAAAATCCCCGGCATAGGTAATCAATGAATCAAGAACAGCCGGGTCGATATCTGCGGAAAAGCACATAGAGCTGTTATGGGAGGTATAGGGCACGTCGGGGTGAACCAGTAATTGATGACGGCTAACGAAATCGCACCGCCCCCAGGAGCGGCGTTCGATTTCTTCGGTCATAATGGTGGCTAATTCCCCGGTTCCGCGGGATTCAAGATTATCCGTATCATCTATACAGACCAGTACATTCATCGTGTCACCTTAATGGCGGCGTTGAAGCCGCTCCTTACGATATGACGCCGTAAGCATGCAAACGGCGAAGAACTACGGGGACCAACAGACCGCCAAGCACCCCGAACACGATCGCCCCTGCCGCTTCCAGCAGTGACGCCTGAAAATTAACCGTGCGATCCATGCCGGCTAAGAAATTGATGCTATAGACCGTAAAAAACTTGGTTGCACCAGCGCAACCGCCAACCAGAGCGCACCAGAAATAGTTGCGAAACAGGTTCGGCATCAGCAGCCCGGCCAGGTCGATAACCAGGGCCACAGCCAGATACTTGACCAGCATGAAGGGGCCACTCTTGGCGAATCCGAGAAAAATCGAGGCACTGCCAGCCAGAAAGCCTGCAAAACTGGCGGCGAAACGGTAGCGAACGCTGCCCCGGGCCAACAACAAAAAAAATGCGGTCACCAGCATGGCATGACCGGAAATATGCAGATGAAGCCGGAGCATCATTCTGGCCAACACCGCAAAAACGGCGCAGAAACCAATAAAAAGAGCCTCTTTAAGGGATAAGCGAAACAATCCATCCGCAGGTTCAACAATCGGATTCATAATTGAGGTTTTCTCCCTGAGCAGCAGCGCTATTTTAGAGCTGCTTATTCGTATCACTTACAGCCCGGGCCAACAGGTTCTCTTGGGCTGACTGCCAAAATCCCGGGCTCGCGCTGCCAGGGCGATATTCCCGGCCAAAGCCATACTTTGCACCACCGCCGGAACCACCACACAATGCAACAGGTCGAACCAGTGCCAGGGTTTTACCAGGTCTCTGGGCAAGATGTGCGCACCGCGCAAAACCTGCCCTTCGTAGATGCTGCGAATCTCCGCCAGCAAATGAGGTGCAAACTTGAGACAGGTGCTGAGTACAAAGGCCATGCGGCAGGGCATGACCCGATTAAGGGCCTGAACAATGCGCGTCTGGGAGGTACTACGCACGAAAACCATGCTCGGCAACAAAGCCAAAAACAGCTGCCAGGAAATCTGGAACCCTCCCCAGAGGCCAGTCAGGTTCTGAAACCGGATCAAGTAGAGCGCCAGGATAACCAGGGTCTGCCAAACGAAAGCCTTTAGTTCCCGGCGCAGGGATATCTGCCCATTGCCCAAATACCAGAGCAAAGCCAGGTTGATGGCAGTCAAAACCAGTAGAAAAGGGATGCTGCGGGCGACAAAGGCCAGGCAGGAAAGAGTCAGGGCCAGAAGCATTCGCAGGCCAACCCACTTGGCGTCACCGGCCGGAGCGGGGCCCTCGAGGGGCACCGACGGCATACTGACCTTTCTAAGAGAAAAGAGTTTACCTGGCAACAAGGCGGCCTCCTTCGAGGTGCAGCACCTGATCGGCCCAGCCCTCCCAGGCATCCGGATCGTGGAAAGTCCAGAGCATGGTCGTGCCGTGTTGCCTGTTGTAACGCACCAGCAACTCCATCACCGAACTACTGTGGCTATCATCCAACCCGGCCAAAGGATCATCAAGAAATAATAAATCTGGCCGCGGTGCCAAAACCGAAGCCAAAGCTACCAAATGTTTTTGACCGTAGCTGAGCTTGTGGGGCGACTGATCGACGAGATGACTGATCCCGCAGGCTGCCAGGGTTTCTTCGACCCGCTCTTCGACGGTCCCGTTGGTCACCCCGAAGCGCTTCAGAGGAAAAGCCACCTCCTCGCCGACGGTATTTTCAAAGATCTGCCTCTGGGGATTCTGAAACAAGCATCCCAGCCTGCCGCGCAAACGGTAGGCATCGGGAGTTCCGCCGAGAATCTCTACCTCGCCCTGGTGGGGACTGAGAAAACCGGCCAGGCATCGCAGCAAGGTTGTCTTCCCGGTGCCATTCAGGCCGGTAAGGGCATAACGCCGTCCCTTTTCGACCTGAAAAGAGACCTGCGACCAGACCGGCTGGTCACCGACCCCAACAAAGGAAAGATCCTGGACCTGAAGTACCGTCTCTTCTCCAGCAGAGGATGATGAAGGGGTCTTGGGAGCGAGCGCCTCCCCCTTGTAGCGTCCTTGGGCGAAGCTGCCCTTGCCATCAAGCTGCCAAAAGGTATCGATTTCGCTCAGCAACGATTCAGGGCGGTGTTCACAAAGAATAACAGCGACTCCGTCCTGCTTGAGATGACGCAGGCACTTGCGAAGAAGCTCCAGACCTTCCGGGTCGAGTTGCGCGCCGGGCTCATCAAGAATCAGTAACCGCGGCTTCATAACCAGTAATGCCGCAATGAGCAGGCGGTATTTCTGCCCCATGGAAAGCTTGTCCACCGGATAGTCCAGCGGCTTATCGAGCCCGACGGCCTGCACGGCAGCGGCGACCCTGTCCGGCATCTCTGCGGGTTCGACACAGAGGTTTTCCAGACCGAAGGCCACCTCCGCACCCACCGTGCTCGTCAGTAGCTGTATCTCCGGATCTTGAAGTACCATGCCGACATTCATATTCGTCGGCTCAGGTCCCGAAGGCATTTGGATCTCACCCTCGTATCGGCCGGCATTTAACAACCCTTTAAGAGCCAGTGCCAGAGTCGTCTTTCCTGATCCCGTCGGGCCGGTCAGACAATAGCAGCGGCCGGCTTCAACCTCCAGGTCAAGGTCCTTTAAAACGGGCTCACTCACCTCCGGATAGGTGAAAGAAAACTTCTTCAATCGTAAAATCACACCCATCGCCCGTTTATATCCGCCCTCACCGGCAAACATCAAAGCCGCCTGCATATTTATTGACCTATCAGCGAGGCAGCCTATCAAAACACCACACGACAACTCGCTATACCCGTGGGAATATAGCGAGTTTGTGTCGCTGAGTCAACCATTTACCCAGCCCTGGAGGTCGGATTAAAATATCTCCTAAACGATTTCTTAATTTTCCTGGCTCAGACCCGAAATGGCCCATTTAATGCCACAGATTAACAAGTCTTTGAAATGACAGAGCTTAGCTATATAATAAAGCGAAAATCATAAACTGAACTTTTATGCTTGGAAGGCAACGCCGTGTGCAAAAAAATCTTTATTGCCGCTACCGGCCAGCAATGTGGAAAAACCACCACCAGCATCGCCCTGTTGCATATGGCCCGCAATAAATACCGCCGGGTCGGTTTCATGAAACCCCTGGGACCGAAACCGACCCTGTTTGAAGGGCGCTGGGTCGACCAGGATGCCGCCTTGCTGGCCCGGATCTACGATCTGGAAGACGATCTCGAATACATGTCGCCGGTGGTGTTGCAGCCCAACTCGACCCGCCAGATCCTCGATCGCAAGGTGACCGCTGAACAACTGGAGCAGGAGCTGCTGCAGGCCGCCCGAGAACTGGAAAAACGTTGCGACCTGCTGATCATCGAAGGGGCCGGCCACAGCGGGGTCGGTTCTGTCGTCGGGCTCAACAATGCGCGTATGGCCCGCCTGCTTGACGCGCCGGTGCTGCTGGTCACCGATGCCGGCATCGGCCGGGTTATCGACAATGTTCATCTCAACATGGCCCTGTTCCGCCAGGAACAGGCCGACCTGCGGCTGCTGCTGATCAACAAGCTGCTGCCTGAAAAACGACAGCGGACCATGAGCTACCTGCAGCAGGCCTTCGCCGACATGCCCTTTAAGGTGGTGGGAGGGTTCGACTTCTCGCCGACGCTGGCCAACCCGACCCTCACCCATATCGCCAAATTGCTCAACGTCTACCTCAAGGGCGAATCCGGCGCCGGCCCGCGTATCGTTCATAATGTTCAGCTCGGGGCCGCCTCTACCCAGCGGGTCCATGACCTGCTGGAAGACTCTTCGCTGCTGATCGTCACCAGCACCCGCAACGAACTGCTGGTAACCCTGGCCTCCCTGTACTACATTCCGGAATACCGGGAGAAGATTGCCGGGGTGGTGATCCCGGGGCTGTTCCCGGTCTCGAAGGTTACTCAGCAGATCCTCGATCGCAGTCAGATCCCCTATATGCGCGCCGAAAGCTACAGCAGCGCCGAGGTCTTTTCCGCCATCGAAAACGACGTGGCCAAGATCAACGCCGACGACCGGGAGAAGATCTCCCTGCTGCAATCCATGGCCGAAACCGAACTGGATTTTGACGTTATTGACGGTCTGTTTTGATTTTTGTTCGAACAACCTGAAAACCTTTTCTCACGCGAAGGCGCGAAGACACGAAAAAAAACAAACCCGATTTTCAGGTTTTCTTTGTGACTTTGCGTCTTGAGTGAGCAAAGCGAACGGGCGTGAGATACAGATTTCGATTTTGCCTGTATTTATTTTGGAGATCATGTGAATCCTGTTGAATTGAAAAAACTTCTTGCCGATCTCAGTACCGGAAAACTCTCCGTGGATGAAGGGATGGAGCGGCTGGCCACCCTGCCCTACGAGGATCTCGGCGTGGCCCGAATCGACCATCACCGGCATCTGCGCCAGGGCACTCCAGAGACTATTCTCGGTGCCCGCAAGACCGCCGAGCAGATGATCACCATCGTCGGCGCCATGGTGCGCCGCGGCAGCAACGTACTGATCACCCGCCTCGATGCCGACAAAGCCGAGTCATTGGTAGCTAAATTTCCAAAAGGTTGCTATGACGGCGAGGCGCGCACCTTCACCTTGGTGCAGACCCCCGTCGAGGTCCTTGGCAAAGGCCGAATCCTGGTAGTCTGCGCAGGCACCTCCGATCTTCCTGTGGCCCGCGAAGCCACCGTCACCGCCCGCATGCTCGGCAACGAGGTGGAGGAATTGGTCGACGTCGGAGTCGCCGGGATTCACCGCCTCTTCGATCGGCTGGACATCCTCCGCAGCGCAGCCGTAGTGATTGTGGTGGCCGGAATGGAAGGCGCTCTGCCTTCCGTCATCGGAGGCCTTGTAGCGTCCCCGGTCATCGCTGTGCCGACCTCGGTCGGATACGGCGCCAGCTTCGGCGGCATTGCCGCATTGCTCGGCATGCTGAATTCCTGCGCCAGCGGCGTTACGGTGGTCAACATTGACAACGGTTTCGGCGCCGCCTGTGCCGCCGCCCGCATCAACCGACGGAACCCATCATGAAAACCCTGTTTCTCGACACTTTCTCCGGCATTTCCGGCGACATGTTTCTCGGTCTGCTGCTCGACCTCGGAGTATCTCTGGCAGACCTCGAAGCCGAATTGAAGAAGCTGCCCATTGACGGTTACCGACTCGAACTCAAGTCCGTGCAGCGGCAGTCCGTTACCGGCAGCAAACTGACTGTGCATTGCGAAGAACAGCACCATCACCGCACCTGGAGCGGCATCGACCGCATGTTGATAGATAGCGAGCTGGCCACTCCGGCTAAAGAACTGGCCCGGCGCATCTTCCGGCGCATCGGTGAGGCGGAAGCCAAGATTCATGGCGTTGCTCTGGAAACGGTTCATTTTCACGAGGTCGGCGCCCTCGATTCCATCATCGACATTGTCGGCGCCGCCATCGGCCTGCACCTGCTGGGCAATCCAAAGGTCGTCTGCACCCCACTGCCGATGACCCGGGGCACTGTGAACTGCGCCCACGGAAGCTTTCCCCTGCCGGCCCCGGCCACCCTGGAGATCCTTGACGGCCTGCCGATAGTCCACGACTTTGCCGGCGTCGAACTGGTTACCCCTACCGGAGCGGCCATCGCCGCGGAAATCGCAACTTTCGGCACCCTGCCAGCCATGACTTTGGAGAAAGCCGGTTATGGTGCAGGAGAACGAGAAATGAGGGACCGGCCTAACCTGTTGCGGGGCCTACTCGGTGAAACAGAGGCAGAAGAACCCCTCGACCAGGACCGGGTAGCGATTCTTGAAAGCCATCTCGACGACGTTAACCCGGAATGGCTCGGGGCCCTGATGGACAAACTGCTAAACACCGGGGCTTTTGATGTGGGTTACAGCGCCTTGCAGATGAAGAAGAATCGTCCAGGATTAGCTTTGACCGTTATCGCTCCGCCCTATCTATCCGAACAACTGGCGCGGATCATAATGAGGGAAAGCAGCGCCGCCGGAGTACGTTGGCGAGAGTCCCGCCGCTACAAGCTGCGCAGTAAACCCGGCACTGTGACCACCACTCTGGGGGAAGTGCAGATCAAACACTTCTATGAAGGGGAGGTGTTGTTGCGCACGGTTCCTGAATTCGAGAGTTGCCGGCAGTTGGCAAATGACAGCGACCGGCCGTTGCCTGAAATCTACCGGTTGGTGGAATTGGCCATCGGGACAATGGACGTGAAGTGACTGGCAAAGCATCTCTTATCTAATCATTTTGTTATATTCAGACAAAAAAGCGGCCGGCCCCTTTCGGGACCGGCCGCTTTTTACTGCTTAAACTATCTTACACTTGATCAGAACTTCCAGGTCGCGCCGCCATAGAAGGTACGGCCGGCCAGAGGGAAGCCGTAGCTCTGCTCATAGTCCTCGTCAAAGACATTGTCGATGCCCAGGTAGAGGTCGATAGCCCCTTTGGCAGCCGACTTATTAAGCTTAAAGTCGACCAGGAAAATATCGTCCAGCTTGTCCTGCTCTTCGTTACCGTCAACACTATAGTAATAGCTGTCGGTGATGTACTGAGCACCGGCATAGGCAGTCAGTCCCCAGGGCAGACGGCAGGTCGATTCGAGGGCAACCTTATGTTCGGGCCGATACTGCAACTCATCCCGTTCGGTATCGTCCGACTTGTCCTCGGTGATCATATAGGTATAACTGGCGCGCAGGAACAACCGGTCGAAGTAACGGTTCTCCGCTCCGACTTCCACACCGTAGAACTCGTATTCTTCAAAGTTCTCCCGCACATCATCGGCGTTTTTCTCAATGTAATCTTCGATATCGATATAAAAACCGGTCACCGACAGCAGGGTCTTGGCCGGCAGGACCTGCTCGATACCGGCTTCATAGTGCCAAGTGGTCTCGGCGGAGAGATCTTCGTTTACTTCACCATCAACCGTGTCGTAAAGGTCGCGAATGGTAGGGAAACGCACTTTACGGGAATGTGAGGCCTTGAGCCGGGTGCCTTCGAGCAGGTCATAAGTCACACCGACGAGATAAGAGAAGTCTTCTTCGTTGTCGCTATCGCGATCTTGCAAATGAGCACCTGCACCGAGAACTAAACCGAGCTTGTCCAACGGTGAAACTTCGTATTCAAGACTTGCCGAATAAAGCTGAAAATCTCCATCGCCCAACTCGTTGCCATCACCATCTTCAGCTTCATAATCATTGTTTTCGACCATCAGGCCGAGAGTGGCCCGGCCCTTGTCCTGCATGTCATAAGCTAGCTGCAGGTTAGCACCGGAGATCTCTGTTTCGGAATAAGTACTCCTACCCGCATCAAGTGTCTTGTAAGTATCATCCTTACCGTAATCTTCCTCATCCACATCAAGGGAATTAAAATAAGCCCAACCCTTGACACTCAGAGGCCCGGTAAAATCGTGACTGGCGGCCAGCTGAATGTTGAATTCTTCATCCTCCTGCCGCTGATATTTTACCGATTTGGCAAAAGGATCACCCGTCCCCTTCTTGCTATTGTAGCCCTCAAGAGCGATCGGCGGCTTGCCTCGCTCGCCTTTGAGAAAACTAACGGTCACACCTAACAGGGTGGCATCGGTCGGTTGATAGCCGAAATTAGCAAATAAATTTTTGCGATCCCGGTCGCTGTTTTCCCGCTCGTCGCCATCTTCATTTATTTCTTCGCCGTAATGGTTGGACATCCGATAAGCATCACGCTCGTAGTAGCTACCACTGACAAAGAAGTCGAATTTTTCCGTACCGTAAGAACTGGTGGCCCGCAGCAGGGTGGAATTGACTTCGGACCGCTCAACCCCGATGGAGCTATTAGCGCCTTTGGTAGCCTTCTTGGTAATAATATTAATAACCCCGGCGTTACCACCAGAACCGTAGAGTTCGGAACCGCCACCGGTTGTGACAACGATCTCGGCGATATTTTCCACTGAAATCAGCGACGGATCGAATTGGCCGTCGTTGGTGCCATTAAAAGGGGTGCCGTTAAGCAGCAGCTTGATGTGCCGGGTGCGGAAACCCCGCATGTCGATGCGCGGAGCTCCGTCGGCGGCGGTACGGACCTGAACACCGGGCAACATATCGATGGCTTCGTCGAGGGTGCGCACACCGCGCTTTTCGATTTCCTCGGCAGTTACCTTGTGAGTCGTACCGATGGCTTCGACTCCCTCTTGCTCACCGGAAACGACAACTTCGCCGAGACGATAGACACCCTCATCGGCAGCCAGTGCTGTGCCGCCCGCAAGGGGCATCGCCAGCAAAGCCAGTGCGGCCAGCGCCGCAGACCAAACCGTCTTCATAAATCCTCCTTTTCCCACCTTCATCATTATTGGGGGCTCCAAGGGTCACAGGCCCTATAGAGCCTTCCGGGACCAAAAACATTACACGACAAATTCAACTTTTAATCACAACGTTATAATCGCGCGACTATAACGAACTGGCTCATCGCTGTCAACACACTTATATAACGCATTGCTCCTGGCGGGAATTCTTTTAACCTCTTACTTTTACATCCTATTTCGTGAAATTAATCCTCAAAAGGCTTGCATTGCCTGGAAACCCCAGCTTTACAAAAATTAACTTGCCCCCAACTGCCCGAACGCCATAGGGTTCGGTAGATGACCCTTTCTTTTTCAAGCTAAACAGGAGACGTTTGGCCTCACGACTCAGGCCATCCAGCCAGAGAACTAACCGAAAAAACAAAATATCGCTAAAAATAAGCGATCACTCCACTTGCGATACTTCAAAAGGAAAACTAACCCCATGATCCATCGTCTCGAATCAGCAACGAAATTTTTGCTAACTGCCCTGCTCTGCACCGGGTTCCTGCAGAGCCCAGCCTGGGCAAAACAGGGGAACAAAACAACCGCCACCCCCGAAGCCGATCCCAAGATCGTCCGCGCCTGTGTGATCGGCGGTATGACCATGACCGGCCTGTGGGACGAAGTCGTCAAACGCTTCGAGGCCAAATACCCTTACAAGGTCAAATTGATCAGCACCGGCCCACGGCCGACTATCTCGGTGCCTTTCCGCAACGGCGACGCCGACTTCCTGGTCATGCATGCCGGCGACATTACCACCGACCTGGTGGCCGACGGCCACGGCATCAACATGCGGCCTTGCGCCCGCAACGATATTGTTATTTACGGCCCGGCCAGCGATCCGGCCGGCATCCGCGGCATGAAGGACGGTGCCGAAGCGCTGAAACGCATCGCCGCCACCCAGAGCACTTTCCTGGACGTTAACAGCAACGGTCCCCGTGAGATCGGCCACACCCTGTGGAAGCGGGCCAAGATCCGCCCGAGCGGTGTCTGGTTCATTCAGGACGAAGCGCCCTATTCCGGCAACGTACCGCTGTTCGGTTCGGAGAAAGAGGCCTATTTCATCTTCGGCCGCATGCCTTCAGTGTTTCAAAAGCACCCCTTCGGCAAGGCGCAGATCCTGGTCGATGAAGATCCGACCATGCGCCGCCCTTACATCATGATGGAAGCCAACCCGGCCCGGCATCCGAAGGTCAACTATGCCGGAGCCAAAGCTCTTTCCGACTTTATGCTATCGCCTGAAATCCAGAATTTCATGGCCGATTTCGGCAAAGAAAAAACCGGCGGATTTCCTTTCTTTTACCCGGTCTGGCCTATCGGCCCGGCAATGCACCCCTGATTTTCACACTTCTCCTGGCGGGAAGCCTTCTCGGCTTTCCGCCAGCCCCTTTTACCTCCCCTCTCTCCCGCATATTTCCTCTTTGATTTTGCCAGCCGAATTGCTATCTTGTTAGCCCTGCAACAGACTTCGGACACCCCTCATCTTCAGACACTAAGGAGCAACCATGCGCCGCTTTATTCTTTGCCTGGCGAGCAATGCCGGCCTCGGCTACAGCCCGGTGGCTCCCGGGACCGTCGGCACCCTGGCCGGCATTCCGGCTTTCTTTCTGTTGGCCTCACTTCCAACGCCTCTTTACATCCTGACTTTGAGTGCCTTGCTTTGCCTCTCTTTCTGGGCAGCCGGAGCCGCCGGCCATATATATGGTGTAGTTGATGACGGCCGCATCGTTATCGACGAACTGGTTGGATATTTATTCACGGTAGCACTGCTGCCTTTCTCCTGGACCAATGCGATCCTGGGTTTCATTTTCTTTCGCATCTTCGACATCTCCAAGCCACCCCCGGCATCCTGGTTCGATCGTCATCTGAAAAATGGCTACGGTGTTGTGCTGGATGATGTGATTGCAGGAATCTACGGCGCCCTGTCCTTGCGTCTGGGGCTATTCCTATGGACACTATTTCTGGAGGGTCGAGCATGAGTCTCAATATTGCCGTACTTGCTACCGGCGATGAACTGATCAACGGGGAAATGGCCGACACCAACACCTCGCGTATTGCCAGCATCCTCGGCGCGCAAGGCTATGCCGTTCGGGAATCCCGGGTGGTGGGTGATGTTGAGGAGGAAATCGAAGGAGCCCTGCGCGACCTGGCCGGCAAACGGGAAGTGGTCATTGTCACAGGCGGCCTTGGCCCCACCGAAGACGACCTTACGGCACGAATCGCTGCCCGGGCCTTCGGTCGTCGCCTGGTTCTTAACGATGAAGCGTTGGCGCAAATTCGAGCATTTTTTGCCGAGCGCAACATGGAAATGAACCCGCGCAACGAAAAACAGGCCCTGTTGCCCTTAAAATCGTCCATCCTCGGCAATCGCCTGGGCACCGCCCCAGGCTTCACACTGCATCAGCAGAACTGCGACTTGTTCTTTTTGCCCGGGGTCCCCAAAGAAATGGTCGACATGCTTGAACAACAGGTACTGCCGCGCCTGTTGGAGCGAAGCGGCGGCAGCGCCCCGCTGCAGGAACGGATACTTAAAGTCTTCGGCCTGTCCGAGCCGGGCGTCGAGGAAGCGTTCGGCGGCGCGGCTCTGCCCGAAGGAGTTATTCTGGCTTACGGCGTCGACTATCCCTTCGTTCACGTCAAGCTGCGAGCCAGTGGCGACACAGCCGCCGAACTGCTCGATCGCGCCGAACTGCAGGCCCGCCAATTGCTGGACCCCTATGTTTTTGCCAACGGACAGGAAACCCTGGCCGGCAATGTCGGTCGCATGCTCACCGATGCCGGCCTGACTATTGCCCTGGCCGAATCATGTACCGGAGGACAAGTTTCCGGAATGCTTACTGAATTACCGGGCGCCTCGGCCTTTTTTGAAAGGGGAGCCGTAACCTACTCCAATGTGGCCAAACACGAATGGCTTCAGGTGCCTATCGAAATTCTGCAAAACCACGGTGCGGTAAGCGAGGCCTGTGCACTGGCGATGGCACAAGGAATCCGCTCCACGGCCTGCAGCGACCTGGGTCTTGCCATCACCGGCATCGCCGGGCCTGACGGAGGCACTCCGGAAAAACCTGTCGGCACGGTATTTCTTGCCCTCAGCGATGGTCAGAACGAACAGGTCAAAGGCTACCGTTTCAGCGGAGAAAGAGAAAAAATCCGCCGAATGGCCAGTTGCATGGCTCTGGAATGGGTACGCCGCTACTTGAGTTCCCGGCTGTGAAAGGCAGGGCCAGAAGATGCCAGACCTGAAGAAGGTGCGGGCCTTTGTCGCTCTGCCACTGCCCGAAGCCACCCTGCGAACCATCGGCAAGCTGCAACAGGAGTTAGCAACGGCCCTACCGGGGGTGCGCTGGGTGAAGCCGGAAACCATCCATCTGACCCTGGCCTTTCTCGGCGATATTGCAGAAGATTCCCTTGATAAGCTCGGTAGTTCTATGCTATCGATAGGTGGTTTGCTGCCACCTGTCACGGCAGCGATTTCAGGAGTCGGCGCCTTTCCCTCCCGTAGCAGACCACGGGTGGTCTGGCTGGGCCTTGACGGCGGTCACGCCCTGACCCAAATACATAAAGCGTTGGTAACCGAGTTAAACACTCTGCAACTGCAAGTTGAAAACCGGCCTTTTGTGCCACATCTGACCCTTGGGCGCAGCCGGAAACCTCATCCCGGCGCCGGCCGGATACTCGAATCGTTTAGCGATCGTGACTGCGGCAGTGCGCAGCTCGACCAACTGGTTCTCTACGAAAGCCGACTCAGGCCTCAAGGAGCTCAGCACCTGCCACGATACAGAGTGACCCTGACCGGAAACCAACCTTAGAACAGCCTTTAACCAACCAAAGGATTTTAACCATATGAGCGACAATAACCGCGACCGCGCCATCGACTTGGCCATGAGCCAGATTGAGAAACAGTTCGGCAAGGGCAGCATCATGCGCCTCGGCGAAGACACCGCCATGCCCGATATCGACGTCATCCCTACCGGCGCACTGAGCGTCGATCTGGCCCTCGGAGTCGGCGGTATTCCCCGCGGCCGCATCGTTGAAGTCTATGGCCCCGAATCTTCGGGCAAAACGACCCTGGCCCTGCATATTGTCGCAGAAGCACAAAAAAAAGGCGGCATCGCCGCCTTTATCGATGCCGAGCACGCCCTGGACATCAACTACGCCCGCAAACTGGGAGTCAAGACCGACGACCTGCTGGTCTCCCAGCCCGACACCGGCGACCCGGCGCTGGAGATCGCCGCCATGCTGGTGCGCTCCGGGGCGGTGGA
>NPIE01001079.1_pt1 | contig 36105 bp, 32 predicted proteins | sample 8637661 | NCBI WGS metagenome assembly NPIE01 (sample SAMN07420842, study PRJNA396082) | bioreactor metagenome | isolation source: sample BA12 brine-fed electro-methanogenic bioreactor BA | place: Japan: Kochi | collected 2016-12-09 | reverse complement strand
AGCAACGACGTCATTCCCACCGCCATGCATATCTCTGCCGTCATGGAGGTGCGTCAAACCCTGCTACCGGCACTGACAACCTTGCTGGAATCACTGGGCGAAAAGGCGCTGTCCTTTAACGGCATCACCAAGATTGGACGTACACACCTGCAAGACGCCACTCCGGTGCGCCTCGGCCAGGTCTTCTCCGGCTATGCCCGGCAACTGACCCTGGCCATTCGCTGGATTGAGGCGGCCGAAGAAGGGTTGCTGGAACTCCCCCTCGGCGGCACAGCCGTCGGCAGCGGCCTCAACACCCATCCTCAATTCGCCGAACAGGTCATTGCCGCCATCAGCGAAATCACCGGCCGGCCCTTTGTCGAGGCGGCCAACCATTTTGAAGCCCAGGCCGCCAAGGATGCCGTGGTGGCCATGAGCGGCGCCATTAAGCGAGCCGCGACAGCCTTGTTCAAAATCGCCAACGACATCCGATTCCTCGGAAGCGGTCCCCGCTGCGGCATAGGTGAAATTCAGCTGCCGCCGGTACAACCGGGAAGCTCGATCATGCCAGGCAAGGTAAATCCGGTGATGGCCGAAAGCCTGATGCAGGTTTGCGCCCAGGTGGTCGGCAACGACGCCGCCATCACTCTCGGAGGTCTTTCCGGCAACTTCGAACTCAACGTCATGATGCCGGTCATGGCCCACAATCTGCTCAGCTCCATTCACATCCTCGCCGCCGCAGCCACCCAGTTCAGCGACCGCTGCGTCAAGGGGTTGCAGGCCGACCGCGAACGCTGCGAATCGCTGGTCGAAGAGAGTCTGGCCATGTGCACCGCCCTGGCGCCCGCCATCGGCTATGACAACGCCGCTCAAATCGCCAAAGAAGCTTACCAGAGCGGCCGGACAGTACGGCAGGTAGCCAACGAAAAACAGATCCTGCCCGCTGAAGAGCTGGAAAACCTGCTCGATCCACGGCCCATGACCGAACCTGGGGTGCCGGGCAAAACCCGTTAAACCAGAAATTTGAGAACGGCACACAAGGGGGGGGGCATAAGCCCCCCTTTTTTCTTCGGCCCAACAACCAAAACAAAGGCAATGCCACACCTGCACGCGGAGCCGCGGGGATCGCGGAGTAGGTGAACACCTCAAAGATACGAATTGGCGGGATGTTTTTGCAGTATCTCGCCAGTCCCTTTCAGTTGCTCAAGATTTGGAGAAATGCAGCCCCAGGGCTGGTAACCAATGACAACTGGCGATTCTGTTTGTTCTCCGCGTTCTCCGCGGCTCCGCGTGAAACCGCTTTTGGTGTTTAGCGACCTCAATCGGCCTGCAAAGCGGCGACTATCCCTTCACCCAGCACCTGGCGCTGCCAGTTCTTCATGGCTTTAAATTCGGCCAGATCTTCCACGCAACGGGGCTGTCTCCGGGCCACCTCTTCCAACGAGGCGTTGTTGATGAGAACGCCGGGATCCATTTCCAGCTCTTTCGCCATCTTGGTCCGCCACTTCTTAAGAAGCACAAGCCGCGCCTCTGCCTCGGGATCCCGCTGACGAGGCTCTCCCCGGGGATAGACCGGCAGTTCTCCTTCCGGGATATTAAGACCCTCTTCCACCGCTGTCAGCAACGCCCCACCATAGCGACCGGCCAACCGGGGAACAATGCCTTCGACCTTAGACAAGGCGCGCATATTGGCGGGCAAACTCCGAGCCACCTCCAGCAGCGGAGCATTGTTCAACACCTTGAAAGGGGGACAATCCCGTCGCCGCGCTTCGCGGTCCCGCCACTGCAACAGTTCCTCCAGAACCGCCAATTGGCGACCTGTAAGGGTGTTGGCCTTTTTAAACCGGAGAAAGAACGGCCCGTCCGTGCTGTTGTGGCGCACCTGTTCGAGCAGGGCAAATTCCTCCTGGGCCCAGGATAAACGGCCCTTGGCCACCAGCTGGGCCTCGAGTTTCTCGGTCAACTGCAACAAGTAACGGGTATCCTCCGCGGCGTAACGGATCATTCCCTCTTCGAGGGGCCGCTTCGACCAGTCGGCCCGTTGATAGCGCTTATCGAGTTGCACCCCGAAATATTTATTGAGGGTATCGGCCAGACCGACTTTTTCCTCACCCAGAAACTGACAGGCGATCATGGTATCGAACAGACCGTTAATCTCGATGCCGAAATCGCGATGGAGGCAGCGGATATCATAATCGGCGGCATGAAAGACCTTGCGCACAGCCCCGTCGGCCAGCACTGCCTTTAGCGACGACAGGTCGCCGATGGCTAACGGATCGACCAACACAGTCGCGGTAGGGGTGGAAAATTGCAGCAGGCAGACCTTGTCTTGATAGGAATGCAGGGAATCGGCCTCAAGATCGACGGCAATGACCGCTTCGCGCTGCAATTGTGCGGCAAACTCAGACAGGGCCGAAGGGTCGACCAGAATTGGGGGTAGGGGCATGGTTCCTCCGAAGGGGGTTCAATCGGAAAAATGGCTTTTCCGCATTGAAAACAATCTTTATCAGGATTGGCAAGCCGCCATCTTGCCAGATTCAGTCCGGGCTGGCAAGCAACGCCCGGACTTTTTTGTGGGCGCCGTGCAATGCCAGTTCGGCCAGCTCAGCCATCGGCAGCCAGACATCCGGCTGGCCTTCAGACACCAGACCACCCAAAAAATCACCTTCGACGGCAACTCGGTAGACGGCCACCTCTAAGCGAAAATGGCTATAAGCATGACGCACCTGACCCAGCTCGACTAATTGCCCGGACAGTGCCAAATCAGCCAACAGTTCAGCCGCGACGGCATCCGCTTCCCGCCCCTCTTTAACCTCCCGGCAAGGAAACTCCCACAGACCGGCCAGCATCCCCTTTAACGGGCGCTTATTCACCAGGAATTCGCTGTCCCGTTCCAGCAAAAGCGCCACCTGACGCACCAACGGCACGGGTTTTCGCGGCTGGCGGCGAGGCAGCTCTCCGGACAGCCCGAGCCAGTAGGCCCGACAAAGAGACTTCAGGGGACAGGCTCGACAATCAGGATTGCGCGGCGTACAGACCGTAGCCCCGAGATCCATGATGGCCTGGGCATAGTCGTGAGGCCGCTCGCTGGAGGTCAACTCCTCGGCCCGCACCCAGAGCCGCTTCTCCACCTCGGTTGAACGGGGCGGCTCATCAATGGCATCAAGCCGTATCAGCACCCGCCGCACGTTGCCATCGAGAATCGGGGCCTTTTTATCGAAAGCGATGGAAAGGATGGCACCGGCCGTCGAACGGCCAATACCGGGCAGGGCCATCAGACCCTGCAGGTCGGCAGGAAATTGTCCCCCTAAATCAGCAACCACCTGGCAGGCCGCGGCATGCAGGTTGCGAGCCCTGGAGTAGTAACCAAGGCCGGCCCACAACTCGATCACCTCATCGACAGACGCTGCAGCCAGCGCATTCACATCGGCAAAACGCTGCAAAAAACGTTCGTAATAGGGGACCACCGTCGTCACCCCGGTCTGTTGCAACATAATTTCCGACAACCAGATGCGGTAGGGGTCGCGGGTCTGTCGCCAGGGCAAATCACGGCCGCAGCGACCGTACCAGGCCAGCAAACGTACGGCCACTTCCTCGGCAACAAAGGGGGGATTATCGTTCATAGTCAAAAGACAAAGAGGTGGCCAGGCATCTACTCACGCAAGTTCTTGCAACACCGCCAAAGTCTGTTCCATCTCTTCCTGGCTGCCGATGGAAATACGCAAGCCGTGAGATAGCAGTGGATCGCTGAAATGACGGACCAGAATATTGCGTTCGAAAAGAGCCTGATAAGCACGCAGACCGTTCCGGTCGGGAGGAACCGCAAAAACGAAATTGCCCCTCGACGGAATAACTTCCCAGCCCAGAACCCTCAATTCGGTGCAGAACCAGTCGCGGGTAGCACAAATCTTTTCAATACAAGATCGAAAATAATCCTGGTCGTCTAAAGCGGCATTGGCAGCAGCCTGAGCAAGACGATCCAGGTTGTAGTGATCGCGAATCTTATTGAGAGCGGCAATTACCTCGGGGCGGGCAATGGCCAGACCGAGACGCATCCCGGCCAGGGAATAGCTTTTGGACAGCGTTCGGGTCACCACCACATTGTCGCAGCGCCGCACCAACTCAAGAGCATTTTCATCAGCAAAGTCGGCATAGGCCTCGTCAACGACCAGCATACCATCTACCCGGCCGGCCAACTCTTCGATAAAGGAAAGAGGATAACAGAAGCCCAAGGGGGCATTGGGATTGACCAGAAAAAAGAGTTGCCCCTGATAACGCTCGGGAAAATCGATCAGATTCCATTCATCGTCCAGGCCGAAGGTGCGCACCTTCGCTCCCTGAATAGCCGCCAGGGTGGCATAGTAGGAATAGGAAGGCTGAACGTAGGCGATCTCCTGTCCCTCACCGACAAAGGCCCGGATCAGGTTATTGAGCACTTCGTCGGAACCGTTGGCCATGATGATCCAGTCGGGATCAAAACCGTACAACCGGCCGGCTGCTTCGCGGGCAGCACAACTGGCGGCATCGGGATATTTTCGCAGCCCCTCGCCCACCTCGGCAAGAATCGCCTCAATGACCTTTGGTGACGGAGGATAAGGATTTTCGTTGGTGTTGAGCTTGATATAGGTCTGATCGTCGCGGGGTTGAAACCCCGGCACGTATCCGGCCATCTCGGCAATATTGCGACGCAAGCGGGTCATGGTGCCTCCGGCGTTAAATGGGTAGTCGGTTGAAGCAGTTACAGTAGCGGAATTTTTGTGGAGGTGCAAGCACAGGAAAGCTTAAATAAAAGCTTTTAGCCTCTGACTCTCCCTCCCCTGTGACGCTGCCGGAGCGGAGTGGAAGTTTTGCGAAACAGGCGGGGAAATGTCAGGAGGGTATCGGGTTTGCCGAACCGAAACGAAAAATTGGTTGGTCGAGATCAGATTGCCGAGAATTTGAGAGCGAATAGCAGGGCTATTTGTCGAAAATTGTCGGGATCTGGGCCGGCTAGACGATTTTGCAGTCGGTTCCTGGCAAGCCTGATAGCCTCCTCACGCGAAGCGAGTTTTTGCCCGCCCGCAAAACGTCTGCGTAGCGGAGGGTACCCGAAGGGCAAGGAGCCGGGGCGCCTTTTTCTGCTTACGCTTTTTTGGCGTAAAAAAAGAGTAAGGCGTCGCGCGGGGACGCAACCCCGCGATGTTAAAAGGTTACAAGGTCAACATTTTATTCATCAATATTCCTCCAAAATACGATACCCGGTATCCCGCCGAGCCGCCACAAAACCCGCCTCACGAACCAATTCAATCAACTCCAGCTGCGACAGGCGAAACGAAGTCCCTGCGGCGGCCACCACATTCTCTTCGAGCATGGTCCCGCCCAGATCGTTGGCGCCGAAAAACAGCGCCGTCTGCGCAATCGCCGCTCCTTGAGTTACCCAGCTGGCCTGAAGATTGGGGATGTTATCCAGAACCAACCGGGAAACGGCCAACACCTTCAGATAATCCCAGGCACTGGCGCCCTGGCCGCCGAGAGCGGTATTGTCCGGCTGAAAAGTCCAGGGGATGAAGGCGGTAAAGCCGCCACTTTTCGGCTGCAATTCGCGAATACGGAACAGGTGTTCGACAATTTGCCGCGGATCTTCGCCGAAACCGAAGACCATGGTAGCGGTGGTCGGCATCCCCTGGACATGGGCCTCGTTCATCACCTGCGCCCACTGCTGCCAGCCGATCTTGTTGGGCGAGATACGCTGGCGCACCTCATCCACAAGAAGTTCAGCACCGCCACCGGGAAGCGACGCAAGACCGGCGGTCCGCAGACGTCGCAAACAACCTGTGATACTTAAGTTGGACCGATCAGCAATATGGACGATCTCTGCCGGCGACAGGGAATGTATCTGCACGCTCGGAAAAGATTGGCGAATTTGCCGGAACAGTTCTTCGAACCAGTCGATAGTCAGTTCAGGGTGCAGACCGCCCTGCAGCAGCAGCTGAGTGCCGCCCTGCGCCGCCAGCTCAGCGACCTTTGAAAGAATCTGCTCATGGGACAGCAGATAGCCCCCCTCCGCCCCCGGCGCTCGATAAAAAGCACAGAAGGAGCATCCAGCCAGGCAGATGTTGCTGTAATTGACGTTGCGGTCTACCACGAAGGTGACCCGGCCTTGAGGATGCAGACGCCGCCGCACGCGATCGGCGAGCTGGCCGACTTCCAGCAGTTCGGCTTCCTGCAGCAGAAACAGCGCATCGTTTCGGTCGATGGAGCAGCCGCTATCGAGCTTGTCGGCAACCCGGGTCAGCATGGTCCATACTCCCGAACTGCTGAATAAAGGCTGTCCCGCTCGACCGGCAGCTTGCCTGCGCGACGGATCAGCCACAGCAAATCGTCGCAGTTTAAAGCCTGGGGTGAAGCCGCCCCGGCGGCATGACCGATGCGCTCTTCGATAACCGTACCATCGAGATCGTTGACGCCAAAGGCCAGAGCCACCTGGGCCAGTTTGACCCCGAGCATCACCCAATAGCCTTTGACGTGAGCGAAATTATCGAGAAACAGGCGACTGATCGCCAAGGTCTTTAAAATTTCTACTCCGCCGGGTCCGCGCACCCCCGGCAAACGGGTGTTGTCCGCCTGATACGGCAGGGGGATGAAGGCCATAAAACCGCCCGTACGGTCCTGCAACTCCCGCAGCTGCAAAAGATGATCGATGCGATCGGCCCAGCTTTCCAGGTGACCGAAAAGCATGGTGGCATTGGAACGCAGACCGGCACCGTGCACCGCTGCCATAATCTCAAGCCAGCGTTGACCGGATACCTTCTCCGGGCAGAGGCGCTCTCGCACTACGGGAGCAAAGATCTCGGCACCGCCGCCGGGCAGGGAATCGAGTCCCGCGGCCTGCAATTCCTTCAGTAATTTGTCGAGGGGCAAACCGGACAGACGGCTCAGATGGTCGATCTCTACCGCGGTAAAAGCCTTGATATGGATTTCCGGTGCAGACCGCCGGATGGCCTGGAGCATCTGCAAATAGTAACTGAAAGGCTGTTCGGGGTGCAGACCACCCACCACATGCACCTCCCGCGCCCCATCCGCAGCGGCGCCAGCGGCCCTCTCGCCAACCTCCCGGGGAGATAGGCAAAAGGCGCCCTGCTGTTGTTTGTCGCGGCGAAAAGCGCAAAAAGAGCAGGATTTGATACAGATATTGCTGTAGTTGATATGGCGGTTGCGATTGAAGAAGACCCGGGAACCGTTGCGCCCTTTGTTGACTTTTGCGGCCAACATCCCAAGGGCCAGCAGGTCGTCGCTTTCGGCCAACTGCAGAGCCTCTTCGCCGGTGATGCGCTCACCATCCTCGATCTTTTCGGCAATGGAGGTAAATAGTTTTTTCATATCGGGCAACAGTCCTTAACCATCGCCCCAGCGACGATAGAGCTGATGGTCGATACCCAGCTGATCCAGTGTCTTGCCAACCACGAAATCCACCATCTCCTCCACACTTGCGGGCTGCTGATAAAAGGCCGGCATGGCCGGTACGATGCGGGCGCCGGCCTGGGAAAGGCGCAGCAGGTTTTCCAGATGCAGTTGATTGAAAGGTGTTTCGCGGGGCACCAGCAGTAAAGGGCGACCTTCTTTAAGAGTCACGTCGGCACAACGCTCGATCAGGTTACCGCTAAGCCCTGCTGCCAGACGGCCGACGCACCCCATGGAACAGGGAGCCACCACCATCGCATCGGCGGCCGAGGACCCACTGGCCACCGGTGCGAAAAGATCGTTCTCATCGTAGTGCTGCAAAGCCTCCCCGGCTTGAAAATGCGCATCGATCCGCACCCGGCGAACGACCAGGTCCCCCGTCCAATCGAGGCCGGTCTCGTGATGCAGCACCTGACGCCCGGCTCGGCTCAAAAGCAATACCACCCGGCGACCGGAGCGTAACAGCTCCTCGGCCAGGCGCAGGCCGTAAACAGCTCCCGATGCGCCAGTAATGGCCAGAACAATCTTCTCCATTGGACCTCCTCAGTTCCAGGTCAGGAAAGTATCAATGAGGGTAAATACAAAAATACTTACACTGATGTAACCGTTCATGGTGAAAAAAGCCGTATCAAGGCGGCTCAGATCGTCGGCCCGCACCAGGCGATGCTCATAGACCAGTAATACTGCTACCAGGAACACGCCGCCAAGATAAATTTTTCCCAAGGGTGCAAGCAGAACCAGCAACAGCAACAACAAAATCATCAGAACATGGAGCAGCCTGGCCAGCAAAATAGCCCGTTGCGCCCCAAGACGGGCCGGTATCGAATAGAGTCCCCGGGAGCGATCGAATTCCTCATCCTGCAAAGCATAGAAGATATCGAACCCCGCGACCCAGAAGAGTACCGCCAGTCCAAGAACCACCGGCGGCCACTCCAAAGAGCCGCGCAGGGCAATCCATGCGCCCACCGGTGCTGCTGCCAGGCAGAGCCCCAGCACCAGATGGGACAAGAAAGTGAAGCGCTTGCAATAAGAATAGAACAGGAGCAACCCGATAAGAGCTGGAACCAGAAGCAGACAGAGGGGGTTAAGCTGCCAGGCAGCCAGCACCAGCAGGGCGAAGCCTATCCCTGCCAGCAAGGCCGCCTCAAAACCGGTCACCCGCCCTGCCGGCAAATGTCGATCGGCGGTCCGGGGATTGGCGGCATCGATACGGGCGTCGATCAGACGATTGCAGGCCATGGCCCCGGTGCGCGCCCCGACCAGCGCAAGACAAATCCAGAAGAGCTGGGCAAAGGACGGCAGCACACCCGCCATCCGAGATGCCAGCGCCACTGACATCAAAGCGAAAGGAAAGGCGAAAACGGTATGGGAGAAGCGAATCATCTCCAGCAAAGAGCGGGTCTTTTGAAAAACAGAACTGATCATGTGGCTCCGATTTTTAACCAATTATCAATTTTGCTGACTCGGTAAAGCCTGAAAAACACCGAACCCGCTTGGCTCCCACCGAACCTCAACAAGGTCGCGATAGCCAGCGGGTTCTCCTTGATAAATCTATACGCCTGCCTAAACTCTTCTAGGAAGCAGGAGGGATGGAATAGATCGCCAGGAACTCCCGCAGGCGAGCGGCCGCCGGCGGTGCAGCTAATACCGGTCCGTAGAGAAGATCGTTGGCCCGCACATAAGACTGTTGATAGTAACTGGCGTTGGCCTCGTCGTCGATCTGCAATGCCGAACCTTCCAGGGATACACCGGCAAAGAAGCCGCGGCTACGGGAATAGGAGAGTATTTCGGCCTTAAGAGCAATATCCGTCGCCCCTTCCACTCGCCGCCCGACGGGACCGGCGGCCACCGCGGCATCGACGCCCAGGGTATATTTTCCCTTGATCAGCCCCTCGATGCTGCGAGCGCTCTTAAACACCAGAATGACATCCGTCGACTGGGCTCCGACCTGCCAGCCTACGCTCCCCCCGGCCAGGGAAACCATGCAGGGGTTGCTCCAGTTGCCAGCAGCGTTCCTCACCAACACCACACCGGTACCGTAACGGCCTCCGATCACAAAACCGGCCTTTATCACCCCCGGAATAATGGCGATGCCGTGGGCATTTTTCAGCAAGCTCGGCGGGATAGCCGATTCGGGAATGGCCATGATCTTCTCCATGACCGTAGCCGCTTTCGCCACCTTATCCTGGCCTTTCCCGGCCCATACGGATGTTGCCGGCACCAGGAAAAAAAACAGGACGGCCAGAGCCATCCAGCATGCAAACTTCTGCTTCATGGTTTCCCCCTTCAAAGCCTGCCCGAAAACAAACCAGCGTTTTCGAGCAGAGTGTACTGCAATCAAATAAAATTAAATTTCTCAGTGGCGATCGACCGCCCAGCCGGCATCTTACCACCAATAGGGGTGGCGATACCAGTAGGGGTAACGGTGCCAATAAGGCCATGGGTCGTAATAGTGAGGATAATAACCGGGCCATTCGGTCTTTCGCTCAGGTACCAGATACAACTCGACAATTTCAAACACCGGATAGCTATAACTGATTTTCTGCAGGGGACGGGATTCTACCCCCTTCAAAGTCGCGACCAACGTCACCAGGCGACCCTCCTTGTAGATACTCGGATCGAGCAGTTGGCTGGTACGGGCCAGGAATCGTCCGTTGACTTCATCCGGATCCTGAGGCTCGTCGCGCTTATTCAGGGTATATTTCAGAATTTCCAGAGTGGTGCCGGCGTTGGTCAGCTCATTTTCCAGAATCATGCCGCCGACAATGATCGTCTTACCCTCATTGCTCTGCGGCGAAGCTTTAAGCTGGGCATAGTCCACTTCGTAGTTGACGCCGTACAAGGCATCTTTGGTCAATACCGACCCACAACCGCCCAAAGTCAGAAGGAACAGCAGCAATCCTAGAACATAACCCGATCTGTTCATGGTCTACTCCTCTCGCTAAAAATCCCCTCCTCTATCAAGTGTACTTCACGTTTTTGATCACTTGCAATCGGCACACACCAGGTGCCGGTGTATCGTTTCAATAAATACGAAACGGGTAGCGATACCCATAGGGATAATGAGGCTCCTTGGGCCACCATTGGATCTCCCCGATCTCGAACAGGGGACGACCGAACTGTTGTTCAGCCACCATACGGGGCTCGCGGCCCGCATAAGTAGCCGTCAAAGTGACCAGATGACCAGGGCTGAAACGAGCCGGATCAAGAATCCGCTTACTGCGGGCCAGAAGTTCACCGGAACCCTTGACGGGATTGCGGGGTACGCCGCGCTTATCCATGGTATAAGGCCGCAGGGTTAGAACCGTGCCGTCCCGGCTCACCTGGTTGGAAACGATAAAACCGGCCAGCATCAGAGTACGGCCACTGGCAGCTTCGGGGTCACGGAGGAACTCTTTATAGCCGCCCGGAAAATCGACCGCCGAATGGGCCGTTGGCGATAGAACATGGTGGCTGCCGCACCCGGAAGCCAGCAGAACTAAGATCAGAACAAGCCATTTGATCAAGGTGTCACGCATAACTCGCCTCCCCTTTCTCAAATAAAGTGGACGGACGAAACGCTTTCAGTAATCGATGCCCGGTTGAGGTTCGATATCCTTACGAAAAGCATGTTTGATCTCACGCACTTCACTGACCGTATCGGCCAACTCAATCACCTGCGGATGAGCATCGCGGCCGGTAAGAATCAGGTGCATCAGAGGCGGTTTTTCCTGCAGTATCTCCAACACCTGCTCGAGATCGATCAGCTTAAGCTTTAGGGCATTGTTGACCTCGTCCATAATCAGGATATCAAACTTACCCGAGGCGATCTTCTCCTTGACCAGCCGAATGGCCTCCTGAGCGTTGGCCCGGTGTTCCTCAAAGGGATAGGGATTGCCCTGGATACCGCAGAATCCCTTGCCGGTAGAAATCAGCTCCACCCCCTGCAACTGCTTGATGCCATCCCATTCCCCGGCATAGAGATCGCCCTTCATGAACTGAATGATGCAGGTCCGTAAACCGTGGCCGCAGGCGCGCAGGGTCATGCCCAGAGCGGAAGAAGTCTTGCCCTTGCCGTTTCCGGTGATCACCACGATCAGGCCCCGGGGCTTCTCAGGCACCAATCGGTCGATCTTCAGCGGTTTGCTCGCTTGTTCGGTCATAAAACCTCCTGTTGCGCTGCATACTTTTCCATTCTAAACCATTTAAACCTTCACGCCATAGCCCTGCAGCCCTCCTTCAGTCATCAAGATCGTATTCGGCCCAACGACGATCAAGCAAATCATTCACTGCCGGATCAATGGCCAGGGGCTGGCCAGTCATCCGGGTAGCGTCGATGGCCAGACGTCGACCGTCGCGCAGCAGATCCCGTTCCGCATCGACACGATTAATGGCCCGCCAGAAACAGCCCTGCGCATCCTGCACATCGGTCTGTTCATCGAAAAACAGCAGCAACCGGGAACGATCGAAGGGCTTGCGTTCCCACAGGGCCCGGGTCAGGTCCGCAATATCGTCTTCCCGTTTCTTACGCACCGACAGTAAAGTGACACCATGGAAGATAGTCTCCATAGGCATGTTAATATCGACGACCTGTGGGAAATCGGTTTGCAAAAGGGCCAGCAACAACCGCTCGCTGAGCTTGGCCAGATAACCGCTCTCCATCGGCGGCGGCCCGGTAACCGTGGCGGGGAACAGGGGCTTTTGGCGATGGGTAAAGGCGGTGACCCGCAAAAGGGCCGCCGGGGCTATGGGATCGTATCCCCCGCAGTGATTGCCAAAGGGGCCTTCCAAACGACTCGCACCGGACTCGATCAGGCCTTCGATGACAAACTCGGCAGTGGCCGGAACGGCCAGGTCGCTGGTCAGGCAGGACGTCATAGCCAGGGGCCGGCCCCGCAACCAGCCGGCCAGTGCCAGCTCATCGGCTCCCCCGGGTAAAGGGGCGCAGGAAGCGTAAATAGCTGCCGGATCGCCGCCCAGGGCAATGGCCACCGGCATTGCCTCGCCGCGTTCGGCCCAGGCTTCCTGATGCCGGGCGCCCCCAGAACCGGGCCGCCAGCGCAGGGTCGCTTCATCGCGACTGAACAGTTGCACCCGGTACATCCCGCAGTTATCCCGACCGGTTTCAGGATCGCGGGTAAAAACCAGTGGTTGAGTCAGAAACCGCCCACCGTCATCGGGCCAGCAGTGCAAAGCCGGCAGCTTGCGCAGATCGGGAGATTCCATCACCTTCTCCTGGCAATGGCCCTTGGCCATAATCTGCGGTTGCCAGGCCGGCTCGGACAATAACCGGCAGAGGCGGTCCGCGGCAGAGGCCTCCGGATACCGCGCCAGCTCACTGAGCAACCTGGTCCGCAATTGATCAATTTCTTCCAGCCCCACCGCCCAAGCCGCCCGCCGCAGCGAGCCGAACAGATTGGTCAAAACCGGTTGGCGGTGGCCACGCACCTGCTCGAACGACAGGGCACGACGCCCGGCCCCCCCCTTGCAGACCCGATCGGTAATGGCGGCGATCTCCAGGTGGGGATCGACCTCCGGCATAATCCGGCGGAGCTCGTCCCGTTCCTCGAGCAAGTCCACAAAATCACGCAAATCCGTTACCTGTTGCGGGATCATGATCGGCTCAAACTCCCCATCCCCCGCCGCCCGGCGTCTCAACCACCAGAACGTCACCGGGCTGACCGTCGACAGTACATTTACCGGGAAGTTCCCGGCATTCGCCATGGCGCAACAGAGCGTTGCGGCCCACCTGGCCCGGCTGACCTCCGGTTAATCCGTACGGTCCCTGCCTACGCCGGTCGCTAATCAGGGTTATGCGGGCTTCGCCCTGCAACTGCAGTTCTTTAACCACCCCGTCACCACCGCGGCAACGCCCTGCCCCGCCACTTCCCGAACGCAATGAATAGCGCCGCACTCGCAGAGGATAGGCGTGTTCGAGAGCCTCTACCGGAGTATTGAGGGTGTTGGTCATATGAGTCTGCAGGCCACTGGCACCAGCCCCCTCCGGTCCGCCGCCGGCACCGCCGGCGATCGTTTCGTAATAGGCAAAAAGCTGGCCATTTCGGGGATCACAACCACCGATGGTCAAATTGTTCATGGTACCGCAGCTGGCTGCCGGAATCCGTTCCGGCAAAGCCTGGGCCAGGGCACCGAGCAACACATCGACGATACGCTGCGATGTCTCGACGTTGCCTCCGGCCACCGCTGCGGGGAAAGTGCAGTCGACCACCGACCCCGGCCGGGTACACACGGCGATAGGCCGCATAGCACCGGCACTACCGGGCATGCCCGGTGGCGACAACAAGCGAAAAACGTAAAACACCGCCGAAAGGGTGATGGCCCGCACTGCATTGACGCAACCCTGCACCTGCGGGGCGCTGTCGGTAAAGTCGACCGTAACCCCGGTACCGGCCACGGTCAGCTTACAACAGATGGAAATCGGCATCGAACCGTTGCCGTCATCGTCGAGCTGATCCACAAAATCATACTGACCGTCGGGAATAGCGGCCACCACTTCCCGCATCAGCCGCTCTCCGTAATCGAGAAGAGCGTAGCCGTAGCGCTCCGTCTCCTCCAAACCGTAACGCTCCACCACTTCCCGCAAACGCCTTTCGCCAACCCGGTTGGCGGCAATCTGGGCGTTAAGGTCCCCTTCCCGTTCCACCGGAGTGCGCACGTTGGCCAACAACATCGCCAACAGGTCGTTGTCGAGGTGTCCGGCCCGGACGATCTTAACCGGCGGGATACGTAGTCCTTCCTGGAAAATTTCGCTGGACAGGGGCAGGGAACCGGCGCTCATACCGCCGACATCGGCGTGATGGGCACGGTTGGCAAGGAAAAAGGCCGGTTGCTCCTCGCCGGCGAAAAAAACCGGTTTGACCAGAGTGATGTCCGGCAAATGGGTGCCGCCCCGATAGGGGTCGTTGAGCAACACCATGTCGCCCGGCGCGAGATCGCCCCGGTTCAGGGCGGCCGACACCGACAAGGGCATGGAACCGAGATGCACCGGAATATGGGCTGCCTGGGAAATCATCTCGCCGCTGCGGTCGAACAGTGCGCAGGAAAAATCCCGCCTTTCCTTGATATTGGGGGAGAATCCGGTGCGCATGAGCACCGCACCCATCTCTTCGGTGAGGGAAGCGAAACGGTTTTTAAGCACTTCCAGACGAATGGGATCGACTTTCAGCGGATTCATACCTCCCCCCTTTCCAGAAGTAGATTGGCCTTATCATCCACCCGCACCTGCCAGCCGGGGTTAACCAGATGGGTGGCGGTCTCCTCGACAATCAAGGCCGGACCGGGAAAGGCGGCACCGCAAGGCAGGGCATTTCGCTGATAAATCGGGCAGGGATGTTCTTTCCCGTCCAACACCAGCGGTTCAACGACCAGTGGTTCAAAGTTTCCGGAGGAGCCTAAAGCGTGCTGCAGATCGGGACGAGGGCCGCGACCGACGGCCCGCAGGCGCAGCGTAACGATTTCAAGCTCCCGCTGTTCGTCGCGATATCCATAGAGATGTTGATAGCGGTCATGAAAGGTGTGACAAAAATCTCCGGCCAGAGGGACGGTGATCTCAAAGGATTGTCCCCGGTAGCGCATGTCGAGAGAGGGTTCGAGCTGCAGATCATCATCGCAAATGCCCTCGGCTCCCATTTCGGCAATGGCCGATTGTTCCAGGGGATGAAAAAGTTCTGCCAGTGATTCGTGGGTTACATTTCCGGGACACAGCACAGAACGGGAATAATCGCGAATCACGTCGGCCAGCACCAACCCCACCGCGGACAACAGGCCGGGATGGGCGGGAATCAGGATCCTCTTCATGGCCAGCATCTCGGCCAGGGCGCAGGCGTGCAGGCCGCCGGCCCCACCAAAGGGCAACAGCGTAAAGTCCCGCGGGTCATGGCCCTGGGCCACAGAAACTACCCGCAGGGCACCGGCCATGGTCTCTTCGGCCACCTCGATAATGCCTTCGGCCAGACGCTGGGGCGACAGACCAATCGGCCCAGCCAACTCTTCCACCGCTTTTCGGCATCGGTCCAAGGCCAAAGTCATGCGGCCCCCGAGGAAAATATCCGGACGCAGCCGCCCCAGGTAAAGATTGGCGTCGGTTACAGTCACTCGCTCGCCGCGGCCGTAACAGACCGGGCCGGGATCCGCTCCGGCGCTTTCCGGGCCGACCTGCAGCGCGCCGCCGGCATCGATCCGTGCAATGGATCCGCCTCCCGCGCCGACCGTGTGAATATCGATCATCGGCACCTTGACCGGCCAATCGGCGATGACCGTTTCGGAAGTCATGGGTATACGGCCGTCGCAAAGGCCGACGTCGGTGCTGGTGCCGCCCATATCAAAGGTGATGATTTGCTCGCAACCGGCCGCCTTGGCCGCGGAAAAAGCCCCCACCATTCCGCCGGCGGGACCGGACAGAATGGTGCGTACCGCCTCACTGCCGGCAGTTCCGGCCATAATGGCGCCGCCGTTGCTCTGCATAATTCGCAGCGGCCGTTCACCGAGCCCTGCCTGCAACCGTTCAAGGTAGCGGCTCATTACCGGCGACACCGCGGCATTTACCGCCGTGGTCGAAGCCCGCTCGAATTCGCGATATTCCGGCAATACCCGATGGGAAGCCGAAACCTGGCAGCCTGCGGCCAGCAGGCCCTGAGAAAGCCGTGCCTCGTGCTCCGGATTGGCATAGGAGTGCAATAAACAAAGAGCCACCGACTCACAATCGGTCGCCTTGACCGCCGCGACGACTCTTTCAATCTCGGCTTCACTCAGTTCCAACTCGACCGTGCCGTCCGCCAGCACACGTTCCTGCACCTCCACTACACATTCGGCCGGCACCAGACTCGTACGCCCTGAAGGCTGCAGGGCATAGAGCTGCCCTCTGTTTTGACGACCGATCTGCAGCAGAGCACCAAAACCGGCGGTGGTCACCAGGGCCACTTTCGCCCCCTTGCCTTCCAGCAGGGCGTTGGTCGCCACCGTCGAGCCGTGAAAAATCAATCCTTGATCATCGCCAAGCAGATGGCGAACTCCTTCGAGTACTGCCCTGGACGGATCATCGGGGGTTGAAGGGAGTTTGTAGGTTCGCACCTCGTCGCCGTCGAGAAGTACCAGGTCGGTAAAGGTGCCGCCGGTGTCGACGCCCAGCAGGCGGGTGGTTTGTTGTGGAGCGATCATCTGTTCTTCACCGTGCAAAAAGTAAATGGAAGCAACATTAAGTCCTGTACCGTAGGAAGTCGGCTTTCTGCCTTTTACTCCCCTGTGACGAAGCCGGAGCGGAGTGGACGTTTTGCGAAAAAGGCGGAAAAACTGTTTGAGCGTCAGCGAGTTTTTTTCCGCCCGCAAAACGTCTGCGCAGCGCAGGGTACCCGAAGGGCAAGGAGCCGGGGCGCGTTTTTCTGCCTACTCTTTTGCCGCGCAGTAAAAGAGTAGGGCGTCGGGCGGGGACGCAACCCCGCGGTGTTAAGGTTTTGACTTTGAACCTGTAATTTATTTATCAGAAGCAATCAGAGTTCGGCCGGTTCCGCCCGGCCGGGCGGCTTACTTTTCTTTGTACCGACGAAAGAAAAGTAAACAAAAGAAAACGGCCCCACCGTTTGCCCCTGCGGGGTCCCCTCACTTCAGAATTTTAATCCGGGAAAGACGAGATTCGCTGCGCTCAGACGTCTTTCTTTTCCGGATTAAAATCCCTCCGTTTGGCCGCACTCACAGGGGGTGAAAAAACAATTCAAACCCCTTAAAAACTACTCTCCCCTATCACAACGCTCCCTAAATCGCCTTTCCAACGCCAGTACATCCGGATTATCCGGTTGCAGGGCCAACGCCTCGTCCAAAGCCTGTCGGGTTTCCCCCAGACAACCGAGATGCAGGCAGCACTCCGCCAATTTCAACCAACAGGCGAAGTCCTTGGGGTTTATTTCCAGAGCCTGCCGGTAGGCCGCGGCCGCACCGGCCTGATCCCCCAACTGATGGCGGGTTTCGCCGAGCATGTAATGGCCAGGAGCAAAGCGCGGACTGTGATCGACGGCCTGTTCAAAAGTGGCAGCCGCCTCCTCCAGGTCCCGCTCCCGATGAAAGGCCATACCGAGCTCAAAGGTCGCCGCCGTGTAGGCGGGACTGGCTGCCACCACCTGGCGAAACTGTTCGATGGCCTGTCGGTTATCCCCCTGCTGGGAGTAAACCATGCCAAGGATAAACAGGGCTCGCGTGTATTTGGGATTAAGAGCGATGGCCGCATCAAGGGCCTGGCGGGCGCCCTGCAGATCGGAGCGGCGCAGATGGGCCAATCCAAGTCGGTAAAGGGTCTCGGCGCTTCCCGGGTTCAATTCCAGCGCCTGCTGATAGCTGGTGATACTGCCGGCCAGATCACCAAGGCCGTACTGGGCCATACCCAGTTTAAACAAAACACGAAAGGGCTCGCTGCTGCCCTGCAGAGCCTGACGGAAAGCGGCTACCGCCTCGCCGAGGTCGCCTTGATCATAGAGGGCCATACCCCGATGGTAATGACCACGGCTGAAATCGGGCTGCTGCTCCACGGCATCGGTCCACAAGGCGAGGGCTTCATCGATTTTTCCGCGATGATAAAGATCGAGAGCCTTTTCGTGCAATCCTTCGACATCGTTGATCAACCGAACACCGCACTGATCGCAAAACCTGGCCTGCTCGGAAACGGTGGCCTGACAACGGGGACATTGCATGGCTCCTCCTCTTTTATTAAGGTCTGCACACATGCCTATACATTATAATGTACGAAACCGGAACGGTTGCTCTGATTTTTTTGGTTTATTATTAACTTTACTCCTGTTGGACTGAAATGCCCAAGGTCACTGCAATATTTCTATACGAGTTATTGATTTTAGAACCCAACAGCCTCTTCGACCACTGTTAGAAAGAGAAACAGACCGAGCGTTTTAGCAATGACCTTAGGAGGAAGGGCCGCTCAAAGAAATTGCCGGCACGTCAGGATATCTCAAAGGTTTTTAGCCTTCTCTAACCTCCCGTAACGCATGCCCCACGCAGTGGCAGCCATTTTTTGCATACTTTTTGTTGGCTTGGACAAAAAGTATGGCGGCTGGCGGGCCGCGACCCGCCGGTTTTTGATTTATCTGATAAAACCGGCTAAGTACCGATCCTCACCTCTCCGCTAACCCTTCTTATCCACCGGCGGCCGCCGACTCTTGCGGCGGCGACGGGGCCGGCGGCGGGGAGCTTCTCCTTGTTTCTTTTTGGTCGGCGGAGCAGCAATACCTTCGATCGCCTGCCGCCAATCGGCCGCCAGCTCCTGTTCCTGGCCGCTCGCCTCGGTCCAAAGACTGAACAATTCCACCGATGCAGAGGCAAAAGGATGACGCAGAAAACGGGCTTCGCCGCGCCGGCCGCGACCGCGGGCCAGACGAAAAAAGCCCACCAGCAGTTCACGGGCCTGATGGCGAATGGCGTTGGAAATACGGAAATAACCGCAATGAGGCACCAGCAGATGATTGGCAATGCGGATGGCGTCTCCGATGGTCTGGATCTCCTGGGCTCTACAGGCATGCCGATAACGGTCCAAAAAGAGCGCCGCCAGGGCCAGATGTTCTTCGATGGGCCGACCGGAAGCGGTGCGCCGGTCGATCTGCTCCAGCAGTTCAAAGGTCTCGACTTCGCCTTCAAAACCACCCAGCAGATGGGGCAACAGGCCGAGAGACTGAGCATCGCGCAGCACGGGGGCCGCAACCTTGTGGCGAAACAGCTCCATCAACTCTTCGCGAATTCGGGCCGTGGCCGCCTCGGCGATAAGAGGAGCCCGCAAATAAATGGCCTGACGAACCGATTCGTCAAGATTAAAGCCGAGCCGGGCTGTAAACTCCAGGGCGCGCAACATGCGCACCGGATCCTCGGTAAAGCGCACCAGAGGATCACCGATCACACGCAAACGCCTATCCGCCAGATCCTGCAAACCGCCAACATGGTCAATGACAGAAAAGTCTTCAATGTTGTAAAACAGGCCATTGATGGTGAAATCCCGGCGGAAGGCATCTTCACGCGGCGAGCCGAAAACATTTTCCGTAAAGAAAAAGTGCTCGTCGGTGTCGGCAGGCAGCTCCTCGGGCTGGGGCTGGCGGCGAAAGGTGGCGACCTCAACCAGATAATTACCGGCAAATCGAATATGGGCCAGCCGAAACCGCCGACCGACCAGAAAGCAATTTCGGAACAGTTCCTTGACCTGTTCCGGAGTGGCGTCGGTGGCCACGTCGAAATCCTTCGGCTGACGTCCGAGCAGCAAATCGCGCACACCGCCGCCGACCAGGTAGGCCAGGTAGCCATGCCGACGCAGGCGATAAAGAACCTTAAGGGTATTTTCGTCGATCTGTTTGCGGGAGATGCAGTGCTCGGCGCGGGGTACAACGAGAGTCTGATCGTTCGTGGGTTCGGTGTCGCAGGGTACTGAAGTCATAAGATAACAGTATCAAAAAGCTGTGCCGATGAACCGGCAACGGGGTGGATTATGGTTGGCTAAACCTACCAGAGATAACCGCCAAAAGAAAGAAGGAATCAAGCACCTTAGGCGCAATCATTGAACTTGCCGACAATAACTCCTATTATAGCGATCAGCATTTCGCAACTGGCAATACCTGCAATATGCTCCAAGCTCAAGTTTAACCTCTCACGCCGCTTTGCAAAGCAAGGATCTTGATAAAATTATGAGTTGCAACCTGCTCGTTATCCTCGGCCCGACCGCTTCAGGCAAAACCCGCCTCGGCGTGGCGGCCGCTCAGCAGTTCAACGGGGAAATCATCTCCGCCGACTCCCGCCAGGTCTTCCGCGGCATGGATATAGGCACCGGCAAAGATCTGGCCGAGTACGACGACATCCCTTACCATCTTATCGACATCGCCGAGGCCGGCAGCGAATTCAGTGTCTTCGATTTTCAAGAGCGCTTCATCGAGGCCTTTAAGGATATCCAGAGTCGCGGCCGATTGCCGATGCTGGTGGGCGGCACCGGTCTCTATCTCGATGCCGCGCTGCGCCGCTATCAATTGGTCAAGGTGCCGGAAAATCCTGCCCTGCGTGCCGAAATGGTCGAACTGAGCCTGACCGAGTTGCAGCAACGACTGCTGCAATTGCGCCCCGAACAGCACAACACCAGCGACCTGCAGGATCGCGGGCGCCTGGTTCGCGCCATCGAAATTGCCACGGGGGAAAGAGACACCCCTCCACTGCCCCTGCCTGCAATAGAGCCGCTGGTATTCGGCGTGCGTTGGGACCGTCCGGTGTTGCGCAAACGCATTACCGAACGTCTTAAGCAACGCATTGCCGAAGGGATGATCGAGGAGGTACTGGGCCTGCACGATACAGGAATCCCCTATTCCAGCCTCGAATATTACGGCCTTGAATACCGTTTCATCGCCCAGCACCTGCAAGGTCAGCTGAACCGCAACGACATGGTGCAGAAGCTCAACAGCGCCATCCACCAGTTCGCAAAGCGTCAGGAAACCTGGTTTAGGCGCATGGAAAAACAGGGGGTTGTCATTCACTGGCTCGACGGGTGCGGTGACCCTCTTTCCCAGCTGCTGGCAATCGCCGCCAAGCAGGGCCTTCAGCCTCAGGCTTCTGTGGAATGAGTAAACTGCCGAAACCCGTTTTACGCTATTGCGCCAGCCGCGCCATCGATGAGCCCTGGCAGATCAGCGGCAATACACGATGCGATTTTTCCATGGCGGTGGTGATTCCCGCCCTGGCCGAAAGCGCCAACCTGCCGGCCACCCTCGAATCCCTGGCCGCCAATCCTCCCGAAGACCTGGAAAACACTTTGGTTTTGCTGGTTGTCAACCAGCGCCCGGACAGTACTGCCGAGGAGATAGACGACAATCGCCATACCCTGAAAGAACTTGCTGCGGGTTCGTGGAACCAAACCGGCCTGCAACTGGCCTGGATCGATGCGGCCTCACCGGGCCTGGAGCTGCCGACCAAGGACGGCGGGGTCGGCCTGGCCCGAAAGATCGGCTTCGACCTGGCCCTGAAACGGCTTTCTTTCGGACCATCGGACCCGCTGCTCATCGCCCTTGACGCCGACACCCTGGTGCGGCACGACTATCTGCCCGCCTTGCAGAAACATTTTCGGGACGCGGTCGACGGAGCGGCAGTCATCCCCTTCTGTCATCAGCCCGGCAAGGACCCGGCGCATGACATGGCCATCACCCGCTACGAACTTTTTTTACGCTGCCACCTTCTCGGTTTGACTTTAGCGGGTTCGCCCTACGCCTTTCATACCGTCGGCAGCACCATGGCCTGCCGGGCAACGGCCTATGCCCGTGCCGGCGGCATGAACCGTCGCCAGGCCGGAGAAGACTTCTACTTCCTGCAGCAGTTGGCCAAAACCGGCGGTGTCGCCCAACTCAGCGGGACCGTCGTCTACCCCTCGGCCCGCCCCTCACAGCGCACCCCCTTCGGTACCGGCCGCAGCGTTAGCGCCCTGCTGAACGGGGATTGTGAGGCGGTACTCTTCTACCCGGCAGTCTGTTATGAGGTGCTAGGAGAGTGGCTGAAGCTTGCCGGTGCTCAACTAAACGCTGACGGTGCGACACTGCTAAAGCGGGCCGAACAAAACCATGCGCCGCTGGCAGATTTTCTCCAGAAAGAAAATTTTCCGGCCCTATGGGACCGCTTGAAGGACAACCATGGGCATCCGGGCACCCTTCTAAAGGCTTTCCACGACTGGTTCGACGGCCTTAAAACCACCCGCCTGATCCATCATCTATGCGCTACATCCTCCCCTCGCTGCCAACCGGAGAGTGTTGTTCCCCAGCTTCTGGAAGCCGCCGGCCTGCCGACAAGCTCCAATCTTGCCGAACAGTTGGCAGAACTCCGCCGTCACCAGGGAGCTCTGCCTTAACAGCCCGAAAAACATAATGTTTGCCTGGCCTGTCAAAATATTGTACTTTTGAGGGAAGGCCGCTGATTATACCCGGAAAAGGATTGAGGAATGAGCGAAGAGCAAGTATCCCACGAAATTAAAGAAGCCCAGAAACGTAAACACTTGCGATCGCCGATGATTATTCTGAATGTTATCAATGCCAGCGGCAGCAAGAGCTTTTTCGGCTATGGTAAAAATATCAGCTTGGGCGGGATGTTCATCGGCACCGTCAATCCCCGGGAAATAGGCACCCGCTTCCGCCTGGAAATCCCCTTGCCTGCGCCGATCCTGAAGGTCGTTCAGTGCGAATGCGAGGTCGTCTGGAACCGTCAATTCAGCAAACAATCGACTCTTGAGCCCGGCATGGGTTTGAAATTTCTCGATATGCCGGAAAGTGATGGTGAAGCCATCGACCGTTGGGTTCGCCATCACAAGAGCTGAAACCGTCCAGACGAAAACCGAATCAAAGAAAACCCCGCCAAGCAATAGCGGGGTTTTTTGTTTGTTGTTTTTTTAGCCGGCGGTATGGTTATAGTCATTCGGGGCGGGACACGCATTAGGAAGGCTCTACCCCCGGCAACGACTCAATCGGCGTCTGCCGCTTTGTAGATGATTTTGCGCAGCAAGCCCAGAGGCGCTGGCTTAGTCAGCAACACACACCCTGTCGACTCAATGAAGTGACGGCAGTTCTGATCTTCAGTTGCGGAAAAAAACACGAAGCGTTTTCGCAGGTCGGGATCGATCGCCAGAGCTTCTTTGTACATTTCGATGCCATTGAAATTGGGCATTTCGATATCGGACACCACCACATCGAAATGTTCTTGCCGGATAAGCTCCAATCCCTTAACGCCGTCGGTAGCGAGCACCACCTCTGAATCGGCCTCGAGCAGGTTCAGCACCAGGGCTGCAATGGCATGATCGTCTTCCACCACCAGGATGCGCCGTTTCCACACCGACCGCAAACGTCCAACCTTTTGGAGAATACCCTCGCCCCAGGGAAACGAGGCGATAAAGCTTTCGATTTCCTTGCGGTGATGCTCGATTTCAGCGATGGCCTTCTGCAGCTCCCGGCCATGCCCCTTGAGGACATCCACGACATAAAGAAAAATCTCATTCCATTCGGAGAATTCCGCTTCCGCAATGATTTCAAGCATCGCCTCTTTCGTTAGGCCCCTCGATTTAAGCAAGGCATGGACACGATTAAACGGGCCTTCAATGTTCTGCCGAGCGGTCTCGTCGAGAGAAAAAAAAGATTCGGGCGAGGCTTCCCAGGCGATGCTGCCGGTGACCTTCGATAATAGATCAAGATGTTCTTGCTCTTCTGTCGCCAAATGGTTCAAAAAGGAAGCGAACTCTTTATCCGCGGCAAAAATATACGCAGCCTGAGAATATAAGATCGCTGCCCTGTTCTCTACGCTCGCCAGCCAGTCGACGATATCTTCCATCTCGGTATTTTTTTTCATTGCCTTCTTCAGGTGGGCTCTTGTTCGCTGCAATCTTCAAAAAAAACGGCGCCTTCCTATTCCGGCACCCTGGCCGATTAAAGACCGGCGCGTTGACTAGCGACCATGCTGGCGAAAGGTCGCCTTGAACCTGGCGATATCTTCCTCTACCTCTTGGCGGCTGCGCTCATAGACAATCTCCCGCCCCATGACTGTGCCGGCATAAGCTCGCCCATTGGGGGTCGGCAGCAGCTCGCAGCGCACGCTGTGATCCCCTTCACCGAGCAGCACCTTGATCCGCTCAGGACGTTTTTCGACCACCTGCACGCGCACCACTTGGTCGCTTTCCGTTACCCGGACCTTGATCTTCTCTAAATTCATCAGCCCCTCACTGTAAGATTATTTGATTATATCGGACATATTAGCACAGGCAAACTTGGCCGAGCTAGAATGAATTTTCTATTACGACCTCGCTCAAAGGAAGCTGGCCGGGCTTGGGCCAGACGTCTTTGATTTTCTTGCCAACTGCCAGCATCGGTCCCATAACGTGATCGCCAGGAAGTTTGATCAACTCGGCGACCTTCTCGATCTCGTAACCGATCATAGGGCAGGAATCGTAACCCATCGCCTTGGCCGCCAGCATGATGTTCTGCATGGCCATGCCGATGGAGCGCTGTGCCTCGTCCCGCTGCAACCACTCCCGACCTTCGTGGAAAGGCCCCATCCAGTCCACCAGCATATCGGCAACCTCCTTCGGAGCATTGCGCCAGTAACGCTCGGGCTTTTTGGCCCATGCCTTGACGTCAGCGGTCATAATGATCAACAGCGAAGCGTCGGTCATCTGCGCCTGATCAGGACTGTACTCGGTACGAATCTTCCGCCGCAGATCCGGGTCGCGAATGATGACAAAGCGCCAGTGTTGAATATTGAAGCTGGTCGGCGCCTGGATCGCGGCTTCCAGCAGTTTGGTTTCTTCTTCCGGCGTCAGACGATGCTCCAAATCGTAGTGCTTCACCGCCCTGCGCTGATAAATGGCATCGAAAGTATCCATGCTTGGCTCCTTATGGCTGATAGTTCGGTTTTTATCAGTATATAGTGTCTAAAAATTATCGCTCTTGTTTTGACACCTGCACAGATAATTCTCCCCAGAAACTTGACACTTTGACCTACTCACCTATCTTTAAACCCACATCGGCTCTTACGAAAAACGCTCGCAAAAACCTCGGCACATTCCCTGCAAAAAAATGTTAATACAAATAACCTTGAGCATCCAAAGAACGAAGGAGAATTGACATGGGAACTCATTACAGCACTGATGATTGCATCACCTGCGGCGCCTGCGAGCCCATCTGTCCCGCAGGCGCTATCACCCTCGGGGATCCACTCTACGTTATTGACCAGGCGCTATGCACCGATTGCGGACAATGTGACGATGTCTGTCCCATGTACGCCATTAAGTGGACGAAAACCGGCAATTAGAAGCAGAACTGAGTCATATTTGACCTTTGACTCTCCCCCTTGTATTATGAAGTTCACAGACGACACCCCGCCAGGGTGTTCCGTTCTGGCCCCGCAGGGAGAATCGCCAAGAACATCGCCCCGTGCGATGCTTCGCAGATCTCCTGTCCTTACAGAGTAGCGCTTGATTCTGGGTAAACCACAGAACCGGGTCGCGGGTCGCTCTGCCCTTTTAGAAATCAAATACACACATTCGGGACGCTGCCATCCGCAGTCGACCTCTCTACCCCCCTGTTCGCTTTCGTCTGCGGCCTTGATGCAGCTTCGTTCGCGCAATCCTCTTTGTTGGATTGCGCCTTACGTATTTCTGTAATCTATCGCAGACAAGGAGAACCAATGCCAGGAGCATGGCTCGAACAGATTCAAAACCAGGTAAACACCCTCGAGAAACTCGAACAATACATCAACGTCACTGACGAAGAGCGCAAAGCCATTGAAACCATGCGCACCAAATGGGGCACCACCCCCTATTTCGCCGCCCTGATGGACAAGGACGACCCCGACTGCCCGATCCGTCGCCAGGTGCTGCCGTCTCTGCAAGAGCAGGTCAACGAGTACGGCATGGAACATTACCTGATGTGGAAGGAAAACCGCGAAACCGACGAGGTGCGCCCGGACAGTATCGCCCGCCAATACCACGACCGCGTCGCCTTCACCGTCACCGAGGTGTGCGGCATCTATTGCCGCCACTGTTTCCGCAAAGAGCTGGTGGTCGACCAGGACCTGGAGCTCCATTTCGATGTCGACGAAGGTCTGGCCTGGATCGCCGAGCATCCGGAGATTCGCGACGTGCTCATTACCGGCGGCGACCCGCTGCTGCTTTCGGACGATAAGTTGGAATACCTGATTACCAGACTGCGCGAGATGCCGCACATCGAGATAATCCGCATCGGCACCCGCCTGCCCATCGTGCTGCCGCAGCGGATTACCGAGGGCCTGAAAAAAGCCATCGGCGGTTTCCACAAGGTTCCGGTGTGGATCAACACCCAGGTCAACCATCCCAAGGAGATCACTGAAGAAACCGAACGGGCCGTGTACGAGCTGATGAGCTGCGGCATCAATGTCGGCAATCAGGCGGTGCTGCTCAAAGGGATCAACGACGACGTGGCGACCTTCAAGGAACTGCACCAGAAACTGCTGCGCACCCGCATTCGTCCCTATTACGTCTTTTACTGCGAACCGGCGCCGGGCATCGACCATTTCCGCACCCCGGTGGAAAAAGGCGCCGAACTGATCCGCGACGCCCTGCGCGGCCACACCACTGGCTTGGCCCAGCCGATGTACGTGCTGGCTACCAACATCGGCAAGATTCCTTTGATGCCGGACTATTACATCGTCGACAAAGACGACAAGGAATACACGCTGCGCAACTACAAAGAGGCAATCACCAAGATTCCCAATATGCCGGAATGATATACCTACTGCGCGGTTTAGCCCTCTAGGACAAAAATCCCCTCCGGAACCCCGGCGGGGATTTTTGTTGAAACATATGGGACCTAAAATTCCCGTAGAGCAAATTTTGATTGGAGATAATTAGTACCCTGTCCTCCGAACTTTCCGGAGCTAAAATGCGCCTTGATGTTTGAGAATTGAAACACTACCACATTTAAGGTTTTTTATTTTTCCTTTTAATACTAAGATGCATATATGAGCAGTCATTATAGAATCGTCCTCATATCTGCCTTAATCGCTCTTACTGCCTGCTTTTTTCTTTTACGCAGTCTTTCTGAATATATGGGGACTATCCCCAGTGCTCTGCTGCTTTTGTTTTTGGGTTTACCGTTGGTTATTTTCCTCTTTGCCATACCCTACACAGTTGGTTGCCTGTTTTTCGATAAGCCAGAAGAATCTCATATTCCACCGGTAGGCTTACCAAAGCTAATCGCCAGAGGCATTGTGCAGTCAAAGGCATTCAAGTGGAAAAAGCATATATTGTCCGGACTGGGCGAGCGTCTGACGCGTAATAAGACGCTTTTATATGCCATTTTAGGTTTGGCCGGCGGTGTTTACGTTGGCAGCCCCTGCTTGTTCCCGGTTATTTTATCGGGGGGGAAAGTCCATGGGTCTGCTTTCCCTTTCTTTTGTTACTTCCCTTGCTTCATGCTGGGATTACCGTGGTCTTTGGGTAGTATCTTCGCCAGCAGCGTTGTATATAAAAGTTTTTTGGTTTTCCTGGGCTGCTCAATAAATGGCATGCTAATAGGTTTAGCTGCTGGAATGATCAGTCGGTTTAACGAATGATTCCAGTAGAAAGTTACACGCAGTCAACGAATAAAATGGATCAACAAAAGCGGCTGTCCTAATCAGGGCAACCGCTTTTGTTTCGCGCATGGCAAGTTCTTACTAAGCTGCCGCAGCCATAATTCCGGATTAATTCCAAGATCAGTTTATGTAATGCTACAGCTCGTATTCTGGTCCCGTTCCGGCCCGCTCATCTGCAGGCCGCCCCTGCGGGCACAGGCCACCATAATCTCGGCAATCACAACGAATACCGGCAGGGAGACCAGCGCGCGGACAAGGGTGAACTGCCACCCGAGAAACTTGACCTCGAACATTATCATCGGGATCTTCAGGCTCGAAAAAGCCCCCAGAAACAGGAAGATATTGCGCATGCTGCAGCCCTTTGTCCACAGCAGGTAGGCCGTGGGAAAAGCGCCGTACAACGGTCCGCCCTGCAGCATGGCCAGGAGAACGACATAAAATCCGCCGCGAAAGCCGGAACCGTCGCCGATGTGCTTTTGTATCCACTCTTTCGGCACCCAGGCGTCGAGCAGGCCGATCAGGATAAACATGCAGGGAACGAAAACGATCATGTTCACGGCAAAGGAGCCGGTCTCGCGCGCAAGGCGCTGGCCGAAGTCGATACCCAACAGAAGCATGACGAGCAGAAGAACGACGTACAGGCCGGCAGCAACATAGGGCCAGGAAAGGTTGCGAAATCTTTTCATAGCAGCCCCCCGACCAGAAAACCGATGAGTAGAGCCCCCGCCAGGGACAAGACGTTTCTAAGGACGGCGAGGCGAAGCCCCAGGTAGGCTTTCTCCACCGGAAAGGTCAAAACGCCCACCATCATGAGGGTGGTGACCAATACGGCCAGCACGGTCATCGATACCCCCCGGTCGGCGAGCACACCGGCCAGTGGAAAGGCGATCGGGCCCGGAATGAGCGCCACCGAACCGAACACGGCGGCCACGACGACGCCCAGACTGCCCGCCTGCTGGCCGAGGACGGCGGCCAGTTGGTCCTGCGACACCAGGGCGAGAAAGACGCTGGCCAGAATCAGCAGCAACAGGAACTGGGGCAGCAGATTGCGCAACATGCGCCAACCGCTCTTGACCCCCTGGGCGGTCTTGTCCGGGTCGATGGCAGCGGACAGGATGACCGCCGACACGGTGACGATAAGGAGCAGTTTATCTGGCATATGATTTCCCCATTCAGCCTTCCGCATGACCATCATTAAGCCTATGCCAACCTATCCCACGGGGACCGGCTCGTCAAGGTGTGACTCCTGCGCAATTACAGCACCTTGGCTCTAACATAAAAGGCCTCCCAATAAATGGGAGGCCCTTAGCCTGAAATTCTACCGCCCAGCAAAAAGGGGTCGGCCGTTGTTATCCGTAAACGTGAAGTGAAAATCTCAGTGTGACGCCTCTGAAGGAGCCAGCCAGGCCAGAAAATCTCCGATTACGGCACCGCACTGTTCGACCAGAGGAAAAGCCTCGCTATCCATCAACCAGGTATGCAGCAGCCCAATCAAAAGAGCGCGCAAGGACAGGGCGGCCTGGACGCAGTCGACATCGGCGCGGACCAATCCGGTATTCTGCAAGCGGCGCAGGTTGTCCTCGTCCCGCTGCTGCAAACGCCGCAGTTTATCCTGGTACTGCTCTCGCAGCTCCTGCAGGTCGTCGGTGAACTCCGTACGGAAGAAGACCGTTTCGAAATAACGCCGAAAGCGATCATCCTCTTCGAGTTGGCGAAAATAGCGCAGCAACCCGTCCCGGATATCGGCCAGGGAAGCGACCGGCATCTGCAACAGATCCTCGAGGCGGGTACCAGCCGAGTTTTCGATCTCCGCCTTGATGGCCACAAACAGATCGACCTTGTCCTTGAAGTGCCAATAGATGGCGCCACGGGTCACGCCGGCTTTGCGGGCGATCTGATCGAGAGTGGTGCGGGCATAGCCCCGGTCATGAAACAGTTCCAGCGCAGCGTTGAGAATGTCCTGCCGGGTCTGTTCGGACTCGGCTTTGGTCTTACGGGCCACAGGCGCCCTCCTTTTTTAACGATATAGGTGCTTAGTATCGTCGATCAGGAACTTTTCCGCAACCAACGGGCGCGCAATTTTTCGCTGGCCCGCTGAATGACCACGTAGAACACCGGCACAAAGAGCAGCAGCAACAGGGTGGCAGCGATCATCCCGCCGAAAACGGCGGTGCCGAGAGCCTGGCGACTGGCGGAACCGGCACCTGTAGCGACCACCAGCGGAATAACCCCGAGGATAAAGGTGAAGGCGGTCATCAATACTGGCCGGAAACGCAGCCGGGCCGCCTCCAGCGAAGCCACGACGATTTCCTCTCCATCGTCACGCTTGGCCTTGGCAAATTCGACAATAAGGATAGAGGTCTTGGAGGCCAGAGCGATCAGGAGCACGATGCCGATCTGGGTATAGACGTTAACGTCCATGCCGCGGGCCATAACCGCACCGGCCGTGCCGAGCAGGGCCAACGGCACCGAAAGGATAACCATCAGCGGACTGGACCAGCTTTCGTACTGCGCACAGAGCACCAGGTAGACGAAGGTCACCGCCAGCAGGAAGATCATTATCACCTGGCTTTCAGTGACCTTTTCCTGGTAGGACATACCGGTCCACTCGTAGCCGATGGACGATGACAGCTTGCTCTCGGCCAATTGCTCCATCAGCGCCAAAGCCTGGCCGGAGCTGAAGCCGGGAGCCGCCTGGCCGTTGATGCTGGCCGAAGGATACATGTTGTAGCGCCGCACCAGCTGCGGGCCGACCGCCTCGTCGATAGAGGCCACGCTGCCGAGGGGAATCATCTGACCCCGGCCGTTACGCACCTCGAGTCGACGAATATCCTCGGCACTGTTGCGGAAGGGCGCATCGGCCTGCACCTTGACCTGGTAGGTTCGACCGAACTTGTTGAAGTCGTTGACGTAAACCGAGCCGAGATAGGCCTGCAGGGTATCGAAGATGTTGCTCAAGGGGATGTCGAGGGTCTTGGCCTGGGTACGGTTGACATCGGCGTAGAGCTGCGGCACGTTGGCGCGAAAGGTGGTATAGACCCGATTCAGCTGCGACTGGCTGTTGGCGCTCTGAATGACGTCACCGGCCGCCTGCTGCAGCACTTCGAGACCGACCCCTCCCCGATCCTGCATTTCCATGAGGAAACCGCCTGCGAAGCCGAGACCGCGGATGGCCGGCGGCACAAAGGCGAAAATCCTGGCTTCCTGGATATCGGCGAAAGACTGCCACATGCGGCCGACCAGGGCGTCCTGGGTGAGGCCCTTTCCGGTACGCTTGGACCAGGGATCGAAAACGATCCACATGGTCGCCATGTTGGAGCTCGGCGCCATATCGATAAGAGAGAAACCGACAATCCCAACGTAATTCTGGATCCCCTCCATGGCGGCGAAGCGGCGGTTGAGTTCCTCCACCACCTCACCGGTACGCTCGATGGAGGCGGCGTCGGGCAACTGGATGCTGACGAAGGCGTAGCCTTGATCCTCGGCCGGAACGAAACCGGTGGGAAGGCGGCCGAAGGCCCAGAAGGCTGCGCCGACCAACAGCAGGAAGCAGACCATGGTGACTGCGGCACGGCGGATCAGGCCCGTGAGCATCCGACCGTAGAAGTCCCGGGTTCGGTCGAAGGCGCTGTTGAAGAGGCGGAAGAACCAGTTGTGACTGACCTGCCCGGGACGCAAAACCAGAGCGCAGAGGGCCGGACTGAGGGTCAGGGCATTGAGGGAGCTGAACATGGTAGCGGTGGCGATGGTCAGCGAAAACTGACGGTAGAGCTGGCCGGTGATGCCGCCGAGAAAAGCGGTCGGAATAAAGACCGCCAAAAGCACCAGGGTGGTGGCGATGACCGGCCCGGTGACCTCCTGCATGGCACGAATGGTCGCTTCGCGGGCCGACAGGCCGAGCTCGTCCATGTTGCGGGCGGCATTTTCTACCACCACGATGGCATCGTCGACGACGATGCCGATGGCCAGCACAATGCCGAACAACGACAACATGTTGATGCTGACGCCCAGAGCCGCCATGACGGCGAAGGTGCCGATCAGCGAGACCGGAATGGTCAGGGCCGGGATCAGGGTCGCCCGCCAATCCTGCAGAAAGACGAAGATGGTCACGAAGACCAGCAGCACGGCGATGAGCAGGGTCTGCACCACCTCATCGATGGCGGTATCCACAAAGTCTGTGGTGTCGAAAGGCACATAATATTCCATACCCGGAGGAAAATCTTCCGACAGTTCAGCAATTTTCGCCTGCACCTGGTCGGCCACATCAAGGGCATTGGCGCCGGGCAGTTGATAGATGCCGATCGCTACGGAAGGCTTGCCGTTATATTGCACGCGCTCGCCGTAATTCTTTGCTCCCAGCTCGATACGGGCCACGTCCTTGATCCGGATCAGACGCCCCCCCGGCGCATTGCGCAGGATAATATCGCCGAACTGCTCGGCGGTCTTCAACCTGCCGCGGGTAGTAACCGTGTACTGAAACTGCTGACCGCTCGGCGCCGGCTCCTGGCCGACCATACCGGCGGCCACCTGCACGTTCTGCTCGCGCAGGGCCGCGACCACGTCGCTGGTGGTCAGCTGCCGCGCTTTGAGCCGGTCGGCATCGAGCCAGATGCGCATGCTGTAGTCCCGTGCGCCGAATATCCGCACGTCGCCGACCCCGTCGATGCGGGCCAGTTCGTCCTTGATACGGAGCGATGCGTAGTTACTCAGGTAAAGGGTGTCGTACTCTTCATTGGGGGCATAAAAGGAAGCGATCAGCAGAATGTTGGTTGACTGCTTCTTGGTCGACACGCCGAGCGTCTTGACCTCTTCTGGAAGAAGGGGTTCGGCGATTGCCACCCGGTTCTGCACCAGCACCGCCGCCATGTCGAGGTCGGTTCCGACCTCGAAGGTAACGGTCAAGGCGTAGCTGCCGGAGTTGGAGCAGTTGGAGGACATGTAGAGCATGCCTTCCACGCCGTTGACCTGCTCCTCAATGACTTGGGCCACGGTCTCGGCCACGACCTCGGCGTTAGCCCCCGGATAATTGGCGGTCACCTGCACGGTGGGCGGCGAAATCTCGGGATACTGGGCGATGGGCAGTGTGCGCATGGTCACCAGCCCGGCAAGCACGATGACGATGGAGACAACCGAAGCGAAAATCGGTCGATCGATAAAAAACTTGCTGAACATGGCGACTCCCTATTGCGCTTTAGGCTGTTTGGCGGCGACCAGCTGCTCGGCGGTCATCGGATTCACAACAGCGCCGGGACGTACCCGCTGCAAACCGTTGACGATTACCTGCTCACCGGCGGCAATCCCCTTGTTGACCTCCCGCATACCGTCCTCGGCTCTACCAACCTGCACCGGCCTGTATTCGACCTGTTTCTGGTCGTTGACCACCATCAGGTAATAGCCCTGCTGGTCGATGCCGAAAGCCTGTTCCGGCACGACCAGGGCGTCCTTCTGCACACTGATCGGCGCCTGCAGGCGGGCGAACAGGCCGGGAAGCAAAAAACCGTCCTTGTTTTCGAACACGCCACGGACCTGGATGGTGCCGGTCTCTTCGTCAACCCGATTGTCGACGTAATCGATCTTACCGTGATGGGGAAAATCATCCTCGGTGGTCAAACCGAGGAACACCTCACTGTTACCGTTGCCGTTGGTCGGCGACTGCTGGATCTCATACTGCTGGTGTTCGAGCAGGTCCCGCTCGTTAACGTTGAAGTAGACATAGAGCGGGTCCTGGCTTATCAGGGTGGCCAGCAGGGTCTGTTCACCGGCGCCGACCAGGTTGCCGGCATCGACCAGGTGGCGGCCGATACGACCACTGATTGGGGCATGCATGCGGGTATAGGATAACTCCAGACGAGCCGACTCCACGGTCGCCTTGGCCGCTTCGATGGCCGCTGCCGCCGAAGCCTGCTCGGCCCGGGCGGCGATCACCTCCACCTCGCTGACCGCGTTGTCCTTAAAGGCGTTTTCCTTACGAGTAAGGGTCGCTTCGGCCAGGCGCATCTCCGCCCGGCGCATGGCCAACTGGGCCTTCGCTTCGTCGAGCCGCGCCTTAAAAGGGCGTTGGTCGATAACGAACAACAGATCGCCTTTTTCGACCTGACCGCCGGATTCGAAATGAATGCTCTTCAGATAGCCTTCGACCCGGGCGCGGATCTCCACCGACTCGACCGCTGCGGTGGTGCCGCTGTATTGGGCATAGTGGGTGACATCCTTTATCTGGGGCTCGGCGACCGTTACCGTCGGAGGCGGTGGCGCCTGAAAGGTGTTCTTATCTTTACAACCGGCGACCGCCAGAAATCCCAGCAGCAACAAAGGACTCCATACACGAATTCTCTGCTTTATTTTTTGCATCAGAACTTCTCCTTATTCTGGTCTTGGGACACTTTGGGCGAGTCGACCTTCGATCCGGCAGGATTCCAACCGCCACCGATGGCCTTGTAGAGTTGAACCAGGTTGATAACCGTCTCGCCCCGGGCAGCCGCCAGCTGGTTTTCGATTTCAAAAAGAGCGCGTTGGGAATCCAACACGTTCTGAAAGTCAGACAAACCGTCCTTGTAGAGACTGGTCGCCAGCTTCACCGAGCGACGACCCGCCAGCTGCGAACGTTCCAGGGCTGACAGGGTCTCCCGTTGCTGCAGATATTGAGTCATGGCGTTTTCCGCCTCATTCAGAGCGTTTAGCATCGACTGCTCATACAGGTAGAGAGCCTGTTCGGCGCGGGCATCCTCGACTTGTATCTGATTTCGCACCCGTTGGCCATCGAACAGCAACCAGCGCACTTTCGGGCCGAAAGCAAAAGTGCGACTACCCGACTTGAACAGATCACCACCCTCCAGGGCTTCGAAAGCAAAGGAACCGGATAAGGACAGGCGAGGATAGAGGTCGGCTTTGGCGATTCCGATTCGGGCCGTCTGGGCTGCCAACTGCCGCTCGGCACGGCGTATATCCGGCCTCTGACGAAGCAGGTCGGCAGGCACCCCCACTGCAACCTGGGTTGGCGGCACCGGTATGGGGCCCGGCTCGCTCAGTTCGCCAAACAGAGCGCCGGGGGGCTTACCGAGAAGTACGGCGATCGTGTTGATCGCCCGGGTCAGCTCAATGCGCAAAGGCGGCACAGCCGCCTCAGAGGCGGCCAGCACCCGCTCTGCCTGGGCAACATCCAGGCCCGTTGCCAGGCCATTGCGAAACCGGGACTGAGTGAGCTTCAATACCTGCCGCTGCGAAGCCAGGTTGCCTTCGGCCGCAGCCAGACGAGCCTGAGAAGTACGTACGGTAAAGTAGGTACGCGCGATCTCGGCGTAAAGGGAGATCAACACATCGACCCGATCCTCTTCACTGGCTTGGTAATCGGCCCGGGCCGCCTCCACAGAACGGCTGATACGGCCAAAGAGGTCGATTTCCCAACTGGCGTCGAGGCCAACGTTATAGATATTCTCGGCACCTGAACTATTAGCCAGACTATTTTCGCTGCTGCGCTGGCGAGTCGCACTACCGGCAGCATCGACGGCAGGCCAATTTTCGCCAGACGCGACCCCGAGGCGGGCACGGGCTTCTTTGACCCGGGCCACGGCGCTACGCAGGTCGAGATTGCTTTGCCTCCCCATCTCGATAAGCTGGTCCAGCAATGGATCATCGAACAGGGTCCACCAACAAATAACTTCTTCTTCACCAGGCACCAGGGCGGGGTCCGCTCCTTCCTGCCAAACGTCCGGAGCAGACAGCTCCGGCACTTCATAGTCCGGCCCCACCGATACGCAGCCAGCCAATAGAAGCATCAACAAACCCACCAGCAAAAGACTCAGCCTTTGGCCAAGGTTGCATTGAAATCTTTGCCTCATCATCTATTCAACCTCTCATTAGCAGGAAACATTGGCAACAAACATACATGAATGTTTGTATGTTGCCAAGAGAGAATTTGTCTTTGTTTTGTATTGTTGCCGGAGGGGAGGAGTTGATGGCCAGGATTTGATAGATTGACCATTTATCAAGTACGAAGAGAGGGGCGTTCAGATATGTGAAGGATGCTTAGGTTCATAACACTTTTAAACCTAACGCTTTTTATTTTCATCAGAAAACAACATTAAATACAGTAACTTCAACTTCGCCGGTCCCGGCCGGCCAGCCGGGAACGGAAAAGTTGATTTTCCAGTTGCAGTTTTTAGCTGGTCTCGAACAAAAAGCAAACCGACGGGTCGCGTCCCGTCTGACGCCTTCCTTTTTGTCCAAGCGGCAACAAAAAGGAAGCAAAAAGTGCCTTACCACTGCGTGGGGCATGTGGTCGCGGAGGTAAGGTGAAGGTTAAAAACTCTTGGGCCACCTTAAATGGGCAGAAATTTCTTTGTGCGGCTACTCTTCCATAAGGTGGTTGCTGAAACGATCGGTCTGTTACTTTTGCCAACATTGATTCGTAGGGGTTGCTGGTTTTTAAAACCAATAACGCATATGCAATGTCGGTGCGTTTCCCTCTGCTGTTCGTGCGTTTGAACATGTCTAATTACAAGGGAGTTGATGACGAAGCGGCGTGACTGGAATATCGGACTATTGAATTTAGATCCGCCAATCTTCGCGACAGAAGTCTCGGCGACAGCCAAT
>NPIE01007309.1_pt1 | contig 36147 bp, 30 predicted proteins | sample 8637661 | NCBI WGS metagenome assembly NPIE01 (sample SAMN07420842, study PRJNA396082) | bioreactor metagenome | isolation source: sample BA12 brine-fed electro-methanogenic bioreactor BA | place: Japan: Kochi | collected 2016-12-09 | reverse complement strand
CAAGCCCGAAGGGAGCTCCGGACGTGTCCGCTCGCTGCGTTCCGCCGGCTCGAAGTAGGCCAACTATGCCTTCGCCGTCGCGCCTTGCGAGCGAACGTGTCCGAAGCTCTGAATGAGGTAATACTTACCTGATTACGCATCTTTCTCAGCTATTGATAACGCCGGAGCCTAGCATCGTAACCATCGAATAAACAGGAGGTTACGAAATGGCACGGAATATGGTTCAGTTTCAGAAAGGCCTGAGCATGGTCGAGTTCCTGAAAAACTACGGCACTGAAGAGGCCTGCCGGAAGGCGGTTTTCCAGCTGCGCTGGCCCAGCGGCTTCCAGTGCCCGAAGTGCGGCAATTCGACCTGCTGCGAACTCAAGTCGCGCAAGGTCTTCCAGTGCCATCGCTGCCATCACCAGACCTCGCTGACGGCCCGGACGATCTTTGACCGCACCAAACTGCCGCTGAGCACCTGGTTTCTGGCAATCTTCCTGCTGACCCAGAGCAAGACCGGGATGTCGGCCTTGGCCCTTGCTCGCCATCTTGGTGTTCAGTACAACACGGCCTGGTTGCTCAAGCAGAAGCTGATGCAGACCATGCGTGAGCGAGATGACAGCAAGCCTCTGACCGGCCCGGTCCAGGTCGACGATGCCTATTGGGGCGGAGAACGCCGGGGCGGCAAGCGCGGTCGTGGTGCTGACGGCAAAACGCCGTTTGTCGCGGCGGTTGCCTGCAGTACCGATGGACGCCCCTTGGCCATGCGCATGACACCGGTGGCTGGTTTTCGCAGCGACTCGATTGGACGCTGGGCGAACACGCATCTGGCACCGGAGGCTGAAGTCACCTCTGATGGCTTGCACTGCTTCCGCGCGATCGTCGAGACGTGTCCGCACTGGAGCCTCACGACAGGAGGAGGCCCGAGTAGTGTCGAGACCCCAGAGTTCACCTGGGTCAACACGATGCTCGGAAACGTCAAGAATGCATTGCATGGGACTTACCATGCCGTCAGGAAAAAGCATCTTGGCCGCTATCTCGGCGCTTTCTCCTACCGGTTCAACCGGCGTTTCACGCTCGGCAGCATGATCGAGCGGCTGGCCTATGTGGCCTGCCGCACGGCACCTCTGCCTTATCGGCTCGCAACTATGGCTGAGATACATGCGTAATCAGGAATACTTATGCATGTCTTAGTAAACGATCCAGTCAAATCTAAAACAAACTTATAAGATTGATAAACACTACTCCGCAAAGCGGCGACAAAGTCATACCGGAACGGGCTTGATATCTACCCGCACGGAAGTAGTATCGAAATACGTGGCATAGAAGATTTAGAGTCCAGGATAGGGGATCCGTAAATCTCGTGTCTTTAGTGAATAAGGGCTATGTGTCTCTTCAACCTTTATCCGATCCACCGTTACTAGACTGATATAGATTCTACGCACAGAAGATGGAAGGAACTATGGCCGAAGCTGAAACAACTGAAACAAGCAGCACGATAGTTTTTTTTGCGTGGTTTCTGCATAATTTTGCTTGGGCAGCGATAAAACGAGCGGTGATTGAACATCTTGAAGATGGGTCTTCAATAATTTTCATGCACTGTGACGGTATCCTTGCGCCATGCCATATCAATCGTTTAGGCGACAAAAAAATATGCAAAGAATGCAGATTTGCTAAGCGTAATCAGTTTCGTCAGTTAAAAAGAATATATGGGGAAAAGATAAAGTTTGTTTCAGTTGAAGAAATGTCTGCAAGTTCGAAAAATGAACTTAATAAAGCGGATCAACTTGTGCGTGCATGTAGCTCGCCCGAAGATCTAAAGGCTATTGAGATAAATGGCTGCATAATTGGTTGGGGAGTTCTTTCATCGTATATTTCCTTTACGCGAAATCTTGATCCCGATGTTCGTACTAAAGAGGTTTCAGAGTACCTTGCTGCGCTAACTCGAACATCAATCCGTCTCGCAATTGCAACTGAGTCGTTGGTCGTTTCCGTGAGTCCTGTGAAAGTGCTTCTGTTTAACGGTCGTTTTGCGGACGCTCGACCAGTATTGGAGGTTACAAAAAAACTGGGTATTTCATTCGATACTATCGAGTTTCGATATGTTCATAGATCAGAAGGTAAAGCCTGCGTTCTAGTGCGTACCAAAGATCGTCTGCCCCATGATTTTGCCAGTACAGCTAGAAGAATACGGCTTGCTTGGGATGAATCTTCTCTTTCCGATGAGAAGAAAAGAAGACTCGGATCTGAATTTTTTTTCAACCGGCGCGATGGATGCGTAATTGGTGACCGAAAAAGCTACATAAAGAATCAGAAAAAAAGTCTTCCATCGTGTTTTAATTTTGATCGGCACAACGTTGCGTTATATATTTCTTCAGAAGACGAATTCGCTGCCTTGGGGCCAGAATTCAACAGTGAGTCCCTGTTTTCGTCTCAGCTTGAGGGGGCAAAATGGCTTTGCGGAATGGCGGCGAAGCACGACTTTGACTTATATATAAGAGTGCATCCAAATCTGCATGGCGTTGGTTTTGCGTATCATCTGGCCTACAAGGATTTAGGGGTGGGGCGTCAGAATGTATTCATAATCGACGCCGGATCAAGTATTAGTACGTATCAGCTAATGGAGGCTTCCGATCTTGTCGTGAGTTTTGTTTCTTCGGTGGGGGTCGAAGCCACGTTTTGGGGTAAGTCTTCGATAGTGCTTTGTGGGACCAGTTATGAGCGACTGGGGGCAGCCCATAAGCCATATAGTCTTGATGAGCTTGAGGATATGTTACAAAGGAACCCGCCTACATCGGACAAGCTAGCAGCCCAAAAATATGGTTTTTATTTCTTTGCCAAGAGAGAGTCCGATTTAGAGATTCCTTCTCCTATAATTTACCAGAGCTTTGGAGTGTTTCGTGTGTCACTATTCCGAAATTTCGAATTATTCGGCTCCAAGTTTCTTTATCGTTGTGCTTTACTTTTAAAGAGATATCTCTTATCTTTATCTTTCTGGAATACTCGAATGTTCAAGAGAGTACCTGCGATAGAATCTGCCCGAGGACGCGAATAGCAGTGTGACAAACCGCTCTTCTGGCGCCATTTCAATTGGAGCAAGCGTATGCCTGAGGTAGCCAGGTATGCTAATTGAGTTTTTGATTGTGATGGCGTCCTCCTCGACTCTAACGCTGTGAAGACCAAGGCGTTCCGTAAGGTCGCCGAGCCGTTCGGTGCCGAGCGGGCGCAGTCCCTGGTGGATTATCATGTGGCTAATGGCGGCATTTCGCGCAATCGGAAATTTGAGTGGCTTGCGCAGCAGGTTGGAGTTCACGACGGCCGGTCAGTCTCGACTGCCAAAGGCTCCGAAGTAGTGTATGCTTATCATTACACTGCGTAGCGGCCCTCCATTTTAGAAATAAACTTCCCGCAGCGTCGGTGAATTCAGATGGGGTCAAGTGTGACGCTTCGAGTGGCTGGTTTGCTGTTAGATTGAAAAGCCGTGAACGATTCGGTCGTCTCTTGTATCCAAGATTAAAGCAATTCAATCAATCTAAAGTTGTCGTCAGCTTGACGTCTTGCTCGGAGTGAAGCTATCACGAGTTAGATAAGGGCGTAATTACACAGTCTCAGGAAATAAAGTAGAATCCCGAGTAGCCATCGTGAAATATTCTAGCCTTGTCAAAAACATATTAAACAAAGAATCGAAACGTATTTTCTTTAGGCTTGGGGACAAATGTCTAACTAAGCTTTATGAAAGAAAATATCATTCTTCAGCTGAGGTCTTGAAAAAAAGTCCCGTTATCTGGTTGCGAACACCAAAAACTGCTTCTAGTTCAATAAAGATAATCCTAAACTCACAGGATAGAGTTTTCGATTGGACAGCCAATCCAAGTGTCCCGCTAACGAGTGATGATTTGGAAAGAAAGATAATTTGCGTTGCGGCCAGTGCTAAACGTAAGTTTTCTAATCAGTATCCCGAAATTTGGGAGAGCGCGTTCAAGTGGGTTGTGGTTAGAAATCCTTTTGAAAAGACGCTTTCAGCGTGGAACTACGTGTCAGGAATCAATGAGAAGCCGCTTCTACAATTGCTGGAAACACCACCACGTCTAGAGGAAGACAAAACCGCATACACACATTTTACCTTGAGACAGTTCGATTTACTTTCAGACGACGGGCATATCGTCGTAGACAAAGTCATCAAATATGAGACTATTGATTCTGAGTTAGGCGCACTCTTTGAATTATTTGGGCTTGAATTCAGAGGACTTCCTAAGGTAAACCGAACAGTTTCACGAAGAGCATATGAGAGCCTCAATTTTTCAGAGCGCGAAGCTATCCGGAAGCTTTTTCAAAAGGATTTCGCTGAATTTGACTATGATTTGGACACGGAAAGTAACTAAAGTCGATAAAGTAATCAATTGATGACGTTGTGGAGTAGTTGACTTAAACAGAGTTTGCGAAGCTGCATGAGCTGACTGTTTAAATCTCACTGTGAAATTAATCAACACTTACACCCATATCCTGTTCGATTGCGATGGCGTAATCCTCGATTCGAACGCTGTGAAGACCGAAGCCTTCCGCCGGGTGGCCGAGCCATTCGGTGCCGAGTGCGCTAAGGCGCTTGTGGACTACCATCTGGTTAATGGCGGCATTTCGCGCTACCGGAAGTTCGAATGGTTTGCGCAGCGTGTAGGTGTGCGTGTTGATGTTGCGTCCTGGATTGATTCCCGGTGTGAAGCATTTGGCGAATACGTAGTGAAAAGCTTGATGCAGGCGCCCATGCGGGACCTCGCTTCGCTGCGTAAGGCGCTTCCCCCCAGTCGCTGGTACGTGGTCTCTGGCAGCGCGCAGGATGAATTGCGCGATGTGTTCCAACGGCGCGACTTGGCACGATTCTTCGACGGCGGCATTTACGGCAGCCCGCGCGACAAGGACCAGATACTCTCTGAGCTAGCAGCCACAGGCGATCTGGCCGGTCCCGGTCTGTTCCTGGGCGATAGCCGCTATGATTGCGAAGTGGCCCTGCGCCACGGGCTGGACTTTGTGTTCGTTCACGCCTGGTCGGAGGTTTCTGACTGGGGCGACCTGTGCCAGCGACATGCCGTTCCTGCCATCGAAAGTATCGACGAGCTAGCCCGCTGACACGGCTGCGCCGACGGCTATACCCCGGCACGGGATCGGGAGTGTCGCCAGTCACTTCCCGGTGTGGTAAGACAGCCACGCGGTGCACCGGCGCGACACGTACGTGGAAGGGAGCTTCGACAGTCTACCGTTTCCAACTCATTGAGCATCAAAGGCATATTGGCAATGAAACCCCTCATTCTTGACTGCACGCTCCGCGACGGCGGCTACTACACCCAGTGGGACTATGATTCCGCATTGGTCGAAGGTTACTTGCAGGCTATGTCGGCCTCGCGCATCGACTATGTGGAACTCGGTCTGCGCGGCAGTCGAGCCGCTGGTTTCGTCGGGGCGCATGCCTTCACTACGGATGCGTACCTGCGCACGCTCAACCTGCCGAAGGGGCTTGCGCTGGGCGTGATGGTCAACGCAGGCGACCTGTTCGCGGTTGAGGGCGGCGCCATTTCCGCGGTCGAGGCGCTGTTTGCACCTTGTGATCAGTCGCCAGTGGATCTGGTGCGCATTGCCTGTCATACACACGAAGTGGCAGATGCCATGCCAGTGGCGGCGGCGCTGAAGGCGCTGGGTTACACGGTTGGCGTTAACCTTATGCAGATTGCGGGCAAAGGCGATGACGACATCCGGGCGCTTGCCGCAAGCGTGCAGTCCGATAGCGTTGACGTGCTTTACTTTGCCGACAGTCTCGGCAGTCTTGAGCCTGAGCGTGTGATGGAAATTGTCGACCTGCTGCGCGATGGCTGGTCGGGTGAATTGGGTATACACACCCACGACAATATGGGCCGCGCCCTGGCTAATACTGTGGCTGCGGCGAAGGCAGGTGTGCGCTGGCTCGATTGCACAGTCACCGGCATGGGCCGAGGTTCGGGCAACGCTGCTACCGAGTATGTGGTGCTTGAGTTCGAGGCCGATCGGTCGGCCGACGCCAATCACTTGCAGCTGTTCGAAGTGATTCGCAAGCACTTCAAGCCGCTGAAGATTCAGCATCAGTGGGGCATCAACCCCTACTACTATCTGGCCGGGAAGCACGCCATTCATCCGACCTACGTGCAGGAGATGCTCGGCGATGCGCGTTTCCAGGAGTCGGAAGTGCTATCGGTCATCAACCATCTCAAGGCATCCGGAGCTGCCAAGTTCACCAAGGCTGCGCTGAAAACCGGGCGCGAGTATTACGTGAATCCCGCCGAGGGCACCTGGCGGCCGGCTGAACTGATGCAGGATCGTGAAGTGCTCATTCTTGGCGCCGGACCTTCGCTGCGCCGCCACCGCGCCGCGGTGGAAGCGTACATTGCGGCGCATCGGCCCGTCGTGCTGGGGCTGAATGTCAAAAAGGTGATCGATCCTTCTCTGATCGATCTACGCATCGCCTGCCACCCGCTGCGCCTGCTCGCGGACTGGACCAAGTACAGCCAGCTGGACACCCCGCTGGTGCTGCCGCTGAGGCAGCAAAGCGCCGAGTTCCAGGCCGAACTGGCCGACCGCGACTGTCGCGATGTGGCCTTGCAGGTCAAGCCGAGCATATTCGCCTTCGGCGAGCGCGCGGTGGTCGCCCCGAGTACGCTTGTGGCGGCCTATACGCTCGGCATTGCCGCGAGCGGAAAGGCAAGTCGAATTTCCATGGCCGGATTCGATGGCTTCCCTGCCGGCGATCCACGGCAGACCGAGATGCAGGAAATACTCGCCCTGTTTGAGGCTNNGCTGCCGCTCCCGATCTGCCGATCCGTTCGCTGACGCCCACGCGCTATGACCTCCCCATCGAGTCGGTGTACGGGCTCAAATCATGACGCAGGTCGTTGTCATTCCCGCGCGGTATGCCTCCACACGCCTGCCCGGCAAGCCGCTCGTCGACATTGCCGGAGTACCGATGATCGTGCGCACCTGGCGTCAGTGTGCCGAGGTGGTGGATGCCTCCGTCATCTTCGTCGCCACTGATGACGCGCGCATCGGCGAGGTCTGTGAGCGCCACGGCATGCAGTGGCGCATGACCTCCGACCGCTGTTTGACCGGAACTGATCGCGTGGCCGAGTTTGCCAAGGCCCACTCCGCCGACACCTACATCAACGTGCAGGGCGATGAGCCGCTGTTCAATCCGGCCGATTTGATGGCCCTGATGGAGGCAGCGAAGGCGAGCCCAGACGAAATCATCAACGGCTACTGTCCAATCACCAGCGAAGATGACTTCCGTAGTAGTGCTGTTCCAAAGGTGGTGAGCCGCCCCGACGGCCGCCTGCTGTACATGTCAAGAGCGGCTATTCCAACCACGAAGGCTTTCGGCTTCGAGCGGGCATGGCGTCAGGTCTGTGCCTATGCCTTCCCCGCCGGCGCCTTGGATGCGTTTGCCGCGCACGGGCGCAAAACTCGGTGCGAAGCGATCGAAGACATCGAGATTCTTCGCTTTCTTGAGTTGGGCTACGAGGTGCGTATGATCGAAATGTCGGATCAGTCAGTGGCCGTGGATCTGCCTGAGCATGTGCAGCGCGTGGTTGAGCGGTTGAATCAGCCTTCCAATGCGTAATCGAGGCCGCCGGAAAGCGTTTGGCGGACGGGGTTTTTGCGCGCCCTTGGATGAAGTAAATTCGCTGCTGCGATGAAAACCATTGCATACCTGATCAATACCGAGTACCACCTGTTGGTCACGGCCAGTTTGGTTCACGAAAACACGTTGATCGAGGGGCCAGTCCAGCATCACGTGATCGAAGCGGGTGACGTGACAGGGCGTCGAATGGACGGAATCAAAAACCGCGATGCGCTTGGGGTCAGCTACGAGCGCTGGAGCATTAATGCAAACGGCCGCTCGGTTGGCCAGCCGGTAAGGTCCAGAATCGAGGCCCTGCTGGCTCGAGACCTGCACACGCTGGTGATATTCCTCGACGATTTTCCGCTTAACGTTTATCTGATCAAGACGTTGAAGCGACGTGGCGTGCGCATCGTTCTCGCCCCCGATGGCCTCAAACCGTATTATGAGCTGACCTTCCGACCCTTGGTTCGACTGCGCACCGGGATACGTAAAACGCTATCGTTGTATATTAACCTGCTAGCCGAGGGGCTTATCCCGGATTTCTTGCATTTCAATGCGAAAGCCTACGGTACGCTGGCGCAGATTGATGAAATCTGGGTTGACAAGCCTCGACTTGCTCGCAATCTCGGACAAAAGCCACTGCGGCGTATTTCAATCCTGCAGCAGGCCCGCACTCGCGAGCGCCTGGCTCAAGTGTTCGACTTTGACATCAGCACCGATCTGCCGTCGAGACAAGGCGTGATCTTCTACGTCAATAATTTGCTGTTCCGCGAGGCGGCCTACGCGGAGGAGCTCGCAGTGATCAAGCACCTAATGAGCCTGCCCTCGAACGGGCTGTATGTCAAGCTGCACCCACAGACTCCTCAGCCGCATCGAGAATGCATTCTTGAACTCGGGGTCAAGGTAATAGAGCGCAGCGTGCCGGCGGAGCTGTATATCGCTGCTCTTGAGCATTCGATCGTAATAAGTGGCTGGTCAGCCTCGCTGATGCAGACCAACCCGAGTTGTCATTTCTACTGGCTCAATGAGTACTTTCGCACCCGCGGCTGCATGTACGAGGTGATGGTCATGACGCATCCCAGCGAACATATTCTGCAGCCTGCTGACTTGCAAGCCATTAAGTTCCCGCCGGCCGCTGTGACGGTCGCTAACCCCTGCCATGAATCGGTTCGAAGGTCCGGAGACCGTTGCTGATGTTGCGCCTTTATCCATCTCTGCAGGCTTTAGATCCGCAGCGCCGCGACTGGTTATTGAAGAACCGAGTCAGCGTCAGCCTGGCCTGGCTGGCTGGCGCGGTTGTTCTCTTTACAATTTTTGACCGAACGCCAATCAGCAATATTCCGACCCTGCGCACCGTGGCCGGCGTATTCGGCGTAGCTTTGGGTTTAATTTGGGCATTCAGCCGAGCGCGAACCTTCCGCCTCAGAAAGGGCCCGCTGGGCTGGCTAGTCCTGATGATTGCGGCAACTCTCTATGTGGAGCTCTCTCGGTACGCTTCTGGTGGGACATTTACCTTATCCAACTTTATTCAGTGGTTTCAAGCCCTTATTTTTGCGTTGATCCTGATTGACATTTGTCGTGATTATCGATCAGTGTCGTTGTTGCTTTGGGCTTCTGGCTTGGCGTTATGCGTGGTTGCCATACTAGGCTTGGCGGGAGAGGAGGGTGTGCAGGGCCGCGCCGGTGCCGAAACCTTCAATCTGAACGTTCAGGCCTATTATTACGGCCTTGCTGCGATCGGCTTGCTGGTCAATGTACTCTACCGTTGGCCTCGCATTGGTCTTGCGGGCCTGCTGTCCTTGATCGGCGTGGTATTGATGTTCATGCTGATGGTTCGAACTGGAAGTCGGGGCGGGCTGGCTGCGACCCTTGTCGGAATAGCCTGGGTGCTGTTTTTCATGCTTCGCAAGCGCAATGTTTCGGCGTATGTCATGATTATTCCAATCATTCTCGCGGTCGGTGCTTTGTTGTTTTTGTCTTCGGATGCGGTTTTACGCTGGGAGCGTACGCTGGCCGGCGAGGATTATGGCTATCGCGATGTAATCTGGGGTGCTGCGCTGGATATGTTTCGTGATTCGCCGATTCTGGGGCATGGTGGAGGCTTCATCGTACCCTTGGGTGAACTGACCAGAGGCGTGAACACCAGTACCCACAACCAGTACCTCATGCTGATGCTGGCCTACGGCTTGGTGGGTCTTCTCATCTGGCTTGCGCTGATGCGTTCGGTGTTCATGCGCTGCTGGGCATATCGGGCGCATCCGTCAGCGATTGCATGCATGGGCATGATCCTTTCTACGATGGTATTCGGTGTAGGGGGTGACTTGACTTTCAATCGCTATTACTGGGTGCTGGTTGCCGTGGCTGCCAATATACATGTGCTCTGCCTGGCGTTCCCCGTGACCTATCAGATGAACCGGGGCCGGCCCATGCAATACGGCAGTCGGTTTTCGAAGGTCGCCGCTGAGTGATTGAATGAGGAGTTTCGCATACCAATGTGCTGTTCGACCGGGCAAGGCGGTGCAAATATCCGCGCGTTCGCTGAAGGTCGTTTCCTGATATGTGTGGGTTGATTGGTGCGGCGCTTCCCGCTGCCGGTCCAAGCGATGAAAGATGGCAGGCGGCGCTTGCGTCGCTGAACCATCGCGGGCCAGATCACAAAGCGCTCGCGCGAACGCTAGATGGCCGGGTTGTTCTGGGGCACACGCGGCTGTCGATCATTGACCTTCATGAAACCGGCAACCAGCCCATGTGGCTGGACGATAGCCACCTGATCGTGTTCAACGGTGAGATCTACAATCATCGCAAACTCCGCCAGACCCTCGAAGCGCAGGGCGAACGCTTCCGGTCCGAGTCCGATACCGAAGTAATCCTTCGCGCGTACCGAGTGTGGGGGCCGGACTGTGTGCAGCGCTTCGTCGGAATGTTCGCTTTCGTGTTGCTGGATATCGACGCAGGCGTTCTGTTCGGAGCGCGCGATAGGGCGGGTGAAAAGCCGCTTTTTCTCAGCCACACGAACGATGGCTTGTTCTTCGCGTCCGAGGTCAAGGCGCTTTTGGAACTTTCGGTGGTTCAGCGCAAGCTTGATCATTCCGCGTTGCAGCACTTTCTGGCCTTTGGCTGCAGCCCTCCAGACCATGCCCTCCTGAAGGGTGTTGACAAACTGCCAGCAGGTCATCAATTCACCTACAGCATTGACGAACATCTATTTCAATCGCAGCGCTACTGGCAGATTCCGGAGCCTGCTTTCGGCGGGCACTCCGATGAAGACTTGCTCAATGAGCTTGAGACTCGCCTGGCTGATTCTGTTGCCCTGCAGATGGTGGCCGATGTGCCCATCGGCGTGCTGCTCAGCGGCGGTGTGGATTCCAGCCTGGTCACTGCCCTTGCGATACGCAGCACTGCGCATGTGCGCACCTTTACGCTGGTCCAGCCCAATCACGCGGACCAGTGCGAGGCGAGCCACGCGGTATTGATCGCCAATCATTTCGGTACCGAGCATACGGAGCTGCGTGTTGACGAACCGGATGTTCATTTGCTCGATCGGCTTGCGCGACAGTACGACGACCCGATCGGCGATTCGTCTATGATTCCGACATTTCTCATCACCGAGGCCATCGCAAGGCACTGCAAGGTGGCCGTGGGCGGGGATGGTGGTGACGAACTGTTTGGCGGTTACCGCGCCTACAACCTCGGGCTGCGCATGGCTCAGCGCCTGAAAATGTTGCCTCGGCCAATTCAGCGGATACTTGGCGCAGCGTTTGTTGGGTCACTCCCGATAGGTGCCCGGGGGAGAGGCATCTCCAGGTACCTTTCGCTGGATAGCCAGCCCCATTTCTGGCCAATCAACTATTCATTTTCGCCATCCGAGCGCCGGAAAATGCTTCGGTGCGGTTCGCTGGACAGGACTCCTGAGTATCGTCATCTCGAGGCCGCAAACGTCTGCGGTGAAGGAGTGGCGGGCATGACCCGCACCGATTTTGCTGGCTACCTGGTGGACGATCTGCTGGTCAAGGTCGATCGTGCCTCAATGCTCAATTCGCTGGAAGTGAGGGCGCCACTGTTGGACCACCGCTTGATCGAGTTCGCATTCCGCGATGTTCCCGATCGTCTGAAGGCCAACCAGCGCGCCCGCAAGGTATTGTTGAAGCGGCTGTGCTCGCGTTTGTTGCCCGAACGCTTCGATCAGGCGCGTAAGCAGGGCTTCTCTATCCCCTATCTGGATTGGCTCAAACGCCCGGTCTGGCGTGAGTATTTCCGCGAAACGTTGCTGGATGCCCCGGACCCGATATTCAATCGCTGCATCTTGGAGCGTTATCTGGCCGCCGGTGAGCGCGGAACGGCAGTTGCCCCGCAGTTGTTCGCACTGGTGATGCTGGAGCGATGGCGGGCCATCTACGGGATTACCCTTTGACGCAACCGCGCGCCCTTCGCATCGCGTTCATGATTTCAGCCCTTGGGCGTGGTGGTGCCGAACGCCAGCTGCTGCAACTTGCAGCGGGGCTCCATACCAGGGGCTGTGATGTTGAGGTCTGGTGCTATGGTGGGCACAGCGAGCTGGACGACGAACTGCGCGCCCTCGGTATCGTTGTGCGCAACGGCGAAGCAGATTCGCAGCGGGCCAAGATTCGCCGCCTGCGTCAGTGGATGCGTGAGTTCAAGCCTGATGTGATGCACGGCTTCATGAAGCGTGCCTCCAGCATCGCGGTGCTTGCCCGGGGCCTTGCGCGTCGTCCGGTGGTGATCGGCAGCGATCTGTCTACGGCCACCTACGGGCGGCGTGATTTCACGCTCTGGAGTTCGCTTGCGCTGTTTGCGGCCGCACAGTGTGTGTGCACGCAAACCGAGCTTAACCGACGCAGTTTGCGGCACCTCGCCCCTTGGCTGCGCGGCAAGAACAAGATCCGCGTGATTCGAAATGGTCTGGACCTCAGTCGGTTCGAGCCTGCCGATCAGCCGCCGATGGCGCCGCCGCTGCGCTTTGCTGCCGTGGGCAGCGTGTATGCGATCAAGAACCCGATTCGACTGGTCCAGGCCATGGCCGTGCTGCGTCAGCAAGGCCGCACAGATCTTCGGCTTGACTGGTACGGACGCCTGGGTCTCAAGGGTGACGCCCATCCCAGCGATGACTATCAGCGCTGCAGGGCACTGATCGATGCGCATCAACTGGCTGAATGCGTGCAGTTTCACGGCGAGACTGGCGACGTGGCCGCGGCCCTGCGTCGCTCGCATGTGCTGATCCATCCCTCAATTCAGGAAGGATTTCCCAATGCCGTGGTTGAGGGCATGGCCTGTGCACTGCCCGTTGTCGTCAGCCGGGTGTCGGATTTGCCGCTCGTTGTGGAAACGGCCCGCAATGGCTATGTGTTTGACGAAACCTCTGTTGAGTCGATCGCCGCCGCGATGGCCGCAATGCGCGACACCGCCGCCGAGGAACGACAGGCCATGGGCCGGCGCTCGCGCTCGCTGGCAAAATCATGGTTTGGGCTGGATCGTTTTGTGAAGGAATACCACGAGCTCTATGCCGAGTTGGCGTCCGGCCCCAGGTCCTGAACCAGTGTTTCCGTGCAACCGTGGGCTCTGTGTGTAGCTATCGGCCATTGGTGGTGCGCGCAGCGCGTTGACCGCAGCGGTAAACGTGCGGGTGGGCTTGATGCTGGTAGTACTCGGAATGCACGGGTTTCGAAAGGAGTAGTGGCATGTCCGTAATTGTTGCCTACAAGCGCAGAATTCTCGCGCTGACGCCGCAATGGGTTCGGCGCGCGGTGTCCAGCCGACGCGAAGCGATACGTCTGGGCGCATTGCCGAAGGCGACATTGGATACGCAGGGTTTGGGTTACACAACAGCCGCGGAACTCGACGCTGCCATGCGCGGACCTGAACTCGCTGAACAATGGCGCGCGGCCTCATCACGCATTGATGCACTCAACATCGTGGCCTTCGCCGGCGGCGTCAACCTGGGCGATCGGCGTGCGCTGTTCAGTCTGGTGGTAGAGCGCAGACCCCGGACGGTGCTCGAGATCGGAACCCACATCGGTGCATCGACCGCCGCAATTGCCGCGGCAATGGCGGCGGTCCGATCGCGGCCGGCTGGGCATCCGGAAATTACCACCGTCGATATCATCGACGTCAACGATCCGGTGTCCAGGCCCTGGGCCTCCAACGGCTCTTCGATGTCACCACGCCAGGTACTTGCCCGTCTTGGCCTGGAGGATCGCGTCGAATTCGTCGCTCAGGGTTCGCTCGATTATCTTCAGTACACTGAAAATCGATTCAATCTGATTTTTCTCGACGGCGGTCACTCGGCAGCAACGGTCTACAGGGAGATTCCCGCCGCACTGCGCTGCTTGAATCCCGGTGGACTAATTCTGTTGCACGACTACTATCCTTGCGGACAGCCCATCTGGAGCAACGGCACAACAGTGCATGGCCCATGGATGGCCATTGAACGCTTGCGGTCAGAGGGCGCTCCGATTCAGGTCGTGCCGTTTGGCGAGTTGCCTTGGGAGACCAAGCTCAACTCCAAATGCTCCAGCCTTGCGCTGCTCGTAAGTGCCGCCGCCGCGGGGCATCTTGCTTGAGCGCAGTTGCTTGCCTGCGTGGCCTTGATGCGGCGATTGTTGGCGGTCGGTCTGGACATGCCTGTGTTGCTTGTGCTGGGTTGGCCGCGCAGCAAGCGTCTATCAGTAAACCTTCGTCTGATGCCCACCGATGAACCAGCACCTTTTCGCCCTCGTTGAGCTGACCCGGAACAGGGTCCCGCAACCGCTTCGCCACGCTGCGCAGCGCTGGCTCCCGTTGGGCGCGCTGAAGCAGCGCTGGCGCGAGGCACGTGAGCCGCTGGCTGCGATACGGTCTTGCGATGAAAACCGTGTGGGGCTTGAGCAGCCGGTCGGTATCTTGGCCAACCGGGCGCAGTATCATTGCCTCTACATGCGCGCCTGCCTCGAAATGGGGGTTCCGTTTCGGGTGCTGGATCTGGGTGCAGACGACTGGCTACAACAAGTGCAGCGTAGCGGATGTACGCGGATTCTNNATTCTGGTGTGGCCCGACGCCACGCTGAGTCCGTGGGCGCAATTGTTCAAGGATCGCTGCGAGCTGCTCGAAACAGAGCTGGGCCTGCGCGTCTATCCTGGCCATGCCGATTGCTGGCCCTACGAGAACAAGTACCGGCTGCGCGACTGGTTGATGGCCAGAAACCTGCCGCATCCGCGCACATGGGTGTTCACCGACCGTGAAGCGGCGCTGACTTTTACAGCGCAGGCACATTTGCCGCTGGTGATGAAGACCGGTTTTGGTGCCGCAGCCACCGGAGTGCGCATCGTGCGCGAGCGTTCTGCGCTGCGCGCAGCGGTGAAGCGCGCCTTCGGACGCGGCTTTGTGCCGGCCGGCCATGATCGTCGGGACATCGAGTGGGGCCGCGTGCTGCTGCAGGAATACTTGCCAGACGTGGTGGAGTGGCGCTTGGTGCGCATCGGCGACAGCTACTTCGGCCATCCCAAAGGCAAGCGAGGCGACTTTCACAGCGGTTCGGGTCGTGTCGACTGGACCTTTCCGCAGACCCGGCACCTTGAGCTGTTGCATCAGGTCTGCGAGTTGGGGGGCTTTTCGAGCATGGCGGCTGATGTGTTCGAAACAGTGGATGGCTGCCTGCTGATCAACGAGTTGCAAACCGTCTTTGGCGCCAGCACCTCCATCCACCAGATGATGCAGGACGGCAGTCCCGGTCGGGTGCGCCGGGCTTCCGACGGAAGCTGGCTGTTCGAGGCCGGTGATTTCGCCCGAAATTGTTGCGCCAATCTGCGCGTATTGACTTTGATCGAGCGCACATGGTCCGAGATCGAGCTGGATCCTGATGCCCCGGGGCTAGCGCTGGCGAAGCTAGCGGAGACTCAATGAAGGAATGGGTTCGATCGCTGTCCACCCGAGTACTCGTCCACAGCGGGGGCTCCGCACTCGGGCGCCGGGTTCGCAGCCATGCCGGGGCCTTGATTCTGTATGGCCATCGGGTCGCCGATGACGATGAAGGCTATATGCAGGGCCTCAAGCCCGCCTGGCTGGATGAACAACTCGCCTATCTCACCCGGCATTACGAAGTGATTCCGCTGCGCCGGTTGGTGGATTGCCTCGAGCGGAGCGCTGCCGTGCCCGAACGCTCGGTGGTGCTCACCTTTGATGACGGATTTCGCGACAACTATGAGAATGCTTTCCCGCTTTTTCAGAAGTACCGGGTGCCGGCCACCATCTTTGCAGTAACGGGTGCGCTCTCGGACGGTGACCTGCCCTGGTCGCAACGCTTGGGCTATCTATTCCAGAACACTGCCGTCGAAAAGCTCACACATGACTTGACCGACGGTGCAGTCCTGACGCTGGACAGTGCGGCTGTGCGCAAACGTGCCTATCGCCGGGTAAAGCCTGCCATCTCGCGCATGCCGCGCGTTCAGCGCGACGCCGCCATTTCAAGTCTGGCGCAGCTACTGGACGTGGAACCCCCGCGCGACCGGATGATGACCTGGGATCAGGCGCGCGAGATGCAGGCCGCCGGAATTGAAATCGGCGCGCATACCGTGTCGCACCCGCTGCTGGCCGAAATGCCCCTGGAAGAAGCCCTGCGCGAAATCGAATGCTCCCGTGACGATCTACGCCGCGAACTGGGGATCGATCGCCCTGGTTTTTGCTTTCCTGGCGGCAGTCTGAATGCCGATCTGCTCGCGCGCATCCCTGATCTTGGGTTCTACTGTACCTTCCTGCCGGGGCAGGGTATCCGTCTCAATACGGCGGCCAGCGTTGGCCCGTATACGCTGGCGCGGGTGGGTCTGCCCAATGCACCGGCGGTCTACCTTGAAGCCGAGCTGGACGGCCCCTTTCACGCGCTGCGGCGCTTGGCCGGTCGTGTTTGAACTGGCGTGAAGATTGTCTACCTTCATCAGTATTTCAATACACCGTCGATGCAAGGCGGCACGCGCTCCTACGAAATGGCGCGACGCCTGGTCGAGCGCGGCCATCAGGTGACGATGGTGACCTCATGGCGCGAGGCTCGCGATGATCGAGGGTGGTTCGTGACCGACGAGGACGGCATTGCCGTGCACTGGCTGCCGGTACCCTATGGCAACGAAATGAGCTACGCGCAGCGGATTCAGGCCTTTTTCCGCTTCGCTGTGGCATCGGCCCGACGAGCAGCGACGATCGAGGCTGACGTGGTGTTTGCCACCAGTACCCCGCTGACCATCGCTTTGCCGGGTGCCTGGGCTGCACGCCGTCGTCGCCGCCCCATGGTGTTCGAGGTTCGCGATCTTTGGCCGGAAATGCCGATCGCCATCGGAGCCCTGCGCAATCCGCTGGCGATCTGGGCGGCGCGGCGTCTTGAGCGCTTTGCCTATCGCAATGCGGCTCGCATCGTGGCGCTTTCGCCGGGTATGGCGGAGGGTGTGGTCGAGGCCGGCTATCCACAAGAGCAGGTTAGCGTGATTCCCAACAGTTGCGATCTGGATCTGTTCTCGCCCGATTCGGAACATGGTGAGCCGTTCCGGGATGCGCATCCCGAGCTTGGCAATGGCCCCATCGTGTTGTACGCCGGTGCCCTGGGCCGCGTCAACGGCGTGGACTACATGGCCGAGCTGGCCGCGGCCTGTGCCGAGCAGGCTCCGCAGGCGCAATTCATCGTGCTCGGCTCGGGCTCCGAGGCCGAGGTGGTACGCGCACGTGCAACTGAGCTGGGTGTGCTGGGCCGGAACTTTCATATGTATCCCCAGGTGGCCAAGGCCGAAGTGACCAGCGCGTTTGCCGCCGCCAGTGTGGTGTGTTCCTGGGTGGTGGATATTCCGGAAACGGAGAAGAACTCGGCAAACAAGTTCTTCGACGGGCTGGCGGCCGGCAGGGCAATTGCCATCAACTACGGCGGCTGGCAGGCCGATCTTTTGCGCGAATCGGACACCGGTCTGGCACTGTCGCGGAATGTGACAGAGGCAGCGCATGAAATCGCGCAGTGGCTGAACGACCCCAATCGACTGAATTCTGCCGGGCAACGCGCCCGCGCGCTGGGTGAGGCCCGATTCGCTCGCGATGCGCTGGCTGCGGAGCTGGAGACCGTTCTGCTTCAGGCGGTCAGGGCTTGACGCTGTGGCATCAGCAGCGGATTCGGAAAAACCGGGCTGTTCTGACGGTTCGCGTTCCGCGGGGCTGATCGGCAATCTGGGCGCGGAGCGCGCGGTGTTCAATGGGCAGACCCTGCGAACTCGACTGGTTCGAGATGAGTTTTGCAAGCGCCTCGGCGTGGCGAACACGCATTGCGCCGACAGCGCGCTGATCGCGAGGCGACCGCTGCATGTGCTGGCGGAAATCGTCCGCTGCTTCCGTCACTCGGACGTGGTGTGCGTCATGCCGGGCGAGCGCGGCCTACGCGCGCTGATGCCGCTGTTTCTGCTGTTGCGCTCACTGTTTCACCGACCCGTGCATTACCTGGTGGTCGGCGGCTGGCTGCCCGCGTTCCTGCGCGAACGACCGCGTTTGTGCGCGATGGTGGCGCGACTGGATGGCCTGCATGTGCAAAGCCGTCGCATGCAGCGCGAACTGTCTCAACTGGGCATTGATCACGTTTATTTGTTGCCGAATTTCCGCGATTTTTCGCCGCCAGCGCTGCACCTTGAAGCGCCACCGATGCGCCACGGCACAGCGCCGCTGAAGCTGGTATTTCTGTCGCGCGTGATTCCGGAGAAAGGCCTTGCGCTGTGTGTTGAGATCGTCGATGCATTGAATGCGGCGCGTCCTGATGCTCCGGTCGTCACGCTCGATATCTATGGCCCGGTGGCCGAGGCGCACCGAGGCTGGCTCGACGGTTTGCTTGCCAACGCCAGGAGCGCGATTCGTCAACACGGCCCGGTACAGCCAGAGCATGTGGTGTCCACGCTTGCGGCCCACGATGTGCTGTTGTTTCCCACCTGGTATTCCGGTGAAGGCTTCCCGGGTGTGATCGTCGAGGCCTACGCCGCCGGCATTGCCGTCGTTGCGTCCGACTGGCAAGACAATGCCGAGGTCGTCGAGGATGGCGTGACCGGCCGCGTCGTCGCCACGGGCGATCGGCAAGCCCTTCAGCAAGCGATCCTCGAACTGCTCAGCGCTCCGCAGCGCTTGGCCGAGATGAAGCGCGCCGCGCGGGCGCGTGCGGCGAGCTTCCACGTCGATCAGATCATTCCGGCCCTCTTGCATCGCCTGAAGCTGATCGAGGTCGGCGCATGACGGCCTTGCTGGGCGCGCTGGGCGGTTCGCTGTCGACGCGCGCCATGGAACATGCTCGGCAACGCCTGTGCTGGACGCCTGCACGGCGTTCTCGGTTGCTGATCGATCAGCCGGATCGTCAGCTGGCATGCATTGATCTGCCCGGTGGCAAGCGCGCTGCATGGGCCACGGTTGGCGCCCTGTCGCTGTACGTTGCCGGGTCGCTTGAGCGCAATGGCGCCGACCTCGGCCCCAACGCGGTGCTGCAAGCCTATGCTGGCGCAGATCTGGCGGCACTTGGACCTGCCGAGGGCCAGCATGTGCTGGCTTTGTTCGACGACGACCGCCGGCGCCTGGTGCTGCAGAGCGACGCCCTTGCCTCGATGCCGGTGTTCTACGGCAGCAATGCAGGCCGGTTCGCCTTTGGCCCTGACGCGTTCAGCGTATTGTTGCTGCTCGGTCGCAGAGCGCGAATCGAGCCTGAGGCGGCGGCAGGCTTTCTGGTCAATCGCTACTTGATCGACGACAGTTGCCTGTACGCGGGCGTGCAGCGTCTCGGGCCCGGTGAGCGCCTCGAGATCGATCTCGATTCCCTGCAGGCCGTGCGCTCGCGCTATTGGGATCTGCGCTATACCCATGAGTTGAACGAACCCCGCGCGGCGCGCGACGCCCTGCATGAGGCACTGACCGAGGCTCATCGTGAGCTGTTCTCGGTGTTGCAGCCCCACGAGCGCTACCAGTGCTTTCTTACCGGCGGCATGGACTCTCGCGGCATTCTGGCCTACGCTCGCGCTTTGAATCGCCTGCCCCAGCGGGCAATCACCTGGGGCGAACGCGACAACATTCCGGAAAGTGATCCCGTAATCGCTCGCCAACTGGCCCGGTTACTGGGTGTGCCATTCGCCTTTCAGCGGATCACGGCCGATGACTGGCCCGCGCACGCGGCGCGCTGGGCGAACATCAGCGGATTGCTCAGCGACAACAGCAACAGTTTTGCCAGTGCGCCGGATGTATTCGCAGCCCATGGCACCGATCAGGCGCGATTCGTGGTCCTGGGTGACGAGGCGTTCGGCGCAGGCCCGATTCCCGAAACCCTTCAGCAGGCCATCGACAACGTTCAGCGCACATCCCTGCATACCGATCCGGCATTGCTCGGGCGAGTGCTTCAGGCAGACGCCGCGCAGCACGCGTTGAGCAAATTTCAGGGAGCATTGCAGCGCGTTGCCGATCGCTGCCCGGGGCGTGATCTCAAGGATGTTCAGGACTATCTGTTCTTCCACACCTACATCGCGCGCTGGATTCTGGCGCCGGGCAACTTCAAGTGGCCGGTTTACGCCGCTCGCCGGCCCATGCTGGCGCTGAGCGTGCTGGAGCAGGTGGGTCGCCTGTCGCCGCTGCTGCGGGTGGACAAGCGCGTGTACATTGAACTGCTGCAGGAACGATTTCCGGATATTGCCGCCATTCCACGCACCGCGCGCGACAGCGGTATCGACTGGGGTACGGCCCTTCGCACCGAGGGGCCGTTTCGCACGGCCATCCTGCGACTGCTCGACGATGATGCGCTGGATCGCCTGCCGTTGGCTGACAGTCTCGATCGTGACGGTATTCGTTCACTCGTTCTGGAGGCGATGGCCGTTCCGGCAACACCGGGTGAGCGCGCCACGGTCGACGGTCCTCTCAAGCGAACACTGTATTCGATGCGACGCCGGCTGAGCCGATCACCGGCTCTGGCACGGTTGATGACGCGGGTTCAACCCTGGGTGCTCAAGGCGACCGGTCAGCGCGGGGCGGAGAGCCGACAGCGCCGACACCAAGTGTTGATGCGGCTGGCGTTGTTGCAGCACGCTGTTGATGCGCAAGACGCTCTCAACGCGCTTACTCCGCCTGTGCATCCGATCGATCGACCCACGAATGGCTGATTCGCTCGCTCCAGGTCATCACGACCACTACGCCGACATGCTTGAGGCCTGCGGCTATGTCGTTCACCGTAGCAACGGTCTGAGCTGGTTCGAGTACAACGGGTTTTTGCGGCCTGCCTATCTGCCACATTGCGTGCCGCCAATTACCGACGAGCAGGCACGCGTGGCCTTGCAGGCGAGCGCCTGTCCGTTTGCCCGCTGGGACAGCGACTTTGGCACGGCGACCGACAGTCAATGGTGGTATGTGCTTCGCCGCGGGCCGTATGACATGGATCAGCTAAGCGGCAACACACGCAGCAAGGTGCGGCGGGGCGCCAAGCGCCTCGGCGCGCGTCTCGTATCCACCGCTGAATTGCGCGAACAGGGTTATGCCGTGTGTCGTTCGGCGGTCAAGCGTTACGGCAAGGACGGCTTTCTTCCGTCCGAGGCGCGCTTCTGTCGCAAGCTGGCAGCCGCTGACCGCTTTCCACAACATCTGGAGTTTTACGGCGTGTTCAGCGGCGATGAGCTGGTCGGCTTCTCTGAGAATCACAGGCATGGCGGTGCAGTATTCTGGGAGAGCATCTGGTACGCGCCAGCCCGATTGGGCGACTACAGCAGCTACCTGCTCACCCACGCCATGCTTGACTATTACGTGAATACGCTGGGCCTCGAATACGCCTCCGATGGCAGCCGCTCGTTGTATCACGACACGCAGGTTCAGAAATTCTTTGTTGACAAGTTTGGCTTTGAGGAATGTCCAGCTCGAATGCATCTTTGCTATCGGAAGTGGTTGGCAATGCTAATGCCCACTGCTCGTTTCCTTGAGCCTTTGATCGAAAAAGTTAGACGGCGATCTTCTTTTGATTCATTGAACAAAGCGGCTGGGCTGTTAGTTCAGGACCGAATCGCGCGGCTTTTGTAATGAATTTCAAACAAGAAAGCTTGCGTAGGTCTCATTGCAAAGTAAGTCATGCATTGATCAGATGACTTGGTCAAAGCAAATAGACGGCTGGTGTTTCGCCTTGATATGGGGAAAATAACGAGCATATGTCTTACGATGAGCAACATCATGTTGACTCGGCGACGCGGTCGTTCAAGGAAATATTCCAGGGTATCGATCATCCGGCACGACAGCTCTCCTGGCTGGCTGGCCATAGATTATTGGGAGTTTCGGATTTGCTGGTCGACCGGGGGCTAATTGAGCCCTGGACGGCGGATATGATCCGACCGTTGGCGAACAAGTCCGCGCGGGTGCCGGCCGTGCAGTTGGCTGAAGAGCGAGCTGTGCTGACCGCACTGATGCAAGCGCAAGTCCCCGCTCTGGCGCTGAAAGGATGCCTGTTAGGATACAGAGTCTATCCGAAACCAGATCAGCGAATGCGTGGAGATCTTGACGTGCTCGTTGCGGTCGATCGAATCGCTGAGGCTCGCGTTATATTGAATAGTATCGGCTACGAGCCGGAATGGCAAATCGCCGGCGGGACGCCGAGCACACAGGAGTCATGGATACGCGATAGCGAGGGAATCTCTTTTTACGTAGATCTTCATTGGGACATTCGTAACCACCCTGCACTGCGCGCTGTGCTTGGATTTGATGAGCAATGGAGCGCCGCAGTCAGCCTGGATACTCCCGAACCAGGTTTGAAGGGGCAGGGAAACGTTCATGCGTTGATCAACGCCTCGATGCACTGGTTTGATGATCTATTTCCCGTTACGCGTCCGCTTGGCTGGTTGCTGGACAAGGATCTCCTATGGCGAGCAATGAGCGATACCGAGCGGCAATACGCTGTTACGCTGGCCATCGAACGGGGCGTAGCCGGCTTGCTCGCTGAAAGCCTGAAGATGAGTCGGATCGTTTTCGATGCGCCGGTAAGCGATGACATTCTCGAAAAACTGGAAAGTGCCGGTCGTGGCCAGCGCGCTACTCGCCTCGCGCGCACCGATCTTAAGCCCATCCGGAAGTGGCTGTTCGCGCTACGTTGCGAGCCGGGTTTGTGTGCCAAGCTTGTGCGTATCCGAGAGTCGCTTCTACCTCCACCTGCGTACATGCGTGAGCGATACCCGCAAGGTTCCCGTCTGGGCTTGGTTGGATTGCACTGGCACCGACTTTTGAAAGGTTTGAAAACTGAACACTAGGGCTAAAAATTGAATCCTGTTCTGAGGTCTAGAATTCCACTTCTCTCGGCTGAGGGTCGTCTTCTTCTGCTGCTTGCTCGGAATCAGATGACCGATACCGATCTAGAGATGCTGGAAGCTGCGGCGCATGAGATAGGCGATTGGAATGTGGTTGTTGAGAGAGGTGCAGAGCACTTTATTCTTCCTATCGCATATAGGCACTTACGCCACTTACCAACGGGTGCGGTACCCGAGCGTACTCTCCAGGAGATGAAGCGTCGCATACTACCCATGATAATGTGCTCATTGAAGTTTTGCGCGGAGCAACAAAATTTTTCGGAGTCTATTTTGCGATCAAACCAGATTCCGCATGCCTTCGTGAAAGGCGAGGCTTTGGCAGGTTGTTATTACGACGAACCCGGGGAGCGCTTCTGTCGCGATATCGACTTACTTGTCCACGGTGAGAACCTGGTGCAGGTTGCGGAGTTGGCACAGCAGGGTGGCTACAGAGTTTTTCCGAATCGTGAGCTCCTGAGCCGTCAGGATCTCCATGCGGCGGCAAGGTTTTATCCAGTGATTTCTCTGTTCGGGCCTAATCAGATTTTGATTGAGGTTCATTCGGAGTTGGACAAGACGAGCCAGATTTTTGATACGGCTTCTCTTTTGGATACAGTGCAGTCACGAACCCTGCATGGGCATCAATTATCGGTACTACCGCTCAGTCAGCATTTTGTATTTGTCTGCCTGCATAGCACGCGACATCTTTGGTCGCATCTGAGCTGGCTGGTTGATATCGATGCGATGGTTCGACATGAAGAATTCGATGAATTTGAAGTTAGTGAATTTGCAAGAAAATGCGGTGTGGAATCAACTGTTTCTGCCTGCCTCGAGTTATATCGAGTATGTAAACAACAGCTCGTTAGCACAGAAACACTTTCAACTGAAGCTCGCGATCTTTACGCGTCACTTGTCACGCATATCGAAGAAGGCCCTGAAATTGAATTCAAACTTCGCCGGAATCGACCATTTGCTGACTTTGCCTTCGAGTGGCAAGCCTCTCCGGAGTATCGAAGAAGGACACGCCTGAAAAACAGATTTGAATTTTTAAAACCTACTTTTTTGGATTACAAAGCCTTTCCACTTCCTGCATCCATGCACTGGGTCTATTATTTTACGCGACCTTTCTCAGCAGTTTTTCGTCACGGTGCCCGCGCCTCGCGCAGTCAGAGTAGCGTCTGAGTGTTCCTTTTCGAAAAAAATGACAGTGGCGCTAATACGTGCTGAGTGTATCGGAAGCACCAAGAAGGTTTTACACGCTTGAAAAACCAATCCACTACAATGTCCTCGAAGCTGGTCGATAGCATTCGCGGCCCCATGCGGAGCATTCGGCGCATTCTTCCGTATCTGTGGGCAGCGTCTCCGAAGTGGACCGTACTGTCAACGGTTTTTATCGTCCTCGAGGTCGCTTTCGGTATCGGGATTCTCTACTTGCTGAAGATGCTGGTGGAGGTGCTCACGACCAGCCTGGGCGAAAGTGCCGACGGCATCGAGAATCTTGGTGAGGTCTGGCTATTCGTTGGACTGACCGGATTGGCCAGCATCCTGTTTCTCGCCGCCCGGCAGATCGGCAATCTCGCGCGCGAGGCGCAGGGTCTTCACGTCGCCGACTACATGAATCGCCTGATCCACACGAGGGCGGTCGCGGCCGATCTGGCGTTCTTCGAAAGCGCTGACTACTTCAATACGCTGCATCGCGCAAAGCAGTCCGGTACGCATCGACCGGCACTGGTGGTCACGCATCTGCTGATGCTGATCAAGTCGGCGATCATGCTGGCTGCCGTCGTCGCTCTGATTTTCACCATTAGCCCGTGGCTTGTGCCGATCCTGCTGCTGGTCGTCATTCCGCCACTGGGGGCGCGCCTGTTTTTTACGCGCCGTCTGTACGAATGGGAAAAGCGCCGAACCGAGCTCGAGCGCCGCGCCGGTTATCTTGATTGGTTGATTACCTTCTACCTGCACGCCAAGGAGTTGCGTCTCAATCGCCTGGGCGACTATTTGCGTGATCGATTTTCGGCACTGCGCGAAACTATTCGCGGTGAGCGGCTGGGCATCTCACGGCAGCGTACCATCGTGGAAATCGCGACCGGCCTGATCGGAACGCTGGGCTTTTTTGGCTGCCTGGCGTTTCTCGCTCGCGAGACCGCCTACGGGCGAAACTCCCTGGGCGACCTGGTTCTGTTTCTGCTCATCTTCCAGCGTGCCCAGGCGGCGGGTCAGGACCTGGTCCAGCAGATTTCCAGCGTCTACGAGGACCACCTCTATCTGGGGCTGGTGTTCAGCTTCCTGGAGATCGAGCCACAGGTCCATTCCCCGGACCAGCCGGTGCGGCCGCCCGAGCGATGGAAGACGGGTCTGCGCTTCGAGAATGTCAGTTTTCGCTATCCCGGCACCGAGTCTGCGGTGCTCCATGAGATCAATCTGGAAGTCCGGCCAGACCAGGTCGTGGCCATCGTGGGCTCGAACGGCTCGGGCAAGACCACGCTCATCAAGCTGATGTGCCGGCTCTACGATCCGACCGAGGGCCGGATTGCCCTGGATGGCACTGATGTCCGCGATTTCGAACTGGAGGACTACCGCAAGCAATTTGGCGTGATCTTCCAGGATTTCACCCGCTATTTTGACTCGGTGCGCGAAAATATTCGATTCGGCGACATCACCGTGCCTCCCGATTCGTCACGGATTGCCGACGCGGCGCGCCGTGCCGGGGCGGAAGAACTGGTTGAATCCCTGCCTTTGAGGTACGATACACTTTTGGGCAGAATGTTCGAAGGCGGTCACGAAATCAGCGTTGGCCAATGGCAGAAGCTGGCGCTAGCCCGTGCATTTGTGAACCAATCGCAGCTCATGATCCTGGATGAACCCACCAGCGCGCTGGACCCGAATGCGGAATTCGAGCTGTTCGAAAACTTTCGGGAGCGGCTGGCGGGCCGCTCGGCCATCGTGATCAGCCACCGGCTATCGACAATACGCCTGGCGGACTATATTTATGTGCTCGACGAGGGGCGCATTGTCGAGGCCGGCGAGCACGAAGAACTGATGGAAAAAAGAGGGTACTACCATCGTGCGTTCAACCGACAGGGAAAGTACTATCGAGAAGCCGGAAGCGGTGTATCCGCGTTCTGAGCGGCGGGGAAAGCCCGCTGCGCAGGCTACTAAACAGCGGTATTTGTACCGCGTTTATGGCCTGACGGTGGAGTCAGAAGTGGCGCTGCCGGAACTGACTTCTACTCAGAATCAAGAGCCGGATGTACAGATCCGATTTGGCGAAGTCCCAGAGACCCTCGATAACCAGATCGGAAGCTGGTCGTGGTGCATGGCTTCGAGTTCAGAATTTGTATTTTCGGTCCAGAACCTTGCCAAATATCACATTGCCGAGGGGCGGAGAATTACCATCGAGCGTCGACTGGACCTGTCGGAAGGTGCGCGGGCAGCAGATCTCCGTTTATGGCTGCTTGGCAGCGCATTTGGCGCCTTGCTGCACCAACGCGGTTCCTTGCCATTGCACGTAAGTGCCGTCAAGGCACCTGGAGGAGTCTGGGCCTTCACGGGCGAGTCGGGAGAAGGCAAATCGACTTTGGCCGGTTTTCTTCACAAGCGCTATGGATGGCCACTGGTTTCGGATGATGTTTCGGTGATCGAGCAGGTGGGCTTGGTGCCCTTCATTCAGCCTGGCCCCAGGAAGCTGAAGTTGTGGGCTGATGCCCTGGAACATCTGGAGTTCAACGGCTGCAAGAGTGTTCGCGACCTGAGCAACACGGACAAGTTTCAGCTTTATTTGCCCGGCGAATCCGGGTACCAGCCGCAAGCACTCCACGCGCTGGTGATCCTTGAATCTGCCGATGTCGATGAGCCGGCGACGATGAAAAAAATCAAGGGGGTAGATGCCTTTAACGCCTGTTTGGGCGCAGTTTATCGGCCCTATATGGATTGTTGGTTCAAGAGGCCTGAGCAGCGAATGACAGAGTTGATGCAACTCTGCAAATCAATTGAGGTGTATCGATTCCGCCGCCCTCGCTCTCTTGCTGATTTCGAGGTGAATTTGAGGCCGCTACTGGATTCGATAGCTGCGGCGAAGTCATCATGATGGAGTTGACTGAGACCTTGGTTGAGCCGGGTGAACTCTTCGGAGTATCAACGCCCAACCCCGTACCTGCTTTCCGTGAGCGCAGCGAGCATGTGCCCGAATTGGATCCATCCTTCCGTTTTGTGGACGGGCCCACTCAGGCGATTTTGCTTGGCTTTGCTCATAACCGCCGCGTTTATCTTCATGGTCCACATGGCAGTGGCAAGTCCAGTCATATCGAGCAGGTAGCGGCGCGCTTGAACTGGCCCTGTATCCGGGTGAATCTGGATGGGCACATTACGCGTTCCGACCTTGTTGGACGCGACATGGTCGTGGTCCGTGACGGAAAGCAGGTCACGGAGTTTGTGCCCGGGATTCTGGTCTGGGCACTTGAGCGTCCGGTTGCGATCGTGTTCGACGAATACGATGCCGGCCGACCAGATGTCATGTTCGTCATCCAGCGTATTCTGGAGTCGCAGGGTCGCTTCACGCTGCTTGACCAGAATCGAGTCATCACACCGCACCGTCACTTCAGGATTTTCGCCACGGCCAACACTGCCGGGCAGGGTGATGCGACCGGAATGTATGTCGGCTCTCAGGCACTGAACCAGGCTCAAATGGATCGTTGGCAGGTGATTGCCGAGTTGGGCTATCTGGACTCCCATCGAGAGTGTGAGGTGCTGAGATTGCGGCTGCCAGCGCTGAGCGATGAGACTGTGCGGAGAATGACATTGTTGGCCGGTTTGTGTCGAGAGGCACATCGACAAGGCGATCTCTCAACGGTGGTTTCTTTGCGCACACTGATCACATGGGGCGAGAATCTGGTGTTGCTGGAAAGCGTTGCCGACGCCTTCAGAATGGCATTTTTCAATCGCTGCGACGAGACCGAGCGTCCGCTTATTGCCGAGATGTTTCAGCGCTGTTTTGACGAGGAGCTTGAGCTTGGCTCGCGGCCACTCTCGCTCTACTGATAACGGTGAGGCCCTGCGCCCGCTGGGCCGGGCCTGGATCCGCACGTTTGCACGTGGTCGCCAGGTTCGCCCGGTATCGCTGCAGACTGGATCACCGGCCATCGCCAGCCAGCGGGACATGCTCGATCTCCGTGCAGCCTGGAACAGGTGGCATGTTCCCGAGGTTGCGGCCGCATTTGAACCTCAGGAACGGCCTTTTTTCGACTTGTTCGACCGGGTTCGGGTTGAAAGGCTGGCTGCCATAGGCTGGCCAGGGATGGCTTCCAACCTGGCTGATACGGCACGTCTGGCCCCGTCTTCGGATACGCTGCGTCCACTGTATCTGTGCGCCCGGAATTTGGCCGAAGGCAAAAAACATTCTGCACAGGTGTTGGTCGAGGAATGGGTTCGGGAACATGAGCCGAGTCGCATGCGGGACCGGCTCATGCGCTGGCGTCGAGCGCTTGGTGGCTCTGTTTCGCAGGCCATTGAATATGAAAAATTTCAGGCGCTGGCGACGGCCCTCGGCGAGTTGTTGGCTGTCGAGGCCTGGGATCAGGCAGTTCTCGAAGATTCAGAAGTCTTTGCGAGTCGTGTTCAGCCGCTGGTCAAGCGCTGCGCTGAAACCCTGGCTCCATCGAGTCAGGACTTGTCAGCGGAAAAGATATCTGCCGATCATTCAGCGCCATCCTCGCTGCTTGTCGACCCAAGCGAAGGCGATCCGGACGCCAGCCTGGAAGTCGATGGGCAAGCAGAATCGGAAGCACCGGTTTCGAGGGCATACCCAGAGTACGAGGTTTACAGTCAAGCGCAAGATGAAATAGCTTCGGCAAAGCGCTGGTATCAGCCTGAGGACCGGCAGGGCCTTGATCGCCTTCAGACGATTGATCGGCGGCGAGCTCGCCAGCTTGCTCATCGGCTGCAGCGGCGTCTCCAGGTCGCAAGGCGGCGTACGTGGCAGTTCGATCTCGAAGAGGGGTTGATCGATAACCGTCGTATCGCCCGCTTGGTGAAGACAGGCAGCGACCCGCGCGTTTTTCGGTCTGAATCCGAATGCCCGGTTCCGGAGGCGGGTGTGAGTCTGCTGGTTGATCTATCCGGCTCCATGCGGAGTGATCGACGTTTGTCGGCGGCCTTGGCGATTGATTTGGCTGTACACGTGCTCGAAATATGCGGCATTCAGTGTGAGGTGCTGGGTTACACGACTCGGTATGGAGAAGAGAATCCCATTGAGCGGCGCTGGCAGCGCTCGGATCAGTCGGGTCAGCCGGGTCGTTTGAACGCCGTTCGTCACATCGTGTTCAAGAGTGCGCGTCAGCCATGGCGGCGTTGCCGTCAATACCTCGGATTACTGCTGCGTAAAGATTTCGGCTACGAAAACATCGACGGCGAGGCCTTGCACTGGGCAGCGCAGCGGCTGTTCAGTCTCGATGTCTCTCGCCGCATTCTGCTCGTTCTTTCCGACGGCGCGCCTTTCGATCGGGCGACGGCTGCAGCCAATGGTAGGGGTTTTCTATGCGACCATCTTCGGGCAGTCGTTCAGCGTCTTGATGCATCTCCCCTGCACCTGCTGGCACTGGGTGCGGGATCCGATGTGAGCCGATTTTACCGCAGGGCTGTCGTGCTGAAAAATCCCGAGGCCGTGGCTGAAACTTTGTTCGAGCAGCTTGGCGATCTGTTGACCAGCCCCAAAGCTCAACGCGATTCCAGATGAGCGCGCTAGGCGGTATCGTTCATTTTGACGCTGAAAAACCGGTAGATCGGGCGACGGCGGAGCGTTTGTTGTCGGTGATCACCCAGTACGGAAAAGACGCGCAAAACAGCTGGGAGCGACGTGGCGCACTGCTGATGCGTTCGCTGCTGCGAACGACCCCCGAAGATCGACTGGATCGTCAGCCAGTCGTGTCCCCCGAATCCGGTCGCGTGACGATATTCGATGGGCGCCTCGATAATCGCGAGGAACTGGCTGCGACGCTGGAAGTGGACACAGCTCGGTTGCGCCTGATGGCAGACAGTGAATTGGTAGCCCACGCGTTCGATGCCTGGCAAGAGCAGGCATTCAAGCGCCTTGTTGGTGATTTCGCGCTGGCAAATTGGGATCAACGATCACGTTGGCTGCTTATAGGTCGCGACGCTGTCGGCTACAGGCCAGTTTATTGGCATCAAAGTGATGGAAGATTCGTATTTGGAAGTCTCCCAAAGTTTCTTTTTACAATTCAGGGCGTCCCCCGAGAGCTGCGAGAGGAATCGCTTCACGATTATCTATGCTCGATACCGCTTGAACCGCGGGCTACGCTATTTAAATCGATTTACAGGGTAGAACCAGGCGAGTTTCTGTCGATCCAGGCCGGGAAGACCTCTTTTCACCGCTACCATTCGTTTGAAGAAAGCGCTCCACTGCAGCTAAAAGATCCAATGGAGTACGTTGATGGGCTGGAAGAGAAGCTCACAATGGCCGTTTCCTGCCGGTTACGTTCAGCTGGGCCAGTAGCCAGTGAACTTAGCTCCGGCCTTGATAGCAGTACCGTGACCGCTATAGCAGCCAAGCTTCTGGGCGCATCAGATCGGCGTCTGATCGCCCTGACAGGTGTCTTGCCGGAAAATAAACGGGAAGGAGCTGTCAGAAAGGGCTGGCATAGAGATGAAGCGCCCGGCGCAACGGCATTGGCCAGAATGTACGAGAACATTGACCATATCCTTGTCGAGAGCTGCGGAAAATCTCCCCTTGAGGGGCTAAGAGGGCGAATCGAATCAATGGATTCGCCAGTCTATAATCCCTGCAATGCAGGCTGGGTTAGTGACGTGCAGCGGGCTGCAACGAATCAAGGGGCGCGAGTTCTGCTGAATGGATGGCAAGGCAATTTGACGATTTCTCATGATGGGCGGTCATTATTGCAATCGCTGCTAATCCGGGGAAGATTGATATCCTGGTGGCGTATCCTTCGGGCAATGAGGCGCCGTTTCCCTGGACTTTCACGGCAGTGGTTTCTCGAGTTCTCAATTGCACCGCATGTGCCCTCACGACTTTGGGCTGCATATCAGAGCCGCAAAGGAAAGGGTCTGAATTTATCCTCCTATTCAGCCGTAAGCCCGGAATTGCAGAAGAGACTCAACACGGACCGGCGTGCCAGGAGGGTCGGTCATGATCTGATGTTTCGGGGGAACTCCAACAGTATTCGGCTTCGACTGGGCCCGTTGCTTAAAACCGAGTTTGCCGGTACCTGCCTTAGCATGAATGCTCGGGATCTCGAGCCGCGCAGCCCGACGATGGACCAACGTCTTATTGAGTATTGTTTTTCGATTCCAGAGAAGATTTACCTGCACGAAGGCTGCCCGCAATGGCCGATACGAAAGCTTGGAGAGTCGATTTTGCCACCTGAAATCGTAGGAACCAGGACACGGGGATACCAGGCTGCAGACTGGTTCGAGGCGGTGACGGCGGCTCGCGAGGATCTTCGTCGCGAGGTAGAGCATTTAAGGCGACACGAATCAGCCGGTAGCTATCTTGACCTGGATGAATTGGATAGGCTCCTGGACAATTTTCCGGAAACTGGGTTCGAGCGGCCTGAAGTCGAGCTTCAGTATCGACAAAAATTATTGCGAGGTATTTCAGTCGGCACGTTTGTCAGATACATCGAAGGAGATAACCAATGAAGCCCGCGGTAACAGTGAGTTGTCGCGAATCAATGTCCATAGGTTGCAGAAATTTATCTGTGCCTGACGCACCCAAGCAGTAATACTGATTCGATTGTGATGCACCAATATCTTGCTTTTAATATAAAGGTTTACTCTGAGCTTCTATTGCCTGAACTCGGAGCTCCGACCGAGTTCCACAGTGGTGCGCGAAAGATTAAAGACGAAGGCGTCGGCAAGCGCCACGATCGAGGCTATCTTGCAATCCGATTCGGCACTGTACCCGCCAAGCTTGATAGGCCGCACGAGAAAGGCGTTCTTTTTGAGGTCTGTCCCGATCATGTTCTTTATAAAATACCCGGTGTAGCAAGCTATCTGGTCCGAAATGGAAACGAGATAGTCATAGATGCGGCTTCTGATGGCTCAGTGCTCGACGTCCGAACCTTTTTGCTCGGCGCATGTCTAGGTGCGCTCTTGCATCAGCGCGGAATCTTGACCCTGAACGCCAGCGCAATCGACATCCCGGAGTTCGGGGCTGTCGTATTTGCAGGAGTGTCTGGTGTCGGAAAGAGTTCTCTTTTGGCAGGCATGCTTAAACGTGGTTACCGTATGCTGGCAGATGATGCGTGCGCTATAGAGTGGAATGATGATCGCTCAGCCGTTGTCGTTCCGGCTTTTCCCAGCATGAGACTTTGGGAAGATTCAATTCTTTCTTTGGGCTGGTCCGCTGGCAAGCTTGAACGCGTCCGAGAGGGGCTTTCACGATACCGAATTTCTACAGTAGATTCTTTCGAGGTGAGTTCTCAGCCGCTTCGCCATATCTATCTTCTAGTGCCCGACCATATCGATGAAGTCGGCTTCGAAGCCGTTTCAGGCGCGAGAGCTGTGGATGCCATTCTGGTTCAAACCTACAGGAAGGAGATTTTGGCGGGAATGGGGGAAGGGAAGGGTCATTTTCAACGAGTCTTGTCGGTTGCTCGGCAAGTGCCGATCACTCGGATTCGGCGTCCACACACTGCCCTCGAGATTGACGATTTCGTCAAGGCGGTAGATTCCCATTTGAAAACCTGCGGCCTTCGGCGATCCTGCAGTGGCTGAGATCTCTGGCTCGAATCGGATTTGGTGGCTTGCGTCGTACCCAAAGTCGGGTAATACCTGGATGCGGGTTCTGTTGAGCCAGTACCAGGCCGGAGATCAGGAGATTGTTGACATAAACAGGCTCGCGGCACCCAATGTTCTAAACTATCGTAGCCTGCTGGAGGCGCACTTGGGCGTGGAGAGTACCGACCTGACTCCGGACGAGATTGAGCGTCTTCGACCGATGATTTATATGCGGCTTGCCGCGCAGGCGAGCGAGCCTTATTTGTGGAAGACCCATGACGCCTGGAGGTACACGGATTCGGGCGAATTGCTCTTTCCGCCCTTAGCCTGCGGGGGGTGCGTCTATGTGGTTCGGAATCCGCTAGACGTTGCCGTGTCTTTTGCCAATCATCTCGGCTGGGAGCTTGAGCAAGCCGTCATCGCAATGGCTGACACCCAATTCTGCCTTTCAGGAAGTGCGATCAGCGCCAGCACCCAAATCAGGGAATTGCTGGGGAGCTGGAGCGAGCATGTGAGTTCCTGGATCGACCAGGATGAACTTCCGGTAGTCGTGGTTCGTTATGAAGATCTCCATGATGATACCGAGGACGTACTCGTCCGCGTGCTCAGGCACCTGGGCTGGCCACTAGATCTTGAGCGCGTCGCGCGAGCGGTGGATTGGTCACGTTTCGATAAACTGCAGGCTCAGGAACTCCAACGCGGTTACGCGGCCAAGAGCGCGACCGGAGGGCAATTTTTCCGGCGCGGAATCGTCGGCGCCTGGCGTGATGAGCTATCAGCCGGGCTAGTCCGTCGAATTCAAGCCGACCACGGCGCCGTGATGAGGCGACTCGGCTATTAATACCTGCATAAGTAAAGCCTCATAGGTTATAATATGGGTCATGGCAGGACGAAGCAAGATTGATGCGCGTAAGTTGCCGCCCAAGGCCCAGGAGTTGCTGCGGCGCTCGGCCATGGAACGGGTTGATGCCGGGGAAAGCCCTGAACAGGTTGCTGCCGGCATTGGTATCAATCGACGTACGATCTATAAGTGGATCTCGGCTTATCACTATCATGGGGAAAATGCCTTCGTCACGGGCAAGCGGTCGGGCCGGCCAGCGAAGCTGGGCGGCAAGCAGCTGGAAAAGCTGGCCAAGATCATTCGTGAAAAGAACCCCCTGCAGATGAAGTTCGAGTATGCCCTGTGGACGATTCCCATGATTCGTCGCTTGATCAGGGAGCAGTTCGATGTGAGGCTCAGCGAGGTCTCGGTTGGACGTCTGTTACGCCGATTGGGGTTCACGCCGCAGCGCCCGTTATACCGGGCCTGGCAACAGGACAAGGCGCTGGTCGAGCAGTGGCGAGACAAGGATTATCCCAAGCTGGCCCGTTGGGCCAAGCGAGAAAACGCGCTGATTTTCTTTGCCGATGAGTCCGGTATCCGTTCAGACCACCATGCAGGGCGGACTTGGGCTCCAAAAGGCCTGACCCCAGTCGTTCAGGCCACGGGCGCACGATTTTCCCTGAACATGATTTCAGCCATTACCAACCGGGGTCATTTCCGCTTCATGACGGTCGACGGCACGGTCACTGCCACCGTGTTCCGTGATTTTCTCAAGCGCCTCATCCAGGGCATGGACCGCAAAATCTATCTAGTCGTGGATGGCCACCCAACGCACAAAGCCAAGCTCGTCAAGACCTTTGTCGAGGCGAACAAAGATCGAATCGAATTGGTCATCCTGCCGCCATACTCACCAGAGCTCAATCCCGATGAACTCGTTTGGGGCCACGTCAAACAGCGGATCGGGAAGAAGGCAGTCCAGACCAAGGAAGAGTTGGTCAGTGCCGTCAACGCGGCCCTGCACAGCTTGCAGAAGCTGCCGAATACAGTGGCAGCATTCTTTCGCACTCCAACATGTGCCTATGCCGCTTTATGAGGTTTTACCTTCGCTGGGTTTAGTATATGTGATTGCGGCACGCAAGGCAGTTTGATGTACTCGGAGCCGTTGTCGGCATGGAAGCCCTGGACGACGACGGGAAAGGCCGTGATGAGGTCCTCGAGCACCGGCAACAGGAACAGATCCGAGAGGCGCTCGACCGAGCCGATGAACTGGAGCTGGGTGACCTCGTCGACGAGGTTGATGTGATAGAGCCCCTTGATGCCGTCGAGATCGCCCTGGTGGACGGAGTCGACGCGCAGAAAGCCAGGCTGGCCGTCGGGGCGGGGCTTGCGGCGCTGGCCGATCTGGACCGAGTTGGGCCGGGTCTTGGTGAAGGTGCCGCGCAGGTCCTTGTAACCCGGTCTGCGCCGCAGGTTGTAGAGGTGGCCGTTGGAGATGCCGGCCAGGCGCTGGTAACGCGCGTCGCCGAACCGGTGCCAGGCGCGCTCGCAGAGCTTGCGGGTGGCCGGTCCCGACAGGGTGCCATGGAGGCTGTCGATTTCGGCCAGCAGGCGCACGTCCTCGGCGGTGTAGCGCCGCGCAAAGGGCTTGGCCGGTCGCCCGCGCCGGTCGCGAATCGTGCCGTGTTCAATGAACTGGCCGATGAGGCGGGTCAACTGCGCGCGCGACAACCCCGTGACCTTGGCCAGATACTGCCGCAACAGGCCCTTGTCGGCCTTGCCGAGCCGGGTGTAGCCGAAGCGGCGCAGTTCGGCGGTTACCCAGCCATAGACGGCCTCACGGCCGGGAGGCTCGAAGCCCAGCGCGGCGCTGCCTTCGAGAAAAGCCCGGATCTGATCCAGGCTCTGGAGACCTTCGGTTCTGAGTGTCACGATCATCCTCCGATGATCCCAGACCCCGAACCGCCTTCAGGCTCACTTCTCGTTGGAAATACGCGACCCCTTCAGGCTCATTTGTCATTGGACAAGGCTTGCTGTTGACATTGCGGGTAAAAGGCCTTAGGATCTGGAAGAAATTGTGTTCCACTGCACATAACTGAGGAGCAAAAGGTATGAAACAGGAGTACAAGGCGCCTGAAGTTGTTCGTTTGGGATCGGTCGCGGAAGATACAAAAAGCGGTGATCGCCCCTATTCGGACGTCGAGCCGTTTGCTAACAACACGGCCTTTCCGCCGCCGGACCCGGGCTCGTCTTAAGCCAAACGCGCGCGGGGCCCGTCGCGGCGGCAGGGTGCAGAAACGAGTATGACTGCCACCTGCGGGTGGCATTTGGCGCATAAAAAACATGGCGGCACGACTAGACAAGTCGTCTGAGACAAGAGTTCGCGCGCGATAGAAACGCATATGGTTCTATGCTCAGTAAGCTCCTCTTCGGCTTACTGGCGCCAATTGGCGGCATTGACCCAGTTTACGTGAAGGCAAGATCGAATTAAGAAATTACGGGTCCTTGCTGGTGTTTTCGAAACTGCATCCCCAAACCTCCGCCGTAGGCAACTACGAGTATCTTCTCCCCCCCCCCCCCTCCTTTTCGTTCTCATGGCGAGCGCCGCAATAGTAGACGATCGGCGTTTCACGTCTTGATAGAGAAACTGGCTCCTCCGCAGAATTTGTGG
>NPIE01012400.1_pt1 | contig 36185 bp, 31 predicted proteins | sample 8637661 | NCBI WGS metagenome assembly NPIE01 (sample SAMN07420842, study PRJNA396082) | bioreactor metagenome | isolation source: sample BA12 brine-fed electro-methanogenic bioreactor BA | place: Japan: Kochi | collected 2016-12-09 | reverse complement strand
CCCATCTTTATTCCGATGTTTATGCTTATGGGGTATTCTCCTGAATTATCTCAGGTGGTATACCGTATTGGTGATAGTGTTACGAACATTATTTCTCCAATGATGAGCTTTTTTGCACTGATCATTGCATTTTTCCAGAAGTATGAACCCAAAACGGGAATAGGTACCATCATTGCAACCATGCTGCCCTATTCCATTGCTTTCTTTATCATCTGGGTTATATTGCTAATTGTCTGGATTACTGTAGGTATCCCGCTGGGACCAGAGGCTGAGATCTACTATCAGTTGCCGAACTAATATCAGGCAGACTTCTTGTGAATTAGGCTTTCGATCAGCGAAATGAGGAAATATGTGACCATGATCAGGGGAATTGCGAGAAATTTCAGGAGAATAATCAAGGCAATTGAAATGATCAGTAATATGTATTTGCTTTGATTTTTTCTGAAGCCGCTTCCTTTAAATTTCATTGAGATCAGTGGTATTTCAGATACTAGCAAAAAGGAGAAAACGCCGGTATATGCCAACAGGAAGCAGTAATTGAAGATCAATTCACTGATCCAGGTAAAATCGGGGATTTCCTGGTCAAAGATCATTGGGAAAGAAGCAATAAGTATGGCATTGGCGGGTACCGGAAGTCCAATGAAACTTTCCGATTGACGTGCATCCAGATTGAATTTGGCCAGCCGGAGGGCCGAGATGAGAGGTACCAGGAAGGCAAGAATGGAAAAGCTTTCATATTCAGCCGGCAGGCTTGCTTCCAGCATTTTCCACAGAATCATCCCCGGGGCCACCCCAAAGGATACGATATCGGCCAGGCTGTCGAGTTCCTTGCCTACTGCTGATTGTGCGTGCAGGGCCCGTGCCGCAAAACCGTCCAGTAGATCGAAAAATGCAGCAATGAAAATGAAAATAGCAGCATCGGTTAGATTTCCCTGTACAATGCCCAGAATGGAAAGGCATCCAAAAAGCAGGTTCAAAAGGGTAAGAAAATTTGGGATGTGTTTTTTGACAGACATATCAAATGTTTTATGCAAATATACATCACTCCTGTTTTAATCCGTTAATTTCGTCAATGTAAAGAGGTAAAGCCTGAGAGTAAAATTCTTCAGTCAGGCTTGCATGCAGTTGAATGGATTAATACTGTGATTATTGTCACGCAATATTTAACTTTGCAGGCAAGATCTTTGAATCATGAACAGAAAATGCACACACTGCCAGATCAAGTCTGCCGCAGCCAAGACCCTGACATCCGAAGAGCTTATATTTCTTGAAGATCATTGTTCGGAACGAGTATACAGCAAAGGAGAGTTGATTATCAAGGAAGGAAATTTGTCCACCCACGTGGTTTTCATCAAATCCGGGCTGGTCAAGATCCATATGCAGGGTCCACGTTATGAGCAAGTATTGAAAGTTGCACCTGCAGGTAGCTACCTCGGGATACAATCCATGTTGTCAAAACAGACTCATCAATACAGCGCAACAGCTTTGCTTGGCACTACCATTTGCCATATTGATACGTATTCTTTTCAACAGTTGATCAGGCGGAATGCAGATTTTGCCAATCAATTGATCGTTTACCTTTGCGAAGATGAACTGAATTATTTCAGACGTTTTGTGAGCCAGTCCCAGAAGCAGATCAATGGTAAGCTGGCCGCTACCATTCTGTTTTTTGCAGATGAAATTTTCAGACAGGATCGATTTGAGCTTCCATTGACACGAAAAGATCTGGGAACCCTGCTATGCACTACCCGGGAGAGTGCAACACGTTCTATTAAAGAATTATCCGATCTCGGACTTATACAGGTAAAAAAAAGCAATTTCAATATTAAAAACAGGAAGTTGCTTCAGACTATTAGTAACAACGGATGAAAAGACCTGGGATCTATATAGAGCAATATGATTATCCATTGCCGGAGGGAAGGATTGCCAGATACCCCTTAGCCGAAAGGGATGCCTCCAAACTATTGCTTTATCAAAATGGGAGGATCAGTCAGGATGTTTTCCGGCACATACCTGCTATTCTGCCGGAAGGATCCCTGCTAGTTTTTAATGAGACAAAGGTCATACAGGCGCGTTTAAAATTCCGGAAAGAAAGCGGGGCGAGGATTGAGATATTCTGCCTGGAACCTGTTAACCCAGTTACGGATTTCCAGATGGCCTTCCAGATGAAAGAAAAGGTTGCCTGGAAATGTTTCGTTGGGAATTCAAAAAAGTGGAAAGAGGGCAGGCTCAAAATGGATATGATAATCAATGAATCTGCTATTACTCTGGAGGCCCAAAGACTCGAACATGGAGATGAATACCAGTTGATCGAATTCAAGTGGAGCAATGAATGCAGCTTTGGTGAGATACTTGAAAGCGCTGGCCATACACCCATTCCTCCCTACCTGAAAAGGGAGTCGGAGCTATCTGACAAGGAACGTTATCAAACCCTGTATGCAAAGTATGAGGGATCTGTTGCGGCTCCTACAGCCGGACTTCATTTTACGGAACGGGTCATCAGGGATTATAAGCGCAAGGGGATCGAAGAGGCAAGGCTTAATTTGCATGTTGGAGCCGGTACTTTTAAACCTGTTGTGCACTGTGATGTGCATAATCATGTCATGCATCATGAAAGAATCATGATCACAAGGAAGCATTTGAAAAAGATCCTGAAACATATGCCTTGCAAGGTGGTCGCAGTTGGTACCACTTCGGTCAGGACCATGGAAAGCCTCTACTGGCATGGTATTAAAGTATTGGAGGGAATGGATATCAAAGAGGATATCAGTATCGATCAGTGGGAACCTTATCTGAAGGAAATGAATGAAATGCCTGATCCGCGAAAAGTTCTCGGAAATTTGCTGGACCGGATGGGATCGAGCAGTGTGGATGTGCTGCAGGGAAGTACCCAGCTGATGATACTGCCGGGATATACCTATCGGATCGTATCCGGATTGATCACCAATTTTCATCAACCCAGAAGCACTTTACTACTGCTTGTTTCGGCCTTTATTGGACAAGATTGGAGGAAAGTTTATGACTATGCTCTGAAAAATGATTTCCGCTTTCTTAGCTATGGCGATAGTTGTTTGTTTTTGCCTTAAGTTGAATTACATCAATTTCGAATAGCATCTGGGCACATAAGAGTATATTCAATCCTTTTGCGATATTTTAGTAAAGTTTTGATGTGTTTTTGGGTGCCTTATGCGGTTGATATCTGAAAAAAATAATATTCATATTTCATCCATGTAAAATATTTTTATCTACTTTTGTAAAAATTCAAGACAAAGCCTTATGAAACTCAATGTCATTTTTACACCGACTTGTTAGCACCATCTAGCGTGTAAGGCTTTTCCATTTATTTAAGATCTGTTAAATATCCAGTGCGGGGAAACCTGCACCGGGCTATGTTGTGTTATTAGTAATTAATAATTAATAATTGCTTGTTGGTTGCCTATTGAATATCGAAAATCGGCAATCGGCAATCGAAAATCAATCAATGTTTAATTAAAAAACGAGAAATTATGAAATCTACAGTCTTTACAATTGCCAATGTGATTTGCCCGGACCTCTCCGGAGCAGGATTCAAGTCAAGGGATGATAAATTATTGTTAAAACATTTCCATAAACGAAAACAATCATGGCAAGAAGAGAAAAAACATTAGCTTTAAATAAAATAAACAGAACGAAGGCAAGAAAATTAATACACGAGATCATTGAATCGGTTAGTGGCACCGACCAGGATTTTACATCCGGAAACCTGGGCAAGGCCATTCTATTATTGTCCGTACCCATGGTGCTTGAGATGGTGATGGAATCCATTTTCGCCGTGGTGGATATCTTTTTTGTTTCCAAACTGGGTGCTGATGCCATTGCAACGGTCGGCATTACTGAAAGTTTAATGACCATTATTTATGCCCTGGGTTTTGGCCTGAGCATGGGCACTACTGCCCTTGTATCACGAAGGATTGGGGAGAAAAGGGCGGGTGAAGCATCGAATGTGGGATTTCAGGCAATATTGCTTGGGGCTGCCCTTTCTTTTCTGATCGCCATACCCGGTTTGTTCTATGCATCCGATCTATTGCGACTGATGGGCGCAAACAGAGTGATGCAGGAGGAAATGGCCGCTTATACCTCCATCATACTGGGAGGCAACATCGTCATTATGATGCTGTTCATCATCAATGCTGTGTTCAGAAGCGCCGGAGATGCAGCTATCTCCATGCGTGTTTTGTGGATGGCCAATATCCTGAATATCATACTCGATCCAATATTGATCTTTGGTGTGGGACCCATTCCTGCCATGGGGATCGAAGGTGCTGCCATTGCCACAACTACAGGCCGTGGACTGGCGGTAATCTACCAGTTCTATCTTTTGTTCAATGGCCATAAACGCGTTCAACTGGATATCAGGAAGCTGAAAGTTGATTTCCCGGTGATGGGACAACTGATACGCCTGTCGCTGGGTGGCATCGGGCAGAACATCATTGCCACTTCAAGCTGGATCGGACTGGTCCGCATCATTGCAGAGTTCGGCAGTGTAGCCATGGCCGGTTATACCATTGCGATCCGGATCGTAATTTTTTCACTATTGCCTTCCTGGGGCATTGCCAATGCAGCCGCAACCCTGGTGGGGCAAAATCTCGGGGCGAAAAAGCCCGATCGGGCAGAACGCTCCGTTTGGGTGACTGGCAAGGTGAACATGATATTGCTGTGCCTGGTGGGCATTTTGTTTGCCTGGAATCCTTCGTTTTACGTGGGGCTCTTTACACAGGATCATGCGATCATTAGCAGCGGGGCCCAGGCACTGCGGATTATCAGCATTGGTATGCTGGCCTATGGATACGGCATGGTGATGGTACAGTCTTTCAATGGGGCAGGGGATACCATTACACCAACCTGGATCAACTTCTTCTGCTTCTGGATGCTCGAGATTCCCTTGGCATATCTGCTGGCCATGAGTATGGGTCTGGGTGAAAAAGGGGTTTATTACGCCATTTTGATATCCGAATCCATGCTGTCGCTGGTGGCATTTATTTTGTTCCGGCGAGGGAAATGGAAGTTGAAAGAAGTTTAACAAACTAAAAAGAAAGCGCCTCATTTGAGACGCTTTCTTTTAATTGCTTTAAGAGTATGAAAAATTCAGTAAATATTAGTTAGAAACGTAGTCGTATCCCATGATCTGAGCATCGCTGAATGTAGGCATGCTCATATCAACCATTGTGTTGTATATCATACCATTGGTTCCAAAGAGAATTGATTTTGCATCATATCCGAGTACCCTGAGATAAGCTGCCAGGAAAGCACTGGTTTGTCCGGTATAGCAATATACAGCTATGGGTTTATCTGTAGGCAGTGTTTTTAGCTCTGCTGAAAGCTTAATCGATTGTTTGGGTGTATATTGTGTAGCTCCAGGAATGTGTCCGGGATCTCCATACTGATCAGCCGGCCAGTAATTTACAATATAATAGTCATTGAGATTGTCAAAGACGGCCTGTGAAGTAACTTTGGCAGGTCCGAAACCTTCTGTAATAACACTGGCTACGCGTGCTTCAAGGATATCCAATCCACTGGTTTTGCCTGTGGAAAGGTCTGGTAGATCCCCTTCAGGACCTTTAGCAGTTGCATCACCGGTGAACATTGTTGCATAAGTATTTCCAATGCTGTTCTGCCATTTTGCAGCAAAGTCGGCATTCCAGGAACACATTCCCCATTTCATAGAATAAACTTTTTCGTATCCCATAATCCTGCACAAAGTTGTGCCGAAACCAGCCGTCTGGCCTGTATAACATACAATCGCTACTTTGGTATAATCATCCATGTTAATGTTTCCCACATGGGTAAGCAGGTCACCGAAAGCAATGTTGTGAGCTCCTTCAATATGGCCAGCAGCAAAATCATCTGCTGAGCGGATATCGATTATATAAACCTGATCGGTTGCCATCAGTGCTTTGACATCACTGGCAGGCATGATGGAAGGCATGTCCGTATTGACATAATCTTTCATATAAGGTGATGCGGTGGATTCCAGGAATTCCACAAGAACCTTGGCTTCATTTGTTTGTGGCTGTGGTTGGGGATCGTTGTCGTCGTCATCTTTGTTACATGAAACAACGATAAACATCATCGAGAGCAGGATACTGAATATCCAGAATTTTGATTTAATCATAGCTTTTATTTGTTTTTTGTTAGACATTCAATGAAAATTTATTTTTCCTCGAACCAGGATACTGGTAATTTACCATCAACGGTGATATGCTCAGTTGAAGCAATCTCCCAGTCCAGCAAATCTGATTTGAAAAGGTAGAGTTCTCTGTTGATCAGCTCACCACCCTCATTGCGGATATGGCAATTGCTGAAACAGGCTTTATCACCGGTTTCCGTTCTGGAAGTCCATTTAAGGATATTGTGTGGTGAAGTATAATTATAGGTTGGCATGGCATCGAAGTTCGCATATTCATCTATTCCGTATACTTCCCAGTTATCCGGTGCGGCAAGGGTTCTGCGAATCAGGGTCAGATCATAGTCTGTCACAACATCCGGGATGGGGTTCAAAGCGATCTTGTAGTCCATGTATGAGGGGATGCGCGCTCCGTCTCCGTGGATATGACAGCTTCCGCAGTTGTTATAATCCTGTGAGTGGCATACCTGGCAGTTGAAGTCACCGATATGAACACTGTGATAAGTGTTTTTATTATCCTGAATACTGTGGCAATCTTCACATTCAGGAAGTTCACTGTATGCATACCTTTGTTCAACCGGCTGTCCATTGCCATGCATTTCAGCACCATTGTGACAATCCAGGCAGGTGAAGTCATTCTGGGTGAGGTGTACATCAGGTTCGGTTCCCGCTGCAACGCCCAGGTAGGCATGACCACCGCGGGAAGTATGGCAGGTCACACACACACTGATCATGTCGGGTGTTTTTGTGAAAGCGTGACCGGCTGCAAGACCTCCACCGCCAATTGGAGGGCGAACGACATGGCAATTACCGCAGCTTCCGTGGCAGGTGGCACAATTTTTATTGTAACCTTCAATCTGGTGAGCCGGTAATTTGTCGAAATCGGCGGAACTGCTGAATCCACTCCGGATCGCAACTTTCCTTTTTTGTCCGGTACCATGGTGTAAGCTTGTTGTGAAATTCTGGGTAATATCATCGTGACAGGCACCACAGCTTTCCTGGTAATTGTCAGAAGGGTGGGCTACAAAGTCACCTGAGTGGGCCAGGTCTTTGTCGTCTGTGTGATCTGTTCCTTTATGACATCCGACACAGCCAATATCATAATGACCTGATGCTTTGTAGGCTTCATAACCATCACCACCCATGTACACCCGGTCGTAAGGCTCATAATGGGGAGCTTCACCACCGCAACCTCCGGCAGGTTCTGTGGTATCAGGTGTGTAAACCTCCTGTAGATGTGCATAGTTAATATGGCAACCCTCACAGGAAGCTACGCTTTTTTCTGATGGATTTTCATTATCATTGTTGTCCTCCTCTTTCTTGCATGATGAAACAAGGAAAATGAGTACCAGCGGAAGCAGTACCAGATAGCTGATTTTATTTTTATGTGCTTGCATCTTGTTAATTGTTTGGAGTTTATTTGTGTTAATTGTTTAACAGTACAAAGATTGCCCTTTTATTCATGCCTTCAAAGGAAATTGGATAGCCATGGGTATTGTTAAGTGCTGATACTGGAAAACAATCTTTATGATTTATATCATATTTTTTATTGTTTTTGTATAGTTTTGATCCCGGAAAGAAAGATAATATGAATAAACAGGGAATGTACAGCAGTTGTAACATCAGCTCAGCACACTGCAATTGTTTTGAAAAGTTAACAGCAGAACAACTGGAAGAATTAGAGGCCAACTCCGTAAACGTTTATTACAAAAAAGGGGAGACCGTATGCAAGCAGGGTGCTTATGCATCCTATGTTGTATATTTAACCAAAGGTCTGGCCAAAGTATTCCTGGAAGATGGCAGCAATTCACTTGTGCTGAAGATCGTTCCGGGTGGCAGCCTGGTAGGTCTTACTTCCCTGAGCGATTATCACCCTACTTTTCAATATTCAGCGATGACTTATGTGGATTCGGAGGTAAAGCAGATTGAGATCAGTTTTTTCAAGAAACTGATCTATCAGAACCCTGATTTCGCAAAAGAAGTGATCGATATTCTCACTTCCAATTCTGTACAGGTTAACGGACGTTTTTTCTGCCTGACCTGTAAGCAGTCTTACGGCCGGCTGGCGGATATTATTTTGTGTCTTTCGGAACGAATATTTGGCTCTGGTGAATTTGATGTTCCCCTGTCGCGTAAGGATTTGGCTGACCTCTCAGGTATGGGGCCGGAAACAGTTATTCGTATGTTGAAGAGTTTCAAAGATGAAGGTCTGATAGAAATGAAAGGTAAGAGTTTGAGAATTTTAGATATTGAGAAACTACGAAGGATAAGTGAGACCGGTTAATGTTCTATAGAATGCTATTAGCTTTGTAATTTCTTTGTTTTTACTCCTGAATTATCAAATCCTTACTTTTGCGAAAAAATTGCTTTATCAATAAGGATCAAATCACCGGTATTATTCTTGCTGGAGGAAAAAGCCGCAGGATGGGCGTGGAAAAGGCCCTCGTCAAATTAAATGGAAAACCCCTGATTGAATATGCCCTGGAAATCATGGAAAAGCTAAGCGGGAACATCCTGATCAGCTCCAATTCCCATTCATTTGACGCGTATCCCGCTAAAATTGTCAGTGACCTGTTTCCTGATTCGGGCCCCATGGGTGGGATATATTCCTGTTTGAAGAATTCAGGTACACAGATCAATCTGGTATTATCCTGCGATACACCTTTTGTGAAACCGGAATTGTTTTTACATCTTTTAAAATGTGTTGATGAATACAGCTGCGTGGTCCCATGGCACGGGAATGAACATTATGAGCCTCTCTGTGCTGTATACAGGAAAGATACAGAACTGCTTTTTCGTGAATTTATCCGGAAAGCGAATTTCAGGATTCCGGACCTTTTGCATAAGACGAATTCTCATTTTGTAAGAATGGATGAGGCTCTGGCTTTTCATTCTGATTCGCTTTTTTTAAATATCAACAGTAAAAAAGAACTGGAGCAAGCTGAGAAAATGATTATCAAATTATCAAAGAATAAAGCTTAGTGAGACCAGTTTTTTCAAATATCTTGCTGATTGCCGGTGATGGCAGGAATGTGGGAAAAACATCCTTCGTGGTTTCGATTATTCGGAAATTCAAGGATAAGAAGATACATGCAGTGAAAGTGAGCCCGCATTTTCATCCCTTGCAAAAGAATGACAAAATACTTTTTTCGGGCGATCATTATCAAATATTGGAAGAATTTAGTAAAGAGCGTGCCAAGGATAGTTCGCGTTTTCTGGAAGCCGGTGCTGAAAAGGTTTTTTATATTCAGGTAAAGGATTATCAACTGATGATGTCCTTTCAGAAAGTTTTTTCTCTTATACCCAAGGGAATGCCAATTGTGGCAGAGGCAGGTGGTCTGGTTCGTTTTCTTAAGCCCGGCCTTTTTATTTTTATGGAAAGCAATGAGCAGGGAACTAAAAACAGGCAGGTCAAATCCGGGGCTGATTTAATTGTGAATCTTAGAGATGCCAGGGTGCAAACATATACAGAGCAAATTGAATGGATGGATGATCAATGGATACTGAAAACAGATTAGCGGCAAATAAGGAGGAAAATATTAAAGATGTGTGGCTCAAGGCTGCTATTGTTGGAGGTCTCTGGGCTGCCATTGAAATCATTCTGGGGAGTTTTATGCATAATCTGAGGATACCCTTTGCCGGCTCCACCCTCACAATTATTGGCATAGCCCTTCTCGTTTCTTTTCACAGGATGTGGCCCGAAAGAGGCCTCATCATCCGGGCAGGAATCATTTGTGCCCTCATGAAGTCCGTCTCTCCCAGTTCTGTTATCCTGGGCCCGATGAGCGGAATATTCTTTGAAGCTCTTTTGCTGGAAACCGGCCTGTTTATCCTGGGAACGAATTATGCCGGATATTTCACTGGTGCCGTGCTTGGGATGCTCAGCACCCTTGTTCATAAGATTGTCAGCTTGCTGATCCTTTATGGGCTGGATATCGTTACTATCTATAAGAATATTTATTTTTTCCTGGCAAGACAGATGAGAATTGAGGAGTTGGATCCCTGGTTACTGGTCTGGATTGTACTTGGTGTATACGTGTTGTTTGGTGCGTTAGCTGCATGGCTTGGGATTTCAGTCGGTAACAGGTCGAGATTTTTAAAGGCAGATACAGCCAGGGTAAAACTTGACCGGCAACACCAGGATTTCTTTAAAACAAATCCGAATCAAAAATTCAGATTCAGCCTGTTACTTATTCACGCATTCAGCCTGCCCTTTGGCCTTTACCTTATCAATTATTCCCTTTTTTTGGTTGCTTTTATATTTTATGCAATATACCTTGGTTTTTGCATTGTTTATTACGGGAAGTCCCTGCGGAGATTGAAGAAGCCTGTATTCTGGTTCCAGCTATTCATGATAAGCCTGCTGGCTTCCGTTTTCTGGAATGGATTTAGTCTAAAAGAAGAAGTCTTTAATTTGCAGGGTCTTTATGTTGGCCTTGAAATGAATATGCGGGCCATATTCGTTGTGATCTCTTTTTCTTCACTGGGCGTGGAATTAAGAAACCCGGCCATTAAAGATTTGCTGTTCAGGAAAGGTTTCGGAGAACTGTATGCTGCACTTGGCCTGGCCTTCGATGCCTTGCCGGGCATGATTAAGTCTATGCCCAGGCCCATGGATTTTATCCGGAATCCCTTGATGGAGCTTGCAAAGATCAACAGGCAGGCTGAATACTTGCTGCGATCCAAAGAATTTTATTCCAAATGATTCGCGAACCCCTTGAAGGAAAAGCAGAAATTTATATCCATTCTAAATAGGTTATGCAATTGATTGTCATTCAATAATAAACAATAAGAAAACCCTGTATGCACTTACAAGTAGATTTTCTAAAAAACTGATAAACAGGAGTGTATGCGGTAATAGCCTATTGTTTATTAATTAACAGCAGTGTTGCTTTTTCCTATAACTTTGCACATTGTAAATATGGAGATATATACATACATTGGTTTGTATTGAGTAAGCCAATGCTTTCTCCATAAGCTATTTATGAATAAACAGGAATCTTCAAATATGGCTAATAGAAGAGATTTTATCAAGATATCATCCATGGGAGCCGGCGGTCTGGCACTGGTTGCAAATTCCTTTTCCTGGTCAAAAGGCTTGTCATTTGCCAGCGAGCTGCTGGAAGGAAATGAAAAGGAACCCCTCAGGACCCCTACCTATTGCGAATTGTGTTTCTGGAAATGTGCCGGGTGGGTATACAAGAATGAGGAAGGCAATATCCAGAAGATCACAGGAAATGATGATGATCCGCATTGCAACGGAAGGTTCTGCCCCAGAGGCACCGGGGGCGTGGGTATGTACAATGACAAGGACCGTTTGAAAAAACCCCTGATCAGAACTTCTGAACGAGGAAAACAAACTTTCAGGGAAGCGGGCTGGGACGAAGCATTTGAATATATTGCGGATAAATTGGATAAAATTGCCAAAGAGCACGGACCTGAATGTGTTGCCCTTTTTACACATGGTTCCGGTGGAAAGTATTTTGGTGATTTATTAAAGGCGTATGGTTCAACCAATATTGCCGCTCCTTCTTTCGCACAGTGTCGTGGACCCAGAGAGGTTGGGTTTCTGGCTACGTATGGTGAATTGGTTCTTTCGCCCGAAAGAACTGACATCAGAGATACCAAATGCCTGGTTTTGATCGGTTCACATCTAGGTGAAAATATGCACAATGGTCAGGTGCAGGAAATGTCGGATGCTATTGATAAGGGAGCCACTATCATAACGGTTGATCCGCGATTTTCAATAGCCGCCAGTAAATCTAAATACTGGATGCCCATCAAACCTTCAACCGATCTGGCATTGCTGCTAACCTGGATCAACCTGATTATCGAAAACGAATGGTATGATAAAGATTATGTGGAAAAGTACACCTATGGTTTTGATGTTCTGAAAGAAAGCGTTAAAAACTATACCCCCGAATGGGCTTATGGAATAACGGGTTTAACGCCTGAGATGATCTACAATACTGCCAAAGAGATGCATGATGCCTCTCCATCTGTTATTGTGCATCCCGGCAGGCATGTCACATGGTATGGCGATGATACGCAAAGGAGCAGGGCGATTGCCATATTGAATGCATTGCTGGGTTCTTGGGGAAGGCGGGGAGGATTTTATAATCCCGAGAAAGTCTCTTTACCCGATTACCCACATCCACCATACCCAAAGCCAAGCAGAACCTGGAGAGATGCTTTCCCGGGCCAGTATAAACTTGCCAATGAAGTACTCTCAACCGGTATTTGTGATGCAACGGTTCCCAACACGGCCAGGGATTGTACTTTTAAGGCGTGGCTCGTTTACGGAACAAATCTGATAAAAACATTACCCGAAAGGCAGAAAACACTCGAAGCCATTCAAAATCTTGATTTGCTGGTTGCCATAGATACCATGCCAATGGAGATTACCGGTTATGCCGATGTGATTTTACCAGAATGTACTTATCTTGAGCGCTACGATATGCTCAGAACGAGTCCGCACCGGGAACCCAACATCGCCCTGCGCATGCCAGCTGCCAAACCAAAATATGATACAAAACCTGCCTGGTGGATGGCCAAGCAGCTCGCCAATAAAATGGGACTGGGAGATTACTTTGCCTGGAATGATATTGAAGAATTGCTCGACTGGCAGTTGAAACAGATTGGCAGTTCGCTTGAGGAAATGAAAAGGATTGGTGTGAAAAAATTCCCCCGCACCTATGATGATCTCTACCTCTGGCCGGATCAGGATTTTGTTTTCAATACCAATTCAGGAAAAATTGAATTGTATTCTACCGACCTGGAAGCCGAAGGATTCGATCCCATTCCTAAGTACACACCGCATCCCGAGCCCCCCCAGGGTTATTACCGACTAATATACGGGCGCGCTCCCATGCATACTTTCAGTCGCACCATCAATAATCCTAACCTGGTCGACCTCATGGATGAAAATGTGGTATGGGTCAATCCTAAGGTAGCGAAGATCTGGTACCTGAAAAACGGGCAGGAAGTTTATCTGCAAAACCAGGACGGTGTGGTTTCAAAATTCCCGATCAAGGTGAGGGTCACTGAGCGCATCCGCTGGGATTCGGTTTATATGGTCCATGGTTTTGGTCACGCCAACAAAAAGCTCACAAGAGCTTATGGCAAAGGGGCCAGTGATTCGGAACTGATCAGCAAGGTAATGCTTGACCCCATCATGGGAGGTACAGGTATGCGGGGCAATTTTGTAACTTTTTTAACTAAAAAACCTGTTGAAGAGGAGGTTGAGTCATGAGATATGCAATGGCAATAGATACCAAAAAGTGTGTGGGCTGCAGCGACTGTGTTGTGGCCTGCCAGACAGAGAACAATGTACCCATTGGCTACTGCCGCGACTGGATCGTAGAGGTGACCGATGGTACCTATCCACAGCTGGAGATCGAGTTGCGCTCAGAACGTTGCAACCATTGCGAAAATGCACCCTGTGTGAGATGCTGTCCTACCGGGGCAAGCCATTATGAAGACGGCGGTACGGTACTGGTTACCCATCATAAATGCATTGGATGTGGTGCCTGTATTGCTTCATGCCCTTATGATGCCAGGTATTCTCATCCTGATGGGTATGTGGATAAATGTACTTTTTGCCTCGACAACAGGGTGAAAAAAGGGGAGGACCCTGCCTGTGTATCGGTATGTCCAACCAAATGTATGTACTTTGGTGACCTGGACGATCCAAACAGTGATGTGTCTCAGGTATTGAAGAAGCGAAAATGGAAGACCCTCATCCCCGAAGCAGGAACAAAACCTCATGTGTATTATCTAATTTAATCCAGGCAGCATGAAAGAAGAAATTATTACCAGCGGAAGAATGAATCCATTTATTGATCCTCACCTCAATATCTGGCACTGGCAAATCCCCTTGTACCTTTTTTTGGGTGGACTTGCTGCGGGCATATTGTTTTTTGCGGCTTTGTGGACCATTCAGGGAAAAGCAAGTAAATACCCGGCCTCGGTGAAAATCGCCCCATTTATTACCCCTTTCATCCTGGTGATCGGTCTCATCGCATTGTTCTGGGATCTTAAACACAAGCTTTATTTCTGGCAGTTATATACCACCATTCGTTTCGAGTCCCCTATGTCATGGGGTGCATGGACCCTGATGGTAGTGACTCCCATTTCATTTATCTGGTGTGCCCTGAACATAAAAGTAATTTTTCCCAACTGGGACTGGAAGTATGATTGGATTAAGGAACTGGAGGCATTTTTTAGAAGGAACCTGATCATTATATCCTGGATCCTGCTGGTCTTCTCACTGATCCTCGGGGTATATACCGGGATCCTTTTTTCAGCATTCAATGCGCGTCCCCTTTGGAATACTTCCATCCTGGGACCTTTGTTCCTTGCATCAGGCCTTTCGGCCGGAGCTGCCACCATTGTACTGCTTAGCAGGGATCATTTTGAAAGACTTCAAATGGCAAAGATCGATCTCATCATCATCGCCATCGAATTGTTTCTGATCATTCACATGTTCATGGGATTCCTGGCATCAACACAGGTGCAGATTGATGCGGCCAATCTATTCCTGGGAGGGCCTTATACTACGCCCTTCTGGTTGTTCGTAGTTGCCATCGGGATGGTATTCCCTGCGATTCTTGAAATACTGGAGATCCGTGGCTATAAAATGCCGCGTTATATTGCCCCAATACTTATTTTATTCGGAAGTTTAATGTTAAGATTCATCATCGCTTATGCCGGACAGGAAAGCCGATGGTTATATTAAAAATGCATGAAGGATATGGAACAAGAAATTAAAAAACCCAAAAGCAGAAATTACCTGAATCCCTATATTGGTGGGATATTGCTCGGGCTGACAGTACTCGCTGCGAACTACATTTCGGGCCGGGGGCTGGGTGCCAGCGGTGCCATGAAAAGCGCCATCGTTGCAGGGGTTGAAACTATTGCCCCGGAACATGCTGACAATGCCCTGTTTTATAAGGAATATCAGGAAACGCACAGTGGAAATCCACTCAATTCATGGTTGGTATACCAGATGCTTGGCGTGCTGGCCGGTGGATTTCTTTCAGGTATAATGGGTAAGCGTATGACCTGGAAGGTGGAACATTCTCCCAAAATATCTTCCAAAACACGGCTTGTAGCTGCCCTGGCCGGTGGTATTTTGTTTGGCTTCGGGTCGCAGCTTGGACGTGGATGCACAAGCGGATCTGCCTTAAGTGGTATGGCTGTGCTTTCACTGGGTGGCTTCCTTTCTATGATGGCCATCTTCGGTACCGCTTTTGCCCTGGCTTATTTTGTTAGAAAATTATGGATTTAATTAAAAGGAGATTATCATGGGACCATTAATCGTTAACGATATTATTTCATCAAATACCAATCTTTTCCTTGCTTTCTTTATTGGTATTGCATTTGGATTAGTTCTTGAAAGCAGCGGGTTTTCCTCCAGCCGCAAGCTTGTGGGTGTTTTTTACGGATATGATACCGTCGTCTTGAAGGTGTTTTTCACCGGAGCCATTACCGCCATGATCGGTTTGCTGTTTTTTAGCCTCTTCGGATGGATTGACCTGACTTATATTTACATCAACCCAACGTATCTCTGGTCAACCATAGTTGGTGGCGTGATCATGGGAGCCGGATTTATCCTGGGTGGCTTTTGTCCGGGAACCAGTGTTTGTGCACTTGCCATCGGTAAAATTGATGCCTTCATCTTTGTGGGGGGGATTTTTATTGGTATCTTTATTTTTACAGAAGGCTATCCATTATGGGAAGGCCTTTATAAAGCCGAATTCATGGGCAACCTGAAGATTTCGGAGTTCTTCAGTATCTCTTCGGGAACCCTGGTGATGCTGGTGATCTTTGCCGCAGCCGTGATGTTCTGGATCGGTGAAATGGCTGAGAAGAAGTTTAAGGCACCAAAGTATTGATAATTAATAATTAATAATTAACAATTAATAATTAACAATTAATAATTTAGTCGTTATGAAGACACGTGTTATTATTACCATCATATTTGTTTCCTTGGGATTGATCATTGCTGCGGTTCCGGAGAATACAACGAAACCTTATAAGCTTACTGCCAGCCAGTTGCTGGACGAGGTGAAGAGTGGGACCCAGTTCGTGCATCCCGACCAGGTTGCCAATATGATCGTTCAGGAAGATCCCACATTGCAATTGATCGACATCCGCTCCAAAGAGGAATTTGAAAAGTATGCTCTGCCCGGAGCCATCAATGTTCCTTTGGATGATTTGTTATCAGAAGAGTGGCAACCCTATCTTAACCAGGATATTTACCTGAATGTTTTTTATTCCAACGGTAGCACAAAGGCCAACGAAGCCTGGATGTTAACACGCCAGCTGGGATACAAAAACAATTATGTTTTGCAGGGCGGATTGAACTACTGGGTGGAAACAGTATTAAATCCTGAGAAACCGGGAATGACCAGTGCAGATGAGGAATTTGCTAAATATGATTACCGCAAAGCAGCCAGCAATGCCCTGGGTGGCGGTGGGGCTGTTGTAAAACAGGAAGATGTGAAACCGGCAAAGCTTCCTCCGATCAAAAAGGGAAGTAAGAAAAAAATGGTTCAGGGCGGTTGTTCCTGATAGATATTAAAATATGAAATCTTGAACCTCTTCATGTGAAGAGGTTTTTTTATAATTTTGGAATCCTAATTGCTTTTTATGGCAGAAGAAACTACAACCAAGAAACAGGGGAAGCCGGAAGAGGAAAAGGAAATGTCTTTCTGGGAGCACCTGGAAGAATTGCGCTGGCATCTGGTGCGAAGTATCATTGCCATCGTTATTTTGGCTGTTGTGGCCTTTCTGAACAGGAACATCATTTTCGACCAGATCATCCTTGCACCCAAAGACTCATCTTTCGTTACCAATAGAATCTTGTGTTATATTTCGGAATACCTGAATCTGCCAGGCCTGTGCATTGACGATCTTAAGCTGAACATCATCAACATTAAAATGTCGGGACAGTTCATGACCCACATGATGGTGAGTATCGTGGCCGGGATCATTGTGGCTTTTCCCTATATCATTTGGGAAGTCTGGAGTTTCATCCGTCCGGCCTTATACCCCACTGAAAGAAAGTATTCTGCCGGTGCTGTTATTGTAAGTTCAGCGCTTTTCATCCTGGGTGTGTTGTTTGCCTATTTCCTCATCGTACCGCTTACGGTAAACTTCCTCGGAACATACCAGGTAAGTGCGGCTGTTCCAAACCAGGTTTCTCTTACTTCTTATATCAGCACGGTTGTTTCTGTGACCCTGGGAGTGGGTGTGGTCTTTGAGTTGCCCATCTTCGTGTATTTCTTTACCAAGGTGGGATTGCTCACTCCGGATTTCATGAGGAAAAACCGTAAATACATGATCGTGATCCTGTTGATCATTTCTGCCATCATCACCCCGCCCGATGTTTTTAGCCAGATACTCGTAGTGATCCCGCTCTGGGGGCTTTACGAGTTGAGCATTTCTATCTCCAAACGGGTTTACAAGAAGAGAAGGATTGAGATGGCTGGATAGTTAGTTTTGAGTTTTGAGTTTTGAATTTGTTAGATTCAGTTTGAGTTGCCCAATGCCTCAGCCAGAATCGGAGATTTTATCGAATGTGTATTAAATAAAGATTTGCCACAATGCCGCAAAGAAACCACAATAAGTTTTTTATCACCACTGACTAGGTTCCAAACCCTGTCAGGGGTTGATCAATATTATAATTGAATTACTACGCTAATCCGGATGAAGTCTTTCTTAATTTATTTTCTTGATTAGCTTGATTGTTTTGTACTGCATATCGTTAATTGTAATTTTTGCAAAATATAAACCGGCCGGGCAAGACATTCCAGAAAAATCCTTTCCCTCCCACAGTATTTCTGTATTTCTTTCTTCGAAGGCTGATTTTGTCAATACATTCACAACTTTGCCATGTATGTCATAAACCACAAGAGAAATTGTTGATGGTTCAGGTAGAGAAATTTCAATTTTTGTTTGGTATGAAAAGGGATTAGGAAATGCTGTTAAGCTAAATGTCAGATTATTTTCCGGGTTTGCAAGAAGTGAATCTTTATGAATTCTAAAGATGGATGAATGTGCATCCTGAGAAAAGTAATCATAAACAGCCGTAATATATATTTGATCATTATAGTATTCAACACTTGTGCCGTACAAAGAACCATCAATCATCCATTTGTTTAAAACCTTTCCGTCGTAGTCCAAACACATGATATAGCAGGTATCATTTTTATTTCCTAGTGCAAAGATTTGTTCATTAACAGGGTCGTGTGTTATCGACCAAAAATAATTCAATGAATACAAGGTGTCGAAGACAAATCCGGTTTCTTCAGTGTGCATACTCATTACAGCCTGCATTCTATCATCAAATAATGTCCACCCTGCATGAAGGAATCTGTCTCCATCAATAATTTCAATCCAGGGCATTGAAGCTTCATACTTGCTAATATTAAGAACAGATCGCATGTTAAAGTCCCAGTCAAATTTTATCAATTTGCTTCCATAAGCTGTATCCGTTGTGGCAATGGCATAAAATTCATTTTCATCAATAGAAAACAGTTCATATGTTGCTTGCAAGACTGTTGGATAATGATCCAGGATACTTCCTTCATCATTAATTATTATGAATGCTGTGCTATCTGCTCCGATTGTCCATGGGTCGAAGCTTTCTACAAGTTCGGTTAGCAAGTAATCACCTGATGGCATTTGTAATACAGAGCCAAAATCTGATTCGCTTTCTTGTCGATAAGTACAATTGACTGAATCACCGGTTGGACTTATTTCAGGCAATTTTGCATAAACATGCGACATAGGAAGTAGGAAGTTGCCATCAGGCTTTTCATACAGATCAGCCCACCATAATTGTGTTTCTAAGAAATATGAACTCCAGATTATTTCCCCATCCATATTAATTGCTGTTACAAAAACATTTCCGTAGGAGAGGTTTGTTGTTCCCCACAATATAATGTCTCCTGATTTTGAGATCATCATATTATTTACGTATCGCATTTCATCATCAAGCGTGGTTATTTGTTCGAAATTTTGAGAGAAACTTTGATTGATTGTTAGAAAGAAAACGAAATAGAAAAGTTTTTTCATTTTACTGGAATTTATTAATCGGATAAAGCATTCAAAGCTAATAATTGCATGTCCGTTTTCAATAAATGGATCATTTAAAGGTATGAAATAATCAGTATGCGGTAAAATTTATTCCTTAATTTTAATCAGGAAGTTAATATTTACTCACTTCACGACAAACTGAAATTTTTTTTTTGGAAATGGCATTGTTCAAAGAATAAAAAGTCATTCTGTTGACTTTTCAAGGAATTCATAAAGCAATTCCTCAAACTCTTTCGATTTTTCAGCATGCACCCAGTGGGAGGCCCCTTTAATGGTATGGATTTCTGCCTTTGTGAAATGCTCTTTGATCTTTTCAATGTCCTGCTCTGAAACGTAATCCGAATCCCCTCCGCGAATAAAAAGGGATGGCTTTTCAAAGCTTGCACTTACATCGATGCGGTCGAACATCTCGTCGATGTTGTCACAAATCGCTTCGAAATTGATCCGCCAATCCAGGGTCTTGCGGTTATCCCGGTAATACAGGTTCTTCATGATGAACATGCGGATCCGCTTTTGCGGGATGTTTTTTTTTAGTTGATCATCAACATCTGATATTTTTTCAGCCTTCTCGAAATCCACCGCACGCATAGCCTGTATAATCTTTTTATGGAAATGCCGGTTTGTATATTGCCGCATGCTGATATCTACAATGATAACCTTTGAAATGATCTCCGGGTTTTCCAGGGCAAAACGCATGGCTACCTTGCCACCCATGCTGTGGCCAAGGAGCACCGGATCCTCTATGTTATGTTCCTCAATAAATTCCATCAGGTCATCCGTCAGGGCCAGGTAATTGAAGGAGTCGCTGTGGGGCGAGCGCCCATGATTCCGCTGATCGGGGATACTCACTTCAAAACCTTTCCCGGCCAGTTGTTTGGCAAAAGTAACCCAGTTATCCGAAAGCCCGAATAATCCGTGCAGGATGATAACAGGCTGGCCTGATCCGTAATGTTTGTGGTATAAACGCATATTGCAAAGATACGAATGGAGTTTTGAATTTTGAATTTTTAATTTTGAGTCCCGTCCGGAGGACGAGGATGCTCGTCTGTAAGGCGGCTTTTGATCCCGAAAGCTTTCGGGAGAGTTTTGAGTTTGAAGTTCGAAGTTTGAAGTTCGAGGTTTGAAGTTCGAAGTTTGAAGTCGGACATAGCTTTATAAAAGAAAAGACCTGACAGGTTTTCAAAACCTGTCAGGTCTGGTTATTCTAATAAGAAAGCTTTTATTCCACGATCATTTTCTTTGTAACACTTTCACCGTCAGAATGTATCTTGCAGAAATATACACCTTTTCTCAGCTCTTCTGAGCGGATGATGAACTCATGCCGGCCTGCATCTTTTTTTCCATGGTCGGTCTCAAGTATTTTTTGCCCCAGTGTGTTAAAAACTTCCAATCTGATGTTTGCCGGCTGCATTGTTTGTAATTCAAGACTGGTTTGAATGTTGAATGGATTTGGTTTAAAACTTATCTTGCTGAGGTTTGAAGCGTTTTCTTCTTCAACATTGTTACAATAAGCCCAATTCCAGACCTCAACTCCATCGATATACCAGATTTTGGCAGGATAGCTTGGTTCATAGATGGTTTCCAGGTAAACCAGTGGAATGGTAAAAATCCAATTGCCATTGGGGCACCTGTCGAAAACATAATATGATGGTGTGGCAAAATGGGAAGTCCACATCGCCTGGGTGAACTGTGTAATATTATCTAATTCTCCGTAAAAGGGACCCCAGATATCGCATACCATCATATAAATATCAGGTGCAATATTTTCTTCAAGACCATCCATTTCAGTGTCATTCCAGGTAAAGAATAATACATCTCCCTGGGTGTTGATGGAAAGGCCGGGATTGTTGTACATGGTCAGGCCCTCATTTTCACCCATAAATGTTCGGTTCATGTTTAACAGGTGTGCATCCCAGGTATCCGTCCCATGATCGTACCACACATGAAATGTTCCCATAAGGTCCTGCAGAGGGTACCATGCTGTGTCATCAGCCGGGGCAATAATGCCTGTTATATGAACATTTCCTGTTACATCAACAACCATATCAGCATGATATCCCATGCTGTACTGGATTGAATCCCTGTGAAAATCTGAACCGAATAGGCTTTCCAGAAGATCATCCTCTACAAACTGTTTGACTTCGTACATTCCCCCGGGGCCACCCAGCTGGCTGTGAATGGGGTTGACTTCCCATGATTCGCCTCCGTCTGTGCTCTGGTACAAAACAGGATGGAACTGGGTATAGTCACTGGAAGAAAGATTGGCATCACTCATTAAAAGAATATATCCATACTGCCCTGAAGGGTCAAATGCAATTTTTGAATCATTGATGCCGTCGCCAGGCATCAGGGCAGGAAATAATCCCTGCTCGTATTCAATGTCGCCGGTCGATTCATTATAGATTCCTTTTTCCAAAATCAGGTTTCCATTGTACTCATAATTCTGATCTGCCGGGAAGCATGGGTCAACTACAAATACTTTGCCTTCACTGGTGATGGTAAAAGCTTCCGGAATCCCCCGGTAATAGTTTCCACTGGAAGTTTGGTGATTTGCTGTGGGGCTTGGCGGGTTGATCTGGCTCATTGGATTTACACCAAAGGCATATCCTCCGTATGTTCCATTGCTTCCATCCTGCATCGCAGAGAAGTAAGTAAAAATGGCACTATCAGGGTTGGTATTCCAAAATGGGTTGATGATCCCACCCTGTGGAAAAACACCGGGTTTGGTCGTATCATTATATACATTGATTTCGTCCCCCCAGCTCCCCGCAATTCCCTTGTTCATGGAAAGTGCATAAGCGATCTGGCTTTCAGGGCTTTCGGATGGGTATGTGTATACAACACTGTTGATGTATTCATCCGCCCAGAGGGTGGTGCCTGGCCGGTTTTGGAATGAAAATCCGTTGGGTGTCTGTCCGATGTTAATAAATGTAAGTTCTCTGCCATTGATATTATATGTCCTGGAAGCCTCCCTTTGCCAGGTTTCAGTTAATGCCTCTTTTTTTAGTGGGATCATTGCGCGAGGGTCTTCGGGCAGTTCAAGGGGAAAAGCCTTTTTACTGTCTTGTTGAGCTTGCAATGTAAATACTATTGCAAGGACCATAGCGGTTAACATGATTTTTTTCATGACATAAGTTTTTATTGTAGGATCATTTTTTTCGTCTGGCTTGAATTGCCTGCCTGCACTCTATAAAAGTATACTCCCCGGCTCATGGTACTGGCATTTATTTCAAACTGGTGTTTCCCTGCATTTACGCTTCCTTTGTCAATCTCAATGATTTTCTGCCCGGTGAGCGTACATACTTCGAGGCTCAGGTTTGAATTGTGCTTGAGCTCAACATCAATCCTTGTTTGATCGCTGAATGGGTTGGGATGGTTCTGGGCCACTTCCATTGGGATGGGTTTTCCATTTTCATTAATTCCCCCCATGCCAGGAAAAGTGTATGTAAAACCGTCGATATACCAGAAGGTTACTTCTGCTGCCGGATCATTGGGATCCAGTTCTTCATATGTAAAAGGGACTGTGCACTGGATGTCTTCTCCATTGTTGATGAATTCGGTGAAAACATAATGTGACTGACTGGCAAAATAGGCGGTCCACATGGCCTGCGAAAAAGCAGTGACATTAATTACTTCGCTATATGGTTGTTGCAAGTCGAGCGGATTATACGAAACAGAATAAATATCTGGACTTACATTTTCTTCCAATCCTTCCTGATCTGTGTCGATCCAGGAAAAGAAAAGATAATATCCATTCATATCTGATGAAATATAGGGCTTGTTGTCCATGGTCAATCCACCGAGGTCACCTGTAAAAGTTCTGTTCATGTATAAGAGATGGGCATCCCAGCTTTCCATTTGCCTGTCGTACCATATATGAAAAGTTCCCATCACATCCGGGTTGGGAAACCAGCCTGATTCAGTAGATGGGGCGACAATTCCCACGCAGTGTGCATTTCTCATATAATCAACGGTGAAACCGGTATTAAAACCCATGTTGTAGGATAGCGTATCGCGGTCCCATCCATCAGGAAACAGGGCATCCAGGATTTCATCCGGTAAGTAGTTTTTGATCGCTTCAATGCCATCAGGGCCTCCCAGATTGCAGTGATTGGCTTCCTCAGACCAGCTTTCTCCGCCATCGCTTGTTTCATATAAAATGGGATGGAAATCAGAATAGTCTTGAGGATTGCTTTCCACATCACTCATCAAACAGGCATATCCTATTTGGGATGTGGGGTCAAAAGCAATTTTTACATCATTAATGATATCTCCTTCCTCCAGAGCCTCCATGGTCCACCAATCATATTCAATATCATCATTCTGTTCATTCATTTCACCCCGGTAGAAAATCAATTCACCGGTATAGATTGTATTTACCATATCATAGCTGTAATCAACTACCCAGCTTATTCCTGATTGTGTAATTGTGAAGGCACTCGGTACAGACCTGTAGGGTGGAATCCCTGACTCAACATGCTGAGTAGGATTGGTGGGATTGATATCCGTGAGGAAGTTAATTCCATAGGCATATCCTCCCCAGCTTCCGTTTGTGTTGCTTAACACTGGAGAAAAATAGGTATAGATGGCATCATTGGGGTTTGTGTTGCCCATGGGATTGATGATGCCTCCCTGTGGATAGCGTGCCGGATCATCACCCATTTGAGGATCGTATGCCAGGTTATTCGGATGCCAGCTTCCCGCATTGCCATTGTCCCAGGACACGGCATAGCCTACCTGTCCGGGAACCGGTGGGTCATCGATCATCCTGTGGGTAAAAACCACCGAATTGACATGATCATCAGCCCACAGAAAGGAGCGTGGTTCCCCGTAAAAACCATATGCGTTGCCCGATGTGCCTATGTCGATAAATGCCAGGTCGCGCCCATTGACCAGATAGCTTTGAGGAGCTTTCCGGATTGTCGCCGAGGGCAGGGGGCTTTCTTTTTCTGCATGCATGAAACTTTCCGGTCCCGGTGCAAGCTTGGGCATAAGCCGGTTGATTTGTTGGGAATGGGATAACAAAACTGTGAAAACAGCCATTGATATCAGGTAGAATTTTTTCATTGAATTGGTTTTGTGGGTTATTATTACCCAAAGTTAAGCAATTGAAGCCCCAAAATCAAGGCAAAAAAAAACCGCTCCATTTGCATGAAGCGGTTTAAAGTAATTTCAAGTAATCTTATTCCACGATCATTTTCTTCGTTACGGAGGATCCGTTAGCCTTCACTGTATAGAAATAAATTCCATTGCTCAGGTTTTCTGCGCTGATGCTGAACTGATAAGTTCCGGCATTCACATGTCCTTTGTTGATCTCCATGACCTTTTGCCCGGTGATATTGATCACTTCCAGGCTCAGGTCTGAAGCATCCTGCAGCTTAACATCCACGGTCGTTGCAGTGCTGAAGGGGTTGGGGTAGTTTTGTTCAACACTGGCAATGATGGATTCATCATCATTGATTCCGGTAACAAAATCTATGGTTACGCCATCAATATACCAGAATTTCACTTCTGCTGCCGGGTCGTTGGGGTCCAGTTCTGTATAAACAAAGGGAATCGTATACTGGTAAACTCCACCGCCAAGGTCTTCTTCAAACACATAATGTGATTGTGAACCCATATAGGCAGTCCACATGGCCTGTGTAAAGGAGGTAACGTTTTGCACATCGGAATGCATGCCACTGCCCACATCATAATGTACCATATAAATGTCAGGACTTACGTTGTCTTCAACGCCTTCCTGGTCGGTATCGATCCATGAGAAGAAAACATTCCACCCGTCCATGCTTGTGGATGCCTGGGGCCTGTTGTATTGCGCAATGCCACCCAGATCACCATCAAGGGTTTTGTTCATATAAAGCAGTTCTGCATCCCACATTTCATTGTCAACATCGTACCATACATGGAAAGTACCCATGGATTCGTAATTGGGATACCAGCCATCTTCCGTACCACAGGCAATGATGCCGGTAATATGGGGATTTCCGAAACGGTCAACGACCATATCAATCTGGAATCCCATGTTGTAAATAATCTCATCCCTGTTGTATCCCGCACCGTAAATCGCTTCCAAAACTTCATCGGAGATAAATTCTTTTACGGATGCAATGCCGTCGGCGCCACCGAGCTGGCAATGATTGCCTTCATCCGTCCAGGTTTGTCCACCATCGTCAGTCATCCAGATCACGGGATGATAGCTGGTAAAGGGTTGTGGATCACTGGGGGAATCTGACATGATGCAGAGGTAACCAATTTGTCCGTCAGGACCAAATGCCACCTTTGTATCATTAACGAGGTCGCCTGCTTCTAAAATTTCAACAAGTTCTTCTTCATAAACCACATCGCCTGCATCTTCGTCCCACATCCCTTTGTCGAATATGAAATTGCCTTCATAATTGGAAACAAGTCCGTCGGGATAACTTCCGTCCATCATCCAGCAAACGCCATCCTGTGTAATGGTGAAAGCATCGGGTACGTTTCTCCAGATCTCGCCGCCTGAGGTCCAGTTGGTTTGTGTTGGATCTGCAGGATCCACTTCGGTAAGCCCGTTTGTACCAAAGGCATAGCCGCCCCAGTTACTGGTACCGTTAGAAGCATCCAGTGTTGGAATAAAATAAGTATACTCTGCCATATTGGGATCGGTATTGCCCGGGGGATTGATGATCCCGCCCTGCGGATAACGTCCGGCTGCATCGGGGTATTGAGAACCAGGTCCGAGTGGTTCATACACCTGGATGGAGTTGGTCCATGTTCCATCGGCACCGCCATCCCAGGATACATCATAAGCGATCCGGCTGTTTCCATAGGAAGTTGGTGGATCGGCAACCATCCTGTGTGTAAATACCACACTGTTGAGGTTGTTGTCTGCCCATAAATATGTTCTGGGATTTGCATAAAACCCATAGGCATTGCCTGAAGAACCTATCTGAACAAAGGTCAGCTCTCTTCCATTTACGAAATAGGTTTGGGAAGGAGATTTTTCATAATTGCTGGTAATGGGGCTTGCCTTCTGGCCAAGCAGGTCAACCACTTTTTGATCCGGCAATTTGGTGCTGACTTTTTCAAAGGTTTTGTTCTGTGCATAAGTTAATCCGCCCACACACAGGGCTAAAATGATAAGTAGAGTTTTCTTCATTGATTTAAGATTTTGGTTAATGTATAATGGTTCATCCAAAAGTAAAAAATAATTCAACGAAAATCAACTGCAGCCAAATTTTTTGAACAAAAAAAACCGCCCCTGAAAAGAGGCGGTTCCTGTTTTGCGATCCATTTGTTGATTACTCAACAATCATTTTCTTTGTAAGGATGTCGTTTCCAGCTTTCACTGTGTAGAAATAAACACCGCTTTCAAGGTTTTCTGCATTCAGCTCAAATTTATGAGCACCTGCTTCAACCTGTCCTTTGCTGAGTTCAAAAACTCTCTGTCCGATCAGGTTTACAACTTCGAGGCTGAGGTTAGCAGCTTTTTCAAGATTTACCTCAATGCTTGTTGTTGTGCTGAAGGGGTTGGGATAGTTTTGCTCAACGCTGGCGATCTTTGAAGTCTGTCCTTCTTCCATGCCTAACCAGTAGTTGGGGAAAGTCATGGTGTATCCATCGATATACCAGAATGTAACCGGTGCTGTCGGATCATTCGGATCAGCTTCTTCATAAACGAAAGGAATGGTAAACTGAATTTCAGAATCACCGTTGATGTATTCTTCAAATACATAGTTTGACTGGCTCCCGAAATATGCAGTCCACATGGCCTGGGTAAAGGAAGTAATGTTCATTACTTCGCTATACTGGCTTCCTTCTTCTGCCTGCATATCATAAGAAATCATGTAAATGTCGGGGCTAATGTTGTCTTCAACGCCTTCCTGGTCGGTATCGATCCAGGAGATAAAGAGGAAGCGACCCTGCATATCTGATGAGATATAAGGCCTGTTGTATTGCGCGATTTCGCCCATGGCTCCGTCAAATGTACGGTTCATATAGAGCAGGTCAGCATCCCATGTTCCGGTTTCCCTGTCATACCAGATGTGGAAAGTACCCATGACATCAGGATTAGGATACCAGCCATCGTCTGAAGCAGGTGTTACAATACCTGTAAAGTGCGGATTGCCCAAATAATCAACGGCCATTCCTGTATGGAATCCCATGTTGTAAGGAACGGTTTCACGATCCCAACCGTCAGGATAAATAGCATCCAGGATTTCATCGGGAAGATAGTTCTTAATGTTCTCGATTCCGTCGGGGCCACCAAACTGGCAATTGATGGGCTCATCAGACCATGTGTCTCCGCCATCGGTTGTTTCATAAAGAATCGGATGGTAAGAAGTATAAGGTGTCGGGTCACTAACTGCATCACTCATTACGCAGAGGTAACCGATCTGGCCTGTAGGATCAAAACCGATCTTGCTGTCGTTTACTCCATCACCTTCTTCCAGAACATCCATGGTCCAGCTTGTGTATTCAATGTCGGTACCTGCTTCATTCATCTCGCCTCTGTAGAAAATATATTCACCGAGAAATGTCGAAGTTGGAACATCATAGCTTACATCAGCCATCCAGGCAATACCGGTCTGAGTGATGGTAAATGCATCCGGAATTAATCTGTAAGGAGGAACATTGGTTTCATTGTGTTGTGTCGGAGCAGCAGGATCAACTGCTGTAAGGGCGTTGATTCCGTAGCCATATCCACCCCATGCGTCATTGGTGTTAGACAATGTAGGGATAAAATATGTATAAAAAGCTGCACTGGGATCTGTATTGCCCATGGGGTTCAAAATAGCACCCTGGGGATAACGACCTGCATCATCCGGGTACTGGCTTCCGGGGCCTGTTGGATCATAAACCTGAATATCATTCGTCCAGGTTCCGTTAGCACCACCGTCCCAGGAAACATCGTATGCAATACGACTCGTTCCGTAAGATGTCGGAGGATCTGCAACCATCCTGTGTGTGAAGACAACAGAGTTGATGTTGTTATCTGCCCAGAGATAAGTCCTGGGATCGCTGTAAAAACCGTAAGCATTACCGGATGAACCGATATTTACGAAAGTAACATCTCTGCCATTGACACTGTATGTCTGGCTGGGATTGTGTTTTGTTGCGGATGTTATGGGGCTCGCTTTCTCAACCACGTTTTCAATGATCTGAGATTTGGGAGCATCCATACTCATCGGCTTGAACTGCTGGGACTGAGCATAGGTAAGCATACCAAGGCTCAATGCCATAACAATGAGTAAAATTCTCTTCATGACTAAAAAATTTAAAAGGTTAGTGTTAATTAATTATTCTTCGCATGCAAATATAAAATATTTGTTAAGATCATTAACAATTATTTTACATTTGATTCAGTGTGCTTTTGCAAGACCATGTTAGCATACAGAAGGTTGCTTGGAAGTCAAAATGATCTACCCATTGAGACTGTGTCTATCTGATACAGATTGAGGGCATTAGGGGGCCGGAAAAACTTTTTATCAGTTAACGGCAGCTTTGGATCAGTATTCGGTTTTTCAGAATATGTTATTTGCCGTTATATTTAGTATCAACCGGGATGGTACTGTAACGCGACTGGGATTCCTTGTTTCCGAATATGATCCGGTAGGTTATGTGGCGTTTTGCGAAATCCCCACCGACGGCATCATGCAATGAGCGCATTTTGGGATTGAAGTCGCCTACCCAGGAAAGCTCAATCTCAGTATATTCAGGCCTTTTCTTCATGACCGGGTCCATGTGTTTGAAAATTGCGGACTCGATGCCTTTGCGCTGAAAATCCGGAACTACCCCCATCACTGTGATGCGTGTACGGGTTATTTTTTTCATCTTTCTATAAAGCAGGAAGCGGATCTTATTCCAGAGGTTCAGCTTGCCATTAAAATGTTTGAATATCATGTTGGCATCGGGCAACATAACCAGGAAGGCAATGGGTTTGCCTTCAAAATAGGCAAACCAGATGAATTCCTCAATGAGGATGGGCTTTGCTTTTTCGAGTTGCTTGAACAGGTCGTCCTTGTTGATCGGGGTGAAATTTTCATGAAATACCCAGGCTTCGTCATACACCTGTTTCAGGTCTGAAATGAACTTTTCGGCCTCGCTGTATTTAAAATGTTTGAATTCGTATCCCGGTTTTCTGAGAACCCATTCGGCAATTTTCCAAAATCTTTCAGGAAAAGGAACCGTAAGATCAAGCTTATTGGTGACCTGCTCGAAATAGGGTTTGAAACCATATTCCTCAAAAAACTCTTTATAATAAGGCGGGTTATAATTCATCCCATAACTGGGAGGCGTGAAACCTTCGGTAAGCAATCCCCAGAAGTTATCGTTTTCGCCGAAATTGATGGGGCCGTCCATGGCCTCCATGCCTCTGCTCTCCAGCCATTTCTTGCACTGGTCGAATAAAAGAAAGGCGGCATCCCTGTTCCGGATGCATTCGAAAAATCCCATCCCTCCTGTGGGCTGCTTGTAATTATGGGCTTTCTTTTCGTTGATAAAGGCTGCGGCCCTGCCTACCAGCTCTCCATTTTTATCTTCCAGGTACCAGCGTGTGGCATCGCCGTGCGTAAAGAACACATTGGTATCAGGATTAAATATGTTTTCAACTTCAACATCCAGGGGGCGCACATAATTCTCGTCGTCCTGGTATATCTTCTCCACTACATCCAGGAATTTCTGCGCGTCTTTTTTCCCCTTTACCTCAATAATCTTCATCTGAAATCAGTTTATTTTGAATGGGCTACAAATGTATATTAAATCTCATTATCAGCGCAGCAAATCATAAATACTTTGTGGATGCGTTAATCAGAAAAGCCTGTTTCAATCGTTATAACTGATTATCTTTGCAAAAACGCATTGCTGGAAAGTGAAAAAGCTTTACATATTTGTTCTAAAGTCTTATCTGGGGCCCCTGGTTATGACCTTTTTTATTTCCCTGTTTATCCTGGTAATGCAATTCCTGTGGAAATATGTAGACGACCTGGTTGGTAAGGGGCTGGAATGGTATCTGGTGATCGAATTGCTTTTCTATGCTTCCTCCACTTTTGTTCCACTGGCACTCCCGCTGGCCATTCTTTTGTCTTCTCTGATGACCTTCGGAAACCTGGGAGAGCATTATGAACTGGTAGCCATAAAAGCTGCAGGCATCAGCCTGCGCAAAATTATGAAACCACTCGTCATACTTACCCTCCTTATTTCTATGCTTGCGTTTTATTTTTCAAACAATATTCTTCCGGCTGCCAACCTGAAATTCACTTCTCTACTATATGACATCAAGCAAAAAAAGCTGGCCTTTAATATACAGGAAGGTATCTTTTACAATGGGATGGAAGGTTTTACCATCCGCATTGGAAAGAAAGACAAGGATGGGGTCGGTATCCACGATGTGATGATCTACAATCACACCAGGAAGCTGGGGAATATCGATGTAACCACTGCGAAATCCGGCAGGATGGAATCCACCCCGGACGGGCGTTTCATCATTTTTACCCTGTATGATGGTTATAATTACCAGGAAAAGGTCGACCAGCGGGATTACCGGATAAGAAGGCCTTTCGAAAGGACAAAATTTGAAGAGGAGATCCGCAGGTTCGATCTGCGCTCTTTTGAACTGAACAGGACGGATGAGGACCTGTTCCGGGACCATTACCGCATGCTGGATGTGCAGCAGCTTTCGGAAGCAATTGATTCGCTTGATCGTAAGTTTCAGATCAAAGACAGTGCATTCAAGGTGAAGTTTATCAACAATTATAACTTTTACCCCAAATACGACAGCACTTCGAATTTTCCGGCCGACAGCCTGTTAAGTCCTGATTCAAGTTTTCTGGCTTATTTCCCGCAGCATGCAAGGAAAAGGATTGCAAAGTTTGCGCTTGATAATGCCAGGAGCGTCAGCAACAATATAGAATTTAACAAAAGTGTCCTCGAATCGGATAAAAAACTGATCATCAAGCACCGGATCGAGTGGCACCGGAAGTTCACCCTTTCACTGGCCTGCCTGGTGTTGTTTTTTGTAGGAGCCCCGCTGGGAGCCATTATCCGTAAAGGAGGCCTGGGTTTGCCTGTGGTGGTTTCCGTGCTGTTTTTTATCCTCTTCCATATTACTTCCATTACCGGGGAGAAATATGCAAAGGAATTGGTGCTGGATGTAAGCACCGGCATGTGGATCTCAACGGCTGTGCTCTTACCGATCGGCTTTTTCCTGACCATTAAAGCCACCTCCGATTCGCCCTTGCTCGATACAGATGCATGGCGCAAAGCATTTCTTAAAATTCTGGGTAAGCGATGAAGATACTGATAATTTGTAATAAGTCCCCTTATCCCCCCAAGGAGGGAGGCCCCATTGCCATGAACGCCATCATACAGGGTCTGCATGCAGCAGGTCACCAGATTAAGGTGCTCGGGATCAATACCAACAAGTATTTTATACCTGAAGAAAATATTCCAGACGAATACAAAACCCAAACGGGCATTGAACTGGCATACATCGATTTGTCTATCAAACCTCTGGCTGCCTTTTTGAACCTCTTTACAAAAAAATCCTATCATGTGCAGCGCTTTATTTCAACCGAGTTTGCCGATAAGCTGAAGCAAGTCCTGCAGGAAGATGAATACGATATCGTTCAGTTTGAAACCCTTTTCATTACGCCTTATATTGAACTCATCAGGAAGCATTCCAATGCCAGGATTGTCCTGCGCGCCCACAATATTGAACACCTGATCTGGGAAAGGATCGCCAGACAGACCAGAAACCCATTGAAAAAGTTTTATCTGAATCACCTGGCAGGCACCCTTAAAAAATATGAATTGTCATCCCTGGACCAATTTGACGGGATTGCCAGCATAACCGCACGCGACAAAGCATTTTTCGAAGCTCATACCAGCACCCCGGTAATTGATGTTTCTTTTGGTGTAGATCTTCAGAAATTTCCGCAGCCCAGGGAAGAGTTCGAGTTTCCTTCACTTTTTCACATCGGGGCCATGAACTGGATCCCCAATATCGAGGGCATCAAGTGGTTCCTCGACAATGCGTGGACAGCAATTCACCGGGAATTCCCTGATCTGAAGTTTTATCTTGCAGGTCGGGAAATGCCAGAATGGCTTTACAAAGCCAATTATCCCAACCTGATTGTGCTGGGGGAGGTTGAAGATGCCTGGGAATTTGTTCAGTCCAAAGGGATCATGCTGGTTCCATTGCTTTCTGGCAGTGGGATCCGGATCAAAATCATTGAGGGCATGGCCCTTGGCAAAGCCATTATTTCAACGCAAATTGGGGCCGAAGGGATTAATTGCCGGGATGGCCGGGATATCCTTTTTGCCGCTACCCCGGAAGAATTCAAAGATGCCGTGAGAAAGTGTTGTTCGGATCTTTCGTTTACAAAGAACCTGGGAAGGAATGCCCGCAAAATCATTGAGCAGTATCACGACAATCGAAAAATTATTGAGAAACTTAGCAGCTTTTATCATAAAATTTTATGATTTTTGAGGTCGAAACAGATGTAAATTGAGAGCGATCCCAGGATGAAATTATTAGTCATACTTCCACGCATTCCTTATCCACTCGAAAAAGGTGACAAACTTCGTGCATACAATCATGTAAAGTACCTTTCGAAAAACAATGATATTCACCTGGTTTGCCTGAACGACAGCAAGGTAAATAAACAGGATGCCTTCCAGGCCCTGCAGCCCTACGTGCAGTCGGTAAATTTTATCGACCTGTCTTTTCTTTGCCGGATGCTGAATCTTTTGCGATCTTTTATTTCCGGAAAGCCCCTGCAGGTGGGATATTTTTACAGCCGGAAGGCCCACAGGAAAATCAAAAGGATCATCCGCGAAAGCAGCCCCGATCACATTTTCTGCCAGCTGGTGCGCACAGCTGAATATGCCCGTTATGAGAATATCCCCAAAACACTGGATTACCAGGATGTATTCTCCAAAGGAGTGCAGCGCAGGATCACGACCTCAGCCTGGTACCTCAAACCATTCCTCAGACTTGAATATAAGCGTCTGCTGGCCTATGAAAACATGATCTTTGATTATTTCAACAACAAAGTGATCATTTCCAAACCCGACCGCGAGCTTATCCCGCATCCGGAAAAGGAAAAAATTGCCGTAATAATCAATGGCGTGGATACGGATTTTTTTCAACCCATGCCAATGGAGAAAAAGTATGACCTGGTCTTTACCGGGAATATGGCCTATCCTCCCAATGTGAATGCTGTGGAATACATAGCCCATAAACTGCTGCCTCTGCTGAAAAAGAGAAAACCTTCCATCAGGATACTGATCGCCGGGGCCACGCCGGATAAACGCGTTAGAGCTGTTGCATCGAAGAATATTCATGTGAGCGGATGGGTGGATGATATCCGGGAGAGTTATGCCGCTGCAAGGATCTTCATTGCACCTATGCAAATCGGTACTGGATTACAGAACAAACTGCTCGAGGCCATGGCCATGAAGATTCCCAGCATTACTTCTTCCCTTGCCAACAAAGCCCTGGAAGCCAGACCGGATGAGGATATATTGATCGGAGACCTGCCCGGATCCTATGTTGATCATATTCTTCGCCTGCTGGATGATCCGGATTATGCTGCCAGGATCGCGGAAAACGGGTATCTTTTTGTGCACCGCAATTATAACTGGGAATCTGCGACTGCACCCCTGGATGAAATGATGAAGAAAACTTGAAGCCTTTGAAATATTGTTTTTGTATCACTACTGTCCGGATAACTTATAGTGACCCCCACTCCCTTTCCAAACAACTGAAAAACAGTCACTCCGAGACAGCGAAGTCGAGGAGTCTCTGCGCTTCTATCCCGACAGTAGCATTTTTGTATATTTACTAACTGAGTAAGTGATAGCCTATGATAAAGATAGATGAAAAATTCGTTGGTGATGTTTCTTTCCAGGCCAGGAAATCTGCCCGGAGAAGGATGAATTATAACTTTCATAAATTCCCGGAAGATCCCTTGCAACGCATGCTGAACGCCATCGAACCCGGTACCTATATTCAGCCGCATAAACATGAGGACCCCGACAAGCGGGAAGCCTTTTTTGTGCTGCGCGGCAGGATTGCGGTTGTGGAGTTTGATGATGACGGAAGAGTAAGCGATCACATCATCCTGGATCCAAAAGAAGGCAGATATGGAGCAGAGGTTGCAGCCGGCACCTGGCATGTGATCATTTCCCTGGAACCGGGATCGGTTGCCTATGAAGTAAAAGACGGACCTTATGATCCGGAGAATGACAAAGTCTTTGCGCCCTGGGCTCCGGCTGAAGGTGCGAAAGAGGCCCCTGCCTTCAATCAGCGCCTGATCGATCAACTGAAATTGGGATGATCTGGTTTATTTCTTCTAACTTTGCAGCCTGAAACACGAAAATTCAAGGATCAAATGGCCAAGAAACCTTCTATACCAAAAGGTACCCGTGATTTTTCCCCGCTCGAGATGATGCGCAGGAATTATATTTTTGACACCATTAAAGAAGTTTTCAAAAGATATGGCTATCAGCCCATCGAGACGCCTGCCATGGAAAATCTCAGTACCCTGATGGGAAAATACGGGGAAGAGGGCGACCGCCTGCTGTTCAAGATCCTGAACTCTGGTGATTTCCTGAAAAAAGCAAGAGAAGATGATTTCAAAGATCCAGGCAAACTGGCCCCTAAAATTTCAGAAAAAGGACTTCGCTATGATCTTACTGTGCCCTTTGCCCGCTATGTCGTGCAAAACCAGCACGCGATCACCTTTCCTTTCAAACGTTACCAGATGCAGCCGGTGTGGAGGGCCGACAAACCCCAGAAAGGAAGATACCGGGAATTTTTTCAGTGCGATGTGGATGTGATCGGCAGCGAGTCACTGCTCAATGAAGTGGAACTGATCCAGATCATCGACGAAGTTTTCGGAAAGTTTGGTGTGGAATGCGAAGTAAAACTGAACAACCGCAAGATCCTGGCAGGTATTGCAGAGGTTATTGGTGCGAAGAACAAAATGACTGAGATCACCGTGGCCATCGACAAGCTGGATAAGATCGGCCTGGAAAATGTGAACCGGGAACTGGAGGAAAAAGGGATCAGCAAAGATGCGGTGAAGAAACTTCAGCCCATTCTCCTGCTGGAAGGACTGCTGAAGGAGAAGTTCCCTAAACTCATGGAGGTTCTCAAGGATTCGGCAACAGGAATGAAAGGACTGGATGAAGCAATGCAGCTTATGCGTTACCTGAAAGAACTCAGGTTAAAAACCAAATGGAATCTCGACCTGACCCTGGCCCGCGGACTGGATTATTACACAGGGGCCATCATCGAAGTGGTGGCAAAGGAGGTAAAGATCGGAAGTATATGTGGCGGTGGGCGTTATGATGACCTCACCGGTATCTTCGGTCTGCCTGGTGTTTCAGGCGTGGGGATTTCTTTCGGGGCCGACAGGATCTACGATGTGATGCTGGAAAAAGGCTTATTCCCTGAAGAAGCAGAGTCGAGTACACAGTTGATGTTCGTGAATTTTGGCCAGGAAGAAGCCAGGTTTTGCCTCTCCCTGCTGAAAGAACTGCGCGATGCCGGTATGCCCGTCGAGCTGTTCCCTGACAGCGCCAAAATGAAAAAGCAGATGAATTATGCGGATAAGAACAACATTCCTTTTGTCATGTTGATCGGCTCCGAAGAAATGAAAAGCGGGGAACTTACCCTTAAGGATATGCACAGTGGCACACAGGAGAAAATTTCAAGAGAAGAATTACTCAACCGTTTCAGGAAAAAATAAAATCATAAGGCCGGCGGATAGCCTCGTCCAGCTGCTCTGTGGAAACATATTTGCTGAACCTGGTACTTTCCTTGCCCTGCAGGTATAGAATGATGAGCGGGTTGGCATACACATTGTATTCTGCATTCAGCTCCGGCATTTTTTTCGAATTGATATAGCGCAATATTACTGATGCGTTAATAAAT